>OLPG01000131.1_pt1 | contig 75996 bp, 56 predicted proteins | sample 1672311 | NCBI WGS metagenome assembly OLPG01 (sample SAMEA3136670, study PRJEB25190) | human gut metagenome | biome: human gut; feature: human-associated habitat; material: faeces | place: Austria | collected 2013 | reverse complement strand
GCTCCACCGGCAAACTCGGCTCACGGTGGAGCGTTTATCGCAAATCATGGTGGGCCCGAATGGATTTGAACCAGCGACCTCACGCTTATCAGGCGTGCGCTCTAACCAACTGAGCTACGGGCCCTTTCGAAAAGTGCTCGTCTATTATAACCACCTCTTTAACGGATGGTCAAGAAGAATTTTCAACTTTTGAGAAAAATTTTTTCTGGCCAGCATTCATTGAAGAAAGCGCAGGTCAAGCATGATTTTATGGCTATAATCACGCTTGAATGGTTGCAGGGGATACGTTATATGAGTTTTCAACTCATATAATAAGGAGGGCTGTTTCGTGATACCGATTGTCGTTCAAACGCTTATCGTCACCAGCGCGCCCGGACCCTCTGCCCTTGTCTTGCGTCCGCTTGAAGACAGCGTCTCTGACGGCAAGTACCGGGTGGTTCCCATATGGGTTGGCGTTGCCGAAGCAACGCAGCTGAGCATCGCGCTTGAGCACACGAAGATAACCCGGCCTATGACGCACGACTTATTCCTTGACGCGATTACGAATCTTGATGCCCGCATCGATCATGTCCTCATCAACGACGTTCAAGGCGCCATGTTCTTCTCCAAGCTTTTTCTCTCGCAGCATGGCAGGATCGTCGAGCTTGATGCCCGCCCAAGCGACGCCGTGTCTCTGGCACTGCGGCAAGATGCTCCCCTGTTCATCGAAGAATCCGTTCTCGAACGCGCGTCCTATCCCTACATCGTTCGCAACAAAACGGGGCTGCCCGTAACTCAGCAGGAACTGGCAGAGTTCCACTCGTTCATCTCAAACATCAGCCCCGATGACTTCTCCGCTTAGCAAATGTTTCACGTGAAACATTTGCTAAGCGCAATTCCGGGCGCAGTCACTAGCCAACGTAGCTGATTAGCTCAATCCATCAATCAAGTGCTCAGAGCATAAAGAAAGCCGCCCGTAGGCGGCTTTCTTCGATTCGAGGGAAGCAATCGGCTTTCGTCTATTCTTCGGTCATCTCGTCGATTTGAGACTCGTCCATCTCGCCAGTGCCATCGTCGGCGGCAGCGCCCTGCGCCTTGCCGCGAGCCGAAATGGCAACCGCCGTGACGCGATCGTCCTCGGCAACGTTCATGACGCGAACGCCCTGGGTGGAACGGCCAAGCTCGGAAATGCCATCGACCGGCGTGCGCACAACAACGCCCTCTTCGGACATGATCATAATCTCGTCATCGGCACCGACGATCTTCATGGCTGCCAGCAGACCCTTCTTCTCCGTCATGGTGATGGTGAACACACCTTGGCCGCCGCGATGGTGCGACGGATATTCGGAAATGGCCGTACGCTTGCCGTAGCCCTTCTCCGTGATCACGAACAGGTCGGTGTCGGGGCGCGCGATCTCCATGCCTAGCACCTTGGCAATCGGCGGCACCGTCATGCCGCGCACGCCCATGGTGCCGCGGCCCATGGCGCGCACTTCATCCTCGGGCCACATGATGGCCTTGCCCGCAGACGACACCATGATGACGTTCTCGCCCTTCGCCACGCGGCGCACGCTGATGAGGTTGTCGCCGTCCTTCAGGTTGATGGCGATAAGGCCGTCGCGGCGCGTGCGGTCGTACTGCTCCATGGACGTCTTCTTCACCATGCCGTGCTCGGTGGCGAACATAAGGTATTCGTCGGCCGGGAAGTCCTTCGTGGCGATAACGGCGCTGATGGTCTCGCCCTTCTCAAGCGGCAGCAGGTTCACGATGGCCGTGCCGCGCGCCTGGCGCGATGCCTCGGGCAGCTCGTAGACCTTCAGGCGATACACTTTGCCCTTCGTGCTGAAGAACAGCATGTAGGAATGTGTGGACGCCACGAACAGGTGCTCGACGTAGTCGTTGTCCTTAAGGTTCACGGCCTGCATGCCCTTGCCGCCGCGCTTCTGTTGGCGGTACGTGGCTACGGGAAGGCGCTTGACGTAGCCGGCCTTCGTGACCGTGACCACCATGTTCTCCTCGGCGATAAGGTCCTCGACGTCGAGATCCTTCGCAGCCTCGGACAACTGCGTCTTGCGCGGCGTGTCGAACTTCTTCTTGACCTCTTGCAGCTCCTCTTTGATGATGTCGTGCACCAACTGGGGGTCGGACAGCACGCGGTTGTAGTATGCGATCTTCTCGCGCAGCTCGGCCAGCTCGCCCTCGATCTTCTCGCGTTCCAAGCCGGTCAGGCGGCGCAGGCGCATCTCGAGGATGGCGGTGGTCTGCTTGTCGGTCAGACCGAATCGCTCGGTCAGGCGCGCTGCCGCCTCTTTGTCGGTCTGCGACGAGCGGATGATGCTGATAACCTCGTCGATGTTGTCGAGCGCAACGACCAAGCCTTCCAGGATATGCGCGCGTTCTTCGGCTTTCGCCAGCTCGTAGCGCGTACGACGCACGATGACGTCTTCCTGGTGCTTGATGTAGTAGTGCAGCGTCTCTTTCAGGGACAAAACGCGCGGCACGCCGTCCACCAGCGCAAGCATGATGACGCCGAAGCCCACCTGCAGTTGCGTGTGCTTGAACAGCTTGTTCAGCACCACCTGCGGGATGGCGTCTTTCTTCAGCTCGATGATGATGTCGATGCCGTGGCGGTCGGCGCCATCGTGGATGTTGGCGATCTCGGGGAGCTTCTTCTCGCGCACCAGCTCGCCAAGCTTCTCAAGCAGGCGCTGGCGGTTTACCTGGTAAGGAATCTCCTTGACCACGATGGAGCTTTTGCCGTTCTTGCCTTCCTCGATTTCGCACTTGGCGCGCACGGTCAAGCTGCCGCGGCCGGTTTCGTACGCGTCAAGGACGCCCTTTTTGCCCATGATGATGCCGCCGGTCGGGAAGTCCGGACCGGGCAGCACCTTCATCAGTTCGGCCGTGGTGACCTCGGGGTTGTCCAGCATCAGGCACGTGGCATCGATTGTCTCGCCCAGGTTGTGCGGCGGGATGTTCGTGGCCATGCCAACGGCGATGCCGTTCGAGCCGTTTACCAGCAGGTTCGGGAAACGCGCCGGCAAAACCGTGGGCTCTTCGAGGCTTTCGTCGTAGTTTGGCTGGAAATCGACCGTTTCCTTGTCCAAATCGCGCAACAGCTCCATAGCCGCCTTGTCCAGGCGCGCCTCGGTGTAACGCATTGCTGCGGCGGAGTCGCCGTCGATGGAGCCGAAGTTGCCGTGGCCGTCGATAAGCGGCACGCGCATGCTGAACGGCTGCGCCAAGCGCACCATCGTGTCGTACACGGCAGAGTCGCCATGCGGGTGGTACTTACCGATAACGTCGCCGACGGTACGCGCCGACTTCATGTGCGGGCGGTTCGGCGTATAGCCGGACTCGTTCATGGCGTACAGGATGCGGCGGTGAACCGGCTTCAGGCCGTCGCGCACGTCAGGCAGCGCGCGGCTGACGATAACGCTCATGGAATATTCCAGGAACGAAGCCGCCATTTCCTTGCCCAGATACGCTGCGCGCACCGTGGTGCCCTCGCCGCCGTTAGCGTCCTCGATAATCGAGCCGTGCGGGTTCGCGATCGTGGACATGTCGATAAGCGAGCGCGCCTTGTCTTCCTCGGAAACCGGGCCCGAGGTGACCGTGTGGCCAGGCGCCTCGCCCGCCGTTTCCTGGGCGTCGGTGTCTTCCGCGTCTTGCTGCGCGGCGTCCACCAGGCGCTTCAGGTCGTCGGGAAGCTCCTCGCCACCTGCGCCCTCGCGGTTGTCAGTGTTGTCTGCCATTCATTTCTCCTAAATGTCCAGGAAGCGGACGTCGCGCGCGTGCTTCTGGATGAATTCCTTGCGCGGCTCCACCTGGTCGCCCATAAGCTCGCTTACCGTGCGCTCGGCTTCCGCGGCGTCGTCGATGCTGACCTGCAGAAGCGTGCGCGTGGCCGGCTCCATGGTGGTTTCCCACAGCTGGTCGGGATCCATCTCGCCCAAGCCCTTGTAGCGCTGCACGTCGAACTTCTCCGAACCGCCCATGGCCTCAAGCTCGCGGCCCAGGCTGTTCTCGTCGTAGATGTAGCGCTCGATTTTCGCGGAGCGGGTGTTCTTCTTCTTCACGCCGAAGATGGGCGGGCAGGCGATGTACACGTAGCCGCGGTTGATGAGCTCCGGCATGTAGCGATAGAAGAACGTCAGCAGCAGGATACGGATGTGCGCGCCGTCGACATCGGCATCGGTCATGATGATGATGCGGTGGTAGCGCGCCTGGTCGGCATCGAAATCGTCGCCGATGTTCGTGCCGATGGCCGTGATGAGCGAGCTGATGGTGTCGCTTGACAGGGCGCGGTGCAAACCTGCTCGCTCGACGTTGAGAATCTTACCGCGTAGCGGCAGGATGGCCTGCGTCTTGCGATCGCGCGCCTGCTTTGCGCTGCCGCCTGCCGAATCGCCCTCTACAATGAAGATTTCGGACTCTTCGGGCTTCTTCGACGAGCAGTCGGCCAGCTTGCCCGGCAGGGCGAACGAGTCGAGCACGCCCTTGCGGCGTGTCATCTCGCGCGCTTTGCGGGCCGCTTCGCGCGCCTTCAGCGCCTGCGTGGCCTTGCTGATGATGCGCTTGGCCGGCGCCGGGTTTTCCTCAAGGTATTCGGCCAAGCCCTGCGTCACCGCGTTTTGCACCAGCGGGCGAATCTCGCTGTTGCCCAGCTTCGTTTTCGTTTGGCCCTCGAACTGCGGGTCGTGCAGCTTCACGGAGATGACGGCCGCCAAACCCTCGCGCGTGTCGTCGCCGGACAGGTTGCTGTCCTTCTCCTTCAGGATGCCCTTGCTGCGCGCGTATTCATTGATGGTGCGCGTGACGGCCTGCTTGAAGCCGTCTAGGTGCGTGCCGCCTTCGTGCGTGTTGATGTTGTTCGCGAACGCCATGACCGAATTCGCCGAGAATGACGTGGACCACTGCATGGCCACCTCGACGGTGCCATCGGCGTTTTCGGCCTCGAAGTAGATGGGGCCGTTCAGCGTTTCGCGGCCTTTGTTCAAAAACTTCACGAAGTCGATGATGCCGCCTTCGTACTGGAATACCTCGTGATGCGGCTCAGGCGCAGCATCGGACAGCACGGCATCGGGGTTTTCGCGCTCGTCGGTCAGCGAAATTTTCAGGCCTTTGTTCAAAAACGCCATCTCGCGGAAGCGCGCGGCAAGCGTGCCGTAATCGAAGACGGTCGTTTCGGTGAAAATCTCGGCATCGGGCCAGAACGTCACCGTGGTGCCGGTGTGCTCCGACGTGCCCACTTCGTGCAGCTTCTCGCACGTCACGCCGTGGTCGAAGGCGATCTGATATTCCTTGCCGTCGCGGCGCACGTTCACCTGAACTTTAGTGGACAAAGCGTTCACTACCGACACGCCCACGCCGTGCAGACCGCCGGATACTTTGTACCCTTCGCCGCCGAACTTGCCGCCGGCGTGCAGCACGGTCAAAACCACCTCGACCGTGGGGATTTTCTCCTTGGGGTGCAGGTCAACCGGGATGCCGCGGCCGTCATCGGTGACGGTGATGGAGTTATCGGGATGAATGGTCACCTCGATATGACTGCAGTAACCGGCCAGCGCCTCGTCGACGGCGTTGTCGACCACCTCGTAAACAAGATGGTGCAAGCCGCGCGGGCCCGTCGAGCCGATGTACATGCCAGGACGCTTGCGGACAGGCTCAAGCCCTTCGAGGACCTGAATGTCCGAGCCGTCGTAATGATCAGGTTTTGCTGCCACTGACACGCTCCTTTTTGGATAACAGTTGCCATATCCTAGCTTGATCTAGAACTTATAGATTTTATCATAGACGCTTTTGATGAGATATGACTTCATAGCCTCTACAGGCCACCAGAAGCCGCTAGAGCCGTGTTTTTTGTTTTAGAGGGCACTTTTGCCGTTTTTTGAAGTTGGCGGCTGCTCGCTTGCGTCTAAAGCGTTCAGAATCGATTCGCGCAGGCGCTTGTTCTCCACCGTTTGCGCTTGCTGGCGCAAACGCTCGGCGACATCGTGGTCGATAAGCGGCTTGGCTGCAGAGCGCGAGAACGCGGCCGTTGCACGCTGGGCGTCTTCGCGAAACGGATGGCGCGCCTTCATGTCGAAGCGGGCCGGCTTGATGGAGAACGCTTCCACGTGCTCGCCTTGGCGGTTCAAGTGCATCTTGAGCATCTCCTGGCGCGCATCAAGGTCCGAGCGAACCATCGCGTCGTCGCAATACACCACCAGAAGCGTCTTGCCCTGCGGCACGTGGGCCGCCGCCGGGTCGTTCGCCTTGTCGGGACGCATGATGTACACCGCGTTCGTGTGATCGAGGATAAGCGGCGCTGAAGGGCCGTACACCGCCTCGGTGGCCATACGCCAACGCACATGGACTTCCGCGACGCGGCGCGATTTGGCAGCCCGGGCGCCCTGCTCCCCCAGGCTTTGCAAAAGCTGCTGCAGCCCATCGCCCAATCGAGCCATGCCGGGCCTCCTTACTCCATGGGCAGGCGCACCACGCGCGCCGCCGCCAACACGTCGTCGTCGAAATACGCCAGATTCGCCGTGGTGATGAACGTCTGAATGTCCCCGGACACGAACTTCACCAGCGATGCGCGGCGCTGCGCGTCAAGCTCGCTCATAACGTCGTCGAGCAAAAGCACCGGCTTTTGCCCCAGCAGGTCGCAAATAAGCGTCACTTCCGCCAACTTGAACGCTAGCACCACCGAACGCTGCTGCCCTTGACTTCCATATATGCCAACGGGGCGGCCTTCTACGTAGAATTCGATGCGATCGGCGTGCGGGCCTATCAAGCTTCGCCGGCGCGCGCGTTCCGCTGCCGCTTGGCTTTTCAGGGCGGCAGCCATCTCCTCGCGCACCTTGTCGCGCTCAAGCTGCACGCCCGGCTCGATCCAGCGGCCCTCTTCGTACCACGAAGGCGCAAAGCGCGCCGCAAGCTGCTCGCGGCCGCCCGTGATGTCGTGGTAGTGCGACGCCATAGCTCGCCCAAGCTTTTCGAACAGCGCCGCGCGATAGCACACAAGCTGCGCGCCGCACGTCACCATCATGTCGTTCAGACTTTCGATCAGAAGCGGGGACGCCTCGTCTTTCAGCAGCGCATTTTTGTTCCGCAGCACCTTGTCCCAATCGCGCCGGATAAGGTAGTGGTTCTTCGACAGCTGCGACCCCACGCCGTCAAGGGCGTTGCGCCGGCCCGTCATGGACCCCTTCGCCAGCTCAAGGTCGTCGGGCGTGAACGCCACCGACGGGATGACGCCTTTAAGGTCGACGGCGCGTTTGGACTTTCCGTTCAGCGTGAAGCGCCGTTTGCCCGCCTCGATGGCCAGTCCAAGCGTCAGCTGGCGGTTGCCGTCGCTGGCCTCGGCGGAAAGCTGCGCCAGCGACGCCCCTTCGCGCACCAGCTGCACGCCCGTCGGATGGCGAAACGACGATTGCGCGGTAAGCAGCTGGATACCCTCCACCACGTTCGTCTTCCCAATGGCGTTAGGGCCAACCAACACGGTAAGGGGCCCTATGCCGCCAAGGTGAAACGACTCGTAGCTGCGGAAATCCCGGAACGAGATATCGGTGATGCGAAGGTCCATGCCGCGTTTTCAGCCTTTAGGAGATGCGAACCGGCATGACCAGGTACAGGAAGTTCTCGCCTTCCGCCGCCTTGAAGATGCCCGGCTTCATGCCCGTCTGAACCTCAAGATACACGTTGTCGGTGCCCACAGACCCCAGCCCGTCAAGCACGTAAGCGTAGTTGAACGCGATTTCGACGTTCTCGCCCTCGCCCTGGCACGTCAGGGTTTCCTGGGCGCTGCCCACGTCCTGTGCCGCGGCGGAAAGCTGCACCGTCTGGCTATCCACGTCGATGGCGAACTTCACCGGCGAGCTTTGCTGGCCCAAGATGGACGTGCGCTTCACGCCCGACACCAGATGAGACACGTTCAGCTGCACGCGCGTGTTGTACGAATCGGGAAGCAGCTGGCGATAGTTTGGGAAGTTGCCCTCGATGCGGCGGTTGATGAACACGGTGTCGTGATACGTCACCACGATCTGGTTCTCGGCCAGCGCGATGGTCAGCGGGTCGTCCGTGCGGTTCAGGGAAGCAAGCTCCTGCAAGAACGAGCCGGCGATGACGGCCTGGAAGCCCTCGGCGGCAGGCTCGTCAAGCTGCGCCTCGGTGATGGCAAGGCGGTACGAGTCGGTCGCGACCATCTTCAGCGTCGCACCCTCAAGCGTGATAAGCACGCCGGTGAGGATGGCGCGGCTTTCGTCTTTCGATACAACGCGGGCCACGCGCTTGACCATCGACGAGAACTGAGAGAACGGGATGGAAATGGCCTGCTGCGTGTCAACATGCGGGAAGCCGGGGAAATCCTCGGCGTCAAGCGTCTTGATAGAGAACGAGGACGCGTCGCACGTGATGACGGCAGCCTCATCGAGCGTCTCAACATGCACGGCGGCATCGGGCAGGTTCTTCACGATGTCGAAGAACAGCTTGCCGGGGAACACCGAGCGCCCTTCTTCTTCGATGAGCGCGGGGATGGTGTATTGAATGGACAGCTCCAAGTCCGTGGCTTGCAGCGTCACGTGATCGTTTTGCGCATTGAGGTAAATGCCAGACAGGATAGGCAGCGTTGAACGGGTTGCGATGCCCTTGAGAACAACGGCTAAGGCGTCTTGCAGCTCTGCTTGGTTAATGCTGAATTTCACAGGCTTCTCTTTCTCTCAGTTGGTTGCTGTTCCCTGCGCTTGTTGAAGTGAGGTACTTATTATCTTCTAAAGGCTTGTTTTAAATAATAGGTTTTTGAATAGTAGTATTAATAAGGGCGGTGGAATTGTTGAGAACTTTCAAAACCCCACTTCAGCACTCAAAAACTATTCGATTTTCATTGTGGATGATGTGCTCCTTCGATTAACCGCTTTTATTGACTTCGTTATCTTTCCTCTTCACTGCACTACTTTTCTTCTGCTTTCCTCAACCTTTTCGGCATGTTTTCCTCAATGGTCGGAAAAGCGCAGGTCGGAAGCGGTGTTTCACGTGAAACAATTCGAAACGCGCCCGGTGTTTCACGTTATGCTTCGCGGACGATCTGCTGCAGTGCCTCGATTTCTTCTCTGAGCAATCGGTTTTCCTTCAACTTCGTTTCGATCATGGTCACGGAATACAACGCGGTCGAGTGGTCGCGGTTGAATTTCTTCCCGATGCTCTCGTAGGGCATGTCAAGCAGCTGCCTGCACAGATACATGGCAATCTGGCGGGCGTTCGTGATGCTGCGGCTGCGCCTTTTGCCGACGATTTCGGCGTGGCTGACTTTGTAGAAGCCTTCCACGGCTTTTTGGATGTCCTCAGCGTTCAGGCGTTTGCTCGGTCCGCCTGAGAAGTGGTTTTCCAGCAGCGCCCGCACATCGGCCAGCGTCATGTTCGGCTGGTTTCCGTACGTCATCTGGAAGATGACTTTCGTCACGGCGCTTTTCAGCTCGCGGATGTTCGAGCTGGAACTCTCGGCGATATACGTTTGTATGTCGGCGGGCATGGTGAACGCCATGGAGCCTTCTTGTTCCTGGTATTCGCGGATAAAGCTTTTCACGATGCCCAGTTTCGTTTCGATTTCAGGCGGTTGGATGTCGAACGTGCCGCCGGAATTGAAACGCGTTTTGTAACGTTCGTCGATGTCGATGTTCTTCGGCGCGCGGTCGGCCGACAGGACAACCTGCCTTCCTTGGCTAGTCAGCTTGTTGAAAATCTGGAACATGATGTCGAGCGTTTGCTTTTTGCCTTGCAGGTACTGCACGTCGTCTACCAGCAGAACGTCGGCGTCTTCGTATGACGTCTTGAAGTTCTTGTAGCTGGATTTTTCGGTGTCGTGCGCCGCCGATGCCTCGGTGTAGTCGTCGAGCAACTCGGCTGAGTCCTTGTAGACCACCTGCAGCTGCGGCATGTTGCGGTTGATGTAATTCTGGATAGCGCGCAGCAAATGCGTTTTGCCCAGGCCCGATTTGCCGTAGATGAACAAAGGGTTCAAGTGCGGCTTGCCTGGCGCTTCGGCCACTGCCGTTGCCATGGAGTAGGCCAGGCGGTTTGAATCGCCGATGACGAAGTTCTCGAACGTGAGGGTGGAAAGCGGCGTGGAGTTGTCTGATTCCGGTGCCTCGGCGTGCTCTTCCGTGGCAGGTTGCTCCTGGGTTTGTCCGCTTGTTTCTTTGGGCTGCTCGGGTGTGCTGGCTGCTGCTGCCGGCATTGGCACTGCTGGAACAGACGTGGCATCCGGCTGCCGTGAAGCCTGAGAGACGTGTGCCGGTGCCGGGATTGCTTCCGCCGAGGGCGTCGGCGGGGCGGCAACGGCGCGCATGGGAGCGCTTTGCGGCGCCGGTGCTGTAGGCGGGGCAGGTGCCGCCGTCGGGGCGGCAGGTGCTGCGGGGGCTGCAGGAGCTACCGTTTGGGTGGGGTCGACTTCGATGATAACGGTGAACGGCACGCCGCGCAGCTCTTCAAGTGCGCGCTTGATGTAGTCGATGTAGTTGCGCTCGATCCAGGTTTTGATGAAATCCGTGTTCGCCGTCAGCATGATGAAGCCGTCGCTGGCAGCTTGGGGATGCAACATGGAGAAGAACGCGTCGATCTGCGAGGGGACGATGCCCTCGTAACCCTTGACGCGGCTGCACACCTCCGCCCAGATCTGCTGAATTTCCTCGCTGTTCATATGGTGTTCCCTGTCGCTTTCGCTGTGTGAGCTTTCGTTCGTCTACGGCGCTGCGGTTACAGCTGCTGCGCCATTTGCCTGCCGACGGCGGTGAGCTGGCGGCGCTTATCGCGCGTCTTCTCCAAGATACCTTCGCCTTCAAGCTTCGTGAGCACGTTGTAAACGCTTGACTGTGCAACACCGGTCAGCGCCACCAAATCGGTCACGCGCAAGGCTCCCTCATGGAGAAACACGTTGAGGAAATCCCGCTCGCGCTGGTTAAGGGCTGCCAGGCTAGGGCCGGCGTTGAACGTTGCGGGCTGCGCTTGCTGCGCGTTTTGCGCATAAGGATAAGGGGCTGCTTGCTGGTATGCGTTGCCGTAGCCTGGCGCCGGCCCTTCATAAGGTTGTTGCGGTGCGTAACCTTGTGCTGTGGGGTAAGGCTGCTGCGGTTGAGCGACGCCTTGAGCCGGATAGGCCGGCGCCTGCATGGGCGCTTGCTGCGCGTATGCAGGCTGCGGTATTTGGTTTGCTGGCGCGTAGGGTTCCGGCGCGACGTTGTATCGCGGAGCTGCAATAGGCTCTGGCGCCTCGTCGCCGCTTGCGATGTGGTATCGCGGTGTCGGCGTGACTTCGGGGGCCTCGCTTTCGAGCTTCAGCTCTTCAGGAAGCTCCGGTCTGCTGCCGTTCGCGCTGATGGTGACCACCGAGCCGCTACCAAGGTTGTCCTCGACCGTTATGGTGCCGTGAGTGAATTCGAGGTACTCCTTCACGATGGGCAACCCCGACCCTACTCCCCTGATGTAGCTTTTCATGGGCTCGATTGCCGAGGTGAATCCGGGAAGTTGTGCGCGGTCCTTGCACGCGATGCCCGGGCCCTGGTCGGCGAACCGGATGGTGCAGCCGTTGTCGAGAATGGATACGGTTGCTTCTTGGAAACGCGCGTGGATGAAGTTTTCCGACACCTCGCGGATGACGGTGTAGGGAATGGTTCCGCCTGCCGCTTTCGACTGCTGATAAACGCTTGTGGCAAGGTTTTCGATGAACTCTGCGGTGGGCGCCGGTTGGATCTCGGTTACGTGCGGCGCGCTGAGCAAGTCATCGTATAGCGCGATGCGCGCGATTGAATTCACGTGAGTGAAATCAAAAGGCTCCTCGTTGTTCTCGGGTTCTTCGTGAGTCTGGTTTTGCTGGTCCATCTGCGCTTTTACCACTTTCCACAACGTCGTTTTCCAAAGTTTTACACATTTTCGGGAAAATTCTTTAAAAAGTGTACCTTCTTTCGTTCCAAGATTCTATTCATCTGGGGAAATTATTGAATCCATTGTGGAAAAACCACGACTGACTGAAAGTTTTTCACTGTTAGTCACCTCGTATTTTCGAAGTTTTCCACTTTTCATTCATCAATTGTGGAAAACTGCATCGAAAACCGTGAATTCCAGTGAATTCCTTTCGGTGGAATTCGGTTCTTCTTGTTGAAAGGTCGGGTGGAAAAGCCAGACTCCCCTTGAATTCTTCTCACCGCTTGCGGTTCGCCGTTTTCCTCCGTTGTTTCCACAAGAGGCGGATGGTTTTATGAACAGAAAAGGAGAAGAACTTCTACAGTATTTGTAAAATGCCTGTTCAAATGGTTATGAGATATCTTTTTCCTGGTGACAGCGGCTAAAAAGAGAAGCGAAGGAAAGCGTTCCTCGCTTCTCCCCGACGCCTTCTTCTCAGTGTTTTCCACACCGGTTTTCAGGATGTTCCGAAGTTTTCAACATTTTCCACAACGGATTCCGCTATCCACGCTTTCCTTCTCTGCGCGCGGAAACGTTCAGATGCTGAAAAATCTCTCTTGTTGCTTGATTTCCCCTTCTTACCACCCCTGTAGGCGCTTACCTTGTGCATTGCGGAGTTGCTTTTCCATCGCTCTCCGCTCCTGGCGCAGCGACGAGGCTTTTCCGCCGCTTGCGTCTTGGCGCCGTTGTGCGGTTTTTCCACCACGCTGCACCCTGGCGTTCTGCGATCGTTGAAAAACAGCCTGTTTCCGCAGGTGGGCTTTCGTGATATGGTCATCTTGTGCACACGTTGCCATATATAGGTAAAAAACCTTTGACAGCTGTGCTCAGCGGGTTATACTCAGCAAGTTGCTCTAAACCATGAAAGGGAAACGATATGAAGCGCACCTATCAACCTAACACTCGTAAGCGTGCCAAGTGCCACGGCTTCCGTGCCCGCATGGCAACCAAGGGCGGCCGCAAGGTTCTGGCTGCTCGTCGTGCTAAGGGCCGTAAGCGTCTTTGCGTGTAAAGAGCTCTAGATTGGAGACGATCAAGTCCAAAGCGGACATCTCCGATCTGTTCTCTAGCGGAAAGCGCCTGCGTACACCGTACCTTACGCTCATAGTGTTACCAGCAAAGCAGCACGGCCCCAGTGGTCGTGTTGCTTTTGTTGCAGGTAAGAAATCGGGCAATGCGGTGTGGCGCAACAGCGCGAAGCGCAGGATGCGCGCCGTGTGCCACGAACTGGGCGGCCCATGCCCTGGCTACGATGTAGTATTTCTCGCGAAGTCGGGTATTTGCCGTGCCAAGTATAGTAAAGTGCTCACAGCGTGTGACGAGGCACTGAAACGCGCAGGAATGCGGTAGGAACTGATTGGAATGAAAAAGGGGTCTGAAAGCATACCTTGTAAGGTAGCAATGCTTCTCATCACTTTTTACCGGGCTGCAATCTCGCCCATGTTCCCTTCTTGCTGCCGTTTTGTTCCAACATGCTCGGAATACGGGCTCATTGCGTTTCAGCGCTACGGCTTCGCAAAAGGCTTAAGGCTGACGGTAAAACGTATTCTACGGTGTCGACCTGGAGGGCCGCACGGTTACGATCCTGTCCCGTAAGGGGGTCGGGCGCGTAGTCGGCGGCTTTTGTCGACTAAAGGAAGGAAATCCATAATATGTGGGAAGTATTCAAGAATTGGATATTTGACATTATCCAATTCTTCTTCAGCTTCTGCCAAGACTGGGGCTTGGCCATCATCGTCGTGACCATCATCTTCCGACTGATAATTTCGCCCCTCATGCACAAGCAGACGAAGTCGTCGTATCAGATGCAGAAGGTTCAGCCTTTGATGCAGGAGATTCAGACGAAATTCGCCGACGATCCCACGCGCATGCAGGAGGAAATGCAGAAGCTGTATGCTGAGGCGAAGTTCAACCCCTTGGCCGGCTGCCTGCCCATGCTGCTGCAGATGCCTATCTTCATTGCTTTGTTCCAGGTTCTGCGCGAAATGCCCAACTACATGGGTTCCGACGAAGGCTACCAGTTCTACAACCTGGTCCCCAACCTGGTTATGACGCCGTCCGGCGCGTTCGCTGAGGGCTTCGGTACGTTCGTTCCCTACCTTATCCTGATGGTGATCTTCGCCGGCGCTACGTTCCTGCCCATGATTTTGATGCAGATGGGTCAGAAGGACAACCCGCAGCGTAACCAGACGCTGATGATGGCCGGCATCATGAGCTTGTTCATGCTGTGGATCAGCTGGTCTTCTCCCGCCGGCGTTCTTCTGTTCTGGGGCGTGTCTTCCATCATCGGTGTTTGCCAGCAGCAAATCTCGATGCGTGTCATGAAGAAGCACGACGCCGAGAAGGAGGAGACCATCGAGGTCAAGCCGATCGAGGTGGACGTTACGCGCAAGGCCAAGAAGCCGCGCCCGAAGAAGAAAGACACTTCGAAGAAGCACGCTTAATCCGATTTGCGTAATGATGCGCCGTGTTTCACGTGAAACACGGCGCATTGTAGTTTTTAGTTCTAAGGAGCTGTTATGGCAGAAGAGAACATGGAACAGGCCGCAGAAGAGGCTCTCGACGCCCAGGCCGAAGAGAACGGTATCACCGATGAGGATCTTGACCGCATCGCCGATACCGCAATCGCCACGCTGCAGGACATCCTCAAGCATTTCGATGTGGGCGAGGTGACCATCGACGAGTACGAAGGCGACGAAGGTGAGCTTATCCTCGACATCACCGGCGACGACCTGGCTGTGCTTATTGGACGTCATGGCAAGACGCTGGATGCTTTGCAGTTCTTGGTGTCGGCCATCACGGTGCGGACGATGGGCTTCCGCTACCCCGTTATCGTCGATGTTGAGGGCTACAAGAACCGTCAGCGCGAGAAGCTTGAGTCCATCGCCCGTAACGCCGCTTCCAAGGCGGCGAAGCAGCATCGCGGCGTGAAGCTGCGTCCCATGACGCCGTATGAGCGTCGCATCGTGCACATTGCCCTGCGCGATGATGATCGCGTTGAGACGGCTTCCGAGGGCGAGGGCGCCTCCCGCCACGTGGTGGTTTTACCTCTGTAGTGTTTCCCTTGCGAAATGTTAAAAAGGCCGCGTTGATACGCGGCCTTTTTGTTTACTCTTGTGGGATAGAGCGGATTTGTTTGGCTTCTTAATTTGAAAGCTCTGAGGTAGTTTTTAACGGCTGCGGACATGTGCGACGTGGGTCGACTAGAAGGCGTTCAAGCCAGACTGCCCCTTCTTCTTAGGTAGCGGTTTTTCATTGAGTTGCTCTTCTTCTTTTTCGCCGCGTTCCCTCGAGGTGTTGTTTCATTTATCTAGGCAAGCCGGTAAAGTATGTTTCACGTGAAACGATAAGCGATAAGGAATGTACGATATGCACGACGAGTTGCTTGAGAAGCACCTTTCTTTGGTTATCGAAGCAAACAAGACAACGAACATCACGCGCATCTCGTCTTGGGAAGACGGAATGCTGCTGCATGTGAAAGATTCTCTGCTTGGCTTGGATGCTTTGAATGCCTGCCCTGCAGGACGCTATGCCGACATTGGCACGGGTGCGGGCTACCCGGGCATTCCGCTTGCCATCGAGTCGGGCCGTGAAACGCTTCTGGTTGATTCCGTAGCAAAGAAGGTTCAGATTCTCGATGGGTTTATCTCCGAACTGGGGCTTCAGAACGTTTCAACGTACGCTGGCCGCATTGAGGACTTGGGTCGCGAGCGTCCTGGGCAGTTCGCGGCTATCACTGCGCGCGCTTTGTCGAAGGTTTCCATTCTGCTTGAGCTGGCTTCCCCCCTGCTTCAACGTGGCGGAAGGCTGATTTGCTACAAGGCGCGTGTTGAGCAGGAAGAGCTCGACCGTGCACGTGTTGTGGCGAAGCAGGTTGGCATGGAGCTGGCGGACGACAAGACGTTTGAGCTTGGCGAGAATTGTCGCAGGATTCTTTCTTACGAAAAGGTTGCCAAGCCGAAGCTTAAGCTGCCAAGGCGTACGGGTTTGGCCCAGAAGAAGCCGCTGTAGCGCTTTCGATGCCGCTTTTGCTTGCAGAGGCGGCATCTTTGAATTTTGGTGATTTCGTTGGAATCGTTCAAAAGTGTTTATTGGGCACACCAGTTGTTCGCCACCATTTCGAAACACGGTATACTGAAATCGAAACCATGAAAGGGGGTTCCTGTGGGTTTTTTTGACGGCCTCAGGAGAGACAAAAAGCAGGCTGAGCCGGTTCAGCAGGAACAACATGTCGAAGCGGATGCCGTTGAGGATGAAATTGCCATCGAGCACATCGAGGTTGTCGAGCGCGCGCCGCACGAGACGCCTAGCGTCGAAGAAGAGCCGATTGAAGAGTGCCCGGTAATCGAGCCGACTCCTATCCGCTCGTATCGCGACAAGAAGCCCGTTACGCATGTGGTTGGCCAGACGAAGATCATGGCCATCATCAACCAAAAAGGCGGCGTCGGCAAATCCACCACGGCTATCAACCTTTCTGCGGCTTTGGGAGAGCTTGGCAAGCAGGTTCTGCTGGTCGATCTTGACCCTCAGGGCAATTCTTCCAGCGGTCTTGGCATCGAGAAAAGCCAAGTGAACAACTGCATCTACGATGTGCTGCTCAACGACGTGCCTATCGAGGAAGTCATCATTCCTGATGTGTGCGAGGGCTTGGACCTGGTGCCTGCAACCATCAACCTTGCTGGCGCTGAGGTGGAGCTTGTGGCCGAAATGGCCCGTGAGAATCGCTTGAAGGACGCTGTTGGCAGCCTGCGCGGCAAGTACGACTACGTGTTCATCGATTGCCCGCCTTCGCTGGGTTTGCTGACGGTCAACGCTCTTGTGGCGGCGGATAAGCTGCTTATCCCCATCCAGTGCGAGTTCTACGCGTTGGAAGGTGTGACAAAACTTCTTGATTCAATGAAACGTGTCAAAACTCGCCTGAATCCGACGCTTGATATCTACGGCGTTCTTATGACTATGTACGATGGTCGCACCACGCTTTCTCGTCAGGTTGTTGAAGAAGTTCGCGCGTATTTCGGCCGTTTGGTTTTCGAGACGCAAATCCCCCGTACCGTGAAACTTTCCGAGGCTCCTAGCTTCGGTCAACCGATAACCTTGTATGACCCCAGCGGCAAAGGTGCGCAGTCGTACATGAGTCTTGCTAAGGAAGTGATTGCACGTGGCTAAAAACGGTCGCGGCGGCCTCGGCCGTGGTTTGAATTCGCTGCTCGGCGGTGCATATGAGGAGGCTATTCCGCAGGAAGGCGTTCCTCAAAGGGTTCGCGTTGAGGCCGATCCTCGTCGTGAAGTTATCCGTGAAAGCGTTCCGGCTCAGAAATCTCCCGAGCCGCGTCAAACGTATGAAGGTGCCCCTGCAGTTGCTTTCGAAGAGCAAGAGCCCGAGTCTATTGTGGACAACGGCGTTGAGGTTACCATCAAAGGCGTAGCTCAACGTGAAGCGCGCCCGACGCCGGCGCAGCAGGAGTCCGTTGCCACCACTGCGCCTGCGGCAAACCAGGAGACTGATGAGGTTGCTATTGACAGCGTCTCCCCTAACCCGGAACAGCCCCGCACGAATTTCAAGCGGGAAGAACTCGAAGAATTGGCCGCTTCCATTCAGAAGGACGGCTTGCTGCAGCCTATTCTTGTCAGGCCGGTTGGAGAAGGCTCGTATCAGATTATCGCCGGCGAGCGCCGTTGGCAGGCTTCTAAGCTTGCTGGTCTTACCAAAGTGCCTATCCGCATCAAGGATGCCAATGATGACAAGGCGTTGGAACTTGCACTTATCGAGAACATCCAGCGTTCCGATCTGAATCCTATCGAAGAGGCCTATGGCTATCGTCGCATGATGGAGCGTCTGAATATGACGCAGGCGGAGGTTGCCCAGGCTATGTCGAAGGGTCGCTCGACCGTTGCAAATGCGCTTCGTTTGCTTGAGCTGCCCGAGGAAGCGCAGCAGCTGCTGTTTGAGGAGAAGATCACGGCGGGCCATGCGCGCGCTATCTTGTCTATCCCCACGAAGGAAGGGCGCGAACGCCTGACGCGCAAGCTTGTTGAGGAAAAGCTCACCGTGCGCGAGGCTGAGGCTTTGGCGCGCTTGTTCTCTGGCAAGAAAAACGATAACGCTAAGCCGAAGGTTCCCGTGCCGAAGGAATATAAAAAGGTTGCCCGCACACTAAAGGATGTGCTTGACACGCCCGTTAAGGTGAAGTCCGTCAATGGCAAGAACAAGATAGAAATCGAGTTCAAGGACGAAGAAGATTTGGAGCGTTTGTTTAAAGGCATTCTTGCTTCGAATCTTGCATAACTTGATTTGCTTTCGTAAAACGATTGCTATCAAAAAGGGAGCCTTGCATGGCTCCCTTTTCTTGTGCTGATAGGTGTTCTATTGGGCTCGTTACATTAGGAATGCTGCTGAGTGAACGTGTTCTTAAGCTGACCGCATGCACCCGCGATGTCAGATCCGCGTGAATCTCGCAAGGTGGTCTCGATTCCATGTTTTGCGGTAACGTCAATCCATTTCTGGATAGTCTGCTGCTTGCTTGGTTTGAAAGGCGATTCCGGCACTGCATTGATAGGAATCAGATTCACGTGGCAAAGAAGTCCTTTGCAGAACTGCAGTAGCTCCTGCAGGTCGGATTCCTTGTCGTTCACGTTATCTATCATGATGTACTCGAATGTGACGCGGCGATTCGTGATTTCGATATAGCGTGCAAGGCTGCTCTTCAATTCGGGCAAGGGGAACGAATTCGTTTTCGGCATAAGCTGCAGTCGCGTTGCTTGGCTTGCCGAATGAAGAGATACGGCAAGCGTGAATTGCTCGGGCTCGTGGGAAAAACGCTCGATTCCTGGGATGATGCCGCACGTGGAAATGCAGATATGGCGCGCGCCGATGCCGAGGCCCTTGTCGCTGTTCATGATGCGTAACGCCGCCAGCACATTGTCGTAGTTGAGAAAAGGCTCTCCCTGCCCCATTCCCACAACGTTGCTTACGCGACGGCCAAGAAGCCGTTGAACGGTTAGTACTTGGTCGACGATTTCTCCGGCAAAAAGATTGCGCGACAAGCCCTCTTTACCGGTGGCACAGAAGGCGCAAGCCATGGGACATCCCGCCTGCGTTGAAAAGCACACGGTCAGGCGTTCACCGTTTCGCGAGGGGATGGCCACGGTTTCAACGCATACCCCATCGTGATACTGAAGGATCATCTTGTGCGTTCCGTCGCTTGAGATAGCGTGCTCAAGAACCTCTACGTTGTGTAGCGGATGTTCCTGGGCAAGTTGGGCGCGGAATTTTGCCGGAAGATTTGTCATCTCGTCGTAGCTTTGTGCGCCTTTCCCGTACAGCCACTCGAAGAGCTGCTTCGAGCGGAACGACGGCTGGCCAAGCCCTTTAACGAGAGCATCGAATTCTGACGGCAGGATATTTTTGATTGGTGTATTCATGCGGGTCATTATACCTGTTTCACGTGAAACATTCGCTGATGCGCTGCCGGCAACGAAGCGAACATATGGGTTTGCTATACTGCAGCAAACGGTTTTTGTAACGAAAGAAGGAGAGCATGTCTTCAAACATTGATCCTCGTTCGTGCCGTGTCGCGCTGCTGTGCGGCGGCAAGAGCAACGAGCGTGAAATTTCCTTGGCATCTGGAGAGGGTGCCCGCGAAGCGCTTGAGACTGCTGGCTTTCCGGTCGAGATGATTGACCCGGCTGATAAGGGCGATTTGAAGCGGCTTATTGATGAGCCGTTTGATGTGGCGTTCCTTTGCCTGCATGGTAAATATGGCGAAGACGGAACGATGCAGGGCTTCCTTGACTTGATTGACCTTCCTTATACGTGCTCTGGCGTTTGGTCAAGCGCATTGGCTATGGACAAGGCGAAGGCGAAGGTGTTTTACGAACGTGAGAACATCCCTACCCCACCTTCCATGACCGTGATGAAAGGCCAGCAGGTTGATGCCCAGGCGGTTATCGATGCCATGGGCGAAAAGGTGGTTGTAAAGCCCGGCACCGAGGGAAGCGCCATCGGTGTGTTCATTGTTGAAGGCGCTGAAGCTATTGAAGAGGCGCTTGCCAAGGCCTTCGAGATTGATAACGAAGTGCTGATTGAGCGGTATATCAAAGGCCGCGAATACACGATTGCCGTTGTTGGCAATCAGAATCCCGAAGCGCTGCCTATTATCGAGATTGTGCCGAAAAGCGATTTCTACGACTTCGAATCGAAGTATGCCGTTGGCGGGTCGCAACATATCTGCCCGGCCGATTTACCGGAGGATATTGCCGCGCGAATGCGCCAAGAGGCGGTTAAGGCTCATAAGGCCCTTTCTTGCAGCGGAACCTCTCGCTCCGACTTCATTCTGGAAGACGATGGAACGTGCTGGGTTCTGGAGACGAACACCATCCCCGGCATGACGAAAACGTCGCTGCTCCCCGATGCTGCCCGTGCCGCGGGCATGTCGTTCCCTGAGTTGTGCACGAAGCTTATCGAGTGCGCGCTTGAGGAGAAGAAGCTGTAGAAAGCAAGAACTTCATAGGTACTTGAAACGCCCTGTGCTTGCGATGAAATGAAGCACAGGGCGTTTTGTTGTGTTTAGCCCTACGGCCAAGAGTGTGAGGCGATAATATTATGTAACGCTAGCTCTCAACATCTTAAGTGTCGTTGAGATTTCTATTTTCAATCGCGTTTATGGGTGATAAACAGTTTGTCGGATTAAAAAACGCCGCAACCCTTCAAAGCGAAGACAACCAGTGCTACGAGCCCAAGAAGGAAGAGCCAGCTCAATACGTAGCAGCCTTTGTTCCCCTCCCTGCTTTTCTGAACAAGGAAATCAAGCGTTCCGCGCGACTTTTTGATAATGGCGGTGTTCTTGTTGGTGTCCGGAAACGGAACGCGTTGCTTTGGCTGCCAGGTTCCGTGGGACTGGATGATGGAAGCGATTCCTTGGGTTTCAAGGTCGACCTTCGGGCGGATACCCTTTCCTATAAGCTTCGCGGTTTCCGTCACGAACGTGTCGAAGTCGCTTTCATGCGAGCGATCGTAGCAAAGCAGGGCAACCTCTCCCCAATACATGCCCGGTTCGGGTTGGTCGGTGAAGGCAACGCAGGAAAGAATGGCGTGTAAAGTCCATTCGCGCGCGGCTAAAACATTGAGGTGGTGCGAAGTCTTCTCGTCTAAGAAGCCGATGTCGGCGCCAAAGGCGTTAACAATCCAAGCTCGCGTGGAGCCTTTGTATAGGCGGAACTGGATGTCGAAGGTATCGCCGACGATGCAGTCTGAACCGATAAGCACGGCAGCATCGCGTTTTGAGACGGTGTCGAAGCGCGCATACGCTCCGTAATAGCAATCAATAGACATGAGACTCCTTTTAAACGTGTTGCAAGAAAAGCGTAACACAAACGAAGAACCAGAAAGGCTAGCCAAAGGTGCTTCCAACTGGCATACAATATTAAGGTTGCAATAGAACAGGAGAACAGGCGGACTTTCGTATGCAGAACAAAGAACAAGCCATGCAAGGTGATTTGCTTGCCTATATCAGCGATGGCACGCCTCAATCAATTATTGATAGATATGCTCAGCTTTCAGAATATGCGCAACGCGCGGATTTCGGTGAGTTCGACCGGGATATCGTTGTCATTGACACGGAAACCACGGGTTTTTCGTTTAATCATGATGAATTGACTCAAATTGCTGCTGCCCGCATGGATAAGGGCGAAATCGTTGGTTGGTTTGTGACGTTCGTAAACCCGGGGAAGCCGATTCCCGAAGACGTGGCGCATTTGACCAATATTCACGATTCCGATGTTGCTGATGCTCCTACGCCGTCTGAGGCGCTTGCGCAGCTTGTAGAGTTCGTTGGGTCGTCAAAGCTGGTTGCGCACAATGCGGCGTTCGATCGAACGTTCACTACGCGTCATCCAAGCGGCTATCCCCTGCTCCAAAATGTTTGGCTTGATTCTCTTGATTTGGCTCGAATCGCTCTGCCGCGTTTGAAGTCTCATCGTCTTATCGACTTGGTGCGTACGTTTGGTGCACCGGTATCGACGCATCGTGCCGATGACGATGTTGCGGCAACATGCGCGGTTTTCCGCATTTTGCTGGCCGCGGTCGACACGATGCCGAAGCCGCTTGTTGCGAAAATCGCATCTCTTGAAACTCCTGATTATTGGCCGACGCAAGCGGTGTTCAACTACTTCGCCGATCATACCGGGATAAGCGAAGGCAATGCCGCCGCGGCTTCCGAGCTGCCAGCAGCTGAAGCGATCGATGTTTCACGTGAAACATCGTCGGGGCAGTTGTCTTGGACAACGGGTCCTCTCGATATGTTTTCGATTCAAGGTCTTCGACGCGACCGTTTGAGAAAGATTGAGAACAGGCCGAAGATTGATGCCGAAGCGCTTGCGTCCGATCCGATGCGGGAAATCGTGTATCCAAGTAAAGAGGAAATCGAGCAAGCTTTCCGTTCCGATGGCTTGGTGGGCAAGCTGTATACATCGTATGAGCCGCGTAAGGAACAGCGCGAAATGAGCATGGCAGTTCGCGATGCGTTTGCGGCGTCCGAGAACCTTGTGGTTGAAGCGGGAACCGGTGTGGGTAAGTCGATGGCTTATCTGGTTCCTTTGGCGAAAACCGCTCAAAGGAACAACATCACCGTTGGCGTGGCAACGAAAACAAATGCTTTGCTTGATCAGCTGGTGTACAAAGAAGTGCCGGCGCTGGCATCTGCTTTGGCAAAGAAGGACCCAGACGCGAAGCCGTTGACGTGTGCACCGTTGAAGGGCTTCTCGCACTATCCCTGCTTGCGTAAAATCAGGAGCGTTGTGGAAGACGGCGCGCAAGTCAAGGAAGTGCAGGGAAAAGAGCTCTCCCAAGCACCGGCTATGGCTGCGCTTCTCTCGTTTATCGAGCAAACCGAATACGACGACATCGATGGCTTGAAGCTTGATTACCGCTTGCTGCCAAGGAAAATCATCACCACGTCAAGTCAGGAATGTCTGCGCCGCAAGTGTCCGTTCTTTGGGAACTTGTGCTTCGTGCACGGAGCGCGCAAGCGTGCCGAGGCGGCAGATATCCTTGTTACGAACCACAGCTTGCTGTTCTGCGATATGGCTGCAGATGGTGGGCTGCTGCCGCCGATTCGCTATTGGGCCATCGACGAGGCTCATGGTGCGGAAGCCGAGGCGCGTCGCGCGTTCTCGATCGAGCTTGATGCTGAAAGCATACTGCATGATGCTCGCCGCCTGTCGGCTGAGGACCCTCGACGCAACGTGTTCGCTCACGCCGAGCGCCGTGTGGTGCTGAAGGACGCGAAAGAGGAAAGCGAGACGCTATTCTTCGCGCTGACGCAAAAGGGAAAAACAGCTGGCGAAGCATATCGCCAGGCGGCTGAGGCGTTCTGCGCCAGCCTTAAGGGCTTGCTGTTCTTCGATCCGAACAAGCGCGGCAAAGGATATGAAATCGTTGAGCTGTGGATCAACGACGATATCCGCAAATCCGCGACGTTTGGCGATGTGGCGGAAAAGGGCTCTGCGTTAAGGGAGACTGCAGAGAAGCTGATCGTTGCGTGCCAAAACCTTGTTGCCTACTTGGAGGACATCGAAGATGCAGCTGCGGTGCAACGTGAGATCGCCTCAATTGCAATTGATTTGAAGGAACAGGTAAGCGCTGTCGAGCTGATTCTGGAAAACCCTAGTGAGGCGTTTGCCTATTCTGCGACGCTATGCCGGAAGAGAGATCGCGTGGCGGAGAAGCTCGAAGGCTTGCCGGTCAATGTTGGAGCTAAGTTGAACGAAACGCTGTATGCATCAACGCATTCAGTGGTGTTCGCGTCTGCGACGCTTTCCGTAAATGGGAAGTTCGATGGATTCGCCAGTGCTATGGGCTTGGGCCAGTCGGAGTTCTCGCCGGTAAGAACGTGCCAGCTTGATTCAAGCTATGACTTCGATAAGAATATGACCGTATACGTGGTGTCCGACATTCCCGAGCCGAATGACGGTGGATACATGGCTTCGCTGCAAAAGCTGCTGGTTGATGCGCATCGCGCACAGCATGGGTCTATGTTGACGCTGTTCACGAATCGCCGTGAAATGGAAACGTGCTTCGAGTATGTTCAACCGCGCTTGAAGTCGGACGATTTGCGTCTGGTGTGCCAGAAATGGGGCGTATCGGTAAAAGGCTTGCGGGATGATTTCCTGGCTGATGAGCACCTGTCGCTGTTCGCGCTTAAGAGCTTCTGGGAGGGTTTTGATGCCCCGGGCGCCACGCTGAAAGGCGTGGTCATTCCGAAGCTTCCGTTTGCAAAGCCGACCGATCCGCTGTCTTGCGAACGCGCTGAACGCGACGATCAAGCTTGGCGTCATTACGTGCTGCCGGCTGCGGTTCTTGAAGTGAAGCAGGCGGCGGGACGGTTGATTCGCCGCGCCGACGATACGGGTGCGTTGATTTTGGCTGACCATCGTTTGGTTTCGAAGGGCTATGGGAAAACGTTCCTAAATTCGCTGCCAAGCAAGAACATCAAGATTATGAAAGCAAGCGAGATAGTCGCCGAACTTGAGGCTGCGCGTCGCGCATAAGCGAATTCGCCTATGAAGCACAGAGATGATAAGATTGCGCGCGCTGCTCATATCAAAGCGCGCACCGAGGGCACGTCGAATGAGATTTCATTCAGCGTATTGGATGCAGCGAAATATGCCGTGGACAACAAGCGTCAAAGGTTTAGCTTTCGCGAATTCGTGAGCAACCGCGCAGCTCGGCGTGAAACTTCTTCAGATGTTTCACGTGAAACATCTGAAGGTTCGCCAAGCAAGGCATCCCGCATTCGCCAAGCTCAAGAAGGTTCGAGAAAGCAAATGCGGGAAGCCAAGGTCGCGAGGGTTTCGAGAAAGCCTAGTCGACACAGCGCTCAGCACGCAGCAGCTAAACAAAAACAGCTTTCGACGAAACGCATATCGTTGGAAGAGGAGATTGCAAGAAGAAAAGCTCGCAGACGCTTGGGCCGCATCGCGGCTTTGTCGACGGTTGCCGTGATAACGATGGTTTTCGTTGCTATTGGCGTATGGATCTGGCACGTTGATGTAACCGAACAGCAGGGCTATGAAGCAATGCTGATGGATTCGATTGAGCTGGTATCACAGGCAGATGATGTGATTCTGCAAATCGACGGCATTGTGAACGACCCGTTCTCGGATGACAGCAAAAAATCGAAGCAATCTACGCTGAGTGAGATACCTGGTTGTTTAAATGTTCTTGAGCAGGCGAATGTGAAAGCACGGGAAGCTTCGGACGGGTTGAAAGACCCGACGGTGAAAGACATTGCGAATCAAACGGTTATATCGATTGCCGCAAGGCAGGCCATGATGCAGCAGGCTTCGGAATTGCTGGACGCGTCACTGCAGGTTGATGAAGCCGCGCAACTGTGTCAGGACATTTGGTCAGTCGTTCTTGACGCTGACGATGTGACGCATGAAGCGTCGAAACTTGTTGAAGCCGACGATCCAGCGGGTTCGAAGGAGAAAACGCAGCAGGCAAATAGATTGTTTACGGATAGCCTTGCGCAGCTGAAAACATTTCAAGCGGAGCATGCGGAAGTAGATTTATCTGTGGCGACGGCGTATATCGAAAAGCGGATTGAAGCCGCAGGGTATGCCATAGCGGCAGACGATGCGCTGATAGACCGAAACAAAGAGGAAGCGCTTGTTCAGAATGACTGGTACAACGAGGCCGAAACGGAAGCGGCAACGCTGGCAATGAAGCTCCCTTCGGATATGGACAAGCTGTTCCACGATGCGTATAGCGAGCAATACTCATCGTTGATAAAGGCTTACACCGCTAAGCGTGCAGAGGCGGGCACGAGTGATGCAGTTATACGTGATTATTTGGGGGCACAAGGCAAATAGCGTATACTTCAAACCGTATATGCCTTGCTGAAGTTGAGGAATGAAAGGCAACATAATGCCGGAGATTAAAGAGCATATCGCGTACTTGTCGCAGGAAATCGGCGCGCGCCCGGCGGGCACCGAGGAAGAGCAGCAGGCGGCGCTGTATATTACCGAGCAGTTCCAAAAGGATGCGGGGTTGCCTGCATCGATTGAGGATTTCAATGGCGTTGGCGACGCGGATTTGCCGGCCATGATTTGCTGCGGCGCAGCGGTGGTGTTTGCACTGCTGTCGCTGATTGTGCCGGTGCTTGGCATCGTGGGCGTGATTGGGTCGCTTGCCGCGGCGGCGCTGTTTGCGGCGGAGCTGTTCGGCAGGCCTGTTCTGTCGAAGTTTCTGGGTAAGGGTGTAAGCCAGAACGTGGTGGCGAAATACGAACCCGGTGTGCCCGAGGGAGAATCTTCGGCCCGCCGCCGCAAGGTGATTTTGGTGGCTCGCTACGATACTGGCAAGGTCCGTCCTGAACTTGCCTCCCCTGTTGCCTCGTTCATGCCGCTTATCAATAAGGTTTCGTTTGCTGCCCTGGTTGTACTTCCCGTGCTACTCCTTATCAAAGGTGTGGCGCTTGGCCAGGCGGAAGGTGCGCTGCCGGCGGTTTTCACGGTGCTGGTGGTTGTCGCGATGATTCTTGCGGCTATCCCGCTGGTGTTTGGCGTTCTGCACAAAACGGCTGCGTACAACGAAGGTGCCAACAACAACGCATCGGGCGTTGCGGCGCTGCTTGAAGTTGCGCATCGCATCGGAGTGGGTCGCGTGAGCGAAGCGGAAATCGCTGAACGGGAAGACGCCATCATGCATGGCGAAGAGGCTGCGTATGATAATGGTTTGGTTCCCGAAGGCGCCGAGTTCGTGTATGCAGGTCATCCGCATTCGTCGATGCCGGAAGAGGAAAGCCTGGTTGCCGCGAAGGCGGCCATAGCGGCGCTGTCCGGCAAGCCGGTAAGCGGTCTTTCCGCAGAGGATGTCGAGCGCAATCTCGAAAAAATCGAACGCCACGATCGCGAAGAGGCGGAAGAAGAGGCCCGCATGCAGCGCATGGAAGCGCGTGCAGTGGAAAGCGCACGCCGCGATGCGGAGCGCGCTCGTGCCGAAGAGCAGGCAGCGGCAGAGCGCGCTGCTGCGGAGCCCGCGCTTGCTGCTCAGGTTGCAGACGAGCAGCCTGTTGAAGCAGCGCCGGAGCAGGTCGCTGCGCCCGAGCAAACGGAGCAGACGCCTGTTCAGGAGGAAATTCCTGAACCTGTGCAGGATCCGGTTCGCCCGACAAACAGCGTGCCCGATTGGTTCGTGAAGGCCCAAGAGAAGGCTAAGAAGCCGCGTGCGGCTGAAAAGCCGGTGCAGCGCTCTCGCTACGCAAGTGCGCTTGATGCTGCGGTTGCGGAAAGCGCCGGTCATTTTGCGAAAGCGAACAACATCGTCGAACACGAGCTTGAGCGTGCTATCGACGTAGATCGCGACACGATTCACGAAGTGAAGGCTCCGCAGTGGGCAACGATCAAGCCCGTTCAACCTCTTGAAGCTTCTGCTGCAGATTCGGCGTCTCAGCCGGTTCAGCCTTCGCCGTTTGCCACCATCGACCCGGTGCAGCCCGCGCCGCTTGCCAGCATTGAGCCTATGCAACCCGCGGTTGCTCCTGTGGAGACGAAGCCTGTTGTCGTCGAGCAGGGCGCAGGCGCTTCCGACGTCGAGTTAGCGAACGCCAATCAGGTGCAGGAGATGCCGGAGCTTCAGGCCGTGCCCGAAACCGCCGCGTCTGAGCAGGTTGCGGCTGAGCCTCAGCCTTCTCAAATCGCAGATGCTGCCGAAGATAAGTCCGTTTCCGCGCCGCGTGCGGTAAGCGCTGATCCATTTGCGACGGCCGCTACGCCGCCTATCGACGTGACGCAGCTTCATATCGACGATGTTCCCCCGGTAAGCGATATCCCCATGCCGGCGTTTCTGGACCCGCGCAAGGTGCAGGCTGAAGCGCAGCAGCGTCAGTCCGATGCACCCCGTTCGGATAATCGCCTAGACGCTACGGATGCTGCTATCAGCGAAAACGGTCGTGTTGATTCATCGGCTATGGTGCAGAAGACCGCTGAGCAGCCCGAGGCGCTTCCTGGTGAGTTGCAGGCTACGCCGCTGAACATCCCCACGGTTTCCGAAGAGCAGGTGCATGCGCCTATAACGCTGCCCGACATCGGCGCCACCGCGCCCGGTATGGCCCCCGTTGCCGCTGCCGCAAAGCAGCGCGCGCCGCTGGCGGACGTTGAGTCAAAGGGAAAGAAGGCTGCTCGGAGCTTGCTGAGCTTGCTTCCCTCCATCGGCTCGGCTGATGTCGCATCGTCGCAGGCGCAGGAATCGCAAGATGACGGGCAGAAGGCCGACCATCCTTCCTTGCTTGCGTCCCTCCCCTCGTTGTCGGGCGCTATCAAAGCTGCTGATGTCGCCCAGGCGCAGCCGGGCATGGATGCTGCTCAGGCTTCGCTTGGCACGGCAGGCGCAACGGGCTCGTTCGCTCCCGTGAGCGCTCAGCTGGTGCAATCCATGGACCCTGAGGACATGTACGTGCACGATGCCGATGATTCCGCTTACGAGGACAATTTCACCGAGACGGGCGCATTTGCAGGCCCGGGATATATGGAGATGCCGAAGTCGCGCTTCCGTCGCTTCCTTGATAAGTTCCATCGCAACAAGGGAGAAGAGGAGGACACTCCTCAGGATTGGCTTGACGTTGACGAAGAGTTCGAGGCGCGTGCTGTAGGCAAGGCCCGCGGCGGCTGGGAGAGCTTCCAGGAAGAGCATTACGAGCACGGCGAGTATCAGGGCGACTATGCAGTTGACGAGCAGGTGGCATACGAGGGGTCTACGCAAATGATGCCTCCCCTGCAGCCGGAAAGCCCGCTGGATGCCACGCAGGCGTTTGTGCCGCAGCCGATTGATGTGCAGCCGGAAAGTCAGCAGTCTGAGTACGGCTTCAACGACGATTTCGATGCTGACGATGTTGCCGAGGACGCGAACGATGGTCGACATTTCCGTCCGTGGCATGGCGGCGCGTTCTCGTCCCGCCGTGTGGAGAACGCGAACCTCACCTCCGAGGAGCTTGCAGACGAAGCGGCTGCGGCCGCCTCTCCTGCCCCCGTTGAGGTGGACGAAGAGCTGAGCGAGGTCTATCAGTTCCGCAACCCCGACATCAATACCGAGGTATGGTTCGTGGCGCTGGGCTCCGAGCTTGCGCAGAACGCCGGCATGCGAGCGTTCTTGGAGGCTCACGAATTGGAGTTGCGCGGTGCGTTTATCATCGATCTGGATGCGCTGGGTGCGGGCGACTTGACCATGATTGAACGCGAGGGATACCTCAAGCCCGCGAAGGCTTCTTCTCGCATGAAGCGCTATATTCGCAAGGCTTCGCAGGCTAGCGGTGTGAAAATTGCGAATGGTTCGATGATGTGGGAGGAAAGCGCTGCTTCGTTTGCAGCGAAGCATGGACAGCAAGCCATGCACCTTGTGGGCATGGATGGTGCGAAGCCGGCGCTGTATGGTCAAGTTGACGACACGATCGAGAACATCGACGACCGCAAACTTAACGATAACGTGCAGTTCCTTATGGAGTTGTTGAAGAATATGTAGGTCGCGAAACGTATCGGTAATGGACGGCAAAGGCAGTTCCCCTATAATGCAGTCCGCCCACGTGAACATCGACGGAGTCGTTCGCCGATTGTCGGCACCACGACGCCGATATTGAAACTAGAGAGGTTTAAGATGGCTATTGAGGCATACTGCGTTAAATGCAAGGCGAAGAAGATCATGAAAGATCCCGTGGAGGGCGTCACCAAGAACGGTAAGCCCATCACGAAGGGGAAATGCCCTGACTGCGGCACGACCATCTGCCGCATCGGCGCTGCAAAGTAACATATCGTCTGAGCAACCAGCAATGCCCGCATTCGTGCGGGCATTGCTGGTTTTTGAAGCAAGGGGAGCTGCGAAGCGCAGCGGGAAGGAAACAGTATGGCTAACGATCAAAAGATCGACCTGTACGATCACTTCAGGGAAATCAACACCATTGACGCTAGCAAGTACAAGAAATACGACGTGAAGCGCGGCCTACGTAACGACGACGGTACGGGCGTTCTGGCAGGCCTGACGGGCATTTCCAACGTACATGGCTACGTTATGTCCGATGGCGAAAAAGTGGCCGATACCGGCGAGCTGCGCCTTCGTGGTTACGACCTGTACGACCTTCTTGGCGTGGATGCGAAAGATAGGCGCTTCAATTATGAAGAGGTGTCCTACCTGCTGCTGATGGGCGAGTTGCCGACGCAACAGCAGCTTGACGACTACATTGCCGCCATCGATGCGCAGCGCGAGCTGCCTGACGGCTTCACGGCTTCCATGATCATGCGCGACACCCCCCCGGACATCATGAACGTGCTCGCACGTACGGTGATGCTGCTGTACGCCTACGACACGCATGCCGAGGACCGTTCGGCCCAACACGAGATTTCGACGGCTATTTCGCTGATTTCGCGTCTTCCGCGCATTATGGTGCTGACGTATTACGCTATGCGCGCGCGTTACAGCAACGATTCCATGATCATGCATCGCTTCATTTCTGGGCAATCGACGGCGGAAACCATTCTGTCCATGTTGCGTCCCGACCGCCAGTTCAGGCCGGAAGAGGCTCGCATGCTCGACATCATGCTATGCCTGCATGCCGAGCATGGTGGCGGCAACAACTCTACGTTCACCACGCATGTGCTGACTTCGGCGGATACCGACGCGTATTCGACGTATGCGGCTGCCATCGGGTCGCTGAAGGGCCGCAAGCACGGCGGTGCGAATCATCAGGTCATCGCCATGCAGAAGGAAATCAAGGAGAACGTTGCCAACTGGGACAATGACGACGAGGTGGCGGCGTACCTTGCGAAAATCGTGAACAAGCAGGCGTACGACAAGAGCGGCTTGGTATATGGCATGGGACACGCGGTGTACACGCTATCCGACCCCCGCGCGGTCATTTGCAAGCGCTTTGCAGAAAAGCTTGCCGTGGGTACCGAATACGAGGCTGAGTTCCGCCTGCTTGAGAAAATCGAGCGCCTGGCGCCCGAGGTTATCCTGAACGAAAAGGGCACGCACAAGGACATGTGCGCGAACGTGGACATGTATTCCGGCTTCGTGTACTCCATGCTCGGCATTCCCGAGGATTTGTTCACTCCCCTGTTCGCCTGCGCACGTATGTCGGGCTGGGCGGCTCATCGCTTTGAGGAAATCGTTTCCGGTAAGCGGATCATTCGTCCTGCTTACAAATCGATTTACAGCAAGAAGCGAGCGTACACGCCGATGGAAGAACGCTAAAACGAAGCCAAGAAACGAAAAAGCGCTCGGAGGTTCCGGGCGCTTTTGGGTTCCTAGCGGAGGAAGTAGGATTCGCGTATTCGCTTCGCGAATCCGCACCCCTCCCTCGCAAGCTCGGTCGGGCGTTTCACTAAAAACGTGTCACTGGCACGTTTTCTTAACGTGAAACCACCTTATCGGTTCGAATCCGTCCGAGCTCTTTCGAAAATAAAAACGCCCGGAGGCCCGGGCGTGTGTAATCTGGCGGAGGAAGTAGGATTCGAACCCACGGAACCTTGCGGCTCAACAGTTTTCAAGACTGCCGCCTTCAACCACTCGGCCATTCCTCCGTAACGTTGGTAGGATACCATATAATGCTACCTATGAATGACGAAGAATACATGCGCATGGCGCTAGAGGAAGCGCAACGGGCTGCCGATTTGGGCGAAGTGCCTATCGGTGCTGTTGTGGTGTACCAACCTATCGATAAGGGGACAAGGCGTCCGCTGGCGGAGCCGCGCGTGATTGCGCGGGCATGCAACGTGCGCGAAACCCAGCAAGACCCTGCAGGGCATGCGGAGTTCGTGGCCATGAAGCAAGCGGCGGCAGAGCTTGGCGTTTGGCGCCTGACAGGCTGTACGGTGTACGTAACACTGGAACCCTGCATCATGTGCGCGGGGTTGATGCACCAAGCGCGCATCGACCGGTGTGTGTACGGAGCGCCTGACCCGAAGGCTGGTGCGCTGGGAACGTTGTATTCCATCAACAGCGACAAGCGTCTGAACCATACATTCGAGGTGGTTCCCGGAGTCTTGGCAGATGAGTGCGCCGGCATTCTGAAACGGTTTTTCGCAGCTCGAAGGAAGAAACGAACGGAGCGATAACGATGCAGTGGAATGATGAACAACAAGATGTTTCACGTGAAACATTTCAAAACAAAGTGGACATGATGGACATCGCTCGCATTGCGCAGGACGTTGAAGCGCGCGAGTTCGCCGGCATGGGATCGCTGAAACTGGTTGCTCCAGCGAAAGTGAACCTCTATCTGAACGTGAAGGGTCTTCGCGAAGATGGCTATCACGAAGTGTCCACCATCATGCACACGTTGATGCTGCACGACGTGCTGCGCATGAAGCTTGTTCCGGGGACTGGCGAGCCCGTTCAGCTGACGTCGCGCAGCTACGAAGGCTTAGAACCGCTAGATGTGGACCCGCAGCACAACATTGTGACGAAGGCTATTGTGAAGCTTGCCGAAGCGTTTGGTCGCGAGCTTGGCGAAACGGAAACCGTGCGCGTGCATCTTGAGAAGCACATTCCGGCGCAAGCGGGTTTGGGTGGTGGCTCTTCCGATGCCGCAGCGGCTTTGCTAGGCGCTGCTATCTTGTGGCAAGAAAGCGTGTTGGATCCGCGCATCGAGCAAGTTGCCGCAACGCTGGGCGCTGATGTTGCGTTCTTCCTGAAGGGAGGATGCGCGCAGTACGACGGCATAGGCGAGCATTTCGTGCGTTCACTGAAAATCACGAACGACTTCGTGGTCATTGTGAAGCCCGAGGGCGGCGTATCTACGGCCGCGGCCTACAAGAAGCTAGATGAGAATCCGCAACCTTTGGACGCCGCATTGGTCAAAACAGCCGAAGAAGAGGCGTATGCCATGCATGTGCCGTTGCTGAACAACATGGCCGAGGCCGGCGAAGAGCTGAACTCTGGCGTGAAGACGGTGCGCGAGTGGCTGCAGGAGCAGCCTGGGGTCTGCAACGCGATGATGTCGGGCAGCGGTTCGGCGGTGTTTGCAGTGTGCGAGTCGTTTGATGCGGCGGCGCGCGTATCGTCGAGCGCGCAAGCGAAAGGCTGGTGGTCGCGCACGACTACGTTCGGCCCGTTCAAGGCAACAATGACAACCAACCGATAATGAGGGCGGCTTCGAGTTCACTCAAGAATTCGGAGCCGCAGTTGTATAGGGCGTGCTTGAGAGTCCGCGCAAGCAGTAATGCGAAGGGTCCGTGTCGCTGGCGTGCGCGTTCGCAAGTGTTCTGCTTGCTTGATAGCCGGTGCAAACATCGATGCTACAATAGCGAAAACCTCGGAAAGGGGAAATTATGACGATTGCAATCATATTGCTCGTGATTGTTGTTGTGCTGCTGGTGGCACTGGTGGCGCTTTATAACAACCTGGTGAAGCTGCGGAACATGGTGGACAACGCATGGGCGCAGGTTGACGTGCAGCTGCAGCGCCGTCTTGACCTGATTCCGAACCTTGTGGAAACGGTTAAGGCCTACGCGAAGCACGAGAGCCAAACGCTTGAAGAAGTGACGCACGCGCGTGCGGCGGTATCGAACGCAACCACGCCCGAAAGCCGTATGGGCGCGAACAGCCGCTTGAACAGCGCACTGAAAAGCCTGTTTGCCGTGGCAGAATCGTACCCTGAACTGAAAGCGAATCAGAATTTTCAGCAGCTGCAGGCGGAGCTGTCTGAAACGGAAGACAAAATCAGCTACATGCGTCAAAGCTTCAACGACACGGTTATGAAGTACAACACGGCTATCCAAACGTTTCCTGCGGTGCTGATTGCGGGCGCCATGGGCTTTAAAGAACGTCCGAGCTTTGCGGCCGATGCTCCCGCGCACAGCGTTCCCAAGGTGACGTTCTAGATGGTTGCCCGTCTGACAAGAATCATCCCTTTGCTGCTGGTGCTCGCGTTTGTGGCGGGCGTGGTGTACGTGGTGGCTTCGTGGCGCTATTCGCCAGCCCGTGCGAAGGAAATCCTCATCAAAGCGTTCACCGTGCTGAACACGGTGCTGACGGCATTTTTCGGATTAGCCAGCCTGTATGCGCTGTCGGAGTCGAACATGGCGGTGTTGGACCTGACGCTCTCGTTTATGGTGACAGCGCTGGTTGCGCTGGCAATCACGCGCATTTGCCGTGCAGTGTTCCTCAAGCACAATCCGTCGTACCGCGCGAAGCCCATGAAGGCGAAGAAGTTGCGCCGCTGGCCCTGGAGCAAGTAGCGCGAACGGCAAAAGAAAAGCCCCCGCTTGCGCGAGGGCTGGAAGTTCGTGGCGGAGAAGTAGGGATTCGAACCCTAGATGCCCTTGTGGGGCATACTCACTTAGCAGGCGAGCACCTTCGGCCTCTCGGTCACTTCTCCACACTATAATAGGTGCGGTTTGCTATGATACCTTGACTGACCAAAACATGCAAGGAGCTTTCTCGATGCAATACACGAGACCACCTCAATTTCGCCAAACCGCGCAAAATGCGCTGCGCATTGATGCATCGCGCGCGCTTATGGCCGCATTCGTGCTGGCAGCTTGCTTGCTGCTAACGCTGGCCTTTCCTGCTCCGGCGCATGCGAAGTCCTATATCATGCCGGAGGTGGACATCCAGGCACAAATGGAAACGGACGGAACGCTGCACGTGGTTGAGCAGCGCACGTTCGATTTCGACGGCTCGTACTCTGCCGTGTGGTGGACGCTGAATTTGCTGCCGTCAAATGCGGAATTCACGGTGAACGGCGTGCGCATGATGACCGTCGACGGCGAAGGTGTCACCGAGTCGTCCATGTCGCAGGTTTCAGAAGTGCCGTTCGAGCTGAAATGGCGCGAAGAAGGCGGCCCTGACAAGGACGCGTATTCCGTAGATGCGCCGAAGAATACCGTGTACGTGTTCTTCGGGAACGAGCCAAGCAAAGTGGTGGTCGAACTTGATTACACCATCACGAGCATGGCCCAGATGTACGACGATGTTGCCGAGGTGTACTGGCAGTACCTGGGTTCGCAGTGGTCGGCTCCATCGGAAAACGTGACGGCTACGCTGCAGCTGCCGGTGCCGCAAGGCGTGAGCATCGAGCCGGGCGAAAACGTGCGCGCATGGGGTCATGGACCGCTTGAGGGCATGGTGTCGGTAAACCAGGACGGGTCGGTCACCTGCACGGTGCCGCGCGTGGAGTCGGGCGAATATGCGGAAATGCGCGTGCTGGTTCCCACGACGTGGCTGCCGAACGTCTCGCTGAAGTCCCTTCGCCTGCATGCGGGCGAGCAGCGCCTGGACACGGTGCTGAAAGAAGAGCAGACGTGGGCCGATCAGGCGAACACGAAGCGCATGATGTCGTTTGCGTACGTTGCGGGCTGCGCGTTGGTGTGCCTGTTGGTGCTTGCGTGGGCGCTGTGGGCGTTTTTCCGCCACGGCAAGGAATACACGCCGCGTTTCACCGACAAATATTGGCGTGACGTCCCCGGCAAGGGCATTCATCCGGCCGTTATTGGGCGCTTGTGGCGTTGGAATCGGGAGAGCACCGATGATTTTACTGCCACGATTATGCATATGGCGCAGGCGGACCTCGTGCGCATTGATGCCGGGTCGTACGAAGTGCCGACGAAACGCGGCGGGACCAGGCTGGTGAACGACTTCTACGTCACGAAGCTGGTGGACGCGAACAACATCGTAGATTCCGTGGACAAGGCCACATTTTCGTTGCTGTTCGATCGTATTGCGGGCAAGCAGAACGCCGTGTGGTTCGGCTCCATCAAAAAGTACGGCGAAGATCACCCGAACGCGTTCGTGAAGGCGCTTGAAAACTGGCAGGATACGCTGACGAAGGCGACGGACGCGCAAGAATTCTTCGAGGCGAAGGGTGCGAAGCTGCGCAAGGTCATGTGGGTCATGGCAGCGTTGTTCGCGCTGGCCGGGCTGATGATTTGGCTGAACGACGGGAACATGCTCACGGTGTTCTTCACGCTGCCTACGGCTGCGGCTTTGGTGTTCATCGGCAACAACATGCCGCGTCGCAGCGTCGAAGGCAACGAGCTGGTGGCGCACTGCAAGGCGCTGCGCAATTGGCTGCGTGACTTCAGCTCGCTTGAAGAGCGGCCGCCTACCGACGTGAAGGTGTGGGGCGAATTCATGGTGTATGCGTATCTGTTCGGCGTGGCGGACAAGGCCATTGAGCAGCTTCGCATCACGCAGCCGCAGCTGTTCAGCGTCGATTCGTCGTATGGGGCGACGTATGTGCCCTGGTGGGCGTGGTACACTGCTCCGGAATCGGGTGTGGGCGCTCAGATGCCCGATGTGGGCAGCTTCTTGTCAAGCTCGCTTGATGCAGCGGCGAAGACGGCGCACGAGGCGATTCAGGCTGCAAGCGGCGGGTCGTCGTCGGGCGGCGGCTTTGGCGGCGGGTTCTCCGGTGGTGGAGGCGGCGGCTTCGGCGGAGGCGGTGGTGGCGCTCGATAAGGGCGCACTGCAAAGGTCTACGGTGATCCGCGCATTCAGCTTAAGATTGGCGATGGTTCGCAAGCGTCGCATATTCGTGTGTTCAGCAAGGCGTTGTTTTCGCATGGCGACAAGGCGAAAACAACGCCTTTGACTTCGCGGGATGAGTGGATGCCTGGCGTTGACGGGGAAAGACAAGGAATGGGAATGGGAAAAGGGAAAGCGATTCCTGCGTGGGCGTATAAGGCCGCCATTGTGGTGGCCACCATCATCTGGGGCTACAGCTTCGTGGCCATGAAAGACGTGGTGTCGGTGCTGCCGCCGGCCTGGCTTTTGGGCTTCCGCTTCACGTTTGCGGGCGTTTTGCTGACGGCGATTCTGTGGAAGTGCGTGCACAAGGCGTTCTCGGGCCGCATGCTGCTGGCCGGCGCAGCGCTTGGCTTAGCGGATTTCATGGCGTTCTGGACACAGACCATCGGCCTTGAGCACACCACACCCGGCATCAACGCGTTTTTGACGGCAACATACTGCGTGATCGTCCCCTTCCTGTGGTGGATCGTGGCGCACCGCCGCCCCACGGTGTTCAACATCGGCGCCGCGGTGCTGGCGCTGGTGGGCATTTGGCTGGTGTCCGTGCAAAGCGGCGGCATGACCATGGGCTACGGCGAGGCCATGACGCTTCTGTGCGCGCTGCTGTTCGCCGTGCACATGGTGCTGGTGTCGAAACTGTCGCGCTTCCACGATGTGCTGGCGCTTACGGCGGTGCAGTTCGTGGCGGAAGGCTGCCTGGGCTTCGTGTTCGGCGCCGCGTTCGAGACGTTCCCGGGATTCGGCGTGTTCACGCCGGGTATTATCGGCCAGCTGGTGTTTCTGGCGCTGTTTGCGTCCATCGTGGCGTTCGGCATCCAGAACGTGGCGCTGGCGCACATCCCGCCCGCGCAGGCTTCGCTGTTTTTAAGCCTGGAATCGGTGTTCGGCGTGTTGTTCAGCATTGCGCTGTACGGCGAGCAAATCACCTTGCGCCTGCTTGTCGGCTTCGTGCTGATTTTCGCAGCCATCGTAATCAGCGAAACGTTCCCGCTCAAGAAGAAAACGGGCGCTCAGACTGGGGAAACAACCGATTAAGAACAGCTTGTTACCGATGCGGGCGCACGGCGTTTCGCGTGATACAATGCGGGCGTATGTGACCGAACAAGGAGGATTCACCATGGCTGAGAAGAACAACGTTGTTCTTATCGGTATGCCCGGTTCCGGTAAATCGACGTTGGGCATCGTGTTAGCGAAGATTATGACGAAGGACTTCATCGACGCCGATATCGTTATCCAAAACCAGTGCGATAAAACGCTGCAGAAGATCATCGATGCATGCGGCCCCGAGGGCTTCATCGAGGTTGAGAACCAGATTCTCAGCAAGCTTGAGGCGGACAACAGCATCATTGCCACGGGCGGTTCTGCCGTGTATTCCGATGAGGCCATGAAGCACCTGGCGGAAATCGGCACGGTGGTGTACCTGAAGATCTCCTACGACCAGCTGGTGCATCGCTTGAGCGATCTGCAGGAGCGCGGCGTGGTGCTGAAGGGCGGCATCGGCATGAGCCTGCGCGAGCTGTACGACGAGCGCCTTCCGCTGTATGAGCGGTATGCCGGCATCACCGTCGACGTGAACGACCTGAGCATCACGGCTGCGGCCCGCAAAGTGGCCGACGCCCTCGCCCACGCCGGCGTGGAATAGGGTTCGTTTGCGAATACTTTGATTGCGCATCAGGGGGAGCTGCTGCAAAGCGGCTTCCCCTTTTCTATTTGATAGGGATTGGACAGTTTGGGCCTTCCCAACTCCTGCTCCTCCCTTCGTCGTCCCAGTTCAGCGATGCATGGCGCATGAGCTGGCACCCTTTCGGCAAAAAGAAACGCCCCGTGTTTCACGTGAAACACGGGGCGTTTTCATGAGGGGCAGGCAGCTGCTATGCGGTGGCGAAACCTTGTGCAACTGCTGCGGTATCCTCCTGGGCGGTCTTGGCGCCCAGGCGATCGGTAAGACTGTCGATGGGCGGCACGTTGTCGTAGTCGACATGCGGCTCCATCTTATCCTCGTCGCCGTCAGCATCCTTGAGGCGCTTGAAGAAGTCCTTCGTTTCGCGCGCCACAACGCCGGACAGAACGATAAGGGCGATCATGTTCGGCACGGCCATGCAAGCATTGAAGATGTCGGCGATGGTCCACACCGCGGAAACGGTCATGTAGGGGCCAATGAACACGGCGGCAATGTAGAGCCAGCGGTACACCTTCACGGCTTTCAGGTTGCCGTTGCTCAGGTACTCAAGGCAGCGCTCGCCGTAGTAGTCCCAGCCAAGGATGGTGGTGAAGCCGAACAGCGCCAGGCATGCCATCAGCACGAATGCGACAACCTGCGACGGGATGAACGGCAGGCCGGCCTGGAACGCGGTGGTGGTGATGGCTGCGCCCTCAAGGCCGGGGATCTGGTATGCGCCGGTCATGACGATGGTCAGGCCGGTCATGGTGCACACGATGATGGTGTCAAGGAACGTGCCGGTCATGGACACGAGGCCCTGGCGCACCGGCTCCTTCGTCTGCGCAGCGGCAGCGGCGATAGGCGCAGAACCCAGGCCGGCCTCGTTGGAGAAGATGCCGCGAGCGATGCCCTTCTGCATGGCGATGATGATGGCGCCCAGTGCACCGCCGGCAGCGGCGCGCAAGCCGAATGCGGACTCGAAGATCACCACGAATGCGCCGGGGATTTTATCGAGGTTCGCCAGCAGCACGATGATGGAGAAGCCGACGTACAGCACGACCATGGCCGGAATGATGCGCTCGGAAACGCTGGCGATGCGCTTGATGCCGCCGATGACCACCAGGCCGACCAGGATGGCAAGCACGATGCCGCCGATGACCGTGGCCCAGGAGTAGTTCATGCCCAGGATGGTCACGGACGCCGCCTTGTCAGGGTCGAAGAAGTTCGTGATGGCGCCGTTGATGGAGTTCACCTGCGTGAAAGTACCAATGCCGAACAGGCCGACGCACATGCCGAAGAAGGCGAAGATCTTCGCCAGCCAACGCCAGCTGATCTGCGGCAGGCGCTTGCCCATGCCGCGCTCGATGTAGTAGAACGGGCCGCCAAGCACGTGGCCGGTGTTCTTGTCGATGCTGCGGTACTTCACGGCAAGCAGACCTTCGGAGTACTTCGTGGCCATGCCGAACAGCGCTGCCAACCACATCCAGAACATGGCGCCGGGACCGCCAGCCACAATAGCGGTGGCAACGCCGACGATGTTACCGGTACCGATGGTCGCTGACAGCGCGGTGCACAGCGCGCCGAAGCTGGAAACTTCGCCGGAGCCGCCCTTTTCGTTCTTCATCATGTAGCGCAGCGCGCGCGGCAGTTGGCGGAACTGCAGGCCAGCCAGACGTGCAGTCAGCAGGATACCGCCTGCAAGGATGAGCGTCATCAGCGGGACGCCCCACACAAAGTCGTCGATGGCGGTTAGCACGTCATTGGCGACGTCGAAAAACCCTTCCACGTTTCACTCCTTCAATTGCTCGAATGCCAATACAACCTCTGCGAAACCCGAGGGCGCGTTGGCAACCGTACGCATTGCGAAGCGACGCGGCGGGGCTGCTGAAAACTATGTGGTTGTGGAGAGGGAAAAGCTGCGAGTGAACGTCCGAGTTTTGATTCACGTTCACGGTTGCGACAAGCGATATGCTTTTCTCTGTCCTTTTGCCTGAGAGTTTCAACGATGCGGTTCGCCGCTGCAGCTTCGTCAAGCTTATGCGGCTCGGCCTTGCGGCCTGCGCTCGTCTTGCCCCTTCGGCACCCACATGTGGGATTCTCCAGAGGCCCCTGCCTGTCCTGTTTCTTTCGATCCAGAACATATCAACGGGGTGACGCTATGAAATTGTGGCATGTACGTTAACAGCCCGGTAACAACTTGTAAACACCCTACTTCCCTAGGGACACTACTTTTTCGGGCAAGCGGACAAAATTGGGTGGGAAAAAGGGTAAAGTAAAGTGAAATTGCGAAGTGATATATGCTCAGGGAGGATGCATGAAGTTCACGGTTGTGGCGGTTGGGAAGCTGAAGGAGCGCTTTTGGAGCGATGCGTGTGCGGAGTATCTCAAGCGCCTGCAGCCGTATGCGAAAACCCAGGTGCGCGAGATTGCCGACGTTGACCCGCGCAAGGCGGGCGGCGTTGACGGCGCGCGCGACAAGGAAGGCGCCGCCATTTGCGCTGAGCTGGAGAAACTTGGTGCTGACATCCACGTGGTGCTGCTGGCAATCGATGGCAAGGAGCGCTCGAGCGAAGGGCTTTCGAAGCGCCTGGATAACCTGATGCTGCAAGGGAAAAGCAACTTCGCGTTCGTGATTGGCGGCTCGGATGGTGTGAGCGCCGCCGTGCGTCAGCGCGCCGACGAGCTGCTGTCGTTCGGCCCCATCACGCTGCCCCACAACCTTGCGCGCGTCGTGCTGCTTGAGCAGCTCTACCGAACGCAGAAGATTTCCCACGGCGAGCCGTACCATAAATAACAGCCCAGTCCGGCCGCTCGGCCGGGAAAAGTGCTTTTGAACAATCCACTGGATTGTTCAATCTCCAACCATGCGCCCGAGCGGGCGCGTTCCCGGTCGCCGAAGGCAAGGCGGGGACTCCCAAATGCCCAGTGGGCATTTGGGAGGCAAAATCGCAGGTCAAACATGTAGAGTCGAGCGAAAGCTCGACCCATCTAAAAGCGTCGAAGGCGCATCGCTGACTTGAATTTCGTGCGTTCGGAATATGGTGACGCGCCCTTTGGGCGCTGCATAAAACGGTTGAGCTTTCGCTCAACCCTACGAAATCGGTGCAGCGACGCAGTTTTGCTTGTTGGCGTTTTCGGCGCGAACGCCCCTGCGACTCCTCGTTGCGCGTTGCCCCTGGCTTTCGCCAACTTTATACTGGTCGGCGAACATGATTGCCTGCGAAAGGGGCGCCTTCTATGCGAATGATTTCATGGAACGTCAACGGCCTGCGCGCCGTGTTGAAGAAAGGCTTCGAGGACATCGTCGGCGAATTCGATGCCGATGTGGTGGCACTGCAGGAAACGAAGCTGCAGGCCGGCCAGGCCACGCTCGACCTGTCGCGCTATCGCGAGTTCTGGAGCTACGCCGAGCGCAAGGGCTATTCGGGCACGGCGGTGTTCACGAAGGAGAAGCCGCTGCAGGTGCTGCATGGCTTGGGCTTTCCGCATCTTGATAACGAAGGCCGCATTGTGGCGTGCGAGTTCCCGGAATTCTGGTTCGTGTGCGTGTACACGCCGAACGCGCAAAACGGGCTGGCGCGCATCGATCACCGCATGGAATGGGACGATGCGTTTCGCGACTTCTGCAAGGGGCTTGAAGCCGGCGTGTTGCCGGCGGGCGTGCCGGTAGAGCGCGAAGGCACCGACGGCAATGTAGTTTTGCAGCCTGAAGCCGGGCGCGGCGAGGGCAAAGGCGGCGCTGACGTGGCGCCCGAGCCGGCGCCTATGGGCGAGGGGCATCTTCCCACGCAATGGCTGCCGCTGACGCAGCCGGGAGAGACGGCCGCGCCGAAACCAGTGGTGACCTGCGGAGACTTCAACGTTGCACACAACGAGATCGATCTGAAGAACCCCGGCCCGAACCGCGGCAACGCGGGTTTTTCCGACGAGGAGCGCGAGAAGTTCACGAAGTTGCTCGACGCCGGCTTCACTGACACGTTCCGCAGCCTGCATCCCGACCTGGCCGGTGCCTATTCCTGGTGGAGTTACCGTTTCAATGCGCGTAAGAACAACGCGGGATGGCGTATCGACTACTTCCTGGTCAGCAACGAGCTGGCCCCGAAGGTGCGCGCGGCCAGCATTTACAGCGAAGTGTTCGGCAGCGACCACTGCCCCGTCGGCCTCGAACTGGAGGATTAAGGGAGCGTGTGCGGGTTGTGCGGGGCGGGTGGGCGGTGGTTCGCTCGTGGTATCATGCAAAAGTTCAAGAATGGCCGGCGCCTTCCCTGCAAAAGCGGGGTTTGCGCAGCTGGCGCACTGATTTACCGCTAGAAAGAAACGATTCATGGATACTGCAAAAATCGAAGCCGGCGTTCGCATGATTCTCGAAGGCGTGGGCGAAGACCCCGATCGCGAGGGCCTGCAGGAAACGCCCGCCCGCGTGGCGCGCATGTACGAAGAGGTGTTCGCCGGCCTGACCGAGGACCCGGCCGTGCATTTCGAGAAGACGTTCGACGAGCACTGCAACGAGATGGTGCTCGTGCGCGACATATCGTTCTACTCCATGTGCGAACATCACCTGGTGCCGTTCTTCGGCAAGGCGCACATCGCCTACATCCCCGCGCCCGATGGCCGCGTGTGCGGCCTGTCGAAGCTGGCGCGCCTGGTGGAGGTGTACGCGAAGCGCCCGCAGGTGCAAGAGCGCTTGACCGGGCAGATCGCCGACACGCTGGTGGAGCAGCTGCATCCGCAGGGCGTGGCCGTGGTGCTTGAGGCCGAGCACATGTGCATGAGCATGCGCGGCGTGAAGAAGCCCGGCAGCCGCACGGTTACCAGCGCGGTGCGCGGCGTGTTCGCCGGCAGCACCGATGCGGCCCGCGCATCTCGAAGCGAGGTCATGTCGCTCATTCTGCGCGACGCGCGTTAACGCGGGGGTTTGATGGACGTTGTGATCGACGCGTGCCAGCAGCTGTTCGGCGTTGCCCCGCTGGGCATGGCGCTGCTGTGCGCGCTGGTGTTCCTGGCGGGATACGTCGACGCCATCGCTGGCGGCGGCGGGCTTATCTCGCTGCCCGCGTATCTGATCGTCGGCTTGCCCACGCATGTCGCCATCGCCACGAACAAGCTGAGCTCGGCCATGGGAACCACGCTTACCACCTGGCGTTTCGCGAGGTCGGGCTACATCCAGTGGAAAACGGCCGGCATGTGCGTGGCCGCGGCGCTGATAGGTTCGGCGCTTGGTTCGAACCTTGTCATGTTCGTGGCCGATTTCTACCTGCGCGTGCTGTTGCTAGTGCTGCTTCCCGTTACGGCTGTGTACGTCATGCGTTCGAAGGCGTTCGACGACGAAAGCCGCGAGGCGCTCAGCTCGCGTCGCACCGTTGTTATCAGCGTGGTTGTTGCCCTGGTCGTTGGCGCGTACGACGGCTTTTACGGGCCCGGCACGGGTACGTTCCTGATGCTGCTGCTCACGGGCGCGGCCCACATGGCCCTCAAGCAGGCCGCGCGCGTGACGAAGGCCATCAACCTCACCACGAACATCACGGCGCTGGCGGTGTTTTTGCTGCATGGGCAGGTGCTTATCCCCATGGGGCTTTTGGCGGGCGTGTTCGGCATCGGGGGCAACTATCTGGGCTCGAAAAGCTTCTCGGAAAACGGCGGTGCCATCGCGAGACCCATTACCATCGTGGTGCTGGTTGTCTTCTTCGTGAAGGTCATCTGGGATTTCGTGGCATAGCGGCTGGTGAGCGCTGTTTTTCGGGCGTGCTTGGAACGCTGCGTTCGAGTGCTGTCGCGCCTGATGCGCAAGGGTTTGCTAACACTCTCCTCTGCCGCTTGCGGAGCATGTTTCACGCGGAACATCGGCTTGCAACAAAACCTGCACGGCAATCGGGTACTATAGTTGCGAACGTAGAGGGCGCGCCGCGGCGCGCAAGCGAAAGGACGAAACATGAAGTGCGTTATCAGCGTTCTTGGTAAGGACCGCAGCGGCATCGTAGCCGCCGTTTCCGTGGCGCTGGCCGAGTGCGGCGCGAACATCGACGACATCAGCCAGACCATCTTGGGCGAGATGTTCTCCATGACCATGCTGACCACGCTTGACACGGAAAAGGCTGACTTCAACGCGGTGCAGGAGCGCCTTGACGCCGTGGCATCCGACCTGGGCGTGCAGATTACCATTCAGCGCGAAGACGTGTTCCAGTTCATGTACAAGATTTAAAGGAAGACGGGGTCGAAGTACGGGGCGTACGCCTTTGCTTCGACCCTATTTGCAAACGGCGTTTTTGCAATCGGCTGCGCGCAGGGCGAAGCCTCAAAGGCGAAGGCGCACCTGTTGTGTTGCGTTAGGCGGGTTGCAGGTGGGCGCCGTCTCGTAAATGAAAGCCCGGGTCGTGTGTGGCCCGGGCTTTTGCATGGATGCAAAAGTGCCGTAACAGTTGCAAGCTATCCATTTCGTATTGAAGGAGATGGCGAATGACCAGGATATTCTCGTTCACTCAGCCGCTTGACGTCGATATCGTCGATGTGTTCTGCCTGTTGCAAAAGGGCTTCACGGACCAGTTCGTCTACTACCGCAAAGACCGCCCCGTTCGCTTCATGGGCCTGGGGCGCTGCATTGCACTGCCCACGCTTGACGACGCGGAATGCGAGCTTTCCGGACCGGCGGGCGAACAGCCGGTGTTCTTCTCGTTCAACCGCTTCGACGCGCACAACCCGGCGCCTGCCGACGAGCTGTTCCAGTCGTTTCCCAGCTTGCACTTCATGCTTCCCGAAGTGGTGCTTATCGAAAACGAGCGCGGAACGTTTTTGCAGGTCAACTCGCTTGGCCCGGTGTACGCCGGCCGTGTGGATCGCTTCTCGCGCCTGGCGCTTTCCGCGCGCCCGCGCACGCGCCGCAGCATCGACTACACGCTGACGCTTGATTCGCGCGAGGCATGGGAGCGCGCTGTAGACGACGGGCTTGCCGCTATCCACGCCGGCCGCGTTGACAAGGTGGTGCTTTCGCGCCGCTTGAAAATGCGCGCTGCCGAGCCGTTTTCCTCGAAAGACCTGCTGGTGAACCTTATCGACGGCACGGCGCACGGCACCGTGCTGCTGTACCGTTACGCCGACGTGTTCTTCTGCGGCTGCACGCCCGAGCTGCTGGTGCGCAAGCGCGGCGCAGATCTGGAAAGCATGTGCCTGGCCGGTACGTGCCCCACGTCGCCCGACGCTCAGGAAAACGCTCGCCTGGCCGCGGCGCTGATGGCCGACCAGAAAAACCGCACGGAGCACGATTACGTGGTGTGCTTCATCCGCGACGTGCTCAACCGCACGTGCTACAGCGTCGATGTGCCGGCGCAACCTACCATCATGCCGCTCACGTGCATCCAACACCTTATGACGCCGGCGCGCGCGAAGCTCCTTGACGGCGTCGATTTGTGGTCGATGATGGGCGATCTGCACCCCACGCCGGCCGTGTCGGGCGCGCCTGTGGGCGAGGCGAAGATGCTTATCCGCCAGATCGAGGCGTACAACCGCGGCTTTTTCGCGGGTGCGTGCGGCTACGTGGATGCCGCCGGCGACGGCGAGTTCAGCGTGGCGCTGCGCACGGGCGTGTTCGACGGCGAAATCGGATATGTGTACGCGGGTTGCGGCATCGTCGACGGAAGCCGCGCTGCCGACGAGTACGACGAAATCGCGCTGAAGCTGAAAACGGTGCTGTCCGCGTTCGGCGGCGGCACCGAAACAGTGGTAGCCGGTGTGGACGGGGGTGCGCGATGACGGTCGCCGACCCGCGTCAAACGGCGCGTTTTCTGGGCGCATTCTTCGATGAGCTGGCGAAATGGGGCGTGCACGACGTGGTGGTAAGTCCCGGGTCGCGCTCTACCCCGCTGTCCATGGTGGCGTACGAGCTGTCGTGTCGCGCGCCCGAGCGCATGCGCGTGTACGTGGACGTCGACGAGCGCGGTGCGGCGTTTTTCGCGCTTGGCCTGGCGAAAGCGTCGGGGCGCCCTGCCGCCATCGTGTGCACGTCGGGTAGCGCCGTTGCCAACTACTACCCCGCCGTCATGGAGGCGGAATCTTCCCGCGTGCCGCTGGTGGTGCTGACGGGCGATCGCCCGCCGCAGCTGCAGGGCCTCGGCGCGCCGCAAACGTGCGATCAGCTGCATGCGTACGGCAGCCACGTGCGCGCGTTTCGCGCTATGCCGCTGCCGGCGGCCGATGAGCAGTCGCTGCGCTTTGCCCGCCAGGCTGCGCGCGAGGCATGCATCGCAGCCATGGGCGCCTGCCCGCCGCCGTCGCAGGCGCGTGGTGCAGCTGGTTCCGAAGCCGCGCATCAGCGCATCGCCGGTGCCTGCTTCGGCGGCCCGGTGCACCTGAACTTCCCGTTCGACGAGCCGCTGAAGCCGGACACGAAGCTCGATGACCTGTTCGACGGCGGGCTTGCTCCCGCCCCCGCAAACGACGCGGCTCATGGGCTTGTCCAGCCGCAGGGTCACATCTCAGGTGCGGCGGCGGCCGACATGGCGCGCACGCTGCAGGCGAACGACGCTTTGCTGCTTGCCGGCGAAGGGTCGTGCGCCACCATCGAGGACGCGAAGGCCGTCATGGAATTCGCGCGCGCGTTCGCCATGCCGGTGCTGGCCGATCCTCTGTCGGGTTTGCGCTGCTGTCCCGATGAGCTGCTGGTTGAAAACTACGACAGCGTGTTCGAAACGGGCGGCGAAGTTGCCGATGAACAGCTGAACCCGCAGGTCATCGTACGATTCGGACGCTATCCCATTTCGAAGAAAGCCACGCAGTGGGTGCGCCGCCTTGAGGAAGCGGGCGCGCTGCAGATCGTGGTGGACCCGCTGGAAACGCGCGACACGAACGCGGGCACCACGGCGTTTGTGCGCGCTATGCCCGTCGATTTCGCGCGCAGCATGACGCGCGCCGAGCGTACCGAGGCCGGCCCCGCCGCCGCAGCTGCGAAAGAGCACGCGTTCGCGGCCGCGTGGCAGCGCGCCAACGCCGAGGCCGCCGGCCGCATCTTCGCCGCCGACACCGCCGCAAACCAGCAGGCCGATGCGTTCGAGGGTGCGTACGTGCGCCGCGTGCTGCAGCTTGCCCCCGAGGGGTCGTGCCTGTTCGCGGCCAACTCCATGAGCGTGCGCGCCGTGGACACGTTTTACCTGAAGGGCGACAAGCGCCTGTGCGTGCTGGCGAATCGCGGGCTGAACGGCATCGACGGCACGGTGTCGACGGCGCTTGGCGCCGCGCAGCTGTTCGAGCGCACCACGCTGGTAGTCGGCGACCTGACCATGTTGCACGACATCAACGCGCTTGCCTTGCAGCGCGAGCTGCGCGTGCAGCGCCAGCTTGCCGCCGGCCGCACACCGGGCGAAACCACGCCGGATAGCAACGTCGAAATGCAAGCGCAGCGTTTGGGCATTACCATCGTGTTGTTAAACAACAACGGCGGCGGCATTTTCGACATGCTTCCGCAGAAGTCGAGTGAAGCGTATTTCGAGCGCCTGTTCTTGACGCCGCAAGACGTGAACTTCCAGGCTGCCGCGGCGGCGTTTGGCGTTCCGTATGCGAAAGTTGACACGTTGCAGGCGTTTGACCAGGCGTATTGCGAAACGCTTGACGTGCCGGGCATCAGCCTGATCGAGGTGCCGGTGCCGCTTGAGGGCATTCGCGAGCGTTACAGCCGCTTCTGGTAGGCTGCACAAAGCCGCTCCTGCAGACGGCGACCTGCGGCGTATCGGCTTTCTCTATACCGTTGTTGTACAGAAATGCTTGTACGCCTGCGGGTAGGAGCGGAGTGTCGCGCTTCGCGCTCTCAATTGCGGGTTGAGCTTTCGCTCAACCCTACGAAGTGACGATGAAACGTTTTGAGCCGATTTGCGACGTACCAAGTTGCTTACAGGTTGGCCTCGTGGATGCGAGAGAAAGCGCGCGCCTCATGAGATAGCGCCGAAAGGCGCGCCGCTCATGTTTGAATGTTGCAAGAGACTGGGGAGGCTCTTATGGCACCGATGACCGATTGCTTCGATTCCGACGGCGTCCGCTACCGCTACCTGTATTGCAAGGCGCAGGGTGTACCGGGCCGCCGCCGCCCGCCGGCCATCCTGGTGCACGGGTTCGCGCAAAGCTCGTCATCGTGGATCGGCGCGATGGATCTTATTGCGCAGGAGCGCGACGTGTACGCTATTGACCTGGTAGGACACGGCGGCTCGGCCGTGCCGGCAAGCCCGGCGCCCTACAGCCTGCGTTCCATGGGCGAAGCGCTGCTCGACTTCATCGATCTGGTGCCGGGCAAGCCGGTTGTGGTGGGCTATTCCATGGGCGGCCGCGTGGCGCTCAGCGCGCTGCTTGAGGCCGGCCCCGCCGCGTTCGCGAAGAAAACGCGCGGGCTGCTGCTTGAAAGCGCCGGCATGGGCCCGAAAACGGAAAGCGACCGCGTCGCCGCTGCCGAGCGCGACGCGGCCACCGTGCGCCGCCTGCGCGAGACAAGCCTGCGCGACTTCATGACGTACTGGGAAAACCTGCCCCTGTTCGAATCGCAGCGCTCGCTGCCGAAGCGCACGCGTGCGCTTATCCAAGCGGGTCGGCTGGCAAATGACGCCGAGGCGCTGGCCCGTTGCGTGGAATGCGCAGGCCAGCACCGCATGCCTTCGTATCACGAAACAACTGAAGCACTTCGTGACCTGAGGCTTCGCGGTTGCTCAACGCTGTATCTCACGGGTGCGAAGGACGAAAAGTACAGCCGCATCGCCAACGATCTGCACGCAGCGGGCATCGTGCAAACGCGCATGGCACCGAAGGCCGGCCACAACGTGCACCTGGAAGACCCTGCCGCATTCGCCGCCTGCGTCCACAGCGTCGCCTAGCGTTCGTGCAGTCTTTCCGGCAGCAGGCGCAGGGCCAATGCCAGTAAGGACGCGGCAAAGGAAACGCCGACCGCCATGAGCGGTACCGGCTCCTCTCCGTACCCTTGCGCAGGCGGCCTTGCGCTGCACCCTGTTCCCCTGGTTGTGCGTTTTTCTTCGCAAGCTTGCCCCTTTTCCCTGTTCGCGCGTATTGGGGTATCGCTTTTATTACAATGACTACGTTATATAGAGTGCGCTTTCATCTTTCAGCTGAGGAGCAGAGGCGTGACGGCTATGGGAGACATCAACATTCACGAAACGGACCCGGGAGATAAAGCTTCCGTTGCCGTGACGCACGACCAGATCCGCCGCGAGATGGACCGTCTGCGGGAAATCTACCCGGTGGTGCGCCTACTTGATTCCGACAACATCGACGAAGAGCAGTTCTGCCTGCTGTGTGGCAACGGATGCATCTGCATGCGCAAGGTGTGCGAAGAGGTGCTGCACGACGGCGGCCACCAAACGCATTCGCTGCGCATGGGCGACGAGCAGCACCTTGCCAACGTGCGCTACGTTGAGGTGGACGGCAAGAAAAGCGTGCTTCTGTACGCGCAGCCCATCGACGCGGAAAGCCTCACGGGCCTTTCCGACGAGCTGCTGTACCGCGACGCGCTTTCCGGTGCGTACAACCGCCGCTTCTACGAGGACAACCTGTGCACGCAGCACATGTACGCCGGCATCGCCCTGCTTGACCTGGACGACTTCAAGCTGGTCAACGACATGCTGGGCCACCACGCCGGCGACGTTGCCCTGAAGGCGGTCGTGGCGGCCGTGAATAGCTGCATCCGCGGTACGGACATGCTGGTGCGCTACGGCGGCGACGAGTTCGTGCTGGTGCTGCCCGGCATTGGCGAGGACGACTTCTCGCGCAAGCTGCGCGCCATTACCGACAAGATTGCCGAAACGGCCGTGCCCGGTTACGAGAAGCTCGGCCTCAGCGTCAGCGTGGGCGGCGCGCTGTCCGAAGGCCGCACCGTCAAGGAGACGGTGCGGCAGGCCGACACGCTTATGTACAAGGCGAAAACCCTGAAAAACGCCGTGGTCACCGAAACGGACGACATCGAAGCCGAAGCCGTGCGCAAGCCGCTTCTGCTGGTGGTCGACGACTCGGAAATGAACCGCGTCATCTTAAGCGAAATGCTGAAAGACCAGTACGACATCATCGAAGCCGACAGCGGCGAAGCGGGCATCAGCTGTCTGGAGCGCTACGGCGACGGCGTCTCCATCGTGCTGCTTGACATCGTCATGCCCGGCGCCGACGGTTTCGACGTGCTGTCGCGCATGTCGCGCAGCGGCTGGATCGACGACATCCCCGTCATCATGATTTCCAGCGAAGAATCCGACGACATGGCGCTGCGCGCCTACGAGCTGGGCGCTTCGGACTGCATCAGCCGCCCATTCGACGCGCGCATCGTGCGTCAGCGCGTTGGCAACATCATGCGCCTGTACGCCAAGCAGCGCCGCCTGTCGTCCATGCTGGCGCAGCAGTTCTACGAGCGCGAACGTGACAGCCGCTTGCTCGTCGACATCATGGGCGGCGCCATGGAGCTGCGCAACGGCGAAAGCGGACCGCACGTGAAGCACGTGCGCAAGCTCACCGAGATGATGCTGGAGCACTTGGTGCGCAAAACGGACCGCTACCACGTCAGCTCAAGAGAGCGCGCCGCCATTTCCGCCGCTTCCACGCTGCATGACCTGGGCAAACTCTCCATTCCCGACTATGTGTTGAATAAGCCGGGCCGCCTGACGCCCGAAGAGTTCGAGGTCATGAAGACGCACACCACCATCGGCGCGAACCTGCTGGAAAGCATGACGCAGTACCGCGACAGCGCGCTGGTGCAGGCCGCCCGCGACATCTGCCGTTGGCACCACGAGCGTTGGGACGGCAACGGCTACCCCGACGGCCTGAAAGGCGATGAAATTCCCATTTCGGCGCAGGTGGTGTCGATTGTGGACGTGTACGACGCGCTGACCAGCGACCGCGTGTACAAGAAGGCCATTCCACATGAAGAGGCCATGCAGATGATCCTGAACGGCGAATGCGGCACGTTCAGCCCGCTGCTCATCAGCTGTTTGATCGACCTGCAAGAGCGCATTCTGGCGGAAAAGGATGACGAAGGGACACCCCCCCCCTCTTTCTAGGCTAACTAATAACGAAACTGCAACCGCAACCGAGCAAGACTAAGAAGAGAACATGAGTGAGATTCAAGATGCATACGAGAAAATCGGCGCCGATTACAACGACGTCGTCCGCCGTCTGACCAGCGAAGCTCTCGTGGTGCGTTTTGCCGGCAAGTTTTTGCAGGACAACAGCTTCGAGAACTTGCGCACGGCGCTTGCGAACAACGACGTGAACGGCGCGTTTCTTGCGTCGCACACGCTGAAGGGCATCGCGCAGAACATGGGCTTCTCGAACCTGTTCGAGCCGTCCAACGCGTTGACCGAGTTCCTGCGCCCCATCCCTGAAACCGCAGCAGGCTCCGAAGAGCTGTTCGCGGCGGTGGAGGCCGAGTACAACAAAACGACCGAGGCCATCCGCGCCGCCCTGTAGGCGCCGTTTGTAATCGCGAGCAACCGCTAACGCGCTCCGCACGATGCGATTATCGTGCGGAGCGTGCGCGTTTGGTGCAAATTCGCTACCATTGTTTCGAATAGGTTAAAAATGTGCGTGCACGTAGCAACGCGCACAGCGAAAGGACCGTGTATGAGCGACATCCAGTGGCAACCTGGAAAAGAGTACCGCGAGATCATCTACGAAACGTACGAGGGCATCGCGAAGATCACCATCAACCGCCCGTTTAGGCGCAACGCCTTCACGCCGCGCACGGTGATGGAGATGTACGATGCGTTCTCCGAGGCGCGCGACGACGCGGGCATCGGCGTCATCATCCTGACGGGCGCCAACCACGGTGGCGCGCACGAGGACGAGGCGTTCTGCAGCGGCGGCGACCAGATGGTGCGCGGCAACGGCGGCTACGTCGGCGAGGACAACATCCCGCGCCTGAACGTGCTTGACCTGCAGCGACTCATCCGCGTGGTGCCCAAGCCCGTCATCGCCATGGTCAACGGCTACGCCATCGGCGGCGGGCACGTGCTGCACATCCTGTGCGACCTGTCCATTGCCGCGGAAACGGCGAAATTCGGCCAAACGGGCCCGAAGGTGGGCAGCTTCGACGCCGGCTACGGCGCGGGTTACCTGGCGGCCATGGTGGGCCAGAAGAAGGCGCGCGAGATTTGGTACCTGTGCCGTCAGTACACGGCGCAGGAGGCGCTGGAGATGGGCATGGTCAACAAGGTGGTGCCCTTCGAGCAGCTTGAGGCCGAAACCGTGCAGTGGGCGAAGGAAATGCTGCAGTTCAGCCCCACGGCGCTGCGCTTCATGAAGGCGTCGTTCAACGCGGCTACCGACGGCTTGGCCGGCTTGCAGCAGTTCGCCGGCGACGCCACGTTGCTGTACTATACCAGCGACGAGGCGAAAGAGGGTCGCGACGCGTTCAAGGAGAAGCGCAAGCCCGACTTCTCGAAGTTCCCGAAGTTCCCGTAGGATCTATTGGCTAGCAAGGCGAAAGCAGGCGCATTACCCACATGATCGGCGTGTTCGAAAACATGGTGCGGCTCAATCCGCAGCGCACGTGCTTCTCTTATGTCGACAAAGACGGCAACATCGAAGCGTTGTCGTACCGGGAAACCCGCATGATTGCGGCGGGTCTTGCTAGCTTGTTGCGTCGTCGCGGCGTTGCGCTTGGCGACGCGGTTGCCGTGGACCTGCCGAACCAGCCAGCGTGCGTGTTTTTGCTGCTGGCGGCGGCATACGGCGGGTTCACGCTGGTGACGCTGAACAACCGGCTGACGGACGCGGAAAAGCAGGCGCGCCTGCTTGACCTGCAGCGCAGCCGTGCGTTCAACGTGGCGTACACCGTTGACGAAAGCAATGTGGCGAACCTTATCAGGACCGTGGCGAATGACGCTACCGGAACCGCGGAAGCTGCGGGCCCCGGGCATGCGCAGCGCACGTCGTTTTACGCGCGCACGAACATCGCCACGGCCGAGGCGCGCTCGACGCGGGCGCTCGGGCGCGCGGGTCGCAGTCGCGGGGCCGCTGCGCGCCGTCGCGAGGACGAAGCGCGCCAGGACGCGCTTGAAAGCGTCATCCATTTCGCCGAGCGCGGCGCGCATGTATTCGACCGCGGCGCCACGGCGGTGGTCATGTTCACGTCCGGTACCACCGGGCGTTCGAAAGCTGTGCCGCTGACCTGGGAAAATCTGTGTGGCTCGGCGGCGGTTTCCAATGCTTCGCTCAATCGTCACGGCGAGGGGCTGTGGCAGATCGCGCTGCCGCTTTACCACGTGGGCGGCCTGCAGATGGTGGTGCGGAGCCTGCTGAACGCGAATCCTTTCATTTTGTATCAGCGTTTCGACGCCGAACGCGTGCTGGCGGACGCCGCGCGTCGCGGCGCCACGCACATTTCCGTGGTCGACAAGATGCTGCAGGACATGTTGGCGAGTTCGCATGCGCCGGGCGTGGGCCGCTACGAGTGCATCCTGCTTGGCGGCGGGCCGCTGAACGCGCAGACGCTGGGGCGTGCGCTGGCCATGCGGGCGCGCGTGTACGCAAGCTATGGCATGACCGAAACGGCCAGCCAAATTGCAAACGCCCTGGTCACACCTGGGTTTACGGGTGGTATGTCCCTGCTTGAGGGTTATGAGGCGCGCATTGTGGACGCGGGCCCCGACGGGTTCGGCCGCTTGGCCGTGCGCGGGCCGGGCCTGTTCGGCGGCTACCTAAACGCGCGCGCCGCCTACACGGCCGACGGCTTTTTCCTGACGGGCGATACGGCCGCTATTGCGCCCGATGGCAAGCTGTACGTCAAGGAACGCACCGACGACATGTTCATCTCCGGCGGCGAGAACGTCTACCCCGCCGAGATCCGCGAGAAGCTGCTGCGCGTGCCCGGCGTTGCCGACGCGTATATCTTCGGCGCGCCCGATAACACGTGGGGTCGCCGCCCCGTTGGGTTTATCGAGCGCGGAGGCGCCGCCGCGCCTGCGGCCGGCGGCCCGGCTGGCATTGCCGCCGGCGTGGCAGGCCAACGCGCTCGCACGCTGTCCGACCGCCGCTTCGCGCAAGAGGTTGCCCAGGTCGCGGCGCCGCAGCTGTCGCGCATGTACCAGCCGAAGCACCTGTTCGCGCTCCCCCGCTTCCCTCGCACGGGCATCGGCAAGGTCGACCGCGCTGCGCTGCGTCGCCTGTATGAGCAGCGCATCGAGATCAAGCGCGTGAACCTGTACCGCATTCGCCTGCCGTTCCGCAAACCGTTCGCCACGGCGAAGGGCACGCTGTCGTTCCGCGAGTCGCTACTGGTGGAAGTGGTGGACCACGCCGGGCGCACGGGCTTGGGCGAATGCGTGTCGTTCCCAACCGACTGGTACCTGCCCGAGGTGCTTGACCAGGATATTCGTATTCTGCGTGAGCAGTTGATTCCGCTGGTGCTCAACACGGTGCTGCTGCATCCGTCCGAGGCCGATGGCCTGTTCGCGGCGTGCCCTGGTGCAAACGAGCTGCCCATGGGGCGCGGTGCGCTTGAGCCGGCGCTGTGGGACTTGTACGGCAAGATCGTCGAACAGCCGCTGTGGCAGCTTATCGGCGGGCAGGCGCCCGAGGGCACCGACGCTGTGGCCGTGCCGGCCGGCGCCGCCATTCCCGTGGGGCCCGTGGCCGAAACCGTGGCCGCCGCGCAGCGCTGCGTGGACGCGGGCTACACGCGCGTGAAGCTGAAGGTGACGCCCGGCACGGCGTACTTCAGTGCGCAGGCTGTGCGAAAAGCGTTCCCTAACCTGGTGATTTCGCTTGATGCGAACCAAAGCTTCACCGAGCACGACATTGAAGAGCTTCGCAACCTTGATGAGCTTGACATCGCGTGGATCGAAGAGCCGCTTGATCCGCGCCGCCCGGTAGCGTCGGGCCCGCACGACCTGTTCGCGCGCTTGGCGCAGCTGCAGCGGCGCATCAAAACGCCCGTGTGCCTGGACGAGTCCATCGTCAGCGCCCGCGACCTGGCGCGCGTGCTCAAGCATCCGGAGCTGAAGTGTTTCGCGCTGAAAATCGGCAAGTTCGGCGGTATCGAGCCGGCGCTGCAATTCGTGCACATGGCCCAGGCGCGCGGCATGCGCGTGTGGATGGGCGGCATGTACGACACGGGCGTGTCGCGTCGCATGCACGCGGCGTTCGAAACGCTTTCCGGCGTGTCGGACGCGGGCGACATCGGCGCCACGTCGCGGTATTTCGACACCGACGTCACGAACCCGCCGTACACGGTCGAGCGCGGCCAGGTCACGCTTACGCGCCGTGGCCACGAATTCGGCCTCGGGTGCGAACTCGACCGCGCGGCCTTGTCGCACGTGCTCATCGACCAGGAATCGTTCGAATAGAAATTTGTTGCCGTCGATTATGCCCCGCGTTCAATAAGCTGGGGTATGATGATGGGCAACTGTTTTTTCAACGATCGGGGTTTCAATGAGCAATGTAAACGGGGCAGCACCCGCAGGTGCCGCTTCAGATATGGTCGTCACCGGCTCCGGGATGCTTCCCGAGGTCGACCACCACGGCAAGTTGGGCATTTTCCGCCTGGTCGCGTCCGTCATCACGCTCATCATCGGCGCGGGTGTGTTCACGCTTTCGGGCGACCAAGCAGCGCATGGCGCAAGCGGCGCGGCCATCCTTACCGCATGGGGCATTTCCGCCGTTGGCGTGCTGTGCCTTGTCATGACGTTTTTCGCCCTCTCGCGCATCAAACCGCAGCTCAAGGGCGGCATTTACAGCTACGCAACCGCCGGCTTCGGCGATTTCCTGGGCTTTAACAGCGCCTGGGGTTATTGGATCAGCGCGCTTCTGTGCACGGTCAGTTTCTCGGCCCTGTTGTTCGGCGCGCTTTCGTATTTCTTCCCCATCTTCGGCGAGGGCAACAACCTGGCGTCCGTCATCGGCGCCAGCTGCCTCATCTGGTTCTACACATTCCTGGTGAGCCGCGGCGTGAAGGAAGCCACGGGCGTGAATCTGGTCATCACCATCAGCAAGTTCGTGCCCATTTTCGTGGCTATCACCGCCATCATCTTCTTCCAGAAGTTCGACGTGGACATTTTCATGGCGAATATGTCGCACGGCGCTGTGGACGGCATGCCGTTCTTTGAGCAGGTCAGCGGCACCATGATGGTTACCATCTGGGTGTTCCTGGGCATTGAAGGCGCTGTGGCCATTTCCGGCCGCGCGAAGAAGGACAAGGACGTTGGCAAGGCAACCGTCATCGCGTTCTGCTGCGTTCTGACTATCTACCTGCTGGTTTCCACGCTTTCCATGGGCGTTATGCCGCTGTCCGACCTGGCCGAGCTTTCGAACCCGGCGCTGGCCGGCGTCATGGAGCACGCCGTTGGCCCGTGGGGTGCCACGCTTATAAACGCCGGCGTTGTGTTGTCCCTGGTGGGCGCCATGCTCGGCTACACCGTGCTCTCCTCCGAATGCCCGTACGAGGCGGCTGCCCAGGGCTCGTTCGTGAAGGCGTTCGCACGCGTCAACAAGAAGGGTGCGCCCATCGTCACGCTGGTCGTCACGAACGTCATCATCGAGATCTTCCTCATCATCATGCTGTTCTCCGACAGCACGTACCAGTTTTTCTACGCGCTGTCCGCCGGCATGATTCTGCTTCCCTATCTGCTTTCGGCCGCGTATTTCGCGAAAGTGGCGTTCACCGAGCCCGAGTCGTTCAAGGGCAAAGTGGGCGGCCCGCTGATCGCGTGGCGCGTGTTCTCCGTTCTGGGCGTTATCTACAGCGTGTTTTTGGCGTGGGCATCGGGCGCGGTGGGCGTCACGCTCATGTCCATTCTGTATGCTCCGGGCATCTTGGTGTATATCAAGGGTAAGAAGGAACGCAACCAGCCCTTCCTGCAAAGCACGCTCGATCGCGTGGTCACGGCCATCATTTTGATTGCGGCCGTGGTTTCCATCGTGCTGCTTGCCACGGGCATGGTCGAAATCTAGCGTTTAGGGCTACATATATAGGTATCTGTCGGAACCGGGAAGAAAGAACGGACTGTGGAACTGCTTGAACAGCGCATCAGGCGCGACGGCGTGGTGAAGTCGGAAGGCGTCCTGAAGGTGGATAGCTTTCTGAACCACCAGATGGACATCAACCTGTTCAACGAAATGGGCAAGGAGTGGAAGCGCCTGTTCGCAGACGCGCCCATCAACAAGATCCTGACCATCGAGGCGTCGGGCATCGGCATTGCGGCGGTGGCCGCGCAGCATTTCGGCGTGCCGGTGGTGTTCGCGAAGAAAAGCCAGTCCATCAACCTTGACGGCGACATGTACTCCACGAAGATCCAGTCGTTCACGCATCAGCGCATCTACGACGTAATCGTGTCGAAGAAGTTCCTGAACGCTGACGACCACGTGCTGCTGATCGACGACTTCCTGGCGAACGGCTGCGCGCTCAACGGCCTGATCGAGTTGGTCGAGGAGGCCGGTGCCACGGTCGAGGGCATCGGCATTGCCGTGGAGAAGGGCTTCCAGCCCGGCGGCGACGACTTGCGCGCCCGCGGCTATCACCTGGAGTCGCTGGCCATCGTGCAGGCCATGGACCCCGAAACGGGCGAAATTGAGTTTCGTCGGTGAGCGCGCATCTGAAGCCGTTCGACCACGATGAGCTGCTGAAACTCGACGGCGACGTACCTATTCTGCGCTCGGTGCCCTATGGTATCCAGCACATCCTGGCCATGTTCGTGGCGAACCTGGCGCCGATCATGATCATTGCCGGTGTGGCTGGTCTTGGCGATGCGGAAACGGGCGGAATGATTCAAACGGCCATGCTTATTGCAGGCATCGGCACGCTTATCCAGCTGTTCCCCATCGGGCGCTTGGGCAGCGGACTGCCCATTGTCATGGGCATCAGCTTCACGTTCGTTACCGTTATGACGGGCGTGGTGGCCACGTACGGCATGGGCGCGGCCGCGGGCGCCATCATCGTGGGCGGCTGCATCGAAGGCGTGCTTGGCCTGTTCGCGCAGTACTGGCGCCGGATCATCACGCCGATCGTGGCTGCTGTGGTGGTCACGTCCATCGGCTTCTCGCTGCTTTCGGTGGGCGCCACGTCGTTTGGCGGCGGCAGCGGTGCGGCCGATTTTGGCAGCCTGCGTAACCTGGCGCTGGGTACCATCTCGCTGGTGGCGTGCTTGGCGTTCCAGTGCTTGGTCAAGGGCAAGCAGAAGCATCTGTCGGTGCTGTTTGGCCTGGTAGTCGGCTACATTGTGGCCATCCCCATGGGCGTGGTGGACTTCAGCGCGTTCCAGAATGTCAAGCTGTTCGCGGCGCCGGCCATCATGCCGTTTACGCCCGAGTTCGATCTGGGCGCCATCATTTCGGTGACGTTGATTTTCCTGGTGTCGGCCACCGAAACGCTCGGCGACACCACGGCGCTGGCGCAGGCGGGCCTTGGCCGCAACGTCAACGACCGCGAGCTGTCCGGCTCCATTGCCGCCGACGGTTTCGTGTCCGCGCTGTCCGGCTGCTTCGGCTGCATGCCCATCACGTCGTTCTCGCAGAACGTCGGCCTGGTTGCCATGACGAAGGTGGTGAACCGCAAGGCCATCGCCACGGGTGCTGTCATCATGATTCTGGCGGCGTTTTGCCCGGTCATCAGCGCCGTGTTCAGCAGCTTGCCCGAGCTGGTGCTGGGCGGCTGACCATCATGATGTTCGGCAACATCATCGTCACGGGCTTCCAGATGATCGCTTCGGCCGGTTTCTCGCAGCGCAACATCGTCATCGCGGCGCTGTCGCTGGCCATCGGCATCGGGTTCACGCAGGTCGGCGAGCTGTTCGTCTGCTTCCCCGAGCTGGTGCAAAGCGTATTCGCGCAGAACTGCGTGGCCGTGGTGTTCCTGGTGGCCGTGGTGGCGAACCTGGTGCTGCCGAAGGACATGGAGCTGCGCGTTGCCGCTCCAAGCCGCAAGGTCCCGGGTGCCGATGAGGTTATCAAGCCGCGAGCCGACGAGCCCGCAAAGCAGGATGCCCTTGCGGATGCGAACGAAGCCAGCGCGCCTCGCAGCACGAAATAGCGCTCAACAACATGCAACCCTAAAAAGATGCGGCCCCGGGGCCGCATCTTTTTAGGGTATGTAAAATCACTGGTTGGGCGGTGCTGAATTGCTGATTGGAAATCTCGGGCGAAAGTCGCGAAACCCAACCACTCGTTTAACAAATCCAACCAGTAATATTACATACCCGAAATTACTCGACGAGGTAGCAGAAGAACTTGTCGAAGCAAGAAGGCTGGTTTCCTAAGTCCTTTGTTAGTTAATGGTCCTTCTAACGGGGAGCGTCCTGTTTTGAACTGCCTCCTATTTCTTGGGCATGAGAAATAGGAGGCAGTTCATTCATCCTCAGAGCGCTCCTTATCTTTTGTTTGAGGAGTGGCCATCGCTTGATGCTATTCCTATTCGATTCGTAGTCTTTTGCGATAGGCGCGTGGCGTCGTGCCGTAGGCACGCTTGAACGCGTCAGTGAACGCTCCCTGGTTGCGGTAGCCCGCGCTTTTGGCGATTTCGCTGATTTTGCGGTTTTCATCAAGGAGAAGGCGTCGTCCGTGCTCCAGGCGCCGTGCGCGGATGTAGCTTTGCGGGGTGTCCCCCTGCACATTGCGAAACGCCGATATCATCTTCCCCTCGCTTACATGGGCGATGTCGCACAACGTTTTCGTGCTGAGATCGGATGATAAGTTGTCGTCGATGTAGGAGCAGAGGCACTCGACGCAGTCCCTGTCGCTTATGTTCACGGCATCGGCTGACGTGACCTTTTCGGGAATGCTGCTTGCCAGCAGCGCGAAGCATTCAATCACCTTGGCGTGATAATACGAATCGGCGACCGATGCGGCGGGGTAGGTGACGTCGAGCCCTCGAAGCGCCGAGGGCAAGCCGGGCACGCCCTCCGACGTGGTGAGCCGTCCGATGGCGCGGTGCAGTTTCTTCTCATCGCAGTGCAAGGCATCCGCATAGCGGTGTATCGCTTCAGGGGCTATGGTGATCGACGCCGATGACAGCCGCTTATCGGGCTCGAACGAGCTTATGTAGGGGCCGCCATCCCAGTCATGTCCCATGAGCTTGCAGTTGGATGCGGCGCACTCGGGCGAGCAATACATGGGCATCGCATGCTCATAGAGGCCGAATCCCAGATAGGGAACAGTTTCCATAGCCGATTCCACGGCGCGTCTGTACGTGATGTCCATCGACACGACGATGGTGTCACCGTCCATGAGATAGAACCAGTAGGAGCCCCTGCCGTATTGGGGGTCGACGAACCATGTCTCGCCAACGCTTCGCACTAGGTCGGCCCGTCCGAATCCGCGCGCGAGTGCTTCCTTCGCGCATACGGTGTGCAGCTGCGAAAGCTGTGTGATGAACATGTCGTAAAGTGGGTTTCCCTGTCCTGCGGCGTAGCTTCCGTTTGATTTTTCGGCAGAACTTGAATTCTTTTCGGCGTAGTTTTCCATCTTCCCGTTCCGTCTTTCGCATTGCCTTATTGAGCTGTATTTTATCGTAAAGAGTTATATATAGCTAACTAGTAGGAAGAAGGACGATAATCGCATGACTCTTTCGATGGGCGCGCCTTTGCCCTTGAACGCGGTAGCGCAGACGCAGCCTTCGACGTCTGCCAACGCTGCACCGCGCCATCTTGACCCGCGTACGTCGCTTGCGGTTCTGGCGGCGATCAACGTGCAGATGGCGCTTACGCAAAGCCTGTTCGCCGAGATGGGCGTTTTGGCGCTTACTGTTGTCGTGATGGCATATTGCCGTCGCTTCTCCGCGATCGTGCGCTGGCTTGTCTTCTATGCGCTGTTCGCCGTGACGGCGCAGCTGTTCGTGGCGAGCGGGAACACCCTGCTTTCGCCCTTTGCGGCGTCGCTTCTCATGTACCGCCATGTTTTGCCCGCCTTCATGTTCGCTTTCAACATGATCGCAACCACGCGTCTCGGCGAGCTCGCTTGCGCGCTGCAGGCGATATGCGTTCCCGCGAACGTGTCGGTGGCTGTGTGCGTGGCATTTCGTTTCCTTCCCACCATGGGACGCGAATTCTCCGCTGTCGCCGATGCTATGAAGACGCGCGGTATCGCGCTCACGCCGAGGTCGGTCGTGCGCCATCCTGCGAAGACCGCCGAACATTTCCTTGTGCCCGTGATCGCGCGTTTGGGCCAGATCGCCGACGAACTGGGGAACGCGGTCGTCGTTCGCGGCGTGGGGGCGAGTGCGCACCGCACCTCGTATTACTACTTAAGGGTGCACGCTATCGATGTTGCGTGTCTCATCGCTGCGATGGTGCTCCTTGCGCTTTCCGTTTGCTTTAGAGCGGGGGTGCTCTGATGATGGAAAATGCTGCCGCGGCGAAGGCCTCGCCCTATGCTATCGAGCTCGATGGATGCACGTTTTGCTACAAAGGCGCTTCCCGTCCATCGCTTCGTGACGTTTCGCTGAAGATCCCTCGCGGTCAATGCGTTGTTGTGACCGGGCAGTCAGGATGTGGCAAGACAACGCTTACGCGCCTCGTTAATGCGCTTATTCCTCTTATGTACGAAGGGGATCTTCAAGGTGAGGTGCTTGTTGCGGGAAAACCCGTTTCCGCATGGACGATGGGCGAGCTTTCCGCGCATGTCGGGTCGGTGTTCCAGAACCCGCGTAGCCAGTTCGTCAATCTCGACGTGACCTCGGAAATCGCCTTCGGATGCGAGAACTTCGGAATCGATCGCGAGGAAATGGTCGAACGTGTGGCGCAGGCGGCGGCAACGCTCGGTATTGAGGGCCTGCTCGGGCGCGGTACCGAGGCGCTTTCCGACGGGCAGAAGCAGTCGGTTATCCTGGCATCGGCCTATGCGGTGCATCCTGACATCTTCGTGCTTGATGAGCCGACCGCGTCGCTCGATGTGCATGCGATGCGGAATCTTGCGCGCACGGTTGCGCTTCTGAAGAGTCAGGGGAAGACCGTGCTTATCTCCGAGCATCGCCTGTGGTGGCTTGACGGCATCGCAGACCGCTATGTGGTTATAAGCGATGGTTCGGTTATAGGAGACTGGGCGGCGGCAGAGTTCCTTGCTCTACCGTTTGAAACGAGAACCGAAATGGGGTTGCGCGCCGCCTCTCTTGCTGAGATCGACTCCCTTGTGGCGGTGTCGCCCTTGGGCGACGCGGTCGCATCGAATGCCTCCAGATCACCTTCTTACGGAAAAACCGTCGTACGTATGAGCGGCGTAGTTGCTGGCTACCGCGGTGCGCCTGCGATCTTGAACGGTCTCGATTTCTGCCTCCTTCCAGGTAGCGTCGTCGGTATTGTGGGGCACAACGGGGCTGGGAAAACGACGTTTGCCCGGTGCATGGCCGGCCTTCTCAAGGAAAAGGCGGGGGTGATCGAGGTCGACGACGTGCCGCTTCGCGCAAGGAAACGGGCGGGGCGCGTGTACCTGGTTATGCAAGAACCGGGATACCAGTTGTTCAGCAGCACAGTCGACGATGAGCTTGCAAGCGCGTGTTCTCCGGATGGCGTGGAAGACAGCCTAGGAAATAAGGATCGGATTGCGGAAATTAAGGCTGCGCTTGCCCTCGAGGGTCTTGCCGACAGGCACCCGCTCTCTCTTTCAGGCGGGGAGCGCCAACGGCTTTCCATCGCTGCCGGCTTGCTTTCGAGTGCTCGCGCGATGATTCTCGATGAGCCCACGAGTGGCTTGGATTATCGCAACATGCGTCGAATAGATGCCCAGATCGCGCGCATGCGCGATGCGGGAATCGCTGTCTGCGTTGTCTCGCACGACTATGAGTTCCTCTGCTCGGCATGCGATGAGGTAGCCCTGGTCGAAGACGGGCGCATCGCCGAGCGCTTCCCCTTAAACAAGGCAACACTTCCGAAGTTGAAGCTCAATTTCGGGTTTGCAGAAATACAGTAACAAGAGAAAGGCTTCACAATGACAAGCAAAGCAACAATCGGTTCTGCCGCCAAGGAACGTAATGGCTTGAGCCCGAAAGACTTCGTCTTTATCGCCGTGTTCGGCATCCTTTTGTTCCTAGTGTTCATGGCGTTCTCGATTATCTTTAGCGCGAATGCCAACCTGTGCTGGTTTACTCACACGGTAGGCGCGTTGTTCGCCGGTACCGTGTTCATGTACCTGGCCTATCGCGTGCCGAAGCGTGGCGCGATTGCCATCATGGGCATCATCGTTGGTGCGGTCGGCCTTCTGATGGGTATGTTCTGGAGCGGTCCTGTCGGCATTGTCGTGGGCGGTATCGTGGCAGACCTTATCGCAGGCGATCCGCAGAAGCGCACGAAGACCAAGCTTATCTGCGCTTTTGCCGCGTTCACGTTCTGCTTCTGGCTGGGGCAGATCTCTCTCATCCTTATGATGGGCGAGGCTTATGCCGAGATGTGCGTTCAGGCCGGCATGACCCTCGAATACGGCCAAACGCTCGTTAACTCGATTCTAAGCCCGATGGGCATCGTTACCGGCGCTGCCACCATCATCGGCGGCCTCGTAGGCGGCTTCATCGGCACCAAGGTGTTCTCGAAGCACTTTGCCAAGCTTGGCATGTAGATTTACGACCGGGAGGTAACTATGGCAATGACCCGGGAAGACGGTGCTCTAACGACAGAAGTAGGAAAGGACATGGGGAAGGAAGGTCCCGCCAAGAAGAAAAACGCGATTCTCGAGCTGTTGGGGTTTGCTGGCAAGCGGCGGGTTTTGGCGTATGTAGGATGCTGTCTTTCGATCCTAAACGCCGTGCTCACCGTGATGCCGCTTGTTTGCGTATGGTTCGTGGTCCGCGACTTGATCTCGGTGTACCCGAACTGGGAAGAAGCGTCATCTGCCGCAATGTGGGCTGTGCTTGCCGTGGTTTTCGCCGTGTTGGGCATTATCGTGTATTTTGGTGCGCTCATGGCTTCGCATCTTGCGGCCTTCCGTATTGCGGCAAATATGCGCAAAGCGATGGTTCGCCACGTGGCGCGGATCCCAATGGGATATTTCAGCGTGCACTCGTCAGGGGAGATGCGCCGCGTGATCGATGGGTGTGCAGGCCAGACAGAAGACCTTATCGCCCATAAGCTGCCCGATTTCGTCGGCTCTTTCGCCACCCCGGTGATCTTCTTCGTCGTGGCGTTCCTGTTCGACTGGAGGATGGGGCTTCTGTGCCTTGTCCCCATCGCCGTTTCCTTCGCCGCGATGTGGTGGATGATGGGCCGCGAGGACGCGAAGGGCGGCCGCCATTTCATGGAACTGTACCAGGCGGCCCTTATGCGCATGAGCGCTGCAGCAACCGAATACGTTCGTGGCATACCCGTGGTAAAGGTATTCCAGCAGACGGTGCTTTCGTTCAAGGCGTTCCACGAGGCAATCATCGACTATCGCGATATGGCGACGAACTATACCGAGTATTGCCGACGACCCCAAGTCGTGCAGCTGGTTGCGATCAACTCGACCTTTGCGGTGCTCGTACCTGCAGGCATTGCGCTTGCCGCCGTCGCGCCTGATTTCCCGGCGTTTCTGATTGACTTCCTGTTCTATGCGTTCTTCTCGGCGATGACGACGACGATGATGTCGAAGGTCATGTATTCGTCGGAGGCCGTCATGATCGCCGAAGACGCGCTGCGGCGGATGAACACGATCATGGAAGTTGCTCCCATCGCCGAGATGGAGTCTGCCAAGGCTCTCCATCCGAAGGAGGCGAGCATCGAGCTTTCGGGCGTCAGCTTCTCGTACCCCGGTTCCAGGGAACCGGCGCTTCGCAACGTATCGATTTCTGTCCCCGCCGGGGCGACGGTGGCTCTTGTCGGGCCGTCGGGCGGAGGCAAGTCGACGCTCGCGTCGCTCGTCCCGCGCTTTTGGGACGCAGATGAGGGTGTCGTTCTTGTGGGCGGGGCGGATGTGCGACGAATTCCTGCCGAGGAACTGATGGGTGCCGTTTCTTTCGTGTTCCAAGACGATCGACTGTTCAAGCGAAGCTTGGCTGATAACGTGCGTGCGGGCCGCCCCAATGCAAGCGATGCTGAGGTGCTCGCGGCTCTTCATGCGGCCCAGTGCGATGACATCATTGCCAAGTTCCCCGATGGCGTGAACACCGTGGTAGGAAAAGCTGGCGTGTATCTTTCCGGGGGAGAGCGTCAGCGCATCGCGCTTGCGCGTGCCATTCTGAAGGGAGCCCCAATTGTGGTTCTCGACGAGGCGACGGCGTTTGCCGACCCCGAAAATGAGGCGTTGATCCAGGCCGCTCTTGCAACGCTTTGCGCAGACAAGACGGTGCTTATGATCGCACACCGTCTGTCAACCGTCGTGAATGCGGATCGCATTTTCGTCATCGACCGTGGTTCTGTCGCGGAGCAGGGCGCCCATGAGGAGCTTGTCGCGCAAGGCGGACTGTATGCGCGCATGTGGCGAGATTACCGAACGAGCGCGACGTGGAGGATTGAAGGGGGTGACAGTCATGTGGCGTAGGATTCAAGATGCTTTTGCCTTGACCAATCAAGGCATGAAGGATTTTATACGCGGTGCTGGGTTCTGTGCGTTGGCGAACCTAATGCTGATGCTGCCCATCGTGGTGCTGTACTTCGTCGCAAGCGATTTCATCAGGTACTTGGACAACCCTTCAGTTGGCCTGCCGGGCATGGCGCTCTACGTAGCGGGCATTGTGGTGGCACTTGTTGTGATGTTCGTCACGCAGATGTGGGAATATCGCGCGACGTACACGGTGGTGTACCAAGAAAGCGCCCGCAAGCGCATCTCCATCGCCGAGCGTTTGCGCCTGCTTCCGCTCTCGTTTTTCGGGAAGCGCGATTTGGCCGACTTGACAAGCGTTATCATGAAAGATTGCTCCGATCAGGAGCGCCTGTTCTCGCACACTATGCCGCAAATTTTCGGTATGGGCGCTTCGACGCTGGTGTTCGCTGTCATGATGTTCGCGTTCGACTGGAGACTGGCGGCATCTGCGCTCTGGCCCATCCCCGTGGCGCTTGTGGCGTTGCTTTTGACCGCGCATATCCAGAAGTCGCATACTGCGAAGAAGAACGCGGCGTCCCTTTCATTCGCCGACGCGCTGCAGGAATACCTTGAATGCCACCGTGAGATACGCTCTCTCAACAAGGTGGGCGCATTCCAGGATGAGCTTGATTGCCGCATCGATCGTTTCGAGCGAGAGAAAATTGGTGCCGAGCTGGCTATGGGTGTGGCGGTGTGCTCCGCCCAGGGATTCTTGCGTCTGGGAATCGCATCCGTCATCGTGGTGGGTACTGTGCTGCTCGTGGCGGGACAAGTCGACTTCCTCGTGTTTTTCGTGTATCTGTTGGCGGTGACGAGGGTCTACGATCCCATCAACGTTATTTTGCAGGCTGTAGCCGAGCTGATGGACATGAGTTTAAGCCTGGAGCGCATGCGCGCCATCGAGAACGAGCCGGTCCAGACGGGCAGCACCTCGTTCGAGCCTCAGGGCTATGACGTGGTCTTCGAAGACGTGGGTTTCGCATACGCCGACGGCGAGGACGTCTTGAGCAGCGTATCGTTCAAGGCACGGGAAGGGCAGGTGACAGCGCTTGTGGGCGCGTCCGGTTCGGGCAAGAGCACGGCTGTTAAGCTTGCTTCGCGTTTTTGGGACGTAAGCTCCGGCACGGTCTTCGTGGGTGGCGTTGATGTCTCTACCGTCGATCCGGAAACGCTGCTTTCTGCATTCTCCGAGGTGTTCCAGGACGTGGTGCTCTTTGACGACACCGTGCGTGAGAACATTCGCCTCGGGAAGAAGGATGCTACGAACGAGGAGGTTCTCGCTGCGGCGAGGGCGGCGCGTTGCGACGAGTTCGTGGAGCGTTTGCCCAACGGCTATGACACGATGATCGGGGAAAACGGCAGCAGGCTTTCCGGTGGTGAACGCCAGCGTATCTCGATTGCGCGCGCCCTGTTGAAAGACGCTCCGATCGTGCTGCTCGATGAAGCAACGGCCTCACTCGACGTGGAAAACGAGACACACGTGCAAGCTGCCCTTTCTGAGCTGCTTCAAGGCAAGACGGTCCTCGTTATCGCACATCGCATGCGCACGGTTGACAATGCCGACAAGATTGTGGTGCTCGAAGGTGGTTGTGTGGTGGAGCAGGGAAGCCCGGCAGAGCTGCGTGAGAAGCCCGATGGTAGATACCGCCGCATGTTGGAGCTACAGCGCGAAAGCGAGGCGTGGGTGCTCTAGCGCAAAGGCGACGCCAGGCGGGGTAGACGAGTGTGTACCGAAGCTCCGCCTGGCATATCTGCGAACCAGTGGCACAGAGGAACCTTTGATAGCGATATGTTTTGCCTCTTGAAACCACGAGAGCCGACCGTACGTGAACTGCGCCCCAAAACTTGGATGGCCTAAATAAGAACTACGCCGCAAGGGACTGATTCCGGAACTCCTCCGGGGTCAGTCCCTTCAGTTTAACCTGCCGTCTCTGCGTGTTCCAGTAGGTCACGTAGGCGTCCGGGTCAGCCTTGAACGACTCGAAGTCGGGCCACTCCCTGCCCCTGAAGTGTCCTTCAAATGCCCGAAAACCTGCTCGGTCGCGCCGTTGTCGATGCAGTTCCCCTTGCGGGACATGCTCTGCACCATGCCGGCGTCCTCGAGCCTTCGCGTCCGCGCCGCGTGCTGGTACTGCCAGCCCATGATGCCCTGTGAAGCACCGGCGCCGCCCCCTCGGGCAGCTTCGTCAGCAGCCGTTCGGCGTGCGCGAGAGGATCTCGGTCACCGCGCCCCGCAGCTCCGGGCGGGTCGGCGTTGCCGGGTGCGGCAGCGCTCCTCGAGCTCCTGCTCGCGGGTGAGCTTGCGTGGCTTGGGCTTGAGCGCCTCGGCCTACGGGCTAGAATCGTGGGAAAGGCAAAACTCGGCTGAAAGGCTTGCGTTATGACTTCCGAAGAGACTAGGAAAGAAGGGTCCCAGAAGGCGGTTCTGGCCGCCTACCCGTCCCTGTCTATTCGGGGCAAGGACATTACGCCCGAGAACCTTGTGCGAGAATCCTTGCAGGTGTCCTCGTTTGCGAAGAGCAGCGTGGTGGCGAGGCGTGCAACGTCCTTGGGCGTCATGAAGTCCTCGGCGTCCTGCGAGATTTCCTCGCCGTAGCGCTGGATGAGGTGCTCGTAGATGTCGGTCATCATGCGGTCCGAGACCGATTCAGGTCCGAGGTCGAAGCTCGCGAAGCGCGTACAGGCCTCGTATAGCATGTCCACCGAGGTTATTCAATTCGGCCAACCGAATAATTAACGAATCCAACCACTTATTTTACATACCCCTTTTTTACAACCTGTTAAGTCAAAACCCTGAAATGTGTTAAATGAAACCGTGCCAAACCCGAAAGTTGGCGTGTTTGGTGCTTTCTTGAAAGTAACGAAATGGTAAAGCGTGCCGTGACTTTTGGATATACGTTGGGATTGCGTCTGCGTGCGAATTCGCATGTCACAATGGGAATGTTGCGTTTGCGGCGGCTGTCGTTGCGAGCGTGGCGCGGCGGCTTCGGCTGTCGCTTGGGGGCCGGCGCCTTCGCCAGCCCTTGTTTTGTACCCAACATAAGGAGACCCGCTTTTATGCACATAGGCTTAAGCCTGCTACTTGTTGTCTTGTTCCTGGCGATGAACGCGTTTTTCGTCATCGCGGAGTTCGCGCTGGTGCGCGTGCGCAAATCCCAGCTTGAGCTGGCCGTCGAGGAAGGCAAGAAGGGTGCGAAAAGCGCCATGCACATTGCCGAGAACGTCAACGCCTACCTTTCCGCCTGCCAACTGGGCATCACGCTGGCGTCGCTGGCCCTCGGCTGGTTGGGCGAGCCGGCGTTTTCCGCGCTCATTCGCCCGCTGTTCGAGCTGCTGCACCTACCTGAAGCGTTTATCAGCATTGTGGCGGTGGCCATCGGCTACTTCATCATGACGACGCTGCACGTGGTGGTGGGCGAGCTTATCCCCAAGTCATTCGCCATTTTCGCCACCGAACGCTATGCACTGTTCACGGCCGGCCCGCTGATGGCGTTCTATAAGATTACCTATCCCATCATGATTCTGTTCAACGGCATCACGAACGGCGTGGTGCGCCTGGCCGGCCACGACCCGGCCAACGAGCGCGAGGTGTACACGGGCGACGAAATCAAGCTGCTCATCGACGAGTCCACGGAAAGCGGCCTGATCGACCCCGAGCAAAACGCGTTCGTGGACAACATCTTCGACCTGGGCGACAAGGACGCCGAGGCCATCATGACGCCGCGCACCGACCTGGTGTGCATCGACCTTGAGGACACGTTCGAGGAGAACATGGCCCTGGTCACGCAGTACAAATACACGCGCTACCCCGTGTGCCGCGAGTCGAAGGACCGTATCGTAGGCTTCGTGCACGTGAAGGACCTGTACCTTATGCGCCACGGCTCCAGCATGAAAGACCTGCCGGTGCGCCCGATCGAAGCGGTGCCGGAAAGCATCCCCGTGGCGAAGCTTCTGCAGGTGCTGCAGGAGGGCAACACGAAGATTGCCGTGGTGGTGGACGAGCACGGAGGCACGGCCGGCATCGTTACCATGACCGATATCATGGAGCAGATCGTGGGCCATGTGGACGACGAGTACCGCCACGCCGACAACGACTCCGTGAAGAAGCTGACCGACGACACCATGATGATCGACGGCGGCATGTCCGTGGGCGACTTCGAGGAGCTCATCGGCTTCACGCCCGAGGATGCGGAGGATTGCGAAACGCTTGGCGGCCTGATCATGGACGTGCTCGATCGCATCCCGGCTGAGGGCGACAGCCTGACGCTTGAGGGCCGCGAAGCCACGGCGAAGCTGACGGTGATGCAGATGGATCGCCACCGCATCGACACCGTGAAGCTGGTGCTGACGCCCAATCCGCAGCAGGAGGACGAAGAGTAAGCGAAGGCCGTGCTGCTGCGAAAGCGCCATGGCATAGCGATACGTTTCCTTCGCAAACGACGTGGGAAAGGGCTCGGCGCCGATGGTGGCCTTCAGCGGATTCGACACGTGATAATGGAAAAGTCGCAGGCCATCGGGGGTGGCGCGACAAACGAGCGACAGGCGTTGGCGGGCGGGAAACGCCTGTCGCTGGCCGGGGCGGTATGACCGAGGGACTGTGCAATCACCACGAACGTCATTTTGCTCGAGCTGGGCAGCACGTGATATTCCTCGTCGGAGATGATGACGCGCGGAGAGTAGCTGATTTTGCGTCTACTTCACCTTCACGCTGCTGAAGCGCTCCGCGTTGTGCCACAGGATGTTTTCCAGCTCGTCGTCAGTAAAATCGCAGGCCATAAGCTTGTTGCATTCGTCGGCCGGGTCCCACATGGGGAAGTCGCTGCCGAACATGATGCGGTCGGTGCCCCACATGCGCGCCAACTCGACGGTGCGGCGCGGGCCAAGGAACTTTTGCGTGCTGGACTGGTCGAGGAACACGCGGTCGTGGCGCGCGATGTCGTGCAGGATGTCGTAGCCCACGTCGAAGCACGGCCAGTAGCCGAAGTGCGCGGCGTCCACCACCAAGGCAGGGAACGCTTTCAGGATGTTCACCAGGCGGCGCGGGTGCGAGAAGTCGTAGCGGTAGTCGCCGGTGTGGATGACCACGGGCAGCCCCATTTCCTCGCAGATGGCGTAAACCTCCATCAGCCGCGGATCGTCCATGTTGACCTTTTGCGTGTCGGGATGCAGCTTCACACCATGAAGTCCCAAGTCAACAGCACGCTGCAGCTCGGTGGCGGGGTCTTCGAAATCCTGATGCATGGCAGCAAAGCCGATGAACTCGGGGTGGGCCTGGCACGCCTGCGCGATGGCGTTGTTGATGGCCGTGACCGCGTGCACGCTGGTGGCAACGGAGTGCACCAAGAAATGCGTGATGGGGGAGCGGTCCTTCGCGGAAAGCAGTCCGGCGGCCGTGCCGTCGCCGAACATGTTCACCTCGTAGAAGTCGCCGACCGCATCCACTGCGGCAGCGGCGATTTTGTCGGGATAGATGTGTGCGTGTGCGTCGATAACGGCCATAGTTCGCTCCTTGCGTATTTGACGTCCCTGATTGTACAGCGGCGCGCGGTTCGCCGCACCGGTCAATGTGCCACCAGCTGGCGGGACATTCGGCCCGATAGCAACTGTTCGGAAAATCGTATATCTGGGCTATCTGATTTCTTGGCCACCGGGGCGCGTTCTCCGGTACACTACCCTTTCGGAAAACGTAACCTTACAAGCGTGCTAGGGATTACAGCGCGCAGGGCCGCACCCGCGAACGAAAGGAACGCTGCTTTCATGAACGACTCCAGCTTTGAGGCAATGGCTGACGAAATCGATGGCCTGCTTGGCATTGACCAGCAGAAACACGCTGGTTGGCACGCCGATTCCATCGCGGTGCGCGGCTACGAGGGCATTGATGCGCGCACGGGTTCCATCAGCTATCCGCTGTATCAGTCGGCAACGTTCGCGCATCCGGCATGGGGCCAGTCCACGGGCTACTGCTATTCGCGCTGCGGCAACCCCACGCGCCTGGAGCTTGAGAACACCATCGCGCTGCTGGAAGGCGGCAAGAAGGCCATGGCGTTTTCCAGCGGCATGGCGGCTATCACCACGCTGCTGAAGCTTTTGCGCGCCGGCGACCACGTGCTGGTAAGCGACGACCTGTACGGCGGCACGTATCGCCTGTTCAGCAACATCTACACGCAGTACGGCCTCGAATTCGATTACGTGGACCTGACCGACCCCGACGTGCTGGCGGCATCGTTCAAGCCGAACACGCGCCTGGTGTTTTTGGAAACGCCCACGAACCCCACCATGAAGGTGGCCGACGTCGCCGCCGTGGGCGAGGCGGCCCACGCGCACGGCGCCGTGTTCGCGGTGGACAACACCTTCTTGACCATGTATTTCCAGAAGCCGTTTGAACTGGGCGCTGACGTGGTCGTTTACAGCGGTACGAAATACCTGTGCGGCCATAACGACGTGCTGTCGGGCTTTTTGATCCTGCGCGACAACACGCTGCTGGAGCCGCTGTTCAACGCCACCATGAGCGAGGGCAACCAGCTTGACCCGTTCGACAGCTGGCTGATGCTGCGCAGCCTGAAAACGCTGGGCGTGCGCCTGCGCCAACAAGAGAGCAACGCGAAGCACATCGCCGAGGCATTGAAGGCGAACCCGCACGTCACGGACGTGTTCTACGTGGGCGACCCCGACCATCCGAACTATGAGCTTTCGAAGCGCCAGACCACGGGCTTCGGCGCCATGATATCGTTTAAGACCGACACGCACGAGCGCGCGTTGGCTGTGCTTGAATGCACGAAGCTCATCCTGTTCGCGGAAAGCTTAGGTGGCACGGAAAGCCTGGTCACGTATCCGTTGGTGCAGACGCACGGGTCCATCCCGAAGCCCATGCTGGACAAGCTGGGCATCGACGATCGCCTGCTGCGCTTGTCGGTGGGCATCGAGGACATCGATGACCTGCTGGTCGATTTGGAGCAGGCGCTGGCGTAGCAGGGCGCGTGTGCAACACTTACCGTACAACAACTGGATGCGGCAAGGCGTTGCGGGTGCAGAAGCGGAGGAGCGCCATCGTTTTCGCAGGTCAACGTTGTGAACCTTGTGAGAACGCATTTTCCGAAACGTGCTGTTCTTCATCAAGCTGGCGTGCCGTGCAACGCGTTTTGCAACAAGAAGACGAAGGAGTCGTCGCATGACGAAATATGATTTCGAAACCATCATCGATCGCCGCAACACGGGTTGCCTGAAGTGGGACGCGTGGAGCCGCCGCGGCCACGCGGCCGATGACCTGCCGCTTTGGGTTGCGGACATGGACTTCAAAACCGCGCCGCCCGCCATCGAGGCGCTGACCGAGCGCGTGCAGCATGGCGTGTACGGCTACGCCATGGCAACGGATAGCTACTACGAGTCGGTGCAGAACTGGTTCGAGCGCCGCCACGGCTGGCGCCCCGAGCGCGAGTGGTTCGTCATGACGCCGGGCGTGGTGCTCGCCCTGTCCATGGCCGTGAACGCGTTCACGCAGCCGGGCGACGCCGTGATCATCCAGCCGCCCGTGTACTACCCGTTCCGCCTGATGATCCAGGACAACGGCCGCAAAATGGTCACGAGCCCGCTGTGCTACGAAAACGGCCGCTACACCATGGACTTCGAGGGTTTCGAGCGCCAGCTGGAGAAATCGGGTGCGAAGCTGTTCATCCTGTGCAACCCGCATAATCCCGTGGGTCGCGCATGGACCGAAGACGAGCTGCGCCGCATCGGCGACATCTGCCTGGCACACAGCGTGCGCGTGGTGGCCGACGAGATTCACGCCGACTTCGCGCGCCCGGGTTTTAAGCACGTGCCGTTCGCGTCGCTGGGGCAGGAATATGCCGATGCGGCCGTGGTGTGCACGGCGCCCAGCAAGACGTTCAACCTGGCAGGCTTGCAGCTGTCGAACATCTTCATCCCGAACGCCGATGCGCGTGCCGCGTTCAAGCGCACACTCGGGCGCACGGGTTACGACGAACCCAGCGTGTTCGGCGTCACAGCCACGCAGGCGTGCTACGAGCAGGGCGAAGAGTGGCTCGACGAGCTGAAAGGCGTGTTGAACGAGAACTACGGCGTGCTGCAGGCGGCCGTCGACCGCATGCCGGGCGTGAGTCTGGTGCCGCTTGAGAGCACGTATCTGCCGTGGCTGGACTGCAGCGGGCTGGGACTTGACGATGCGGGCATCAAGCGCTTGGTGGAGCAGGATGCGAAACTGTGGCTTGACCTGGGCACCATGTTCGGTCCCGAAGGCAGCGGCTTCGTGCGCATGAACCTGGCCAGCCCGAAATCCCTGGTGCAGGAAGCCTGCAATCGCCTGGAGCAAGCGGTGAAGGGCTTGAGGAAGTAACGCTAGGAAATCAGCGACGCGCCCTTTGGGCGCTGACTAAAAAAGGGCCGAGCTTTTGCTCGCCCCTACGCTTCGGGGGTTGGGAGGCTTACTTTGCCGAATCCCCTAGTTCAAACCGTACTCGGACAGCAGCGCTTGGCCGCCGATGGTGGTGGGGGCGGCGTCGCCGGCTTCGGAGAGGAACGCCGACGGGCGCACGATGGCCATGCGCTTGCCGTTCTCGCTCTTCACGCGCACTACCTGCATCTTCGTGCGTTCGGCCAGCTCAAGCTCGGACTTGCTGAAGTGCGACAGCACAAGCAGGTGCTTGGCCTTCGCCACACCGCTCATGAAATCGCGGCGCTCGGCGTCCATAACGCGATTGCGCTCGCCGTCGGTGCTGATGACCTCGAACGCGTTGCGGATGGGGAAGAAGCCGTCGATGCAGCCGACCACGAAAATGTTGTCGTACTCGGTGCCGCACAGGTTCTGCAGCGTGGACACGTGCAGCACGTGCGGATCGTCGATCCAAGCCGGATCCATGATGACGGCGCGTTCCATCTCGAACAGGCGCGCGGCCGTTTCGTCGCCCAGCATGTCGGCGGCAACGGCCTCGAACTCGCTGATGCCCTCGGCGCCGATGGCCTTCATAAGGCCGAAGCCGCGGCGCGTGCTGTTCTTCGTGATAAACTCCTGGCCAGCGCGCCATTTCTCGGCCAGCGTGCGAGCGCGCAGGAACGGCTCCTTCGCGCCGAACCCGGCGTTGCCCACCTGTTCAAGCGCCTGGTACAGCGTGATGTTCTCGGCCTCGGCGAAATCCTGCAGGCCCATCCAGGCGTCGGAGTTCGTCAGCGCATTGTCGAAGCCGCACCAGCTGCGCCACGCCACCATGTCGCGCGGATTGGCCAGCAGGTTCAGCTTCGTGTACGCAACCAGCGCGCGCGAGCGGCTGGAATCGCGCGGGTCGCCCGCCAGCGTGCCGGCGGCACCGGCGGCGGACACGTTGAAGCCGCGTCGGCGCAGCAGCTTCTCCGCCATCACAGCCCAGCGGCGGTTGGCCACCACGATGCACGTGTGGGCCTCGCGCACGTCTTCCTGGCTGCTCAGCAGGTGGCGCAGGTACTTCGTCAGGCCGTTCAGCTCGTCCTCGGGCGTGTTCCACTTGATGGACTGCACGCCAACAGGCAGCGCAGCAGCCGCGGGGTCGCGCTCGATGTCCGCAGCGGTTCCGGCAACGTAGGCGCCATCCATGCCGTCCTGGCTGCCCAGCGCATCGGCCAGCGCGATGACCTGCGGGTTTCCGAAGGCGCCTTCCAGATGGAACACCTCAACGTCGCGGCGCACGGCGTCGAACTTGATGAAGCCCTCAACATAGGGGTGATTGCCGCGCTTAGACATCATCTGGTTGGGGTTGCCCGCCACCATGATCTGCCTGTCGGCTAGCAGGCACAGGCACGTCTGCTCGGAGTGCGAGAAATTCTGGAAATCGTCGCACAGCACGTGCGAGAAGCGGCCGCGCGCAGCCTCGCCTGCGTCGCTTTTCAGGAAGTCGGCGGCCAGCATGGGCGCCTCAACAGGCAACATGGCGCCGCGCAGCTTCAGCACGCGCGTGGCGAAGGCGTGCAGGTTACCTGCAGCAGTGCCGGCGCCCCACTCCTCGCGCGACTCGTAGTTGGCCATCTTGCGCTCCAAAAACGACAGCATGCTGCGTAGCTTGCGCGGCTGTTCGCCGGTGGTTTTCAGATCTTCCAGGAAGAAGTTGTATTCGGCTTCGGAAAGGATGCGCGGCTCGCGGCAGGTGGCCTCGCGGGCGGCGGGGGTGTCAAGCACCTCCACGGCGGCATCAAGCGCGCAGCAGATGCGCACGGCCTCGGCGGCGGCAGCTTTGTTGACGGGAAGGGCGCGGCGCAGGCGCTTGCGGAAGGCCTGGGCGGCAAAAGCGTTCGTAACCGCAACAAGAATAGACTCGGGAGCCTCGCCGTTTTCAATCAGCTTCGCGCAGCGCGCCACCAGCGCCTGCGTCTTTCCGCTTCGAGCTGCGCCCTCGATCTTTGCGAGGCGCCCGTCGAATGCAGCAATGATATCGATCATATAAAACTCCCTTTCTTGTTGCGGCTATCTGTGGCCGGCCCGCGCGCAGCG
>OLPG01000110.1_pt1 | contig 80495 bp, 69 predicted proteins | sample 1672311 | NCBI WGS metagenome assembly OLPG01 (sample SAMEA3136670, study PRJEB25190) | human gut metagenome | biome: human gut; feature: human-associated habitat; material: faeces | place: Austria | collected 2013 | reverse complement strand
CCTCCTTATTTAGTTTTCATTGTACAAATACAACAATACAAGTTTATCTTTTTTTGATACTTATGTCAAGTTTTTCTAGGCAAATTCAGGACAAATGTTTGAATATTTTTGTTACCGTTCACTTAGTATTCCTGTTATCCTTCCGGATTCTCACTCCGGGCATTGCTGTGTACTGTCACAATCTCCATTTCTTCAAGAACACTGGAAATATCGGAAAACTGAAACCCTCTCCTGACAAGGTATCCATAAAGGCGGCGCATTTCTTTTTCGTCAAGTTCTGTGCCCGGTGCATACTTCTTCTCTACCGTTCTGATCAGAAGGGTTCTCTCATCCGGGCTGTTTAAAGCCGCTTCCTCTTCCCATGCTGCCACGGCAGTCTCTTTGTCAACCCCCTTGCCGATCAGCTCCTGTATGATCTTCTGGCGGCTTTTGGAGTCCATTCTGTATGCAATGTAGGTTCTGGCATAACGGCTGTCATCTATATAGCCATAAGATTGTACATATGCAAGAGCTGCATCCACGGCATCCGGACTGAATCCCGACTGCCGCAGTTTATCTCTCAGCCCCTTCTCTGTGCGGTCCATATGCTCGAGAAGGCTCATTGCTTTTCTTGTGGCATCTTTCTGTTCTTCCGGTGAAGCGGCCATGATTATTCTTCAGTCCCGTCTGTCTGTGCAGGTGTTTCTTCTGCTCCTGCTGTTTCTGCTTCCTGGTTTTCTTCATCCGGAAGAAGATGGTAATGGATTCTTACTTTCTTCTCGATCTCATCGCAGATGTCTGTGTGCTCTTTCAGGAAAAGTTTCGCATTCTCACGTCCCTGTCCGATCTTATCACCGTTATAGGCATACCATGCACCACTCTTGTTGACAATTCCACAGTCTGCTGCCAGATCAAGAATATCTCCTTCTTTGGAAATTCCGGTACCGAACATAATATCAAACTCTGCCTGCTTGAACGGCGGCGCTACTTTATTCTTCACTACTTTAATTCTGGTATGGTTTCCTACCATCTCTCCGCCCTGTTTCAGAGTCTCTACCCTGCGCACATCCATACGCACGGAAGAATAGAATTTCAGGGCACGTCCGCCTGTGGTTGTCTCCGGGTTTCCGAACATAACACCAACTTTCTCACGAAGCTGGTTGATAAAGATAACCACACAGTTGGATTTACTGATAACTGCTGTCAGCTTACGAAGAGCCTGAGACATCAGACGCGCCTGAAGTCCCACATGGCTGTCGCCCATATCTCCGTCGATCTCAGCCTTCGGCACCAGAGCAGCTACAGAGTCCACGATCACGATATCCACTGCTCCGGAACGGACCATCGTCTCTGTGATCTCCAGAGCCTGCTCTCCATTATCCGGCTGTGAAATATATAAGTTATCAATATCTACGCCGATATTCTTGGCATATACAGGGTCCAGTGCATGCTCTGCATCAATGAATCCCGCAATTCCGCCTCTCTTCTGCACCTCTGCCACCATGTGGAGGGCAACGGTTGTCTTACCACTGGATTCCGGTCCGTAAATCTCAATGATACGTCCTTTCGGTACTCCGCCGACTCCTAAAGCGATATCGAGGCTCAAAGAGCCTGTAGGAACGGTTTCCACCTGCATATTCGCACTGGATTCTCCCAGTTTCATTACAGAACCTTTTCCATACTGTTTCTCAATATGTCCAAGCGCTGCTTCGAGCGCTTTCTGTTTTTCTTCATTGATCATCTATCTTTTCTCCTTAAATATATTCAGAACTTATGTTCGTTTTTATGTATTAATAGTATTATACTTCCGTAAAAATGTCAAGCATTTTATCCATGATATACGGGCATTCAAAACTGCCAGTAAACAATAACTGCCAAAATTACTGTTCACAGTTAATAAGCTTAACATACCAAGAGCAGGAAATGCTTTTCCCACACTTCCTGCTCTTTTGTATTTGTCGGATATTTTATTTTTACTGTTTTACAGTCTTTATAACTTTTATAGCTTTTATAACTTTCGCGCCGGTCAGTCAGATATCCTCTGCTTTGTTCTGCTTTGTTCTGCTTTATCCTGCGTTTATTCCGGTTTGTCACCGATCAGCCAGTTATACATCTCTTCATACTGACGTGCGGAATTATTCCATGAGAAGTCGGCTGCCATTGCACGGTCAACCATCTTGTTCCACTCGCGTTTTTTGTCATAGTAGATTCTCTCTGCATTACGTACAGTTGCAAGCATTTCATGCGCATTGTAATTGCGGAAGGAGAATCCTGTTCCTGTTCCTTCGAATTCGTTATATGGTTCTACGGTATCTTTCAGACCGCCTGTCTCTCTTACGATCGGAAGAGTTCCGTAACGGAGACTCATTAACTGGCTTAATCCGCAAGGCTCGAACAGAGACGGCATCAGGAATGCATCTGCTGCTGCGTAAATACGATGGGACATCTTCTCATCATAATAAATCTGTGCGGAAACTTTGCCATGATATTTCCAGTCAAAATGACGGAACATATTCTCATAGCGTTCGTCACCGGTTCCGAGTGCCACGATCTGCACTGCATCCTGACACAGCTCATCCATCACATAAGCGATCAGGTCAAATCCCTTCTGGTCTGTCAGACGGGATACGATTCCGATCATCATGGCTTTCGGGTTCTCTTCCAGTCCCAGATCCTTCTGAAGCTGGATCTTATTTTTCACTTTTTCCTTACGGAAGGTTGTCGCATTGTATGTCTTGGTGATATATGGGTCTGTTTCCGGGTTAAATTCATTGTAATCAATACCATTTACAATACCGCGCAGGTCATTGGAACGTGCACACATCAGACCGTCCAGACGCTCTCCGTAGAACGGTGTCTTGATTTCTTCTGCATAAGTACTGCTTACCGTTGTAACTGCATCTGCAAAGACAATACCGCCTTTTAAGAAATTGGCATCTTTGTAAGCTTCAAGCTTGTCTGCGGTAAAGTAATAATCAGAAAGACCTGTGATCGCCTGTACTGTTTTTACATCCCATACACCCTGGAATTTCAGGTTATGTATTGTCATGATCGTCTTGATATTCCAGAAAAATTCATTCTGCTGGAAGCTGTCATGCAGATAAACCGGAACAAGGCCAGTCTGCCAGTCATGGCAGTGGATGATGTCTGGTCTGAATCCGATCACCGGAAGTACAGATAAAACAGCCTTGGAGAAGAATGCAAATTTCTCCAGATCCCATGGTGCACTGTCATATGGTTTCGGACCACTGAAATAGTATTCGTTATCAATGAAGTAAAAATGAACGCCTTCATACTCCATATGCATGATTCCTACATAGCAGTTCTTATAGCCGAGATCCATGTAGAAATGTGTAACGTACTCCATTCTATCTTTCCATTCCTGTTTCATGCAGGCATATTTTGGTAAAATTACACGAATATCGAAATATCTCTTGTCAAAACATTTCGGTAAAGAACCAGCTACATCCGCAAGGCCTCCTGTTTTAATAAATGGAACTGCTTCAGATGTTGCAAATAAAATATTTTTCATGCGAAAAACCCTCCTTGGTAGCGTTTATAAAGTAATTATAAACCAAAACAACCCTATTGGAAAGAGCGATTTTTATATTCCAGCCGGATTTTGTCCGCGATCAGGGCGATAAATTCTGAATTGGTTGGTTTTCCCTTTCCATTGCTGACTGTGTAGCCAAACAGTGCATCAATGGTATCCATTTTTCCTCTGCTCCACGCTACCTCAATGGCATGGCGGATCGCCCGTTCTACCCTGCTGGATGTTGTCTGGTGTTTCTTCGCAATTGTCGGATAAAGAATTTTAGTAATAGAATTGAGCATCTCCATATCATTTACCGACAGGATGATCGCATCTCGAAGATACTGATATCCTTTAATATGAGCCGGAACACCGACTTCGTGGATAATGTTTGTGACATCTGTCTCCAGATTTCCCATAGTCATGGGATTATTCGTCTCAGTTTTCTGTGGCTGGCGGCTGATCTCCCTGAATCTTCTTTCCCCTGCTCTGCGCACATGTTTGATCCTGTTCAGCAGCATTTTATTGTCAAAAGGCTTCAGCACATAGTAATCTGCACCCAGGCTGAAAGCATCTTCTGTGATTCGTTCTTTTCCCACCGCAGAAACAACAATAAATGACGGTATTTTCTTCAGTTTACTGTCATGGGCAAAATGTTCCATGACTGCCAGCCCGTCCATCTTCGGCATAATAATATCCAGTACAACAACATCCGGTTCTTTTTCCTGTATCAGATTACACAGTTCTTCTCCATTATGCGCCTTTCCTACCAGTTTCAGATCTGCATCTTCTTCTATAATCTGACCAAGTACTTCCACCATTCTCTCATTATCATCTGCAACTGCCACATTTAACTTTTCCATGAGGCCACACCCTCCCTCTTTCAATCCTACAATTTGTTCATGTCCGACACATTAAATATTATAGTAGAACGAACAGAGAGAAATCAAGCCGAAACAGGCAGGTCAGACCTATTTTCCATCGACTGATTCAGAGCTGATTTTCCATTTATTTTTGTTTTTCGTCAAATCGTAACACGCCCGGACAAATATCGAACTTTATCTCATTGACCGCTCTGGTTCCCAGTTCCTGGCTGATCTGCCCTTCTGCCTCCACAAGGCACTGTAAAAGCACAGGATTAAACACCCCTTTTTCCCCGTCAAGGAGCATCTGAACTGCCTGCTTATGTGGAACCCCTCTTTTGTAGGAGCGCTCACTGACAAGTACATCATAGGCATCTGCCAGCGATACCACCTGAGCCGCGATCGGAATTTCTTCTCCTTTCAGTCCGTCCGGATATCCTCTTCCGTCATATCTCTCATGATGCCATCTGCAGATCTGATATGCAGTCTGTACCAGTTCTTCATTCTGATACAGTTCCAGATTTTTCAGAAGCGATGCTCCGATCAGCGTATGCGTTTTCAGGATTTCTTCTTCTGTCGGCGTCAATGGCGCCGTTTTGTTCAGAATTTCTTCATTGATGCCGATTTTTCCGATATCATGAAGCGCAGAGGCTGTCACGATCACTGTGCGTTCTGCCCAGGAAAGATCATATTTGTCCGTTTTCTGGATCAGGCGTTCCAGCAGAATTTCTGTGATAATGTTGATCCTGAGAATATGCTGCCCGCTTTCTCCGTTTCTGTAGCCCATGATCTGACTCAGAATACCGATCATGATCTGGTTGTTCTTCTGCTTTTCATAAATCTGATCCGTCACAAGCGTGATCAGTCTTCTCTGTTTGGCATAAAGTTTAATTGTATTAAATACCCTGCGGTACACGACCTGCGCATCAAACGGGCGGTTGATATAATCCACAACTCCCATCTCATACGCTTTCCGTACAAATGCCTCAGAGTCCTCGCTGGAGATCATGATCACAGGAATGTCGTCGTTCCAGTTCTTTGCAGCCATGGCGGTCAGCACTTCGAAGCCATCCATCACAGGCATGACAATATCCAGCAGTACAAGGGAAATATCCCTCTCATACTGCTCCAGGATATTCATACATTCTTCTCCGTTCTCAGCCTCCAGAATATCAAATTCATCTCCGAGAACCTCTGCAAGGATCGCACGGTTGAGTTCTGAATCATCTACGATCAGGATCTTCTGGCGCGGTTTGTCTGCTGCTTTCCCCGTCCGTTCTTCCTGTCCCGGCTGTGATGTACTCTCCTGAGTAACCACCATGTTTTTACGCAATTTTGCCTGATACATAAACTGATCTGCCTGCACAATGGTCTCTTCTACCGTATTTCCGTCAGACATTGCCCCACCAATACTGACAGAAAGCCGGATCTGGGAATATCCTGGCACCTTCGATTCTCTGATCTTTTTACAGATCTGTCTGAGTTTCTGTGTAAAGATATCTGCGGCAATATCCGGCATGACCAGAAGAAATTCATCTCCTCCATAGCGAATAAGAATATCACTCTTGCGGATACAGCTCCGGATCATTTTTGCCACAGTCTTTAAGACCGCATCTCCTACTCTGTGGCCAAACGTGTCATTGTAAAGTTTAAAATCATCCAGATCGATCATTGCCACACCTGCCAGAGCTTTCATTTTCTTGATCTGATTCTCAAAATATCTCCTGTTGGAAATTCCTGTCAGGGCATCAATATACAATTCATCATCATAACCGCTCAATTTCCGCAAAAGGCGGTCTCTTCCTTCAGAATCCAGCATCAGCTCATCATCCAGGCAGTTGATCATCTCGATCACATACGGCTTCCCGTCAATCTCAACATATTTGGCAATCACCTGATAAAGAGCAGTATCTATAAATTCCATTTTTACCCGTTTATCTTTCGCCTTATATGCCTTGAGTGATACGCAGTTCTCGCAGGGATGATCTTTCCTCCAGAAGGAAAAACACTGATCGTGATCGTGATCCTGATTCTGATCCTGTATTTCTGTATCATTTTTTCTGTTTATATTTTCTATTACTTCCGCATCCAGCAGCCGTACCACATCAAAGATTTCCCTGAGTTTTTGGATACTTTCTTCTGCTTCCTGCATTGTCATTACTGTATTCATAAACGTTGCCTCATATTGTGACACAAAAAAAATATTGTTATCATAACAATAACAATACTTTTGATTAACTACCTGCAGCTGGCTGCCATTTTACAGGCCCTTTAGCTTTGCGTCGCAACCTTTCGATTGTTTTGCCATATTAACATCTAAATATTATTCATGATAGCATAGCAGATATAAAAAGTCAAAACTTTTTAGTTGATCTCTGCCCGGAGTCTGTCCTGAATCTCAATCAGATTCTCCAGAAGCATAGGATTAAAAATTGTACAAATTCAGTCAGTGTTTTCATGCGCGATCCGGTTGTAAGAAAGCATTGGTTTTTCACAATGCTTTCTGGTATTCTCCAACATATTTTCTATAAATATTCCATATCCGCTGGTGGAATCCTGCACAAATACATGGGTGACTGCGCCAATGATTTTACCGTTCTGGAGCACCGGAGAACCGGACATTCCCTGTACAACGCCTCCTGTAAGTTCCAGCAGTTTTTCATCTGTGATCTGAATTACAAAACTTTTATTTGTATCCTCATGATTCAGATCAATTCTTTTAATCTGTGCAGTATATTCCTTCACCTGCCCGTCCACACAACAAAGAATGGACGCCTCTCCTGTCTGTATCTCCTGTTTATGCGCCACAGGCATCTTTTTCAGCGTAATCCCGTCTTCCACTCCTTTATAAAACTGCCCGTAAATCCCGTTTTTGCTGTTTTGCTCAATATCACCCAGAATATTTTTATTCTCATACCGTATAAATCCGGCCAGTTCTCCCGGGCTTCCTTTACTTCCTTTGGTCACTGCCAGAACCTGTGCCTTATATAATGCACCGTTTCGGATATCCAGAAGCTGTGCAGTGTCAACATCACTGATTCCATGACCGAGAGCTCCATAATTTCCATTCTGATCCACATAAGTGAGGGTTCCGATGCCCTGTGTGTCATCCCGGACCCAGATTCCGAGTTTATAATCTCCTTTTGTATCTTTCACAGGAGTTACAGACACCGGAACGCTTTCTCCCTCACGTTTTACCTCGAGTGTCACTGCATTTCCATCCAGCTTTTCGATATCATGAATCAGATCTTTTTTTGTGGAAATTTTTTCACCGTTAAAAGCCACAATATAATCTCCCTGTTTCACAATATTTTTCGCCGGTTCCTTCGTCTCTCCATTCTGGTCCTGAATCTCTCCTGTATTGACCACAAGAACGCCCTCTGTCTCCATATAAATCCCGATCGTGCTTCCGCTGACATAGATTTCCTGCTCATCCACAGGCGTTACTTTCACCTCTTTAAACGGAATACATCCCAACAGTCTGCACGGCAGCGTATAACCTCCATCCTGCGAAACTGCCACTGCCTCTTCAAAGGTAACCAGCGGATTCTCCAGCATTTCTGCCACATCTGCCTCATTTTCTCCTGACACCTGAATCTCATCCGGTATTTTCCTGCTCAGATATTGATATCCCAGAAGTACGATTGCCAACAGATCCAGTGCCAGAAAACATACAATAAAAAGTCTGTATTTTTTTCTTCTGTTCATTTTCCCGCATCCTTTCTCAAAAATAAGAGAGCACAATCTCCAGTAAGATTATCCTCTCTTAGTATGCGGTCAAATATTTTATTTGAGTCTTGTATTTTTTTGTTCCTGTGCCAATTCTTTCATTTCTTTGGCGTTCTCGAGAACCGCAGGTGTGATTTCCGCGCCACCCAGCAGTCTTGCCAGTTCCCGGATGGAATCATTTTCCGAAAGTACATGAATCTGGGTGATTGTATCTGTTCCTCTTAAATGCTTTTCAATTTCAAAATGGCTGTCTGCCATCGCTGCAATCTGCGGCAGATGTGTGATACACAGTACCTGATGGTGCTGACCGATCACTGCCATCTTTTCAGAAACCTTCTGCGCGGTTCTTCCGCTGATACCAGTGTCGATCTCGTCAAAGATCAGTGTCTCGATCTGATCTCTGTCTGCAAGGATTGCTTTCAGCGCAAGCATGATTCTGGAAAGCTCACCGCCGGATACGATCTGTCCCAGTGGTTTTAAGCTCTCGCCCGGGTTTGTAGAGATCAGATACTGAATCTCATCGGTTCCATTGTCTGAATAGCCATTTTTTTTCTGGAAATCAATGGCAAAATTTACATCCAGGAAATTCAGATCTTTTAATCCCTGAATGATCTTTTCCTCAAGCTGTGTACTGTATTCTTTACGGATTTCGGAGAGTTCATCCGATTTTTGTGCAAGAACTTTTTCCAGCTTTTCCAGACGGTCTTTTAATTCCTGTAAATTCTCTTCATATCTGCGTAATTTTTCCAGTTTTTCTTCCTGAAGCTTCCGGTATTCGAAAATTTCCCCGATGGTACGTCCGTATTTCGCTTTCAGACCATTGATCAGGTCAAGCCGACGTTCCGTTTCGTAGAACTCACCTTCATCGAAGGTAAGATCATCCAGATAAGCTGACAGTTCCCTGTTAAAATCATTCAACAGCCCGTCTACTGAAGTCAACGTCTCTTCCAGCGGTGCGAGTTCCTGATCATACTGTGTCACATGGGAAAACTCCCTGAGTGCTTCCCCGACCGTCTCTCCTGCGCCTTCTTTTGCATCATATCCTGTAAGATTATGTATAAGCTGTAAAGAATCCACAATCAGTTTCGCATTGTTCATCTTCCGGTACTGGCGTTCCAGTTCCTCGTCTTCCCCTGACTGAAGATTTGCTTTCTCAATCTCTTTGATCTCAAACTCCAGAAAAGCAGTTTCTCTGTTTCTCTGTTCTTCATCCATATTCATGGAATTAAGTTCACTTTTGCACTTACTGTACTCTTTGTATGCCTGATGCACAGTTTCTTTCGCCGGAAGGATCTTCTCTTTTCCATAGGCATCCAGAATGGCAAGCTGTTTATCCTGATAAAGAAGAGACTGGTGTTCATGCTGTCCATGAATATCCAGCAGGCAGGCTGCTGCTGCCTTCATCTGGCTTACGGTACTTGTCTCTCCGTTAATCTTATTGATGCTTCTTCCGTCCATGATCTTTCTGGAAAGAAGGACCTGTCCATCCTCCGGATAGATATCCAGTGCTTTCAGTGCTTCCTTTGCCTTTTCATTCTCAATCTGAAAAAGCAGCTCTACAAGAGCATAAGGTGCATTTTCTCTTATCATATTTTTTGAAGTTTTCGCTCCGAGGATGAGTTGCATAGACCCCAGGAGAATGGATTTACCAGCTCCTGTCTCACCGGTCAGGATATTAAGTCCCGGTCCGAATTCCACTTCAATTTCTTCTATCAGTGCAAGATTTTTTACATGCAGATGAGCTAACATTTTTTATTGCCTCCAGTACAAGTCATTATCAGAAAATCAGGGGCAGAATCTCCGTATTCCACAGAAAAGATTCTGCCCCGGTCTCATTTTTTATTGATTCAGCCGTACAAAACTTCTGAGTTTCTCTGCTGCTCCCAGTGCCATATCTGCATTCTTTGCAGCGCACATGATAGTGTCATCACCTGCGATACATCCCAGTATTTCCGGCCATTTCAGGGCATCCAGTGCTGCTGCCACGCCCATTGCCATTCCGGAAACGGTTTTGATCACGATGATATTCTGTCCCACATCGATCGAAAGCAGGGTATCTTCCAGTACTCTCGTATATTTTGCGCCCAGACTTCCGGACTCATTATTGATGATAGCATAGCGGGATTTTCCGTCTTTTCCTGCTACTTTGGTTAGTTTCAGAGCACGGATATCCCGGGAAACGGTAGCCTGTGTCACTTTAAATCCCGCCTCATTCAGCCGGGATGCCAGTTCTTCCTGTGTATCAATATCATACTGATGGATCAGTTCGATAATTTTTTCATGTCTCGCAACCTTCACGTTATCCCCTCCTGCTAATCAGCTGTCTCTCATTTTCCGGCGCAGTACTTCCACGAAACTTAAATGGTTCAGTTTCAGTATCCGTGTCTTTACATCTGCCTGCCGGATCTGTATACAGTCACCGGTAACCATGGGAATAAACGTATCTCCATCAAAAGATGCGATCCCTTTTTCACAGTCACAGTGTCTTCCTTTTCCAATCTCCACGGTGATCACATCCTGAGCCGGAAAAATGATACTTCTCGTATTCAGCGTATGAGGTGCAATCGGTGTCATAATGGTCATGGCAGCATTTGGCGATACAATCGGTCCGCCTGCTGACAGACTGTAACCTGTGGAGCCTGTAGGCGTGGAAATGATGATTCCGTCCGCATTATAGGAATTGAGATAAACGTCGTTCACATAATTCTTAAAACGTACCACACGAAGATGTCCGTCACGCCCGATCACGATGTCGTTCAAAGCAATATCCTTTCCGATCAGCTCTTTGCCGCGGTACACCCTGCCTTCCAGCATCATGCGTTCTTCCACCTCGTAGTCATCTGCCATAAGCTGATCCAGGGCACCGTATAAAGACGGCTGATCCACTTCCGCAAGAAATCCCAGATTTCCAAGGTTGATGCCCAGAAGCGGAATCTCTTTATGCACCACATCCCTGGCCGCCTGAAGAAGTGTTCCGTCACCTCCCAGTACAATGATACACTGGGTATCATCCGGAACCTGATCCGGATCTGTATAATGATAGGAGCCTTCGTGTTTTCGTTCTGCCTGCTGCACTGCACATTTCTTCTGATGTTCTTTCAGATAATTTACAATTTTTCCGGTAATCTGAAGTTTCGGGTCCTTGTCACTGTTTGTAATAATATAAAACCTGTCCATAACGTTTTCCTGACCTGGTCTTTTAATCTAACTGTCCGTGGGCTTCAGCCACCACATCTTCTACAGATACCTGCAGACTGTCCGGTACTTCTGTGCCTTCCGGATGTTTTTTCAGATGAAGGAGATATTCAATATTTCCCTCCGGTCCCTTGATCGGTGAAAAAGAAAGGTGACATGGCTCCATGGATATGCTCATTGCATAATCTCTTACTTTTTCGATGACTTCCTGATGAACTGCCGGATCTCTGACCACGCCTTTTTTGCCGACTTTCTCTCTGCCGGCCTCAAACTGTGGTTTGATCAGACATACGATCTCGCCGCTCTCAGTCAGAAGATTTCTTACCGGAAGCAGTACCTTGGTCAGAGAAATAAACGAAACATCGATCGATGAGAAATCTGCCGGTCCTTCCAGATCTTCCGGTACCACATAGCGGATATTTGTCTTTTCCATGCAGACTACCCGTGGGTCATTACGCAGTTTCCAGTCAAGCTGTCCATATCCCACATCAATGGAATATACTTTCACTGCTCCGTTCTGAAGCATGCAGTCTGTGAACCCGCCGGTAGATGCACCAACATCCATACAGACCTTTCCCTCCAGTGTCACATCGAAGTTCTTCATGGCTTTCTCAAGCTTCAGACCTCCTCTGCTGACATACGGAAGAGTATTTCCTCTTACTTCGATCTTTACGGTCTCAGGGAACATGGTGCCTGCCTTGTCCTCTTTCTGACCATCCACATATACATCTCCAGCCATAATATACGCTTTCGCCTTTTCGCGGGAAGGTGCAAGCGCACGCTCCATCATAAGCATATCCAAACGTTTTTTCATTGTTCTTTCAAAACCTCACTATCTTCTATTGCCTGTCTGATATCTGCCACTCCCAGACCGATCTTCGCCCGCAGGCTCTCCACATTTCCTTGAGGGACAAAACGGTCCCACACAGTCGCAGACAACACATGTGCCTCCGGATGACAGGCTTCCATATAGGCAGATACATGTTCTCCATATCCACCGCTTTTTACATTTTCCTCCACAGTCACAAACAGGCTGTGGTCTTTTGCAAGCTGATCCAGAAATTCCACATCCAGCGGCTTTACAAATCTGGCATTCACAAGCGTCGGCTCATATCCGTCTTCCCGCAGTCCCTGACAGACTTTCTCACAGGAGGGCAGCATACTTCCCACTCCCAGTACCGCTATCTTCTGTCCTTTTGCAAGGATTTCACTTCTGCCATACACGATCGGTTCCTGATGCTCTCTCAGCCCCTGATATGCGTTTCCTCTTGGGTAACGGATCGCAACCGGTCCCTGATGGGATACGGCAAATTCCAGCATCTCCTCCAGCTCCCGGTCATTCTTCGGTGCCAGAACTGTCATATTCGGCATCATGGACAGATAAGACAGATCAAAACAGCCCTGATGGGTTTCTCCGTCTGCACCTACCAGTCCTGCCCTGTCAATAGCAAAGATCACATGGAGATTCTGCATGCAGACATCATGGAGGATCTGGTCAACTGCCCTCTGAAGAAACGAAGAATAAATCGCAGTCACAGGGATCAGACCGCCCAGAGCCAGTCCTGCCGCAAAACTTACCGCATGTTCCTCTGCAATTCCCACATCAAAGAACCTGTCCGGAAACTTCTTTGAAAATCCCACAAGTCCGGTTCCATCCGGCATTGCTGCTGTGATCGCCACAAGTTTTTTATTTTTCTCTCCAAGAGAGAGCATTTTTTCCGAGAAAATATCTGTATAGGACGGAGCCGTTTTTTTCTGTAATGCCTTTCCTGTCTGAATGTCAAACGGTCCTGTTCCATGGAAACGGTCCGGGTGTGCACTTGCCGGTCCGTAACCCTTTCCCTTCTGGGTAAGGACATGAACCACCACCGGTCCCTCCACGCGTTTCGCTTCATTAAACAGTTTCATCATCTGACGCATATTGTGCCCGTCCACAGGTCCCAGATAGGTCAGTCCCATATTTTCAAACAGCATTCCCGGAATAAAGAGCTGCTTGATACTGCTCTTGGTTTTGCGCATGGTATCTACCAGTGCGGTTCCCACTTTCGGAACCTTCTTCAGCGTCTTGGTCACTCCCATTTTCATTCCCGTGTAGGCTTCCGCGGTTCTCAGAGCACTGAGATATGTGGACATTCCTCCTACATTTCTGGAAATGGACATGTTGTTGTCATTGATGATGATGATAAAATTTGTTTTGAGTTCCGCTGCATTATTTAACGCTTCATACGCCATTCCTCCGGTAAGGGCACCATCTCCGATCACAGAAACCACATGGTGTTTCTGCCCCAGAATATCTCTGGCACGTACATAGCCAAGCCCTGCGGAAATCGAATTGGAACTGTGTCCCGCATCATAGGAATCACAGTCACTTTCGCTTCTCTTGGGGAAACCGCTCAATCCGCCTTCCTTGCGGAGATTTGAAAATTCGTCCTTTCTTCCGGTAAGGATTTTGTGAATATACGCCTGATGTCCTACATCCCAGATTAGTTTATCTTCCGGAAAATCCAGTACATTATGCAGTGCCAGGGTCAACTCCACCACTCCGAGATTCGAGGCAAGATGACCTCCGGTCCTGCTCACGGACTGAATTAAAAAATCTCTGACCTCCTCCGCCAGAGGCTCAAAATCTGCCAATGGTATCTTATGGATATCATTGGGTTTTCTGATTTTTTCCAGAATCATTTGTATCCTTCCTTTATTTTCTGCGGTTTATCAGTTTCTCCACCAATAAATACAGAAATTCATTATTTTTATTCAGGCTCTTTAATAAGGTGATCGCCTTCTCTGAAAGTTCTTCCACCTGTCCTGCTGCCTCCTGTACTCCAAACAGAGTCACATAGGTCACTTTATTGTTCTTTTCGTCACTGTGCACAGGCTTGCCCAGTTCTTGATCCGTGCTGGTCACATCCAGAATGTCATCCTGAATCTGAAAAGCCAGTCCGATATTGTAAGCAGCCTCTTCCACCACAGACACTTCCGCCGGATCTGCGCCTGCCAGGATCGCACCTGTCATCATAGAGGCTTCGATCAATGCAGATGTTTTATTCCTGTAAATATAATCCAGCATTTCTTTCTCTAACGGTTTACCGTCATTCTCCACATCCACACTCTGGCCGCCAAGCATTCCGTGAATTCCTGTCTTGTCCGCCATCACAGTCAGCGCACGGATCACACGGTCCTTCTCTTCTGTCATGGAAAATGCCTGAAGCATCGTCTCATATGCATAGTTTAAAAGGGCAACACCGCTGAGTACTCCCATGGCTTCTCCATAAACCTTATGGGTCGTCAGTCTGCCCCGCCTGTAATCATCATTATCCAGTGCCGGAAGATCATCATGGATCAGGGAGTGGGTATGGATCATCTCCATTCCGGCCATGAATGGCTCCACAAACTTTTCCGTGCCGCCAAACAGACGGTATGTCTCCTGCATCAGCATCGGGCGGAGACGTTTACCGCCTGCCAGCATACTGTAGTTCATCGCCTGTGCCATGGTTCTGGCGAATCCTTTTTCTTCCGGAAGAAAAGATTTCAGGATCTCTTCAATCTCTTCTGTTCTTTTTGTCAATTCATCTTGAAAATTCACTGAACGCTCCATTCTCATTGATCTGCAGCATTTTCTTCTCCACTGTATCGAGTCTGTCACTGCAGAATTTTAAAAGTTCCATTCCCTGTCTGTAAAGTAAAAAAGAGTCCTCCAGAGAAGTCTCCCTGTCCTCCAGCTTCTCAGCCAGAAGGTCCAGTTCTGCAAATACTTCCTCCAGGGACTTCTCCTCCTGTATCTGTGTATCATTCTTCTCAGTCTTCGCCATATATACGCTCCTCCTTTGTGATCTGGCTTACCTGCGCTTTTATGGTTCCGTCAGTCACAGAGATAAAAACCGGCTCTCCTGTCTGTACCTGTTCCACGCTGGTCAGTGTTTTATGATCTTTGTCTGCCACATAGGAAAATCCCTGATTCAGTTTCCGAAGAGGGGATAATCCGGCAAACTTTTCCAGATAAACTGCCAATCTGTGCCGGTTCTCCTTCAGTTTCTGATTCATTCCATCTTCAATGGCGTTCTGAAGGTCCGCAAGGTGCTGTCGTTGTTCTCTGAGCCTTGCTTCCGGGCTGAGATAACTGAGTCTGGTCTGAAACTGCTCCAGCCTGCTGCGGGAAAGATCCACTTTGCCACTCATCGCGCGATACATTCTCTGCTTATAAAGCAGAATCGTCTGCACAACACTTCTGAAATCATCCACTGCCAATTCCGCTGCCGCAGAAGGCGTAGGTGCCCTTAAATCTGCCACAAAATCCGCAATGGTAAAGTCTGTCTCATGACCGACTGCCGAGATCACCGGGGTATTACATTCAAAAATAGCTCTCGCTACGATTTCTTCGTTAAACGCCCACAAATCCTCAATGGAACCACCGCCACGGCCTACAATAATCACATCCACACCTGCCTGATCCAGTGTGCGGATTCCTTTTACAATACTCTGTGCAGCTTCACTTCCCTGTACCAGAGCCGGGTATAAAATGATCTGAAGATATGGATTCCGTCTGTATGAAATATTCCGGATATCCTGAATGGCAGCTCCTGCAGGTGCCGTCACCACTCCCAGACGTCTGATAAATCTGGGAATCGGCTGTTTATAGCCCGGATCAAACATTCCCATTTCTTCCAGCTCCTGTTTCAATGTCAGAAAACGCTCATATAAGGCTCCGGCTCCCTCAAGTGTGATCTCTTTTGCATAAAGCTGGTAACGCCCGTCCCGTTCATAGACATCAATGGTTCCTCCCACAATGACCTTGTCACCGTTTTTCATGGAAAAAGCCAGTCCACGCCTCTGTCCGGCAAACATCACGCAGCTTAAAGTGCCTGTCTCATCTTTCAGGGAAAAATAGATGTGTCCACTTGTATGGTATTTACAATTGGACACTTCTCCTTTTACATAAATCTTCTGCAGAAAATAATCCTGGGTAAACATATTCCTGACATAGCGGTTTACCTGGCCTACAGAATATGCATTTTTCATTCTGATTTTTCTTCACTTTCACTGCTGACGATCTTGCCAAGGATACCATTTACAAAGGAACCGGAAGTCTCACCGCCAAAACGTTTCGCAAGTTCTACTGCCTCATTGATGGCTACTCCTGTCGGAACATCCTGATCAAATTTCAGTTCATAAACTGCCAGACGAAGGGCAGTCAGGTCCACACGGCTCATTCTCTTTGTCTTCCAGCCTTTACTTGTCTCATTTAACAGCGCATCGATCTCATCTAATTTCTCCAGTACATGTCTGTACTTCTGGCTCATGTATTCCTGATCTTTCTCAGAAAGTTCCTCAAGTGTATCAAAATAAAGTGAAAGCTGTTCACTCATTTCTTCCTCTGAATTAAATTGTGTCATGAACAATAATTTAAAAATATGTTCTCTCTGTTCTCTTCTTCGCATTGTTTTCGCTGCCAAAACAGCTTTCCTTTCCTATTTTATTTCTTAAGTACACAAAAAAGGAAAGGGTTACTTTCCTTTTTCGTTCTCCATATCTACACTGGCAATATGAATATTAACATCTGCAACCTCAAGACCTGTCATATTCTCTATGGATGATTTTACTTTCTCCTGAACTTTCTTACTTGTCTCCAGGATATTCTTTCCATATTCAATATTCAGATTCAGATCTACTGTCACTACGCCTTCCAGCACAGTAACCTTTACGCCTTTGGAAAGATTCTTCATTCCAAGTTTGCTTACCAGTTCATTTGTGATATTTCCTGCCATGGAAGCGACACCGTCAACTTCTGTAGCAGCAAGTCCGGCGATGATGGCAACCACTTCATCTGCGATCTGCACTTCACCAATGCCGCCTAAATCCTGTATTTTATATGTTGTTCTTTTTTCTGCCATTGGAAAACCTCCTAAGGAATTCTATTGTACTGTTCCCTTCCTTCCCAGTCGTACATTTCGGGATACTACCGGTGAACAGTAACCTCCGTATTCAATAACATTCTGTTATCATTACGCTCATTATACCAAATCGACAGAAAAATGAAAAGGGTTATTTACTGAATTCCGTTAATATTAAGCCCGGGTTTCTGTCCTCTGTCATACCCACACTCCATGAGTTTACAAAGAGAAGCAGCGGATTTCCCTTCAGGTCTGTTACTTTCTTCATGTCAGAAGTTCCCACGATCTTGTCCACTTTGACCTCTTCCTTGTTTGCGATCCAGCGGATATGCTCATATGGAAGTGTTTCCAGACGGATGTCTACATTATACTCATTTTCCAGACGATATTTCAGGACATCAAACTGCAGGACACCTACCACGCCTACGATGATCTCCTCCATACCAGTGTTAAACTCCTGGAAAATCTGAATTGCACCTTCCTGAGCAATCTGATTGATCCCCTTGACAAACTGTTTTCTCTTCATGGTATCGATCTGACGGACTCTCGCAAAATGCTCCGGTGCAAAGGTCGGGATTCCCTCAAATGCAAATTTCTTACCCGGTGCGCAGATGGTATCTCCGATAGAGAAAATACCCGGGTCAAACACACCGATGATGTCACCTGCATATGCCTCGTCTACGACATGGCGGGACTCAGCCATCATCTGCTGTGGCTGAAGAAGACGCATCTTCTTGTCTCCCTGCACATGATAAACTTCCTGGGAAGCATCAAATTTACCGGAGCAGATTCTCATAAATGCGATTCTGTCTCTGTGCGCTTTATTCATGTTCGCCTGAATCTTGAATACAAATGCAGAGAAATTGTCATCCATAGGATCGATCTCTCCCTCATCAGACATTCTCGGAAGTGGTGAAGTTGTCATTTTCAGGAAATGCTCCAGAAATGTTTCCACGCCAAAGTTTGTCAGCGCGGAACCGAAAAATACAGGGGTCAGTTTTCCCTTACTTACCAGTTCCTGGTCAAAGTCCGCACTTGCTCCGTCCAGAAGCTCGATCTCATCCAGAAGCTGTTCTTTCTGCTCCGGGTCCATGATCTCGTCTGCACGGCTGTCGCTTAACGGGATTTCCTCGATCACACCTTCTTTGGTTCCTTTCTGTGTATCGGAGAAGGTAAGAATCTTTTCTGTATTTCTGTCATAAACACCGCGAAACTTCTTACCGGAACCGATCGGCCAGTTGATCGGACAGGTAGCGATCCCCAGCTCTTTTTCAATCTCATCCAGAAGATCAAAAGTGTCATTGGCATCTCTGTCCATTTTGTTGATAAAGGTAAAAATCGGGATATGGCGCATTACACAGACCTTAAACAGCTTTCTTGTCTGCGCCTCGACACCCTTGGAACCATCGATGACCATAACCGCAGAGTCTGCCGCCATCAGAGTACGGTAAGTATCCTCTGAGAAATCCTGATGTCCCGGAGTATCCAGAATGTTGATACAATATCCGTCATAATGAAACTGCAGAACGGAAGAAGTAACGGAAATACCTCTCTCCTTCTCGATCTCCATCCAGTCTGATACTGCATGGCGGGCAGTTGCCTTACCTTTTACGCTTCCGGCAAGGTTGATCGCTCCGCCATACAGCAGGAATTTCTCGGTCAGGGTTGTTTTACCTGCATCCGGGTGGGAAATAATGGCAAATGTTCTTCTTTTTTCTATTTCGTTCGTATACTTAGACACGTTTCGCCTCCTGTGCTCTCTTTCTCTATAGCAATTGTCTTTATTGTGTAAAGATACTGTAGAAATCCACAGTATCCTGTTACGTTTCCTATTTTTTTACAGCATTCCTATTCTAGTATATGCACTGCTTCGCTGTCAAGAGTGTAGAAATGTTTTTTGCACATCCACCCCGGCAAAATATGTTCCCGTTTCCCCCGCTTCCCGGTTTCAGTCATAAATATCCGTTGTATCTGTCACAGAATCCTCATAAGGCTGCGTACTGGTCTGAGTATCTGTAGTCTCAGTATCTGTAATCTCTGCATCTGCGCTGCTGTCTTCTGAATACGCACTGGTATCTTCATAAGAAGTTTCATCCTGCACCTCTTCAGAAGCAGTATTTAAAGAATCACCCGAATCCTCTTCTTCATAATCTTCAGTTCCGGAAGCTGAAGCTGTATCCAGACTGTCCTCTTCACTCTGCTTCAGTGGTGTGATCACAATATTCTCCGCTGCAATCCCTGTTTTTCTTTTTACGATATCTTCAATCTGCGCTCTCTGCGCATCCGAAAGTTCCGTATCCGGCACAACCACATCCGCAGTTTCCCCTGTCAGGTTTACAACCACATTCTCAAACCCCTTGGCTTCCAAAAGAAGCTCTGCCGCCGCCTCCTTTTCTGTCAGGTCTGTCATGGAAACCATCGTATGTATTGCCTCCTGCTTCTCTTCATCACTGATCCCCTTATTATTGATGATATCCTGCAGGTCTGCCTTATTCTGGGAACGGATCTGCTCCCTGCTTATTTTTGCCTGTGCGGCAAATCCTGTCGAGCCGGTAAGAACCGCTTCTCCCGGGCTGCTGGTATCCTGGCTTTCCGTCAGGCTGCTGTCTGCGCTGTTTTCATCCAGAAGCGCACTCTCATCTGTCAGATCATACCCTGCATCTTCCAGAATACTGCTGCTGTCCGTGCTTGCTTCCTGATCTTTAAAACCCAGATCCACATCTGCGAAATTCAGATATCCGGCAACTGCGATCAGGATTGCAAGGGAGGTGATGATCACCTGATTTTTTTTCATGATTTTTTTCACACTGCTCTCCTCATTTCATTTTCATTACTTTAATTTTATGGGCTTCGAGCTGAAATAATGACATCACTGCCTCCTGAATATTTTTTACCACCACTGGATCGCCCCCGCCCTCCGCAGAAACCAGAACTCCGGTCACCTGGACTGCATCGGATCGGGAAAATGCCTGTGTTTCGTTATTTTCATCCGACATTACGATCACCTGCACCTTGCCCACTCCCTCCACACTTTCCAGAAGCGCTTCCAGTTTTTCTTCCAGCCTGGATTTCTCTACCTGTATGGTGCCGGTTTCCTTTCCCCCGCCAGTATCAGAGAACAAACTTTTCTGTGTCTGATCGGACACAGGCATGGCCGCCACTGCCAGTAGAAGTCCCAGCAGAAGCAGAATGATCCACTGTCCCGGTCCCATACTGCGCAGTCTGGATATGATATTCTCCTTCTTCAAGTCCCCACTCTTCCACAAGTTCATCTGCGATCCTTCCTTTCTGCTCCTGTGTCACATTTTCCCCGGTTATGACCACCACCTGTATCTGTTCTCCTTCTATATTTACTTTCACTCCCTGTATTTCTATCCCTTTTTTCTGCAGAGTTTCCTGAATTTTTTTCCCCAGTTCTGTCTCATATCCCTTTTCCAGATAAGCCTTCTGAAGATTTTCCAGTTCTTTCTCCTCTTTGGCTTTGTTTTCCCGGCTCAGATAAACCTGAAAATTCCCGGTCAGCTCCTGTCCCTTCCCGAACAGAGAAAAAATCGGCGTACTCATCATAAAGATCAGCAGAAGCCCCATAAAAAAGCGCACATATTTTTCATATTTCTTATCCGGCACCAGATTCAGGATTGCTGTAAAAAGAATATAAAATACCGCCATATTTCTGACCCACTGATAAAGTTCTTCTTTCATCCTTTTCACCGCTCCCTTCTCATCTGCTGCCCGCCATCAGGATCAGAAATGTCAGCATACACAGCACTTCCGCTGTCAGCAGCAGTTTCAAAAGCAGTGCACAGCCTTCCCCCATGGTACTGAGCGCTCCCACGATCCGCTTATCTGATACAGGCTGGGAAAGAGCTGCCAGAAAACGATAGGAAAGAGACAAAACGCCATAATGTATGGCAGGCCCCATTCCCGCAAGTGCCAGCAGGATCAGAAACACAACTCCCAGACTGTTTCTCACCAGTACCGCACTTGTCAGAATCAGTTCTGTAATGGCATTCATTGCATTTCCGATCACCGGGATCGCTCCCGCTGTTTTTCCCAGTGCAGATCTTTTCAGAGAATCCATCACCGGAGTTACGAGATTCCGGACAATCTGCAGACCTACGGCTGCTCCAAGCAGAGTTTTCAGTCCCCAGTTCACAGCAATCTCCAGAAGCTCTGCCATCTTACTGAGCATTTCCTCTTTTGACAAATGATTGACCAGTTTCAGCAGGATACACAGATTCACTCCCGGCAGGAACACATTGACCAGAAGCCACTGGATCGCCCATACCATCAACAGAACTCCTTCATAAAATACCACTGCCGAAGATGCCCCCACTGACGCTGTCACCGCCATAAAATATGCCGGAGAAAGCACCTTCATAAACTCCGCCAGCCAGGACAGGCGGGTGCTTAAAGAAGTGCTGAGTCTGGAAAAATTTTCTACCAGAGACATAAACAAAATCAGATACACGACATAAAAACTCACATCCCCAACCTGACCATTTTCAAAAACATCTGCGAAATTCGCCAGCACTGCTGCGATCAGAATCAGTAAAAGCAATTTGAAAAAAATATCTTTCTCCTGCTCTATCCCCGAAAAAAAAAGACTTCGCAGGAATTCCCGCACAGTCTCTTTTGAAATTGGTTCATCTCCGTTTATCATATCTCTTACAGCATCCTTCACAGAAAAGCTGTTCTCTCCAAGGATCTGCCCGATCATCTGCTGTATTTCCTCAAATTCCATCTCTCCGAGCAGTTCATTCTGCATTTCCTCACTTTCTTCTGACTCTATATTTTCCGTCAGATTATCTTTCATTTCCTTCGGACTCATCTGCGCTGCCTGACAAATTTGTGCAGTACCTGTCTGACAGATACCGCCGAATCCATAAATCACCAGAATCAGAAAACACATGCAGAATCGCCTGATATCTTTACTTTTCCCCTCTTTCTTTCCCGCTGTATTCATCTGATATGCCCTTTCTTATCCATCAGAAATTTTTTCATAATTTTTCTGCCATATCCCCGGTCTTCAGCAGCACTTTTTTCATTTCTCCCACACATTATAAAAAACCGGAGATTGTATCCAGAATAGCCAGCAGTACCGGCATACTCAGGACCATCACAGAAAGTTTACAGAACAGCTCAATCTGCACTCCAATCGTCTGATATCCCGCATCCTTACAGATAGACGCAGAAAACTGTCCGATATAAGTGATCCCGATAATTTTTACCAGCGTAGCCAGATAACTTCCATCTACAGGAATCCTTTGGCGAAGTCTGTCCAGCGTCTCAAAAAGATATGCCACTTTCCCTGCTGCAAGCCCAAGGATCAGAATACCGATGGCCATGGTAATAAAAGAAGCGTATTCCGGTCTGGTGCCTTTTAAGATAAATCCAAGCATCACTCCGCATACGCCAAGCATTGAAATCTTTATAATGTCCATTTCCCTCAGCCCCCTGTTCCACACCCTGTTACATCATTTTCCTCTTTCTATTCCTGATTTCCTTTTCTATTCCTGACGCCCACTTCTACTCCTGATTTCCTTTTCTATTCCTGATTCCCTCTTCTTTCTCGGTCAGTATAACGTGTTTTTCATCTTTTTCTACAGTACAAACATCTGCTGAATACTTTCAAACAGTTCATAAATATAAGGCACAATCCAGAACAGAACCATCAGAAGTCCCGCAAGGCTTACCAGAAATGCCTGTTCTTCCCGCCCGCTGTGCTTGAGGACCTGGCAGAGAACGGAAACCAGGATTCCCACTGCGGCTATTTTAAAAATAATCGTTACCTCCATGATCTCCTCCTCTCCCACTCTTTAACAGACAAGCTTTACCAGACGATCACCGCCAGCAAAATTCCAAGAAGAATCCCAAGATTCTGGTACATCTTTTTTCTTTCCGGCAATCTCTTCTGCAGTTCCTGAAAAGATAAACGGATATCCTCTTCCATCAGTTCAAGCTGCTTCATCTGCATCTCCAGCCCCAGATATCCCAGACAACGTCCAAGGGAATACAATTTCTCCCTCTCCTCCCCTGTGAGTTCTTCTGCCACCAGACATTCCTCCGCACATTTCCGGAAAATCTCTCCAAAGGATTCCCCTTTCTGTCTCTGCATTTCCCTGGCTGTGAGTAAAAAAAAGTCTCTGTACTTTCCCTCCAGTTTACCGGCAGCACCGGTAAAGGCATCGTACAGAGATGTATTTCCATAACGTATTTCTCCTTTTAAAAGGATGAGCATGCGTAAGATCATTTCCAGATTCCGTTTCCTGCGGGTCAGACGGCTGCTCAGGGCAAACCCACATCCCGTCCCGGAAACAAGAATCATACCTAATCCTATTATTCTCAGCATTTCCTATTTTTTTGAAATTTTCTTTTTGAAATCTTCTTTTCGAAATTCTCTTCCCGAAATTCTGTTCCACCTGATCTCTACTGTGTCAGACATACCCTTCCATTTTCATCCAAAACCCCTTCCAGATATCCTGCCTGGTCTGTTTTTCCAAGGATAATATACCGTTCAAAAACTCTCTCCCCCATCAGTTTATAAAAGAACGGCTGCTCCAGAACATCCTCCAGACAGTTCCCATGAGCCGTTGCGATCAGTTTACATCCACAATGGATCACAGTTTCTACTGCCCTGAAATCTTCTTCACATCCAAGTTCGTCCACTGCCACCACATCCGGAGACATGGAGCGCACCAGCATCTGCATTCCCTCAGATTTCGGGCAGCAGTCGAGCACATCTGTGCGCATTCCCAGATCATTCTGAGGAATCCCCTGGTAACATCCTGCCAGTTCACTTCTCTCATCCACCACACCGACAGTCAGTCCCGGTGTATTCTCCCAGCCATTGCTGAGCTGGCGGATGATATCTCTCAAAAGAGTGGTCTTTCCACATCTAGGCGGAGAAATGATCAGCGTATTGGCGATCCAGTTCTTTGTACGGATGTAAGACATCACCTTATCCGCACAGCCCTGGATCTCATGCGCCAGTCTGACATTGATACAGGAAATATATTTCATTCCCATTATCCTTCCTCTGTCAAGAATCACCTTTCCGGTCACTCCGACTCTGTGTCCTCCCTGAACACTGATATATCCCTGACGGATTTCATCCTCATATGCATACAGAGAATATCCTGTCACATACTCCAGCGTTTCTGTCAGATCCTCCCGCGTCACAACATACTGCTCCTGACCCGGACTTCGCAGAAAACATTCCCCGCCATCATAGGTCAGAAACAACGGTCGTCCCACGCGTAAACGTATTTCATATAATTTATCATAATCCAGATTTGCTTCCATCAGAAGCTGCCGGATATTTCCGGCAAACAGGTTCTCAATCTGCTGCGCTTCTATGCATCTCACCTCTTTACACTTAATCCTATGTGGACAAACTTTATTTCATACCATTTTCATGTCAATTTCATCATCTGTTTTATCATCTGTTCCATCCATCATCCGATTCCGGAAACACCATTCAGACGAGTCCTTTCACTCTGCCTCATTCTGCTTCTCCACATAGCTCTCCATTTTCGGCAGACTCAGCTTCAGTACACGATCCACAACATTCCCCGCATACCCTCTGTATGCATAGGCACCGGATTCAAACAGTACATAAAGATCATCTTCATCCACCACGATCTGCTCGATCATCTCAGGGAAACGATAACTTCTGGCGGAATTTTCATTGACATAAAGCCTTTTATCCGACTGTTCATAAAACACAACCCTGGACGGCAGAATTCCAAAAGAATGAGACAGCAGCAGCTTATCATGATAAAATGCCATCCCCTGTGCCTGTTCCGAGATCGTAGAATAGTCCAGCGGAACCGCCATCTCAAACGTCATTCCCAGTCCTTCATCAAACGTATTAACCAGATTTCCCTCATCATCCACTTCATATCTGGCAATGGTACTCTCTGTATATTTATTAAAACATCCAACATACAGACATCCCTTATAAAAAGTCATAAACGAATCTCTCACAATTCCATAAAGGTTGCATGTCTGATTCACCTGCACAGGCATCCGGTTATCTGCATAACTGTAGTTACGCAGAACATCCATCTTAATACTGATGGCCTGTGCGATCCCGTTTGTATTGGAAGAATACCACAGCATATCATGTTCCGGATCATAGGCAAGTCCGCCCACATGAGGCAGACCCGGAAGCACCACTTCTTTAATAAAACGATGTGTCTCTTTGTTGATCACATAAATCACAGAGTTATGTTTCGCTGTATGACAATAGGCACTTACCAACACATATTCATCCGTAACAGCCAGCCCCTGGGGGGTCATGGACGTACAGACCGCCTGTTTACTACCCTGTGCATTCAGAAATGTTCTCGTATATTTCAGACCCGGAATGATATAAGTTCCGTATTCCTTCTCTTTCTTTCTGTCCTCAAACGCAAATGCGATCAGGTCTTCCTTCTGGGAAAGCATCTGTATCTGCCCTCTCAGAGAATAAACCGCCGCATCCTGGTTGGTTACCAGATATTTGGCAGGAGGTTCCGTCCTGCCTCTGTATACAAAAGCATATCCCCAGAAAGCCAGCCCCAGTGCCAATACCACCATCAGTATCTTTACTGCCAGCCCCCGGATCTCTTTTTTCGTTTGTTTATTCATCTTCTACTCAAGTCAGACGGAGTCAGGCGAATAAAAGACTCCGCTTCGCTACACGGCTCTGCACCGGATAACGGCTCCGCAGTTTATCAGGATGAGCCTGCAGTCATCCCAGCATAACATCCTCAAATTTCCAGCAGATTTCCATGGGATTCATCGTCCATAAAGCTCCGCTGTAACCCTCTTCCATGTCCAGAAGCATACAGGTTCCCTCTTCCATGGAAATATTCCTTAAATCTCTGGAAAGGCCCTCTCCTGTCCACTTAATATAGGCTTCCCGCAGGACCCACTGTGTGAAAAATTCCTTTTCCACATCCGGACCAGCAAGGATTTCCCTGCGCTTTTCGTCTGTCACCATACGTTCCAGCATTCTCTCATAATTGGCTTTTCTGTGTATCTGCACATCAATTCCCACTTCTTCATCTGCCAGAACACATACCACATACTCTCCGGAATGACTGATATTATAATGAATCGCCGGACGATAGGAAAGAAACGGCTTTCCATGCTCTCCCTCTGCCCTCGGTTCATATTCCAGATCGATCCCGAACTCTTTCTTCAACCCAATCTCCAGAAGTTTCTCCGCGATCATATGCTCCATATGTGCGCCCTTATATTCTTCCCGGATTTTCGTATAGTAAATAACTCCTTTATTCATAAGCCTGTCTCCTCAAGGAAACGGGAAGGTTCCCGTTCCTTCTCATACTGACGTTTCACCCAGGCAAGCACCAGCTTCTTTTTTGCCCGTGTCATCCCTACGTAAAACAGTCTGCGCTCTTCTTCCACTGCTTCTGCAAGAACTGCCTTCCTGTAAGGAATACTACCCTCATTCACATTCAGAATATAAACAATATCAAATTCCAGCCCCTTCACTGCATGAAGCGTAGACACGATCACACCTTCTCTGTGGTCTTTCTGCTTTCGTGCCTGTTCCGTCAGCCGCCTGGTATATTCTTCTATGTAGGTTTCCCACTGCGCAAGAGTTTTTAAGCCCCTGGTGCTCTCATGAATCCTGTCAAGAGTTTCCAGCAGTTCTTCTGGTTTTATTTTACGATATTGCGCGTATTCCCGCAAGTACTCTTCGTATCCCATTCCCTTTCGAATGAAATTGATCGCAGCAAACGGAGAAAGTGTCCCCAGAATCTTCAGATGCGTTTCCAGTGTGGTCAGCCGGTCACACATCCAGTCTTTATCTTTATAATATTCTCTCAGTTCTTCAAAATCGATCCGCTTCTCTTTCAGTGCCTCTCTGGAAAGATAGCGGTTCGGCCGGTTCATCACTTCCAGGAAATTTTTCCTACTCCTGTCCCCTGCCGCCAGTTCCAGATATGCCACCAGACTTCTGCAGATCCAGTGATGAAACAGGTTCGGCAACTGTTCCTTCATGGTAAAAGGTACCTGATACTCCATCAGCGCATTGATCAGACCTTCTGCCTCCTGATTGGTACGCAGCAGGATTGCCGTATTCTGCAGATCCTCCCCGCGCTCCAGCCGCCTCTTCAAAGCCGCCACGACACACATATATTCCTCTCTGGGATTCTCAAACTCTTTGCATGTCACAGGCATCCCTTCTTCATTCGGAGTCGTCAGCTTCTTCTTAAAACGTCTGGTATTACATCCGATCACTTCCATAGCCGTATGCAGAATATTTTTACTGCACCTGTAATTCACATCCAGCAAAACTGTCTCCGCATCCGGATAGTCCTTTGTAAAATTCAGCATGATCTCCGGTCTTGCTCCCCGGAAATGGTAAATAGACTGGTCATCATCCCCCACGATAAACAGATTATTCGCGGGAGCCGCCAGCATCCGCAGGATCTTATACTGTAAACTGTTGATATCCTGAAACTCATCCACCAGGATATAGGCAAACTTTCTCCTCCAGGCATTCAAAATATCCGGTCTCTGGGAAAAAAGTTCATAACAGCACAGGATCATATCATCAAAATCCAGCTTTCTTTTTGCCCTCAGTGTCTGCTTATATCCCTGAAAAATATCCCGGAAAATCTCGTCCGAACAGCAGGAAGCGTAATAATGTTCCGGAGAAATACAATTTCCCTTCACAACGCTGATCTCCTTCGAAATTTCTTCGAGAAAATCCCCTTCCTGCGCCATTTCCTGTCCATATTTCTCAGTCATCTCCCTGAGGATCCCATACTTTTCTTCCTCGGAAAGGATATTGGCTGCACTCAGATGATAGGCTGCTTTTAAAATCCCATAAAAAATTCCGTGGAAAGTCCCAAACGTCACTTCGCTTCTGTCCTGTCCCACGAATTTCAAAAATCGTTCTTTCATCTCTGTTGCCGCTGCTCTGGAAAAAGTTACAACCAAAACAGAAGAAGCCGGTATCTTCCCCTCATTGATCATGTATGCAGTTCTCTCCACAATAACGGAAGTTTTCCCCGAGCCGGGACCTGCCAGGACCATCATAGGTCCTGACAGGTGAGTGATTGCCCGAAGTTGAGATGGATTTCTCTTCATATTTATTTGCTTAATTTCTCAATAGCCGCCTTTACACGTTTGATTGTCTCGTCTTTACCGATGATCTCCATGATCTCAGTAGCACCGGCCGGTGTCATCTGCTTGCCGGAAACAGCAGTACGCAGAGGCCACATTACATATCCGTTCTTATAGCCATGCTCTTTTACAAATGCGCTTAAGGACTCGTATAACGGATCATTCATGTAGTCTTCCTGTTCTTCCAGAACCGGAAGGACTTCTTTTAATACTGCAAGGGAAGTCTCCTCATTTGTTTTCATCTTCTTATGGCAGTACATTGCTGAATCATATTCCGGTACTTCCTCGAAGAAGTCGATCAGAGCCGGGATGTCAGGGAAGGTTTCGATTCTGGTCTGTACCATTCCTGCAATCTTTTTAAAGTTATAGTCTTTTTTCAGGACTTCCTTCATGTATGGAAGTGCTTTCTCATAGAACTCATCCGGATCCATGTTCTTAATATATTCGCCATTCATCCAGCGGAGTTTTGCGATGTCAAAGACTGCCGGTGATTTGTTGATATGATGATAATCAAATGCCTGTACCAGTTCATCCAGAGAGAAGATTTCTCTGTTATCAGCAGGACTCCATCCGAGAAGTGCCACATAGTTAACGATTGCTTCTGAAACAAATCCCTGATCAAGAAGATCTTCATAGGAAGAATGTCCGCTTCTCTTGGAAAGTTTCTGGTGTGTCTCGTCTGTGATCAGCGGACAGTGTACATAAACCGGGATATCCCATCCGAATGCTTCGTAGATACGGTTGTATTTCGGAGCTGAGGAAAGGTACTCATTTCCTCTTACTACGTGAGTGATTTCCATTAAATGGTCATCAATTACGTTTGCAAAGTTGTAAGTCGGATATCCGTCAGATTTGATAAGGATCAGGTCTTCCAGTTCTTCGTTGTTTACTGTGATATCTCCGTAAATAACATCATGAAATGTAGTTGTTCCTTCTGTCGGCATGTTGAAGCGGATTACGTGTGGTTCTCCGGCATCCAGACGGCGCTGTACTTCTTCTTTGGAAAGTTTGAGGCAGCGTTTGTCGTAGATGGAAATTTCTTTTCCTGCTACGATACGTTTCATGCCTTCGAGTTCTTCTTTCTTACAGAAACAGTAGTATGCGTCTCCCTGTTCTACTAACTGCTGTGCGTATTTGAGGTAGATTCCCTGTGCCTGACGTTCGCTCTGCACATATGGTCCGAAGCCTTTGTCTTTGTCCGGGCCTTCGTCGTGGAGAAGTCCTGTTTTTGCAAGGGTGCGGTAGATGATGTCTACAGCGCCTTCTACATAACGTTCCTGGTCTGTATCTTCAATACGGAGGATGAAGTCTCCACCTTCGTGTTTTGTAATAAGGTATGCATATAATGCTGTTCTTAAATTTCCAACATGCATTCTGCCTGTAGGGCTTGGTGCAAATCTTGTTCTGATCTTGGTCATAACTTTTTTCACTCCTGAATTTTTTATATATTCAAAATCTGTAAAAAAAGACCCTGCTTAAAAGCAGCGCCTTTCTACTTTCGGGTTTATTATACGTCAGAGGCTTTCTTATTTCAAGTCGGTTTTTTCTTTTTTGTTGCAAGTTCGCAGAAAAGAGATTACTGTTCACTCCGTTCTCAGTAACACGCTTCGCGATAATCTTATCAGTCTCTTGAAAAGTACAGAATATATCATGAAACCATTTTAGCGTAAAGCTGAAAAGCTCGTTATTTCACCCCTCTATTTTGAATTAAATGACAACATCCAACAAAACAGCGCAGAAAAATATTTTATCTGGAATGCATTTGCAGGGGTCTTAGATATTCTTAGTCATCAGAAATCTGCGTTATGAGCCGACTGCATCACTGTCTGAGCGAAGTTTGCAACGGAGCGAGTTTGATACGGCGGCTCATGCCTTTAGCAGATTTCTGACGGCTTAGAATATCTTAGGCCCCGAAACCGCATTCCAGATAAAATATTTTTCTGCGCGTCCCTCCTGACATAATATTCGCACTCTACATCCTTCGAAATCTTTCATATCGTTCCTGAGCCAACTGCTCTCTGCTTTTACCAGCCTGTTTACTCAAAAACTGTTTCATCCGGATTTTCATATACTCCGCGATTTCAGGCAGATTCTCCTGACTTGCCGGATATTCCTCTGGTATAATTCTTTCAATAATTCCCAGTTCTTTCAAATGCGCCGCCGTTACCTTCATAACCTCCGCAGCCTCTGAGGCTTTCCTGCTGTCTTTCCAGAGAATAGATGCAAATCCTTCTGGTGAAAGGATGGTGTAGGTTGCATTTTCCATCATCCAGACTTCGTTACCAACTGCCAATGCAAGTGCCCCTCCACTGCCACCTTCACCGATCACAATTGAAAGTACCGGTACTTTCAGATCAGACAGTTCCAGCAGATTACGTGCAATTGCTTCTCCCTGTCCGCGTTCTTCTGCTTCAAGCCCGCAGAACGCTCCGGGAGTATCCACAAATGCGATAACCGCACGTCCAAATTTCTCCGCCTGTTTCATCAGCCGAAGTGCTTTCTTATACCCCTCCGGTGACGGCATTCCGAAATTGCACTTAATATTCTCTTTTGTACTATGTCCCTTACGGATTCCGACAACCGTGACAGGCTGCCCGTCCAATGTCGCAACACCACCAATGATTGCCTGGTCATCCCTGACCCCTCTGTCACCATGAAATTCCATAAAGTCATCAAAAATTGTCTCTATATATTCCACTGCAGACGGACGCTCACTGCTTCTGGCAATCTGGACTCTGTCCCATGCTGTAAGATTCTTCTGTTTCTTTGATTTTTTCTTTTTACCAAACGTCTCAAAAGCTCTGGCAGGCAATTCCTGTGGAAACTCACCGTACTTTTCTCTGCTGCTGTGCATCTTCAAAATCAGCGAAAGCACTTCCCTCATGGAACCACGTTCTACAATCTTATCCAAAAAACCATGTTCCAGAAGAAATTCCGACCGCTGAAATCCTTCCGGCAATTTTTGCCTGATTGTCTGCTCAATCACTCTCGGTCCTGCAAACCCGATCAGTGCCCCCGGTTCTGCCAGAATAATATCCCCAAGCATGGCAAAACTTGCTGTCACACCGCCTGTTGTCGGGTCTGTCAGTACAGATATATAGAGAAGCCCTGCTTCAGAGTGGCGTTTAATCGCAGCAGAAGTCTTTGCCATCTGCATCAGTGAAACAATTCCCTCCTGCATTCTGGCACCGCCGGAGCAGCAGAACAGAATGACCGGAAGTTCCTGTCTTGTCGCTTCTTCAAATGCGCGTGTGATTTTTTCCCCGACCACATAACCCATAGATGCCATCAGAAATCTGGTATCCATAGCTCCGATTACAGTGCGGATGCCGCCGATCGTAGCTTCCCCGATCAGGATTGCTTCGTCCATCTTTGTTTTTTCTTTGAGATCTTCAATTTTCTGCGGATAATCCGGATAATCCAGAGGATTGCTGTTTTCGATTCCTGTAAACCACTCTTTGAAACTCCCCTCGTCTGCAATCATTCTGATACGGCGCTTCGCGCTGATTCTGAAATATCCTCCGCATTTCGGGCACACATAGGCGTTGGATATTACGTCTTCTTTATAAACCATTTCCCCGCACTTTGGACATTTAATCCATAAACCTTCCGGTACGGAAACAGATGCGGTCTGTTTGTTCCGCTCTTCTGAAACTGTTTTCTTAAAAAATCTTTTCAAGTCTGCCATGAAAATCCTGCTCCTTTATGTAACCCATTCTATCTATCCTTCAGATCATAAGTTCATTTATTATGTATATCTGATTTTTATTCAGCAACTGCCCTTCCACAACTATATGATCACTTCGTTACCCAGACATATTTGCACCAGATTTTTTCCTGATGAACCAGATTATAAATCCGGATAATGCTGCGGAATAAAATCCGTCGTAATGTTTCCTTCCTGAAAATCCGGCTGATTCAGCAGTTCATACAGGAAGTCCACGTTCGTCTTTACCCCTTCAATCGCGACTTCCCCCAGTGCACTGATCATTTTCCGGATGGCACTGTGACGGTCTTTGTCATAGACGATAATCTTGGCGATCATGGAATCGTAGTATGGCGGGATCATGTAGTCATTGTAGACTGCCGTATCTACACGGATTCCGTTTCCTCCTGGAAAATGTAAATCCGTGATCCTGCCGGGACAGGGCATGAAATGTCTTTCCGGATCTTCTGCATTGATCCTGCATTCCATGGCATGACCGCGGATTTCGATGTCTTTCTGCTGAACGCTTAATGGTTCGCCTGCTGCAATACGGATCTGTTCTTTGATCAGATCTACTCCTGATACAAACTCTGTCACCGGATGTTCCACCTGGATTCGGGTGTTCATTTCCATGAAATAGAAATCTCCGGACTGATCCAGAAGAAATTCTATGGTTCCGGCACTTTCGTAGCCTGCTGCTTTTGCGGCGCGTACTGCTGTCTCTCCCATTTTCTTTCGAAGCTGATGAGAAATGGCAATACATGGAGATTCTTCGATCATTTTCTGATGACGTCTCTGGACGGAACAGTCACGCTCTCCGAGATGAATCACGTTTCCGTATTTGTCAGCAAGAATCTGCACCTCCACATGTCTCGGGTTCTCCACAAACCGTTCCAGATACATGGTGTTGTCCGAAAAAGAATGAATGGATTCCTGCTGCGCTGTTTCAAACAATTTGGCAAACTCCTGCTCGTTTCGCGCAACTCTCATTCCTTTTCCGCCGCCGCCTGCAGAAGCCTTGATCATCACCGGAAATCCGATTTTTTTTACTGCTTCCTGTGCTTCCGATACCGTGTAAACCGGTTCCTTTGTGCCCGGAATTACCGGAACTTTGGCTTTTCGCATGGTGTTTTTTGCCTCGGATTTATTTCCCATTCTGGAAATGACTTCTGCGGATGGGCCGATGAATGCCACATTACATTTCTCACACATTTCCACGAATCGGCTGTTCTCTGAGAGAAATCCGAATCCAGGATGGATGGCTTCTGCTTTTGTGGCGATCGTGGCACTTAAAATACGTTCCATATTCAGGTAGCTGTCTGTGGATGGTGCTTTCCCAATGCAGACTGCTTCGTCTGCAAGCTGTGTATGCAGGGCATCTCTGTCCGCTTCTGAGTACACGGCAACGGTACGGATTCCCATTTCTCTGCATGCGCGGATAATACGCACTGCAATCTCGCCTCTGTTGGCGATCAAAATTTTTCCAAACATCTGTTATGCTCCTACTGCAAAGGTCAGTTCTGCGATCACCGCTACCTTGCCATCCTGGTTTGTCGCTTTTGCTTTTCCGATTCCCATCGGGCCTTTTTCCCTGATGATCTCTACTTCCAGAGTAAGCGTGTCGCCCGGAACTACTTTGTTCTTGAATTTGGCATTGTTGATAGATGCAAAATAAGCAATCTTTCCTTTGTTCTCCGGTTTGCTTAAGATTGCGACTGCGCCTGTCTGCGCAAGTGCTTCGATAATGAGGACTCCCGGCATGACCGGTTCCTGTGGAAAATGGCCTGCAAAGTATGGCTCATTATAGGTTACACATTTCTTTCCGACCGCACTTACTCCCGGCACCAGTTCTTCAATTGTGTCGATCAGGAGGAACGGGTGTCTGTGCGGAATGATTTCCATAATTTCTTTTGTTGTAAGTTTCATAACTTTATCTGTTACTGCCCTCTGAAAATGTCCGGTCAGATATCCTGTGAACGCTTCAGAGCATGCAGCAACATTGCCTCCTTTTCTTTTTTACTTTCTATTCTATCACAAACATTGGCTGTCCGAACTCTACCATCTGTTCATTTTCTACCAGAATTTCTTTTACTGTACCGTCAAATTCGGATTCAATCTCATTCATCAGTTTCATCGCCTCGACAATTCCAAGAACCTGGCCTTTGCTTACTTTGTCTCCTACTTTTACAAACGGCTCACTGTCAGGAGATGAGGCTGCATAGTAGGTTCCCACAAGCGGAGATTTGACGATATTTCCGGAAGCTATACTCTGACTGCTGTCTGCCGGATTTTCCTGATGGGCGGATGGTTCCTTGAATGGCCGGGACATCACCTGTCCGGTCAGGCAGGCAGTTTTCTCTCCTGCCGGCTGATGCTGAGTTTCAAATGCTGCTATATCTGCATTTACAGCCGTCTGCTGCAAAATTGTTTTCTCTGTTGACATGGAAATGTTCAGATTTCCATCCTGCATCTGAAACTGTGTCAGATTAGAATCGCTGACTGCATGAATGAGTTCTAAGATATTTGATAATTCCATTTATTTCCTCCTGCCAAAACAAGTCGGCAAACAATTTCTTTCACAACTTCTTTCATGAAATGTAAAATCCGTGAAATCAGTCTTCATATTTTTTAATCAGTAAGGAAGCATTGTGTCCGCCAAATCCCAGAGAGTTGGAAAGTGCATATTTAATATCCATTTTGATCGGACCGTTTCCTACATAGTCCAGATCACATTCTTCATCCGGCACCTGATATCCGACCGTCTGGTGGATCAGACCTTCCTGAAGTTCTTTGACACAGGTGATCACTTCGACCGCGCCTGCCGCTCCCAGAAGATGCCCGGTGATGGATTTGGTTGAGTTTACTTTCATCTCTTTTGCATGTTCACCGAATGTCTTTTTGATAGCGATCGTTTCAAATAAATCATTGTGATGGGTGCTTGTTCCGTGAGCATTTACATACCAGACATCATCTGTGGAAATTCCGGCTTCTTTCACTGCGAGTTCCATGGCTTTGGCAGCTCCGGAACCGTCTTCTGCCGGGGATGTGATATGGAATGCATCTCCTGTTGCTCCATATCCTACAATTTCTCCGAGAATTTTTGCACCGCGGGCTTTTGCGTGCTCCAGTTCTTCCAGAACTACAACGCCTGCGCCTTCACCCATGACAAAGCCACTTCTTTCTTTATCAAAAGGAATGGAGCATCTCTTCGGGTCTGTAGAAGATGTCAAAGCTGTCAGGGCTGCAAAACCGCCGAAACCGGTAGGTGTGATGGCTGCTTCTGTTCCGCCTGCTACCATAACGTCTGCATCTGAGCACTGGATCGTACGATATGCTTCTCCGATACTGTGTGTTCCTGTTGCGCAGGCTGTTACAACATTGATATTTTTTCCACGGAGTCCGAACTGGATGGAAACATTTCCGGATGCCATGTTTGAGATCAGTAACGGGATCATCAGCGGATTCAGTCTTCCAGGTCCCTTTGTTTCAAGAATTTCGCAGGATTTCTCTACGACCTGCATGCTTCCGATACCACTTCCCACACTACATCCGACACGGAACGGATCTTCTTTGCTCATGTCCAGTCCGGACTGTTCGATAGCTTCTTTGGCTGCTGCCACTGCATACTGGCTGAAAAGTTCCATACGTTTGGCTGATTTGAAATCCATGTAATCTTTCGCATTGAAATTGTTGATCTCTGCCGCCATGTGTGCTCTGTATTTCGTTGTATCAAAACGGGTTACTTCTGCGAAGTTTGTCTTCCCTTCTTTTACGCTGTTCCAGAATTCTTCTACACTTAATCCCACAGGAGTGATCGCTCCCATACCTGTAATTACAACTCTTCTCATTTTTTTCTCCATTATTTTTCTGTTTTTATACGTTCATGCCGCCGTCTACGCTGATCACCTGGCCTGTGATATAGTCTGCTTTGTCGGATGCCAGAAATACTGCTGCATTTGCAATATCCTCCGGTTTTCCGAAGCGTCCCAGAATGATCTGTTTACATGCATTTTCTCTGATTTCTTCAGAAAGCACTTCTGTCATCTCTGTATCCACAAATCCGGGAGCTATGGCATTGACAGTGATTCCGCGGCTTCCCAGTTCTCTTGCCATCGTCTTTGTCAGACCGATGACTCCTGCCTTGGATGCTGCGTAGTTTGCCTGTCCCACATTTCCAAGGATTCCGGAAACGGAGGAGATGTTGATGATCTTTCCGCTTCTCTGTTTCAGCATCTGCCGTGCACTGTGTCGGATGGTGTTAAAGGTACCTTTCAGATTTACATTCAGTACACGGTCAAAATCTTCTTCTTTCATTTTCATGATCAGCCCGTCTTTTGTAATCCCGGCATTGTTGACCAGAATATCCAGATGTCCGTGTTCTTTCACGATTTCTCTGATCATTGTTTCGCAGGCTTCAAAATCGCTGACATTACATTTATATATGGAAGCTTTTCCACCGTTTTCTTCGATCGTCTGCTTTACTTCTTTTGCTCTTTCCTCGGAACCGTTATAATTGACGATCACTTCTGCGCCTTCTTCTGCAAGAGCAATGGCAATGGCACGTCCAATCCCGCGTCCTGCACCTGTGACAAGTGCTACTTTATTTTCCAGCATTTACAGGCACTCCTTTCTTACTGCATCCAGGTCTTCTGTTTTCTCTATGTGGAATGCTTTCACATTTCGGTCAATTTTCTTAAGAAATCCGGTCAGGGTTCTGCCAGGTCCGATTTCGATAAATGTGTCCACCCCGTCACGGATCATCTGCTCCACACACTGCTGCCAGCGGACAGAAGAAGAAACCTGTTTCACAAGCAGTTCTTTTACCTGTTCCGGCTCTGTTACATACTGTGCGGTTACGTTTGTCACATAAGGAATGGTAAACGGCTGAATTTCCACTTCTGCCAGATCTTCTCCCAGTTTTTCCCCGGCTTCTCTGAGAAGTTCACAGTGGAACGGACCGCTGACATTCAAAGGGATCACCCGTCTTGCTCCGGCTGCCTTTAAGGCTTCTGAGGCTTCTGCGACCGCCTTTTCTTCTCCTGTGATAACAATCTGTCCGGGGCAGTTATAATTGGCAACAGATACGATTCCATCTGTCTCTTCACAAATCTTCTCGATCACCTGTGCGTCTGTCCCGAGAACAGCAGACATGGCACCGCCTGTCGGATATGCTTCCTGCATCAGGATTCCTCTTTTTCTTACTATGGCAAAAGCATCTTCCTCTTTCATCACTCCGGATGCAGCCAGCGCCGCATATTCTCCAAGACTCAGTCCGGCATTTACCTGAGAATGGATCCCGGACTCCTCGACTGCTCTTAAGATAGCAATCTCCGCTGTCAGCATGGCAATCTGTGTATACTCTGTAATATTTAAATTTTCATTTTCTTCAAAACATAATGCAGCTACATCAAGCCCGGATGCTCTGGATGCTTTTTCAAACACTTCACGGCTGACAGGAAATCTTTCATAAAAGTCGTGTGCCATGCCAGTGTACTGTGCACCCTGTCCAGGGAATACAAATGCAATTTTTGACATATCTGTTTCCTTTCTTCACAGTTTAAGATCAGATTCTTTTCCTGAAATGACCACAGACCCCAATAATGATATCAGGTTCAAAAGGTATTCTGCTCTTAACTTTATATCTTCAAAATATTTTATCTTAAAATATTTTGATATTCAAATTATATTATCAAAAAATTCTCCCCGGAGTCATTTCTGACCCAGGGAGGATTGAACATGTTTCTTATGATTATAATTAAGCTTCTACGCCTTTGCTCTTCAGATAATCCATAACAGCGCCAACAGTAGTTAACTCTGTAAGTTCTTCTGCCGGGATTTCGATGTTGTATTCATCTTCGAGAGCCATAACCAGTTCAAAAAGATCCAGAGAATCAGCTCCGAGATCATCTTTGAAAGATGTATCTGCATTAATTTCTGCTGCGTCGCAATTTAACTGTTCTGCAATCATTTCGCTCATTTTTTCTAACATAATTCTTTTCTCCTTTTTATGCAGGTTCTGCAACTGTTCTCTGATGATATCCACAAATAGATGCCTGAAATTTCATAATTGTTCAGCTTTCAGAAGGAACCTGTTTCTTTCTTGTTTTTCTTCTAACTGTTTTAGATGTTAACTGTTGATCAGTTAATTACTTTGATGCTCAAAGTATATATGCTTCCTCTCTGTTTGTCAAGAACTATTTTATAACATTTTTCAGTCCCGTTTCCATACATTGCAAAGTGTAACCACCATAAACGGATCAGTTCCGTAACATATTACTCAAACTTAATCCTTCGTGCCACACTCAGGGCAAGCCCCATTTCCGCCATGAGGAATACGATCGACGTACCTCCATAACTGATGAAAGGAAGGGTTACACCTGTGTTGGGCATCAGATTAACCACAACCGCAATGTTAAGAATAACCTGTAATGCTATATGAATAAAGATTCCGCTGACCATCAGGGAGCCAAACATATCCGGTGCATTCTGTGCGATAAAAAACAGCCGGTACAGAAGATAGCCGTACAGAAGCAATACGATAATGCCTCCAAAAATCCCCAGTTCTTCACATACGATTGAAAAAATCATATCGTTCTGGGCCTCCGGCACACTTCCAAGTTTCTGAATACTGTTTCCCAGTCCTCTGCCAAAAAATCCTCCGGAACCGATCGCATATAATGCCTGGATCGTCTGATACCCCCAGGTATCTGCAAAATCTTCCGGATGAAGCCATACCATGATACGGCGGAGTCTGAAACTGATATTACTGTCCACACTGACCGTCGCATTCAGAAATATCACCCCTGCCGCTGCCACTGCCACCGCACCGCCTCCGAGAACAAAGAAAATCTTCGTATCCGGATGTGCCACAAAGATCAGTCCCACTGTGATCCCGAAAATAATAATGGCAGTACTCAGGTTATCCGTAAAATAATATGCTCCAAAAGCAAGCACACCACCCCATCCGGCAAGTACCATACATGCCTTGAGTGTTTTTACCTGCCTGCCCATTTTTACGATCATATAGGGAAGACATACGATCACCGCAACTTTGGCAATCTCAGAAGGCTGAAACTGGATCGGGCCAACCTGAAGCCATCTCTGCGCACCGTTTGCCGAAGTTCCAAGAGGTGTTTTTACCAGGATCATCGCTCCCAGTGCGGCAGCATATAGGATCATGGTAAAATAGTTTAATATATGATAGTCAATCCTGGAAATAAACAATGCCATTCCAAGACAGGCAAGACTGATCAGTGCCTGTTTCTTAAAATAAAACATATCATCTTCATATTTTACCTCTGCCATGTAAGAACTGGTACTGTACAGCATAACCAGACCAAAGCAGATCAGAAGCACGATCACTGCCACCAGACTGTAATCATAATAACTGGCTTTTTCTTTCCGCCTGCCCTGAGTCCTTTTGACCTGCGCAGGGGCGGATCGTTTCCGTGATTTTGTCTTTTCCATGAAATCACCTGATGCTTTCTAAAAATATTTCTCCCATATTATAGCAGAAAGTTTTTTGAGAAGCAATACAGGAGAAAGCAACTCTCCTGCTTTCTCCTGTATGATAATTGTTTCTTACTGTTCGCTGCTGTTCTGATAAAACAGTGTCCGGCTGATCACCATATTCAGTCAGATCTCCGACTGATATCGGATTATTCTCCGTCGGAAATCTCGATCGGATCAGATTCGAAAATGAATTTTACATTTCCATCCATATCAGAGGACCTGTCTGTAAAGGTTGTGTACATTACATCATCAGACTGAATTGCCTCGAAGCGGTCAAGGATATCCTGAAGATCATTGTTTACTGTGTCATCCAGTTTCTTGATACCTTCTTTATAGAACTTCTTCTGTCCTTTATTCAGTTCTTTCGCACCGTCATTGAGGTCTTTGATACCATCTTTTAACTGATCACTTCCATCTGCAAGCTCATCGGTTCCATCCATCAGAGTCTTTGTACCGGATACCAGACTGCTGGTTCCATCTTTTAAGCTCTTAGTTCCATCTTTTAAGCTCTTGGTACCGGATGCAAGGGTCTTGGTTCCATCTGCAAGGGTCTGGCTTCCGGATGCAAGAGTCTTAGTTCCGGATGCAAGGGTCTGGCTTCCGGATGCAAGGGTCTGGCTTCCGGATGCGAGAGTCTGGGTTCCGGACGCAAGGGTCTGGCTTCCATCTGCAAGACTATCACTTCCGGATGCAAGGCTCTGGGTTCCGGATACAAGAGTCTGACTTCCATCTGCTAACTGAGAAGCACCGCTGTTTAAAGCAGAACTGCTGGAAATAAGCTGATCTGCTCCCTTATAAAGTGCTGCGCTGTTGGAAGAAAGTGCTTCCACTCCACTGGTAAGCTGGCCTGTAGCTGAACTGATCTTGGACATACCGGAGGTCAGGCTCTTCTTCGCACTCTTCAGTGTTTTGGCGCCTTCAAGTAACGCATTTGCATTTGCATTATTTTTGCCCTGAAGCTGAGTGATTCCTGCTGTTAAGGTTTTACCGGAACTCTGAAGTGTCTCTGCACCGGAGATCAGCTGCTCTGTGCTTGCTTTCGCAAGGCTTTCGTAACCGCTCTGGAGAGATTTATTTGCTGTTGTCAGCTGTTCGGAACCACTCTGAAGCTGAGCAATTCCCTCCAGCATAGCCGGCATCTTCTCTTCTAACTGAGTAAACAGAGTACTCATACCGTTTACACCCTCTGCAAGCTGGCTTCCAAGTGCGGAAAGCTGCTCACCGCTGCTCTGTAATGCTGAATCATTGGAAGTAAGCTGGCTGGCACCTGCATTCAGCTGAGCTACTGTTGCTTTTACAGTTTCCATACCCTGGCTGAGAGCTGCCAGCTGCTGCTGAAGCTGTTCCAGACTGCTGTTTACTGCTGCTTCCTCAGAATCTGCGGTTGCATAAGCATTGTCTGCGGAAGCTCTTAAACTGTCTGCTGCTGCCTGTAAAGCAGATGTATCCGGTGCAGAAGCGGTAATAGTAGACGTATCAATACTGCAAGCACTGTCTTCTGCTGTCTGAACAGCTCCCAGTGCGCTGTTTACTGCTGCTTCCACAGCCGCTGCTGTCTCATCATCCATGCTGCTGTAATCAATATTATATAATGCAGATTCTGCTGCCTCAAGCTGACTGCTGACAGAAGCAACACCAGCTTCTACAGAAGTCGCATCAATGGAAACATCAGAAGCATCACTGATCCAGGATTCGATGGCATCTGCCTGTGCATTCATGGTATCCGCACTGTTGTTTAACTGTGAAGACATTGCCTGTGCACTTTCACTGGCTGCTTCCGCTTCAGAAGATCCCATGCTTTCCAGTGCACTCTGCAGCTGATTTAAACCTTCCGCAAGCTGTTCTACACCTGCAACATATTCCTGTACTTTGGAAGTATAGGTGGAAACGCCTGCTGTATAATCAGTTACATTCTGGCTGAAGTTTGTGATCGCAGAAGGATTGATCTGGGAAGAAAGTGCAGAGATGTTCTCTGCTGCAGACTGGATTCCCTTTACTGCTGTATCAATTCCCGGAACTATCTGTCCGATTCCCTCTACCAGACTCTTAATGCCGCCTGCATACTGGCTTACACCGCTCGCAAGCTGATCTGCGCCTGCTATATACTGTTTCATTCCGTCTGTAAGAGTGGTCGTTCCGTTTACATAGTCCTGAACGCCGCCTGCCAGCTGATTTCCACCTGTAACATACGCATTCACACCATCACTTAAAGACTTCATTCCTTCCTGATACTCTGCCATTTTGCTGTTAAGAGTATCCACGCCTTTTGTGTACTGTTTGATTCCTGCGGAAAGAGTATCTGCTCCTGAAGTATAGGAAGATACTCCACTGCTCAGTGTCTGCGCCCCACTGCTTAAGCTCTGCGCTCCGTCATTGACCTGCTGCACACCGTCGTTTAAGCTCTGTGCTCCGCTGTTTAAACTCTGTGCTCCGCTGTTTAAGCTCTGTGCGCCACTGTTTAAGCTCTGCGCTCCGTCATTTAAACTCTGTGCTCCGTCATTGACCTGCTGCACACCGTCGTTTAAGCTCTGTGCTCCGTCATTGACCTGCTGTGCTCCGTCATTGACCTGCTGTGCTCCGTCATCCAGCTCTTTGGCTCCGTCGTCCAGATCTTTGGCTCCGTCATTCAATTCGCTGACACCGGATTTCAGGCTGCTGATTCCATCATAAAATTCTTTGTATTTGTCATTCAGTGTCTTGGTTCCATCGTAAAGTTCTTTTGTTCCGTCTACCAGTTCCACTGCTGCATCTGTCAGTTCTTTCATGGAATCCTTTAAGTCATCCAGTCCGTTTACATCATCCAGATCAATGCTGTTGAAAATATCCGTCATTGCAGCGGTAAAGGTAGAACTCATTTCGCAGTCTGTAACATCTGCCTCCATGGTAAATCCTTCCGGAATATCCACATCATCCACAATGTCGGATGAGAGATCCAGATTGTCTTTCAAACCCGGCATTCCCAGACCGATGACAACATTTCTGCTTCCGTCAGAGATTACTTTTCCATTGTCTACGGTCACATTTGCAAAATTATCAGTGGACAGGATCATTCCTGTTACCATTACAAACGGAGAATAAAGTTCTGTGCTTTTTCCGTTGATCTTTGTGCTTGCCTTTGCAGTATTTGTATAGGAAACTTCCATTTTCAGATGACCTGTTTTTCCTGCCAGATCATCAGCGGAAACTTCTGTTCCGTCCAGATAGTATTTGATATTTACAGATACCGGAAGTTCTTTGTCAGATTTACCCTGGTAATAAATGTCCTTACCGTCTGTGCTCCATGTAAGATTATCGCCATCCTGAGTAAAGGTTTCGTCACCTTTTACATTCTTGATGTCTGTCAGGTCTGAGGAATCTTTAATATCAGAAGAACTGTCTCCTGCATTTTTCAGCCAGTCAGACACTGTAACGTCTGTTACTTCTCCGTCAGCGGTTGTATTTACATAAACGGTTTCTTCCTTCTGAACGCTGCTGTCACCTGTCTGTGCTGCTGCCATTACGGTACCTGCACTGAGAACTACAGCCATACCTGCTGCAAGTGTTGCCGCAGCCGCTTTCTTTCTGTTTCTGTTCATAATAGATTACTCCTTTTATATTCTTTCCAATTTTTCTGTTATCTTTATCCTACAATTTCCATTGAAGTTTTTCAATTTTTATTTCTGAGGTTTTTTCTCATCTACACCTTTCTTTTTCGCAAATCCTATAGAAGTACGGCAGATCAGCGGATCAAAGATCATAAACATTGCAGGCAGTACTAGAAGAACGACCAGTGTACTGATCACGGCACCTCGTGAAAGCAGGTTTGTGATACTTCCGATCATATCAACCTGTGTGTAAAGGCCTACACCAAAGGTTGCGGCAAAGAAACTGCATCCACTGATGATGATTGATTTCATGGATGTCTTATGTGCAATGGAAACAGCCTCTTTCTTGCTCTTTCCAAGTCCACGCTCTTTCTGATATCTGCTGGTCATCAGGATTGCATAGTCAACGGTTGCACCAAGCTGGATACATCCGATAACGATACTTGCCACGAATACGACCTCTTTGCCCTGATAGAAAGGAACAGACATATTAACAAAAATCGCAAACTCAATAACCGCAACCAAGATAAACGGCAGGGAAATTGATTTAAATACAACCATAATGATGATAAAGATCGCCAGAATGGAAATGGTATTAACTGTCTTTAAGTCCACATCTGTGACATCCTGAAGGTCCTTGGTCAGAGGTGCTTCACCAATAACCATGGATTCCGGACTGTATCCTTTTACAATCTTCTGGATCTCATCGATCTGGTTATTTACCTCATCTGTCGCAGTTTTATATTCAGAGCAGATAAATTCCATCTCATATTCATCGCTCTCCAGCATCTTCTTTAAGTCACTCGGGATCATGGTATCCGGGAATGCGGCACCTACAAAAGAATCCATACCCAGTGCCCATTTTACTCCGTCTACATCTTTGATCTGGTTGAGCATTTCTGTTTTCTCTTTGGAAGTCATGCCTTTTTTCAGAAGAGCCATATGTACGTTATTCATATTGAATGTTTCCTGAAGTTTTGCATTTGCCACGTTACTGTCCAGTGTCTCCGGAAGAGATTTATCAATATTATAGTAGTTCTTTAAATGGTTGTTTCCATAGATTGCCGGGAACAGCATTACCAGGAAAATAATCAGCCATATTTTATAATGTTTCGTAATAAATTCGGATGCCTTATCCAGACTCGGGATCAGTTTTCTGTGAGTCGTCTTCTCGATCGCACCGTCAAAAGTAAGAACCAGTGCAGGAAGAAGAGTAACACAGCAGAGCACACCGATTACAACACCCTTTGCCATAACAATACCCATATCACGGCCAAGTGCGAATGTCATAAAGCACAGTGCAATAAATCCGGCAACAGTTGTGATAGAACTTCCGATTACGGATTTAAATGTGGCATTGATCGCATGGGCCATGGCACGTTCTTTGTCACCTTCGAAACGTTTCTTGTTTTCCTCATAACTGTTCAGAAGGAAAATAGAATAGTCCATGGTAACACCAAGCTGAAGAACGGCTGTCAGTGCCTGTGTGATGTAGGAAATCTGACCGAGAAAAACATTACTTCCCAGGTTATATAAAACTGCCACACCGATACACAGAAGGAAGAGCACCGGAACTACCAGAGAGTCCATTGCAAGAAGCAGGACTACCAAAGACAGGCAGGATGCGATCACAACATAAATCGGCATCTCTTTCAGTGCGATTTGTTTAATATCTGTAACAATACCGGTCATTCCACTGACGAAGCATTCCTTGGTAGCGATCTTACGGATCTCTGTTACTGCATCCATGGAAGTCTCTGAAGATGTCGTATTATCAAACAGAGCGATCATCATGGTTGCATTGCCGTTAAAAAATGCCTCTCTTAACTCTTTCGGAAGCATTTCCACCGGAACGGAAAGATCCATCACGCTGTCATACCATAAAACTTTTTTTACATGATCAACTGCTTCTACTTTCTCCTTCAGAGCAGCTACATCCTTCAAATCCATATCCTCCACGACGATCATGGAGAATGCTCCCATTCCGAACTGATCAACCATGATATCCTGTCCTTCAACAGTTTCCAGGGTATCCGGCAGATAGCTCAGTACATCATAATTGATTCTGGTTGCGACCATACCGAGATACGCAGGAATCAGTAAAACGATTCCGATAAGAATGATCAGTATTTTGTGTTTCGCAATCCACTTGCCTACCTTAATCATTTTTTTCTCCTTTTCCTTTTTTTAATAAGATATCAGAGGCAAAACAACATCTGTCCTGACATCTTTTGATAACTATAAATAATTCTATGACCAACAGTCATTTTCAAATTACATGAATGTTATATACCAAAACTGACTGATAGTCAATAATCATTCTTTATAATTTGTCTAAATTTTTTATTCTTAATAAAATGTGCGGATGTTCTTTTCTCTTTTCAGCGAATACCTGATTTCTGTCTGTCACCGGATGCGGAGTGCACATACCATTTATTTCCCTGAATAATAATATTGACTTTTAGTCATTTTTGTTTAAAATAAAATTATGAATGTAAATCAGGGAGGATTTGCAATGGGGAAACTGGAATTAAATAAAAAAAAGAAAAAAGATGCCCTGTTTAATACTGCCTTTGAACTTTTTACCACAAAAGGGCTGACTAAAACTACAATCTCTGATATCGTGGAACAGGCCGGCGTTGCCAAAGGTACTTTCTATCTTTATTTTAAGGATAAATATGATATTCGCAACAAACTGGTATCTCATAAGACCGGAGAGCTTTTCTTTCATGCGCACGAAGCACTGGAACAGGCAGGGATCACCGATTTTGAGCAGCAGGTACATTTTATCGTAGATTTCGTCATCACAGAGCTGGATCAGGACCGTACACTCCTGCTCTTTATTTCCAAGAATCTGGCGTGGGGTGTATTTAAAGGCGCATTTGAGGAAAAAATGCCGGACGATGATTATAACTTTTACCGGTCCTATCTGGATATGCTCGCCCAGAACGGTCTGCATTACAGAAATCCGGAACTTCTTCTTTTTACGATCATTGAACTGGTAGGTGCCACCTGTTACAGTTGTATTCTGTACCAGCAGCCGGTTCCGATGACAGAATACCGACCCTGTCTTCACCAGACGATTTCTGCAATCATGAGTTCCTTTATACAGGACTCGCCTGTCCCGCACTGACAGAAAAATCTTCCCCACCACCTGTTCCGGAAGTATTGCCTGCCCGTCAGGCATAAAAAAAGAAACAACCCGACATCAACCACTGCGATTATTTTCGCAGAGCCGGGCTGTTTCTTTTTTGTATTTCTGTCTTTTTATAGCTCAAAAGTTTCCAGATCATCCGGGATCAGAAGATTTCCTTTATAATACTGTTTCCCTTCCTCTGTGTAGAGTTTCTTTCTTTCAGAGATATTTTTATCTTCCGTATGATAAAGAAGCAGATTTTTTACCTGTAACTCTTCTGCAAGCTGACAGGCATCCTTCACTGTGGAGTGATGTTTTTCATAAGGTTTGAATTTATCTGCCTGTGAAAACAGACAGAAGGCTTCGTGAAGCATCCATGTGCTGTTCTCTGCGTAACTGCGTTCGCATTCATTATACGGTTCATCTCCGCAGCAGGTCAGTTTCTGTCCGTCTCCGTATTCCATACAAAAGCCATACTGTTTCGCTTTTGTAGACAGGATGTCAAAAAATGTAACTTTATGTCCGAGGATCATTTTCTCCTCTCCGTTCTCTACAACTTCCAGATGCACTTTCTCACCGATAAATCTGGTTTCCTTGGCAGTCAGAAGCATTTCTGCCATCTGTTTCAGCAGTGCGATCACTTCATCATGTCCATAAATCGTTACTTCCCCGTCAAACTGCCCTCTCGCCATTCCTTGACAATACATTCTGAGCATCCAGATAATTCCAAGAAGATGATCAATATGCTTATGGGTCACAAAGATCGTTCCGATCTCTTTCCAGTCAATTCCGGCATTTTCAAGCTGTTTCAGAATTGTGTTTCCGCCGCCGCCATCGACCATGAAATATTCGTTTCCTTCCTTTAAAGTGAAGCATGTATTGTAACATCTGGTTACTTTCGCATTTCCTGTTCCAAGTATAGTAAGTTTCATTTCTTAAGTACCTCCCGTTTCTTTCAGAGTAAATTCTCTGTTGCCGTTCACACACTGCCCCTACACATGAGGCAGACAGTAACCATTCTTCTGCAGCAATTCCCGAAAATCATGCGGTCTTTCATGAAAATCATGCAGCCTTTCACGAAATCGCTGTCGTTTTCCGAAAAGTATAGCATATTTTCCGTGCGATGTAAAAATTTATCAGCAAATATCTGCCATTCATCCGCAGTCTTTGCAGGATGCCGTACAAGGCTTATCAAAGCTCGGATTAAATGCATAGAAATTCTTTGCATCCAGTTCTTCCTGCACAGAACGCAGCGCTTCCCCGAACCTCTGGAAATGAACCACTTCTCTTGCTCTCAGGAACCGGATCGGATCTGCGATCTCCGGGATATCACGCACTACGCGGAGAATATTGTCATAAGTTGCCCTGGCCTTCTGTTCTGCTGCAAGGTCTTCAAACAGATCCGTGATCGGGTCCCCTTTGCTCTGAAATTCACAGGCATTAAACGGAACTCCACCTGCTGCCTGCGGCCATATTCCTACCGTGTGGTCAATATAGTATGGTCCGAATCCGGATTTCTCGATTTCTTCCATGGAGAGATCACGGGTAAGCTGATAGACGATCGTTGATACCATCTCCAGATGCGCTAATTCCTCTGTAGCAACATCATTCAATACAGCCATTGCCATACGGTTTGACATAGTAAATCTCTGAGACAGATACCTCATGGATGCACCGATTTCTCCGTCGGGACCGCCATATTGACTCATGATGTACTGCGCAATTTTCGCATTCGGCTGTGTGATATTTACCGGATACTGAAGCCTTTTTTCATAATTCCACATAACCTATCTGCACGCTCCTTCCTTCTCCCACGGGAATGGCTGTTCCATCCACTTCCATCTGTCACAGTCCGTCAGATCTGCAGAATCTATCGTCAGCGGACCATACATTTCTGCATATTCTTTTAAAAGCTGCTTCCTTTTCCGGATCATTTCGCTGCAGCAGGTAAGGGCTTTTTCATCACAGGGATGGGTATCCAGATATAAATGCAGATCATTTACTGCAAAACTTACTTCATTGATCTCACCAAGGAGCTGGCATCTGGAACGGTTCTGTTTCATCTGCGTCCACCTCTCTTTCCGCAAAACGGCTTACATAACTGTGGAAAAACAGTTCCCACACTCAGCGCATATGGCAGTTCAAATATTCCTGTGAATTTCTGGCAGGGAACATATGCCATTGCAGGCTCTAAATGCTGAAGATGTGAATACATTTCTGCATTTTTGCTCTTACTTCCGGGCATCATACAGTCACAGTTTCTGTTGTCATTTTCGGGCATTGCGCAGCCGCAGCTTTTCTTCTGTCCTTCCGGCATTGTATGACTGCAGTCTCTTCCTCTGTTTTCCGGCATCGCACAGCCACAGCCTCTGCCCTGCATTTCCCGGTTTACGGGCTGTGGTTTTGTCATGCCACAGGTATGATTATATGGTCTGCCGCAGGAACGGCCCATCTGATAACTTTCCATGAACAAATCCTTTCCGTCTGAAATTCCTTTACGCTATATTTTATGACATCTTCCTGAAAATAGTGAGAGCAAAGCAGTTCCGTCCGGAACAGACACCTGTTTTACTCGATTTCGGGCGGTCTGAAACAATAGAAAAAATCACAAAAATTTCATATTTACAAACCAGTTCAACAGTGCTATAGTATCCTTGCTTATAATATCTTATTTATCGTTTACTCACAGTTTTATAGACACAAAAACAAAAAAATATTTTTTATAAACAGATCAAGTACGCTTATTTTCCGGGCATGTCTGAAAAGATTTCTCAATAATATCCAGTCATCTTCAGACGCGCTCCAGGGCGTACTTGATATCTTATTGGAGGATTTATGCAGATAATTATTGTTGGATGCGGAAAAGTCGGACGTACCCTGGCTGAGCAGCTTCAGGAAGAAGAGTCCGATATTACACTGATCGATGTTTCTTCTAATGTGATCAATTCCCTTAAAGACGATATCGACGCAATGGGAATCGTAGGAAACGGAGCAAGTATCAACACTCTGATGGAAGCCGGCATTGAGAATGCCGATATTCTGATCGCAGTTACAGGTTCTGATGAGATGAACCTTCTCTGCTGTCTGATTGCTCAGAAAACAGGACACTGTCACACCATCGCCCGTGTCCGTAATCCGATCTATGCCAATGAAATTGGCTTCATCAAGAAGCGTCTTGGCGTTACCATGATCATCAACCCGGAACTGGCAGCAGCACAGGAGATTTCCCGTCTCCTTCGTTTCCCGTCTGCCATCAAAATCGACACTTTTGCCAGAGGCCGTGTGGAACTGCTGAAATTTAAAGTTCTCCCGGAATTTGGTCTGGACGGAATGACAATTTCCCGTATCACAGAGTCTCTGCGATGCGATGTTCTGTTCTGTGCAGTGGAGAGCAGAGATTCTGTCTCTATCCCTGGCGGTAATCATGTCGTTCATGACGGAGATCTGGTTTCCATTCTCGCTTCTCCTGTCAATGCGGCTGCATTCTTTAAAAAGATCGGACTGAAGACCAATCAGGTAAAGAATGCCATTATCGTAGGCGGCGGAACTATTTCCTATTACCTCACCAAAGCACTTCTGGATATGAACATTTCCGTAAAGGTGATCGAACAGAACGAAGCCCGCTGTGAAGTTTTAAGTGACCTGATCCCGGAAGCGACCATTATCAATGGCGACGGTACCAATCGTTCGCTCCTTATGGAAGAGGGACTCTCCCGTGCAGAAGCCTTTGTCTCTCTTACAAACCTGGACGAAGAAAACGTATTCCTTGCACTTTTTGCCAAAACCGTGTCCAAAGCCAAACTGGTTGCAAAAGTAAACCGCCTTGCCTTTGATGACGTGATCGACAGTCTCGATATCGGAAGTGTGATTTACCCGAAATACATTACTGCCGATTACATTCTTCAGTATGTGCGTGCCATGCAGAACAGTATCGGAAGCAACATCGAAACTCTTTATCACATCCTGGATAATCAGGCAGAAGCTCTGGAGTTTGCAATCCGCGAGAACTCTCCGGTAGTCGGAATCCCTCTGTCAGAATTAAATCTGAAGAAAAACCTTCTGGTAGGATACTTAAACCGCAACGGTGTGGTAAAAATCCCGCGAGGCCACGATACCATCCAGGTCGGAGATACGGTGATCATCGTAACTACTCATAAGGGCCTTCGTGATATCACAGATATTCTTGAAAGGTAAAGGAGCCGGACTATGAATTATTCTATCATTATTTATATTATCGGAGTGATCTTAAAGATCGAGGCCGCATTTATGGCTCTGCCTGCTGTCACAGCCCTGATCTACCGGGAAACTTCCGGAATTGCCTTCGTGATCACAATCCTCCTGTGTCTGGCAGTCGGATTTCCTCTGACCCGTAAGAAACCGACAAAAAAAGCCTTCTATACAAAAGAAGGCTTCGTGACCGTCGCATTGAGCTGGATCGTTCTGAGTATCATGGGTGCAGTTCCATTTGTCATCAGCAGAAGCATCCCGAATCCTGTAGATGCACTTTTTGAGACAGTTTCCGGTTTCACTACAACCGGTGCCAGCATCCTCAGTGATGTAGAGGCACTTCCTCACTGTGTGCTCATGTGGAGAAGTTTCACTCACTGGATCGGCGGAATGGGAGTTCTGGTCTTTATCCTCTCTCTTCTGCCACTGACCGGCGGGTATCATATGAACCTGATGAAAGCAGAGAGCCCTGGACCTTCCGTCAGCAAACTTGCACCAAAGGTACAGTCCACTGCCAAAATCCTTTATACGATTTACTTTGTCATGACTGTCGCACAGATGATCCTGCTTCTTCTCGGAGGAATGCCTCTTTTTGATACGATCTGTACTGCATTCGGTACTGCCGGTACCGGTGGATTCGGTATCAAATCAGACAGTATGGCAGGCTACAGCACTTACCTTCAGGTAGTCATCACTATATTTATGATCCTGTTTGGTGTAAACTTTAATGCTTATTTTTTCATCCTCACCAAAAAGTTTGCCCAGGCATTTAAAATGGAAGAAGTGCGTTACTACTTTGGAATTATCGGAGTTGCCGTCCTGATCATCACCTGCAACATTTATCATATGTTTGGCAGTGCTGCCAAAGCATTTCAGCAGGCGGCCTTTCAGGTTGGTTCCATCATCACGACTACCGGTTACGCCACAACCGATTTTAACCTGTGGCCGGAAATTTCACGTACGATCCTGGTATTGCTGATGTTTATCGGAGCCTGTGCCGGAAGTACCGGAGGCGGTATTAAAGTTTCCAGAATTTTAATCTTATGTAAGACCGTGCGAAAAGAACTGCATCTTTTCCTTCACCCGAATGCAGTAAAGAAAATAAAAATGGATGGCAAAGCCATCCCTCACGAAGTAGTCCGTTCGACCAATATTTTCTTCATTGTATACGTGCTGATCTTTGCAGCTTCTCTTTTCCTGATCTCCTTCGATGACTTTGACCTGATCACGAACTTCACAGCCGTAGTTGCGACATTCAACAATATCGGTCCTGGTCTGGAGCTGGTTGGCCCTAACGGAAATTTCGGACTCTTTTCCTGGTTCTCCAAACTGATCCTCACCTTCGATATGCTGGCAGGACGACTGGAGATTTTCCCGCTGCTTCTGTTATTTGTTCGAGATACATGGAAAAAGTTCTAAAAAAATCGCAATTTATTTTGCTTTTTACATTTTGTTCATAGTTTTTTCACAAATTTAAGTTATAATGATATTCAGAAAGACGATGAGTCTTTCTTATAAATATTTTTCTTTTTCATACGCGCCGGTACGAAAGTACCGGCCTCCTTCCATTTATGGGAGGATTTTTTTGTTTACAGAACTCCTTCATAGTCAAACGCCGGAATGAAACTTTCTTCCGCAGTTTTCCCATCCTGAAAAAATCCATTGACGATTCCCAGTTCAAACGCTGCATTCAGCACTTTCTCATATTCTCTGCGTGTCACCTTACGATTTAATTCCGGATAATTCTCCTGTTCAAAGACAGGGGTATACTGATTCATAATACTGATATAAATCTGTTCTCCATAAGTCTGATGCAGCCAGGTCAGTGCTTCTATGGAATTTCTGGTATGTCCCGGAAGGATGAGGTGCCGCACGATCGTTCCCCTTCTGATATAACCTTCCTCATCAAAAACTGCCGCTCCTGTCTGCCTTACCATCTCTCTGATCGCTTCCCGGGCAGTCTCCGGATAATCTGCCGCATGAGAATACTGCTGTGCCAGTTCTTTCTGCGCATATTTATAATCCGGCAAATACACGTCCACATATCCTTCCAGAAGTTTCAGGGTTTCCACCTTTTCATATCCGCTGGAATTATAAACCACAGGAAGATCCATTCCCTGTTTTCTTGCTTCTTCCAGAGCAGCGACCACATGAGGAACATAATGCGCTCCTGTCACAAGATTAATGTTCGCAGCTCCCTTCTCCTGCAGCTCCAGAAAAATCTGTGCCAGTCTCACGGTGCTGATTCCAAGACCGCTTTTTCCAATGGCGATCTCACGGTTCTGGCAGAAACAGCATCGAAGCCCGCAGCCTGTAAAAAAGACTGCACCGGAACCTTTTTTTCCTGAGATACAGGGTTCCTCCCACATATGCAGAGCGGCCCTCGCCGCCCGTATCTCACTGTCCATCCCGCAGAATCCGGTTTTTCCCTCTGCTCTGTTTACATGGCAGTTTCTCGGACATAAGATACAGTCCTCATATAACTTCATAACATTTTTTCTCTCGCTGACCTGTATTTCTTCTGTCTGTATTTTTTTCATCTGTATTTCCTCTGTCTGTATTTCTTCTTATCATTATACAATATTTCACAGTAAAATCTATTCATATTTTACGATCTCTTTTTTCAGTCGCTTCATGATCCTCTTTTCCAGTCTGGAGATATAGGACTGTGAAATTCCCAGAAAGTCTGCTACTTCTTTCTGCGTCTTTTCCCTGCCGCCCGGATGTCCGAGGCCAAAGCGCAGGCGGATGATAGTCTGTTCTCTGGGAGAAAGTTTGCTGATTGCCTTTGCAAGGAGTGAAATCTCCACTTCGTCTTCGAGTCTTCTGGAAATCACATCCTCATCGGTTCCCAGAATATCAGACAGCAGAAGCTCATTTCCATCCCAGTCCACGTTCAGAGGCTCATCTATGGAAACTTCCATTCTGGTCTTGCTGTTCCTTCTCAGATACATCAGAATCTCATTTTCGATACATCTGGAGGCATACGTTGCAAGTTTGATATTTTTCACCGGATTAAATGTATTGATCGCCTTGATCAGTCCAATGGTCCCAATGGAGATCAGATCTTCTACCCCGACTCCTGTATTGTCAAATTTCTTCGCAATATACACTACCAGCCTGAGATTATGTTCAATCAGTTCTGATTTCGCTTCCTCTGCCTGCTCTGTTCCAAGCTTCTCCAGCACAAATGCTTCCCGCTGCGGTTCCAGCGGTGCCGGCAGAACATCATTTCCCCCTATATAAAAAACTTCACCTGAACGGTTTAACATCAGTCTTGAAACTACCTGAAATGGATAACAGTTCATATCTGCAGCCCCCTCCTGTTACAGTAATCTGGAATTTAAAAGTATCTCGTATTCCTTACCAAAAGCGGAGGTCTGAAAGTCAAACGCAATGACCGGATTTTCTATCTGAACCACCTCTGCCGGAGTCTGGATGCAAAGCTTTTCCAGGGTAACTGCCAGTATCATCCCCTGCCCTTTTCCGAGACTCTGAAACGGAATCAGGCGGGGCTGCAGTCCATGGATTTCTCTGTCATACAGCTCCTCTGGATTTTCCCTCAGGTGCTTTAGCTGTTCTGCAGTCTCCTGCGGTAGCATTTCATACAGAATTTCCTGTTTTCCAACTGAAACCGGCTTCCTGTTTACCGGGTCCGTAAGAAGGTTTCCGGAATCATAAAATCCATGATATGTATAGTTCTTTCCTCTGTAACTTAGTGTGACCGGATAAATGTTTCTCATCTGTATCCTCAGTGAATCTGTCAGATAAGACCATGCGGTGAGAATCAGCCAGGTTCCCGTACCCAGGATCACAAATACTCTCAGGCTCAGATTTCCCATATCTGCCATCTCCCACACTCCGCCACACAGAAATGCTGCAAAATACAGGGTGAGAACTGCTTTAATCAGCAGGCTTCCTGTTTTCAGCCCGCATCCCACAACCAGCATTCCCACAGCACATCCTCCATGAAGCAGTATCAATGCCGGCAGAAAAAGTTCTGAACGGATACAGAGAATACAGCAGGAAAATACGGCTCCGATCCCGGCAACCAGAAGTGTACGTTTCCGGCTTCTGCTGCACCGGAAGATTTTTCCGACTGCCCGTAAAAGTATATAATCCATCAGGAGATTCGTAAGAAAAACCAGATCTATGTAGACCTCATAATGCATTTTCTCCCCTCCGTCAGCTCTGCTGTCTTTTTTTACTGTGTTACGCTTTCCTCTACAGCAGACAGTTTTTTTGCCACATCGCACCTGCAGTAATCTCTGTTACACTGCTTCCTGCTTTGGTAAGTGCTCTCATTATATGAAATCCGGTTCGCAGATTTTGTCAAAATCGGTAATGCACGTCTGAAAATTTATCACGTTAAATCGACAAATTTTTTCTTCCGGTTTTCTTGACATCCGGGTTGTCATAGCATAGAATGATAAGTAATTTCTATCATTTTTAGAATATTTTTTATTATTGTCCCAAAGCGGACAGCAGATTTTTTTTTCTTTTACTTATTAAACGATTGGAGGTTCTGACCATGAACACAATTACCGGCCATACCGGTCTTACTGCACTTTTGGGAAGCCCGGTAGCACACAGTATTTCCCCTTTGATGCACAATGAATCATTTCGCCTTCTGGGGCTTGATTATGTATATTTATGCTTTGATGTAAACGAAGACACCCTTCCTGCTGCTGTTGAAGGGCTGAAGACCTGCGGCATCCGCGGTTTTAACCTTACCATGCCTAACAAGAATAAGATCGTGGAACTTCTGGATGAACTTTCTCCGGAAGCCCAGCTTATCGGTGCTGTAAATACCGTTTTAAATGATAACGGAAAGCTGATCGGCTTTAATACAGACGGATATGGATTTATGCAGTCCGTGCGGGATGCAGGACACGATGTAAAGGGAAAGGCAGTGACTGTTATGGGTGTTGGCGGTGCTTCCATGGCGATCTGCGCACAGTCTGCCCTGGATGGTGCTTCTGCTGTCCGGATCTTTGCACGCCGCAGCAGCCGTTACTGGAACCGTACACAGAAATTTGCGGAAAATCTGCATGCCAGAACCGGATGTGAAGTCTGTCTCTATGACAACGACGATACAAAAGCATTAAAAGAGGCCATCGATTCCAGTTATCTGCTGATCAATGCCACTTCCGTAGGTATGGTGCCGGATATCGATGATTCTATTATTAAAGATCCTTCTCTTTTCCGTCCGGGGCTTGTAGTCGCAGATGTTGTCTACGAACCACAGGAAACCAGACTTCTGAGAGAGGCAAAAGCCGCAGGATGCCAGACTTTCAATGGAATGTACATGCTCCTTCACCAGGGTGCCAAAGCCTTTAAAATCTGGACCGGACAGGATATGCCGGTTTCTGTGATCAAGGAGAAATATTTTTCTGTAAAATAAAATTTCAGCCAGATCAGGGAAGTCTCCTGAATCAGACAGTAACAAAGGGTGGAACCAAACCATCACACAGATGGCCCGGTGGCACCCTTATATTATTTCCGGAACTTTTTATCTTCTGTCAGTTCCCCGGAATCTTATTTTTTATCTTCTATAAATTTCCCGCAATCTTGTCTTTGATCTTCTATAAATTCCCCATGATCTTATCTTTTATGATCGCCAGGATTTCTCTTGGAATATAGATCAGAAGCCTCCAGGAACGATATCTGGAAGGAATGGGATAAATTTCTTTACATCCACATTTCTTTCCGATCGCAGTCCCGCGAAATACATGGAAGCTGTTGGTCACCACTCCTACCGAATGGTCCAGTCCAATGATCTCAAGGCTGAATTTCAGATTCTCGGTGGTGCTGGTGGAGCGGCCTTCCAGGATCAGGCGTTCTCTGTCGATTCCGTGTTCTACCAGATAATTACACATTGCCTGTGCTTCGGAAATATCTTCTCCCTCTCCCTGTCCTCCGGAGAGGACTGCTTTTGTCTCAGGATTTTCTTCCAGATACTGTAATGCCCTCCTGGTACGTTCCAGAAGGGCTAAGGTAAGCCGGGTACCCTGTACATGGGCACCCAGTACGATAATATATTCCAGATTTTGGATCTTACGCATTTTTTCCGCAGCAGTATTTGTATTTCTTACCGCTTCCGCATGGACACGGATCGTTACGTCCGATTTTCTTTGCTTTTACAACGGTACCGGATTTCTTCTGCTCCAGATAGAGTTCTTTTCTCTTCTCAGGTGTGAAGATTGCATCCCACTGTGGCAGTTCATACAGCCAGTCAGCTCTTGCATCTACCATGTTTTTGTAAAGAAGTTCTTTGTCAAAGCAGAGAGAAACTTTGGTGTTCTCATCCATTGTCTCGATCGGGTTCGGAATCTTAAGACTGTCGTTGATACCGTCAAGGAATCCAACCATAGTCAGAACTTCCTGTCCGTATTTCTCAGCCAGTTCTTTTACAGTACCGGTTACAACTTCGTCCGGGTTTGTAAGAAGCTGTTCGTAGATTCCTTTTTCGATATTAAAATAATTTGCCCAGAATCTCTGAAGTTTATTACGGTCTGCCTGCTGGTCATAGGCGATGGAACGCCACTGCTCTAAGATTGTTTTATCGCTCATTTCCTTTATCCTCTTTTCCAATATTTCATAGGTATATGCCTGTGGAAATACATGGAAATATCATACTCCCCCACAAGCTTTTTTATTATACCATCTTTTTAATAAAAATACAAACCATATTCTTTGTATTTTTGGTGAATTTTACGTTAATAGTTACTGTTCACTTCGTTCCCAGTAACACGCTTCGCGATGCACAGAATTTATGCTAATCGCATAAATTCGCGCTGTATGTCTCGGGATTTTGGCATGTTCATGCCAAAACACCTCGCGGGATAGTGGCGTGTGAACAGTAACCGTTAATACGTGAATCGGTTCCGAAATTGTGGTAACCTGAATCCTGTAATTGCTGCCGGAAAATGGAAGGAATCCTTATTCCACACCCATTTTCTCCAACTCTGCCGCTGCCTGCTTAAAGTTATGGAACTGAATCGTGTGAATACCGAATTTCTCTGCTGCCTCACAGTTTTCTTTTCTGTCATCCAGGAATACAGATTTCTCCGGATTCAGATGATAGCGGCTGATCAGTGTCTGGTAGATATCCGGTTCCGGTTTGATCTGTTTTACCTGACAGGAAAAGACTGCCCCGTCCACATGTTTCAGGAATGGAAGCTGCTCCTGTGTGCGGTTCAGGGTATCTGTCGCATAATTGGAAAGAATATAGACATGATAACCCTTGTCCTTCAGATATTTCACCCATGTTTCCGCATAATCCATCTTTTCAACGGTTTTATTGGAACGGCGCATGACCTCACGGATGTCTTTCTCATACTGTGGAGCTGCTTTTACCATCTCATCTACATAGTACTGTTCATCCTGACTGCTTCTGTCTCTCTCATTCCATACATCACTCAGAAAAACTGCTTTTGCGATCGTATCCCGTTCTTCTTTCGGGAATCCAAAGCTGTCCAGATACGTTTCCCAGTCATATTTTACCAGAACCTGTCCCACGTCAAAAATAATGTTTTCCATATCAGAATCCACCACCTTTTTATTTTTGTTCAAAATCCTGTATACCATCCACATCGCATAGGCAAGCACCGGGACCATGATCGCCACTGCTATGGCTGCCTTGAAATTGCTCTGCGAATCCGGTCCCTTGCCAAATGCAAAAAACATCGGCATACTGCACGCAAGGAGCAGAAGGATGATCGCCACCCATGCTCCGATCTGTTTCCACCTGTTATTATTTTTTTTCATAATCCTCCATAAATATAAGACACGCCGGAGAAGTTCCCCGGCGCAATTGTCTTATTTTGTTATTATTTATTTCTATAAATGATATCGTCACGTCCCGGGCCATTGGAGATCATAGTGATCGGGAATCCAATGTGTTCCTCTACGAACTCAATGTACTTCTTGCAGTTTTCCGGAAGATCTTCGTAATTCTTGATTCCACGGATATCGCATTTCCATCCTGGCAGAGTTTCCAGAACCGGTTTTGCTTTCTCAAGCAGAGTAGTTGTCGGGAATTCTGTAGTTACTTTTCCGTCGATCTCATATGCAGTACATACCGGAATCTCATCCAGATATCCTAATACATCAAGAACTGTAAAAGCTACATCTGTAGTTCCCTGCAGACGGCATCCATATTTGGAAGCAACGCAGTCAAACCATCCCATACGTCTCGGACGTCCTGTAGTAGCACCGAATTCGCCGCCGTCACCGCCGCGTCTTCTCAGCTCATCTGCTTCTTCACCAAAGATTTCAGAAACAAATGCACCTGCTCCTACTGCACTGGAATAAGCCTTGCATACAGTAACGATCTGTTTGATCTCGTATGGAGGAAGTCCTGCACCTACTGTGCCATATCCTGCCAGTGTGGAAGAAGAAGTAACCATCGGATAAATTCCGTGATCCGGGTCTTTCAGGGAACCAAGCTGTCCCTCGAGAAGAACTTCTTTGCCTTCTTTTAATGCATTCCACAGATACAGGGAAACATCACATACATATGGCTCTACCATCTTCTTGTATTCCATCAGTTCTGCAAACAGTTCATCCGGATTCAAAAGCGGTTTATGATATAAATGCTCCAGAAGAATGTTCTTTGTCTCACATACACTTGCAAGTTTTTCTTTCAGATGTTTTTCATCAAAAAGTTCGCTTACCTGGAAGCCGATCTTTGCATATTTGTCTGAGTAGAACGGAGCGATACCGGATTTGGTTGATCCGAAAGATTTGCCGCCAAGACGTTCTTCTTCATATTGGTCAAACAGAATATGATATGGCATTACCATCTGTGCTCTCTCGGAGATCAGGATCTTCGGAGCCGGAACACCTCTGCTTACCACTTCATTATATTCTTTGAAAAATACCGGAATATTCAAGGCAACACCGTTTCCGATCACGCTTGTAGTGTGATTATAGAACACACCTGACGGAAGGGTATGAAGTGCAAATTTACCATAATTGTTTACGATTGTATGGCCTGCGTTTGCACCACCCTGAAATCTTACGATAATATCGGCTTTCTCAGCGAGCATATCGGTAATCTTACCTTTACCTTCATCTCCCCAGTTTGCGCCAACAACTGCTTTTACCATTATAATTCCTCCTATTTTTGTATTTTAACAATACGATTCACGCCTGATATCAGACGTTGATCTCAGCCTTGATTCCCAGTAAGTCCTTGTGTGAATCCAGAATCGGCTGAACTACTTTGCTGACAAATCTCTCTGTCTGCTCTTTCGCACGGCCTACATATTTCTTCGGGTCCATGGATCTCTGAAGATCTTCCAGGGAAAGATTAAATGCAGGGTCTGCTGCGATCAGCTCAAGCAGATTATTGTCCTTGCCTTCTACTTTGACAGTCTTGCCTGCCTCCATAGAAAGTTCACGGATACGCTCATGAAGTTCCTGACGGTCACCGCCTGCCTTTACGGCATCCATCATGATATTCTCGGTAGCCATGAACGGAAGCTCTGCCATCATGTGTTTCTCGATTACCTTTGGATAAACCACAAGTCCGTCTACGACATTTAGACACAGATCAAGAATTCCATCGATCGCGAGGAATCCTTCCGGAATGCTCAGACGTTTGTTTGCGGAGTCATCCAGAGTTCTCTCAAACCACTGGGTTGCGGATGTGATTGCCGGATTCAGGGCATCTACCATCACGTATCTGGAAAGGGAAGCAATTCGTTCACTTCTCATAGGATTTCTCTTATACGCCATTGCAGAGGAACCGATCTGTGATTTCTCAAATGGTTCTTCTACTTCCTTCAGATGCTGAAGAAGGCGGATATCATTTGACATCTTATGTGCACTTGCTGCGATTCCTGCAAGCACATTCAGTACACGGGTATCCACTTTACGGGAATAGGTCTGTCCGGATACCGGATAGCATTCCTTAAAGCCCATCTTCTCTGCGATCATCGGATCGATCTTGTCGATCGTTTCCTGATCTCCGTCAAAGAGCTCCAGGAAACTTGCCTGTGTTCCAGTGGTTCCCTTAGATCCCAGAAGCTTCATGGTGCTCAGAACATATTCCAGATCCTCCAGGTCAAGAAGGAATTCCTGTGTCCAGAGTGTGGCACGTTTTCCTACTGTGGTAGGCTGTGCCGGCTGGAAGTGTGTGAAAGCCAGAGTCGGCTGCTCTTTATACTTATCTGCAAATGCAGAAAGTTCTGCGATCACATTCACCAGTTTCTTGCGTACCAGCTTTAACGCTTCTGTCATCACAATAATATCTGTATTATCTCCTACATAACAGGAGGTTGCTCCCAGATGGATGATTCCTTTGGCTTTCGGGCACTGTACTCCATAAGCATATACATGAGACATAACATCGTGACGTACCTGACGTTCACGTTCCTTGGCAACGTCATAATTGATATCTTCTGCATGCTCTTTCAGTTCATCGATCTGCTCCTGTGTAATGTTAAGACCAAGCTCTTTCTCTGTCTCAGCAAGTGCGATCCAGAGTTTTCTCCATGTGCGGAATTTCATATCCGGAGAAAAAATGTACTGCATTTCTTTGCTGGCATAACGTTCTGATAAGGGACTTACATATCTGTCTGTACTCATCTTGACTCTCCTGTCTTTATAGGATTTTTATAATCTTTTGCATCCTTTTATTTCGCTTCCATACGCAGTTATTTTCTACGTACGTTGAAATTATATAACATCATTCTCCTAAAAGCAACCACAAAAACCTTATCCCTGATGGAATTTGCCAAGAAACTCCTTCATTCGCGCATGTTCTGAGGCAAATACCTCCTGCGGGGTTCCCTCCACAGCAATCAGCCCCTTGTCCATAAAGATGATATGATCGGAAATATCTCTTGCAAAAGTCATCTCATGGGTAACGATCACCATGGTGATATGCTGTGCTGCCAGCTCTTTGATCACTTTCAGGATCTCACTGGTCAGCTCCGGGTCAAGAGCGGAAGTCGGTTCATCAAAGAACAGAATCTTCGGGTTCATGCAAAGGGCTCTTGCAATGGAAACCCTCTGCTGCTGACCGCCGGAAAGCTGGAACGGATATGCATTCTCCCTGTCTGCCAGTCCCATCTGTTTCAGCAGAACTCTTGCCTGGGCATAGACTTCTTCTTTCTTTCTTTTCTGCACACGGATCGGTGCATCTGTGATATTTTTCAGTACGGAAAAATGAGGGAAAAGGTTGAAATTCTGAAATACCAGTCCCACCTCTCCCTGTTTGATGATCTCGCCGCTGTCCGGTGTCTCAAGTCCTGTGGCGCAGCGAAGAAGAGTAGATTTTCCGGAGCCGGAAGGTCCGATAATACTTAATACTTCTCCTTCTTCCACAGAAAGAGAAATATCTTTCAGTACCTCCAGACTGCCGAAGCTCTTTTTGATATGCTTCATTTCAAATAATTTCATATGAATGATCCTCTCAGACTGTTACTGTTCTCCATCATCCTGCGACCGGACAGTAACTTCCTTGTTTCTTTTCTACGGTAATTAACGATAATAATTTAATTTCTTCTCAATCTTATCCATCACGATCGCAACCAGCAGGTTAAAGATAAAGTAAAATACTGCTGCGATCACAAACGGCATCATGGTCGTCTGTGCGCTGGCGATCTGTTTGGCAATGGTAAACATTTCCGCTACCGCCACGACAAAAGCCAGGGAAGTATCTTTTACCAGTGTGATCACCTCGTTTGTCACAGACGGAAGGATTCTTTTAAATACCTGCGGCAGGATGATCCGGAAGAAGGTCTGCGCCTTGCTGTATCCCAGAATCTTTGCAGCTTCATACTGTCCCACGGAAATGGATTCGATCCCGCCTCTATAAATCTCCGCAAAATAAGCGGCATAGTTGATACTGAAAGCAATAAATACTGCGATCAGACTGTATCCCATGGAAATACGGATACCGAAAATAAAATATGGTCCAAAATAGACAACCATCAACTGAAGCATCAGCGGGGTTCCTCGCATGACAGAAATGTATGCGGAAACAATTCCCCGGATCACCGGGTTCTTTGACATTCTTCCAAAGCAGATCAGAAGACCGAGCGGTAATGAAAAAAGCAGTGTCACCACAAAAATCTCCACTGACACCACCATACCACCGGCAAGCTGCTGCAGCATTACATTTAAAGACATAAGTTTTCCTCCAAAAAATATTTCGTTACTGTCCGTACTTATTCTGTTCTCAGTAACCGTTTCAATTCCAATTTCTGTTGTACAGTAAGAACAGAGGGTTCATATCATATGACCCCTCTGTTCTGTCCTTATCCCGGACGTTCTGTACTTCCCGTCCGGCGACATTTTTATTTTTTACTGATTATTCTGCATCTTCCTCAGCTTCAGCATCTGTCTCAGCAGCCTCATCTTCAGAAGCATCATCTGTTTCTTCTGCATCAGCAGCTTTTGTGTCATCGTCATCACCGATGCAAAGCATATCTGCAACTTCATATTTCTCTGCAAGTTTGTCAACTTCACCTGCATCATAAAGTTTCAGCACTTCTGCCCATACAGTGTCTTTCAGTTCGTCATTGCCCTTTGCAAATCCGATTCCGTACTGTTCGCTCTGGATCGGCTCGTCGAGGATCACATATTTGCCCTCTTCTCTCTGGGAAAGCTGATATTTCGCTACTCCGATATCTACGGCAATGGCATCTGCCGCACCGGAATCCAGATTCATAAATGCGGTGTTGTAATCCGGGTTCTCTGTCAGGGAACCAAAACTTGCGGTCAGATCTTTGTTGTCATCGCTGTTTAAGGCATCCAGTGCTGCGGAAGCCGCCTGTACAACAACGTTCTTACCGGCCAGATCATCCAGTTTCTCAATACCGGAATCAGCAGCTACGACCATAACCTGCTCATTATTCAGATATGGATCAGACCATGTATAGTCATCTTCACGTCCGTTGATGGTAAATCCGTTCCAGATACAGTCGATAGAGCCGGAATTCAGCTCCATATCCTTGGAATCCCAGTTGATCGGTTTCTTCACTAATTCCCAGCCAAGATTATCGCATACTTCCTGCGCAAGGTCGAGGTCAAATCCTACATAATCTCCGTTATCATCCTTATATCCGAAAGGAGGATACTCTGCATCAAATCCTACAGTTAATGTCTTGCTGTCAGCATCTGCATATACAGAAACAACTCCTGTCATCATAGATGCTGCCATAATACCTGCCATGAGTACTGCCAAAGATCTCTTTTTCATGATAAATATCTCCTCTTTATCTGTTTTGTTATTTATCACACAGCCACTCTACCATGTGAAAGTATGAGTTAATACTATCACACACATCGTTTTCTGTCAACATGATATCAAAGGCAAACATTCACAAAAATAAATCAGAGGCAGAATCTTTCTGCCCCTGACATCCGGATACCATCTTATTCTGTTTATGATCCCGTAGTCCTGTGGTAATCTTTCATCAGGTCTTCCAGCATTGCACCAGATTCTCTTCCCTCAACCGGTTTCTCCGGGATCTTCTCAAACTCTTTCCATGCTTCCTTCAACTCTTTTTTCAGTTCTTCTGTGATCTTCAGTTCTGACACTCTGTGTTCATAATCTTTCTTATTGCGGGTGTTTCTGTATGCCAGAAGATACGTTTTCAGTGTTGTCTGAGACTGGCTTTTTTCATAGGAAACCCAGAAACATTCCAGTGCTTTCTCCATCTGGAAAAGATAGCTGTAGGCACATCCCAGATTATACAGCACATCAGCCGCAAAATCCGTTCTCTCAGAGTCCGGATTCTGTTCCAGAAGTTTCTGGTACACCTGAATGGCATTGACATACATCCGGTTCTCCACCAGGCAGTCTCCTTTTCGTTTCTGGCGCAGCGCCGGACTCTCCTGATTCAGCAGTGCCATACGGCTGTTCAGGTTCTTCAGTTCCTCATAAGTCAGATAATTGATCTCTTTAAAAATCGGATACAGCACATCTTCCGCATTGGTATAATTCTGCAGCTTCGGTCTTAATTTCGCTGCCAGCTTCGGCAGCTCCAGCTCCTGCTGAATCCACATACACAGTTCTTCATTGATGACCGACGCATCGATCAGGTAAAGGTTATGGTACAGATAATAGCAGAGTTCCTCTATGGAATAGATATTCGTACTGATATTTTCAATAAAATACGGACGTTCTGCTTTCTTTGTCTGACATAAAATATATCCACTCATCTGCTCATCCCCCTTACCATTCTACGGTCTCTGTCCAGACCTTGCCGCTGGAAGGGAACATTTCCCCGAAACCTAAATCTCTCACAGTCACTCTGCATTCTTTCTGGGAAACATACTGAAGTTCCAGAGAAAGTCTTGTTGTCTTATTCGGGCGGTGCGGGATTCCCGGAAGCATCATTCCTACCCTGCGCTTCTCCGGTCTGTCAAAGGTACTGATGATAAAAACCAGTTCCTCCGTATTGTCCAGGATCAGTTCACAGGAAGCATGGCAGTCATACCAGTTATTTCCATTCTCGATCAGCGGATAATAGGCAGGTGAACCCATCACCCGCATTTCCATTCCCACATCTGCCATGACCAGAGAGTCACTGAGGAAACGATATCCCTTTAAAACCTTGTCTTCCAGCTTCTCTTTTCCTGCTGCACAGGCACCTTTGGCAAACAGATTGTTTCCATAAAATACCCTGCGTTTCTGGAAACAGAGAATCTTTACAGACTGAACTGCCCAGTCCTGGGAAAATCCCTCTCCTGTGATCTGAATACTGGAAAAGAGATCTTTTCCCAGTGTTTTCTGCACAAATTTGCAGAATTCCGAATCTCTTTTTTCTCCTTCTTCCGGAAGTTCTGTCTCCACCGGCTCCTCAAGCTTCACCACAACCGGCTTGCTGCTTCCGTCCAGAGTCATTTTGCGGAAAGAAACACTCTTTGGCGTAAATGCATACCAGGCAACACTGCGGTTCCAGGTTTCCCTGCGCTGGGAAAGAATATAATAATAAAAACTCTCTCCATAGTCCTGCAGTAAATACTGCTCTTTTACAAATCCAAGGTCTGCGAATGCTTTCTGAAAATTTTCCACCTGCACAGGAGTCAGCTCCTGCAAGGTTACGGTTACACATTTGATATTTTTGACCAGTTCCGTGATTCCCAGAAATTTCAGCATTCCCTTCAGAAACTGAGCCAGCAGCTCCCAGGGTGCAAGATCCTGCCCCTCTACCAGCACCGTATCTCTCTTTTCACTGATCCCGTAGATATCACTGATCATGATTCCGCCTTTTTCCCGGGCAAAATACAGTGCTTCGAGTCCTACGCAGTAGTCCTTCTGTTCCGGTCTTCTGCACAGGCAGGTTGGTGCTTCATATTCATTTCCGCCGGCTTTCAAGGAAAGAGAACGGGGTTCTCCTCCCTTGCGGTCATAATAACAAATCTGGGAATATTCTCTGCCAAAATCAATTCCCACTATCAAGTCACGAATTTCGTTCATCTGTTCCTCCTGCCAGGATCGTCAGGCAAAGTCAAGCAAGTCCCCACCCACTGCTTATTGCTTTTCGCAATTAAAACAGGGGACTTACTTGATTCGGTTAAATCTCTGCCTCACGTTCTGGTTAAACTTCCTGCGTTTCTTTTTTTATGGTAAACATACTTTCCACATACTGTTCCTGTCTGAAATACTTCTTCATCTGGGAAAGCACTTCCTGTTCCTTGTCCAGTCTGTGAGCGGAAAGCATCTGATTGATCATCTGATACTTGCTTACCGGAGTTCCTTCCACTTTATTCATGGTGATCACCCGTTCCTGTGTCTGAGTGACTTTGTCACCGATCTCTGCCTTGAAATAGTAGCGCAGAGTCTCACCGTAAAACAGGGTAAATGTCTTTGCAAAAATACCCTCATACAGATTTCGCAGCGGTTCTGTCTGATATCTGGCCTCTTTTCCAAGACCTGCATCCAGTGCATAGTAAAGTGTCACTTTCGCCTTCGGGTCTGTGTGATATTCCACAAAAGTTTTGTCATCAAGCTGATACGGACTCAGCAGAGAAACCGGAAGTTTTTTGAAAAATGCAAACTCCATTCCTTTCTTTACACATTTCTGCAGAATCTCTTTCTCCATTTCAAGCTGTTCCTGATCCAGGCTTTTTTCTTTTGCAAAAGCCTCAAACAGCGCCAGACTGCACACAAAATCTACCGGCCATTCCTCTTTGCAGGCAAGTTCCAGTCTCTCTCTGACAAACGGACTCATCGGATATTCCTTTACGAACACTCCGTAAGCCACCTGTGTCAGATAGGCACTGACAACGGACTCTTTTCCCGTATGTTTTACATAATCTTCTAAAATCTTCTCTCCTTCTTTCCGGTAGTCAGAAGTAAACATCAGAAGTTCCAGAAGTTTCTCATCCAGGTCATAGGTGTCCATCTCAAAGCCCTGCGCACTTTTCCACACGGACAACATCTCGTTCACCGGTCCGAAACGGAAATCCATCAGGTATTTCAGGATCACCTCATCATATTTGCCATGTCTGTAAATATCAGAAGCAAGTGCCAGAAGTTCTTCATCCTCTGCCATGTCGCAGCGGATCAGCATTCTGCTGGTAAGCTTCAGAAGGCTCTCTGTGCGCAGACCTTCATAACCAAACTCTGAAATGACCGCCATCGCCTGTACAAAAAGTCCTCTGGCGATCAGAATCTCCAGAAGGCTGGTTCTGTCCACTGCCGCATATGCCTTATAATCCATCTGTTTCAGATAATCGTCCAGATCCTCTCCCCGGATATTTGCACTGTAATAGTCAAGAAGTTTCTTTCTGATACTTCTCTGGTATTCATCGGAAAAATCCTTCGTCTCTGTGATCCTCTGGAAAATCTGCAGATTCGAACGGTCAATCTCTGTATTCTCACAGTAGTGAAGGATCAGCCCCGGCTCTCTTACTTCCTGCTCAAGTACTTTCTTCACCAGTTCCCGTTCGTCAAAGAGTTTCTTCATATTATAATCTACCGTGGAAGCATAACGTCTCTGCTTTGCATCCTGGAATAAGATCACCGCATCCTCTGTGTAAATCCTCGGATATGCCACACCCTGAATACACGGATAACTTTCCTCCTCCCGGAGCTGGTCATGGCGTACGATAACATAACGTACCTTCGGATCATCGCAGTATAAACGGTGTGTAAACATTTTCTCCGCGATCAGTTCTGCACGTCCCGGAGTTTTCGGATCACTCAGAAATTCCTGATATAAGACTGCATAGTTGGCATTCATTTTGCCTTCTTTTGCCTTCTGTATGGCAAACTTCTCCATATGTTCCTCATAGTCCTCATAAGTCTGAGGCTGACGGAACTTATTTCCCACGATGCTGGCATAGATAAAGGCTTTTTTGTCATCACCGAGAGAACTGTTATTATAGGTAAAATACATCAGCAGCGGCTTCGGCAGCTCTCTCTGATAGGAAGTATCCATCGTCTCCACATAATATTCATAAAGTCTGGTCAGGCGGAGTCCTCTGTCCACTGCCAGGGCAAACCAGCGGAAATACTCCGGCTCTCTTGGATTCCCCAGCATAATATAACGACAGATCGCCTCCAGCGTATCATCGGAAGGAAAAGCATCGTATCCCATTGCCATCGCCTGATACATACTCTTGTTAAATTCCTTTTCATAACCGGTCAGATAGGCAAAGCGCATCACCAGTTCTTCGGTAAGCATCTGTTTTCTTCCTGCCAGCAGAAAGACCTGCGCCCAGAAACCGCTCATTCTGTGAAGAAGAGTCATATCTCTGCTGATATACTTCCACGCTTCCAGATAAAGGAAGGGGCTTCTGCATCCTCTCTCAAACTGCTCTTCCATCATAAATACGATCCTGGATGTGGAGCCAATGCTCTCCGGCGCCATCTGAAGCAGAATCCAGAACAGCAGGAAGCTGTCCTCTTTCTGCATATAAAAGCTCTGCAGTCTTCTCACTGCCTGATCTTTATCCTTATATAAGCCTGTCAGATTACACAGATACAGATAAACCCCGGCCAGTTCCAGATTTTCTTTAAATAACTGTCTGTTCTGAAATCTTCCCAGAATTTCCTCTGCCTGTTCATCATTTCCCTCCACATGGGAAATATATGCCTCATACATCTGATATTCCGGGTAATCACAGCCCGATTCCTTAAGCTGATTCAGTAGAAAGTGGCTGCTTCCGCTCCAGGTTTTCAGTTCCATCCGGTTACAGGAATACTCCAGAAAATCCCTCATCAGGGAAAGTTTCTGCTGTTTCTCATGAACATCTACTTTTAACTGTACCTTCGGTTCTCTGGAAGCGGTAATACGGTAAGTCAGTTCCTGATAAGGACTTCTCACCACGATCTCACCAAACTGTCTTCCTTTTGGCAGAACATCTTTATGAATGACATACTCCACCTGATAATAACTTCCGATAAAATCCTCATCCGTCACTACATACTTCGGAACCTCCAGAAAGTCTCCCTTTGCTTCCACTTCCAGTCTCAGATGTCCCCAGCCATTCTTCTGAACAGGAAAAGATTCCCGCACTGTCTCCTGAATATCATAGTAGCTGCTGTGTTCCGCTTTTAATTCAATTCTCACAGGCTGTTTCCTGCCGGTACCGATCAGAAATTCTTCCACATGCTGAAAAGTGACCGGCTGTCTGGAAAGCCCTTTGTAAAGAGCCATCTCTTTCTCATCTGCGTTCTTCAGAAGATTCGTAAAACTTTTATCTGTAAAAAGACGATACGCTTCTTTGAAATCATCTTTCGCAATCTGCACAAAAGTATTCATATCCGGCACTTCCCCGGCAAGGCTCTGTACTTCTTCCTTCTCAGCCTGAATCAGGAACGGAAGTTTGTATTCTCCGATATTGGTCGTAAAGCACAGCCAGCCCTCATGTCTGTCTCCCGGGCGCATTCCCACACCGTCAATTCCATATTTCAGACATACAGTAGTCCCGGAAAACTGATCCAGTCCAGGCACCACACGGCGGTTGGATGAGGTCACATATCCACGTATCCTCTCATTATCCTCTGTTCCCAGATACACTTCTTCCTGACAGGTTTCTCCGGCTTTTAAAGTAACCTCGATCCTGTCTTTCGAAAACAGAAGGCGTGGGTGTTCATATTTAAAATTTCCGTTTAAAAGTTCTTCTATCGTCTTTTTCAAAGTCTTTCCCCTTATATCCTTGCTATCCATCTTTTTTCGCAAAATCTCACTCTGATGTCAGAAACAGAAAAAAAATCCTGCTCGCAACCTTACCATACCTGAAAGGAATGATAACTTCAAAATCCGTTTCTGACATTTTATCATTTCAGTCATTGGACACAATTATACACCACAAACCCTTCCGGTGCAACAACTCCGTATGCCTCACTTTGTCCGGTTTTCTCTGTTTGTTACGGTTTGCTTCTTTCACAGAAACCTTCTTTCTTTATTTTTTGTAGATATGTCTCCACGGAATCTGTCTGGAGACAGAAGCAAACTCTTCTTTTCGGATTTCTTTCACACATCCGTCCGTCTGTATCAGCAAAAGACGGTCTGCCAAAGACAGGGAATCCGACAGATTCAGGGAAAGATCCACCACCGTGATTCCTTTCTCCAGAAATGCTTCCAGCAGCTTCCAGACAACCATTCTGTGCGTAAGATCCGCACCCTTAAACGGCTTGATGCAGAAAACAATCTGCGGATTCTGAAGCATGACTCTGGCATAAACCAACTGGTATTTCTGCTTTTCACTGAGGGCATCCACCGGCATTTCAAAAACTTCATCTCCGAGAATTTTCTCGTATTCCTGCCGGATATTATGTCTGATCTTATGATTTCCCCACAGATTTTTCATTCTGCGCGACAGTGCCATACACAGATTATCCATATAGTCCAGTTCCGGAAAGATCATACTTACAGTCGGTGACTCCCGGATCACGGATACTTTTACATCTTTTGAAAAATCTTCGTATAAAATCTCTGCAATCTCCTGAAGAATCTGGCTTCCATGAATCTGAACCGCCAGATATTCGCCCTTATATATCGGAAAAGAAATTTCTTTTTCCACAGTTTTGCTGTAATTTCTCCAACAGAAAAGTTCCTCCTGTTTTTGAGGTTTCTGCTCTCTCTTCCTCAGATGGCTTCGGACCATCCGGTCATATTCCATGGTATAGGAATAGACTTCTCTCACTTCTCTGGACATCATATCTTTGGAAATCACTTTCCAGATCCGTCCGTTTGTCAGCATGGCTGCCCTGTCACAGATATTATTTACTTCTTCGAAATGAGGACAGATATAAAGAAAAGAAAAGCCTTTTGCCGCATAGTGCCGGATGATTTTGTGAAGCTGTTCCAGTTCACTGTAACTGATCAGCGACCCGATTTCTTCCAGCACGATCAGGTGATTTCCTGTCACGACCGCCCGCAGCAATTCTATGATCACACGCTGAAAAACCGACAGACTCTCGATTCGCGCATCTGCCGGTATTTCAATCCTGATTTCTTTTAAAAACGGCTGAAGCTGCCTGTTCAGCAGCTTTGTCCGGATCACTTCCTGCCGGAATCCGGACCGCATGACAAACACATTATCCGCAACTGTCATAGACTCCACCAGAGAACTTTTTGCCTGTATGATACTGATGCGGTTATGCGTCCCGGAAGATTCTTTCCAGGAATTAACCAGTTCTCCGTTATAATAAATATAACCATCATAGATGGGAATATTCGTCTGCAGAAGTTCCAGAAATTCTGTCATTCCATAGCCGTTAAACGGCACCATCCCCATGATCTCGCCCTCATAAATCTGAAGGTTAAAGTCCTCCAGACGGATCACTTCTGCCTCTTTATAAGTGACCCGTTCCATTCTGAAAATTTCTTTTTTCATTTCAGCACACTCCGGTTTTTTACCTCTCTGTCACTCTCCGTCAGCGGAATCGTGATCTCCACATCCGTCCCTCTTCCAGGTACCGAATAGACATGCATCCCATACTCATCCCCGAAGATCAGATGGATACGATTCGTCACATTTACCAGTGCGATCCCCCCTTTTTCTTCTTCTGAAGTTCCCAGAGAATCATTGGCTCTTCCAAGTTTCCGGTTTAAAGCTGCCAGTGTTTCTTCATCCATTCCCACTCCGTCATCCGAGACACAGATGATCAGACGGTCCTGTGTGCAGGCAAATCGGATATAGAGATTTCCTGCTCCCAGCTTTAGTTCCGTTCCATGTATGATACTGTTTTCCAGGATTGGCTGAAGTGTCAGTTTGGGGATCCGGCAGTTCATGATCTGCTCATATTCTTCTGGATCGTATTCGATATGAAGTCTTAATCTGTCCCCGAAACGATATTTCTGGATTCCAAAATAAGTCTCACAGTTATCCAGTTCCTCCTCCACAGAAACCAGATTTTCTACTTTTGTAATCGTATAACGGAAAAATTTCGCCAGTGCTTCTGTCATATCTGCCACCCCGTCAAGCCCGGCGATCAGTGCTTCTCCTCTGATACTTTCCAGTGTATTATAAAGGAAATGCGGATTGATCTGATTTTGCAGTGCAAGGTACTGCGCCTGCCTTTTGTTCAGGTCCATCAGTTTGGGTGAACGGAGAAATTTTTCCATAAATTTAATCTGTTCTGCAGTATAGGGAGTCAGCATTGCCGCCTGCTTTCCATCCGTCTCAGAGATCAGATATCCTTCCAGAAACCGTTCTATGATCTTCTCCGAATTGCGGTATGGCTTTATGATCCAGAACCACCCCACGAGACAGTACAGGACTTCTGCCGCTCCGGTAAATACCGCCGGATACAGAGTACGCATTCCATGTACAAACGCCCAGATTTCAAAAAGAAGTATAACCGTCAGCACTCCCAGCACAGCCAGTCCCAGGAACCAGATTCTGTCAGATATGTATAAAGGCTTTTTCTTTTTAATCATAAAAATTTCCTTCCTCTGTATTTATACTGCCCTGCTGTATCCCGGATACAGAGCAGGCCATAACTTCTTTTACCCGTACAGTTTCCGGTAGGTAGACGGCTTGATCTCTGTGATTTTTTCAAACGTCTGTGTAAAATGTTTCAGGTCATTGTAGCCGACTTTTCGGCAGATTTCCACCACCGGATAATTTGTCTCCCGAAGCAGGATTTTTGCCTGCTCAATCCGCACATTGATCAGATATCTGGCAAATCCTTCCCCCTGCGTTTTCTTGAAAAGAACACTGAAATAATTCGGGCTTAATCCCACTTTTTCACTGACTTCTTCCAATGTCAGCGGTTCTCCGTAATGACTCTGGATATATTCTTTTGCCTTGCGTACCGGACGCACCCGTTCATTTTCTCTGCTTTGCAGAATCTCCTCGATCTGCTCTCTCTGAAATCTGTCCAGACACTCAAACAGTTTCTCTGCGCTGGAGCACTGTTCGCACTGCTGCCTGAACTTCTCCAGTTTTGTACTTCTTTCCTGAATCTGTACACATGCCCCAAAAATATCTGCGGCACAGGACACCAGTTCCTGAATTTCACATCCTCTTGGATTTCTGATCGTGCGGACTTTCTCCAGCAGATGTTCCACTGCCTGCTGTGCCTGTTCCGCACTGAGCGTCTCTGCTGCCTGTGTGATCTCCCTGAGATACCTGTCCAGCATTTTTTCGCCCTGCATGGAACTTTCTTCTCCCATGTGTTCCAGAAGACGGCCGCTTCCTTTCACAAGTCTCTGACAGATCAGCTTCTGTGTTTCCCGGGCAGAATGATACAGGTCTTCAATCTCCCTTCCCGGGCTTCCCAGTGCCATGGAGAAATCTACCTGTCCGAAAATTGCCTTCTGCACCTCGATCTGGCTGAGAGAATTCTTTAAAACCCGTCGGATTTCCTCCTGATAACGGCTCTCATAATTGACAAATCCAAAGCAGTAAAAGTCTCTCAGTTCCATTGCCATCTCCAGACATTTATCTTTCAGATTCCTTTCCAGAATCTCTTTTGCCTTCTCCATCAATACATCAACGGAAGAATTTCCAAGGGCACGTTCTTCACAGTCCATCTTCAGACAAAACGCCTGAAGAATCCCTGGTTTCAGATAAATATGATACGTCTCTTCCAGAATTTCCGGCAAAACATTTCCCATATCTTTTTCAACATTTCCGTCAAACAAAGCCAGAACAAATTCACTTCTCATATGGCTTTCATTTTTCTGTGCCTTCTGGATCAGAACTTCTTTATCTCTTTCTGATTCTCTCCGTTCCCGGATGCGCTGTTTTAATTTCTCCAGAGTTTCTGTCAGCTCTGCCCTGTTGATCGGCTTCAGCAGATAATGTCCCACCCCGAATTTGATTGCCTGCTGTGCATATTCAAAATGTGCGTAACCACTGATCACGATAATCTCCAGTTCCGGACAGGTTTTCTTCACTTTTTCAATCAGTTCCAGCCCGCTGCATCCCGGCATCCGGATATCCGTAATCAGAATATCCGGTCTTACTTTTCTGACAACTTCGCAGGCATCAATTCCATTATGTGCCATTCCTTCTACCTGAAGCCCCATTTCTTCCCAGTTGATCAATGCCTGGATAAGCTGGCAGATGCGCTCCTCATCATCTACGATCACCACTTTTAGCTTTTCCACGTTTCCCCTCCAACAACTTTCTTTCTGTTTTCGTAACTGTTCCATGCATTCACAGTTACCTGTTTTCTTCTATTTTCATACCATATTTTTGTGAAAAATGCAAGAAAACCGCCGCATAGGTACGACGGTTTCATGCATTTTATACTGCCATTTCCGGCAACATGTTTCTTTTTTTCCGTTCAGATGCAAGAACCTTAAAACGTTCCTCCTGAACCTGTTGTCTGTGAGTTATTCAGCCTCGCCGTCTTTTGTGAGAACGGATACACCTGTATCTGTCACTTCACCGCCAAGGTCTTCGCCATTGATCGCTCTTACTGCTGCTTTTACGCCCTCTTTACCCATAACATCCGGATTCTGAGCCATTGTTGCATGAAGATATCCATCATCGATCAGATTAAGAATTGCGTCAGATTTATCAAAACCAACACCTACGATCGCATCATTTCCGGAAGCTTTGATCGCATTTCCTGCACCGGTTGTGGAACCTTCGTTACATCCAAAGATACCAACTACGCCCTGAGTAATGTAGTTCTCTGCGATGCTCTGGGATTTCGCTGCATCACCTTCGCCGTACTGAGTTTCCATCAGTTCAAAGTCTGTTCCTTCAAAAGCGGAACGGAATCCTTCTTCTCTGTTTACACAGGAATCAGTAGCTGCATTTACATTGATGATACCAATCTTTCCGGATGTTACGCCTGCATCTTCCAGAGTCTTGAGCATTTCTTCGCCTGCTGTTTTTCCGGCTGCTTTATTATCTGTTGAGAAAGTTGCTGCTGCGTCTACGTTTGCAGGAGAGTCTACATAAACGATCTTTACACCGCCGTCAGATGCTTCCTGTAATGCGGATGAAATCGCATCCGGACCGTTTGCAGCTACCATGATTGCATCATAGCCGCCTGCGACTGCGTTATTTACACACTCAATCTGCTGTGCATCATCTTTTGTATTCGGGGACATGAAGTCTACAGTGACACCGAGTTCTTTGGCTTCTTCCTGTGCACCTTCATTTAAAGTGATCCAGTGCTGGTCGATGGAGTCCATTGTGATCAGAGCAATTTTTTCATCACCTGTTGCTTTCACATCGTCTGCTGCGAATGCGGTTGTTCCCATTGCTACTACCATAGATGCTGCACATAATACTGCGAATAACTTTCTTTTCATTTTAAAACCCTCCTGAAATTAAATGTTTTTTTGGTAACTGTCCGGCATTTACGATCCCATGTCGGACAGTTATGCCTTTATAACTATCCGCATTCCCACTGCGGTTTAGTTTCCATATGATTTATCCTTGATCCAATTTTTATTTTTTATGTTTTCCAAACTGTCCGCTGCGGACTACTACGTCAAGGAGAACGGCTACTACTACGATCACACCAATAACAACTCGCTGGATACCAACCTGTGCGCCGATCATATTCAGACCATTTTCAAGTGTCTGCCATACTGCTGAACCTGCAAGTGTTCCAAGTAAGATACCGGTTCCTCCAAGAGGAGATACACCACCGATAACACCTGCTGCAACGCCGTACATTTCGTACATATTACCGGCTTCCATGTTACCCATACCAGCCTGTGCACAAAGGATCAGACCTACCAGACAGGAGCATACAGAGCTGATCAGATATGTCTTGATCGTTGTTGCTACTACATTGACACCGGATAACTTCGCTGCATCTACGTTGGAACCGATCGCATAAATGTGACGTCCTGTTCTTGTCTTGGAAAGAACAAAGAAGAAAATGATAAATACGATGATTGCAAGCCAGAATGTATTGTAGATTCCTGCTGTCTTTCCATAATAGAAGAAGTTCTGGAACTTATCTGCTGTTTCTTTTCCCACACCTGTTGCAATTGCATCTGTGTTTCTGTTTCCGTTTACCATGTATGCGATACCTCTGGCAACAAACATGGTTCCAAGTGTTGCGATAAATGGCGGAAGTTTAAATTTTCCTACCAGATATCCGTTTACAACACCGATGATCAGGCAGCTTACCAGTGCGATCAGGATTGCAAGTACCGGGCTCATTCCGCCGGTCATTAAGGTTGCTGCGATCATGGCACTCATACCAACCATGGATCCGATAGAAAGGTCGATATTTCCGGTGATCAGTACATAGCTCTGTGCAATACCGATCAGCAGATATTTTGACATGGATCGCAAAAGGTTCAGGATGTTCTGTCCGGAAAATACTGCCGGATTGATCAGTCCAAAGGCGATATAGATAATGACCAGACCTACAAACGCGGTAAGTGCTGCACCCATTCCTCTGATCGCCAGAAGTTTCTTAAGCGGATTCTGCTGTTTACTGTTCATTTATTTTTCCCCCTGTCAGCCTACATTTTTCTTTTTCTCAAAAGCAGTTGCCATTGTAAGGATCTGGCTCTGTGACGCCTCATTTGCCATCAGCTCTCCTGTGATCCTGCCATCGCACATAACGATGATCCTGTCGGCAATTCCCATAACCTCCGGCATTTCCGAAGATACAAACATAACTGCGATTCCCTGTTTCTTCAGATCATTCATCAGGTTATAGATTTCTACTTTTGCACCTACATCAATTCCTCTGGTCGGTTCATCAAAGATGACCACTCTGGAATTTCTTGCAAGCCATTTTCCGACTACTACTTTCTGCTGGTTACCACCGGAAAGATTTCCGGAATCAACCTCTATATTAGGGGTTTTGATCCTTAAGTTCTGTACGGCTTCTGCACACAGTTCATCTTCTTTGGATTTTCTGATCACTCCCAGTTTATTGCAGATGATATCCAGATTCGGAAGCGCCAGATTCTGTCTGATACTCAGTTTCGTGCACAGACCGTCTTTCTTTCTGTCCTCAGGTGCAAGTACAACACCGTTTCGGATCGCATCCATCGGATTATGAATTTCTATTTTCTGTCCGTCCAGATAGAACTCTCCACTTTCTTTTGGATCTACTCCGAAGATCGCTCTGGTCGTTTCTGTTCTTCCGGCTCCCATCAGTCCTGCAAATCCTACGATTTCGCCTTCATAGAGGGAGAAATTGATATCTCTTACCATTCTGCCTGCATTCAGGTTCTTTACCTCGAATACTTTCTTGCCTTTTGTGCAGGTGACTCTCGGGAATTTCTCTTTGATCTCACGGCCGACCATGTTGGTAATGATCTGATCCATGGTCATGTCTTTGAAATTACCGTCTGTGATGTACTGACCATCTCTCATGATCGTTACACGGTCAACAATCTCTGCCAGTTCTTCCAGTCGATGTGATATGTATACGATTCCGCATTCCTGTGCTTTCAGATCTTTGATAATTCTGAAAAGGTCTTCGATCTCTCTTGCTGTCAGTGCTGAGGTCGGCTCATCCATGATCAGGATCTTCGCATGAATGGATAATGCTTTGGCAATCTCAACCATCTGCTGTTTGGATACCGGCAGATCTCCGACTGTCTGATCCGGATCAATGTCAATCTTCAGTTCGTTCAGGATATGCTTTGCTTCCTGACGCATTTTTCTGTTGTCCAGAATTCCTTTTCCTACCATCTCACGTCCAAGAAACATATTCTCTGCTACGGAAAGATGTTTACACATATTCAGTTCCTGATGGATAATGGCAACGCCTGCTTCCTGTGCCTGTTTCGGAGTCAGGTCATCATATGACTTACCGAATATCTCCATGGTACCACCATCTCTGGTATAAACGCCACTCAATATTTTCATAAGTGTGGATTTTCCTGCACCATTTTCACCAAGCAGTGCCATAACCTCTCCTGAACACAGTTCAAAATGCACTTTATCCAGAGCTTTTACGCCTGGGAAGTTCTTACTTATATCGTTCATGGAGACAATGACTTCGTTCATATATTTTCCCCCGTTCAAAGCATTTTTTGTCTTTGCTTTTGTTCTTTTTTTCTATGTCATAATCATACGGCATTTTTTATTTGTGCAAAAGAGGGAAAATTTTCTTCTTTAGAGGGGGTTTTTTATGCAATTATTATTTTCATCCATTGCATATCCGGATATCGTCCTATATAATTGTCTATATCTTATATGAAGGTGTTTTAAACTATGAAAAAGTTAAAAGTTTTCTCTGTTTCTGCCATTCTTATCACATTTTGCTGCTGCATCCTTTTCTCCGCTCCTGTACTTGCAGCATCCAAAAAACGCAGCCAGTTCGACTACAAACCCAGTGGAAATATTTACTACTATGACAAAAAAGGCCATACTGTAAAAGGTCTTATCACGATCCGCGGAAAAAAGTACTATTTTTAATGAAAAAAGAATCCAGCAGAACGGCTGGCAGAAAATAAACGGCAATTATTATTTCTTTCAGATCAGAAATGGTTCCTATGCCTATATGGTCACTTCTCAGCGTGTAAACGGCATTACCCTTACCAAAAGCGGTAATCCATCATTTATTTCCTCCCTGTGTTCATCAGACGGAATACCTGTTCTACAGTATCTGTCATGTTCGCTTTTGCGTTTTCCGGTTTCATGGCTTCTTCCAGTGTCACTACCCCTCTGAGGATTGGGAAGAATGCATCGATTCCGTTCTGGTTGCAGGCAACGGCTTCTTTCGTTACACTTCCTGCAAAAGCAATGACAGGAATGTTATGTTTCTTTGCCAGACGGGCAACTCCGACAGGAGCTTTGCCCATTGCAGTCTGACCGTCCAGTCGGCCTTCTCCTGTAATTACGATGTCTGCATCTTCCATATATTTCTCAAGCCCGGTTTCCTCTAAAACAATCTTGATTCCGGACTCCAGAACCGCATTGGTAAAGCTTAAGAATGCAAACCCAAGTCCGCCCGCTGCACCTGTACCAGCCTGGTGTGCATTGGCTTTAGTGTATTTCTTTTCTGTAAGTGCAGCATAGTTTTCCAGCCATTTATCCATCTGCATGATCATGGATGGGGTTGCACCTTTCTGTGGACCGAATACTGCACTGCATCCATTTTCTCCACACAAGATATTTGTTACGTCACATGCAACACGAAATTCACATTCTGCAAGTTCCGGAAGTACATATTCATCTGTAATCTCTTCCAGCACTTCCAGTCCTCTTGCGCCAAAAGGAACCTGCTTTCCTTCTTTGTCAAGAAAACCATATCCCAATGCCTGAAGCATTCCGATTCCACCGTCATTCGTAGCACTTCCGCCGATTCCTACGATAAAGCGTCTGCATCCTTTGGCAATTGCATCTTTGATCACTTCTCCAACTCCATAGGTTGTGGTATAAAGTGGATTACGTTTTTCATCCGGAACAAGTGTAATTCCTGCTGCACCGGACATCTCGATGACTGCAGTGTGACTGCTTTCAATAATTCCATATTCACAGTTCACAGGTGTTCCAAGCGGTCCTGTTACCATTACATTCTGTGTCATTCCGTTCATTCCGCTTACCAGTGCTTCAACAGTTCCTTCACCTCCATCTGCCAAAGGTCTTACTACGATTTCCGCATCCTGTCCATGAACTCTGCGGATACCATCTGCGATAGCATATCCTGCTTCCATGGAGCTTAAACTTCCCTTTAATGAATCAATTGCGATCACTGCTTTCATTTTCAATTTTCTCCTTATGTATTTCTTTCTGTATAATTTGTTTTGTTGCACTTAGTATAGTGCTTTTTATTTAAGATTAATATGTTATTTATAATACACCAGTTTACAACTTTATAAATGATAGACTTGTTGATGAATCAGCTGTTTTAAGGCCTTTGTCATGGCATTTGATTTTATATGTGTTTCGATATTTTTCACGAAAGTGGCAAAAAATATCTGACTGCGAATGCCCTGACTTAATTCAAAACGAAACTCCTGTACGCTTTTTGTACGGTACTCAGAAAAATGTTCGTTCTGATAGGGCAGAATCTTCATGGCACAGTAACTGATGTTAATCAGATTGACCAGCATTTCAATCCCTTTGCAGCTTCGCACCATATAGTTACAAAAAGACCAGAACGTTTTCTGTTCATAGTAGCTTGTTTCAATATTCCAGCGTAACGAATATAGCAACAGTGGAATGTATTTCATACGGTCACTTCCGGTCTGGTTCAATGGTGCTTTTTCCTGCCATGCACAGAAAATCTGCAGATCTTCCGGGAAAATGGTACTGAAAAACAGTCGTTTTGTACCATGTTCTTTTTCTGTGGCAGTGACATAGGCAAGGACTTCCCTATTGCCAAAGATCTTAGCGAGAACCCGGCAGACACCGGTATAATAATCACCAATCTTTTCATTGGAAAACGTAAAATCTGTTTCAACAGAAAGGCGTTTTCCATGTTTGGCAGGACGTCCCCGACGACCGGTCTGTGCAGGTGCAGGATCATACATGACAGAATCAATCCTTGCATTGCCAATCAGATCCAGATTCGGATATTCATCAACGATGGATACCAGGTTCTGTTTTGTATACCAGCTGTCACAAAGGATGATGACATGATCTTTGCTGTGAAATTCAGGCATAACCTGCCGGATCATGGA
>OLPG01000109.1_pt1 | contig 80808 bp, 76 predicted proteins | sample 1672311 | NCBI WGS metagenome assembly OLPG01 (sample SAMEA3136670, study PRJEB25190) | human gut metagenome | biome: human gut; feature: human-associated habitat; material: faeces | place: Austria | collected 2013 | reverse complement strand
TTTATTTGCAGGCTCGGTAATTGAATTGCCGAGGATTCCCGCTTATTATCCTAAAATGCCAGACAGAGCGAAGCAGATAATTTCTCTTCAAGAGTAAAAGAAAATAAAAGCATTGTATCGGAATTCTTTCAGAGGTTTTCCTTTACAATGCTTTTTTATTCCTGTCTGTTACGCTGTAATATCTGCCAGCTTTCCTCCGGTTACTTTCAGAAGATCACTAAGCGGAACTTTCAGAGTCAGTCCGATCCGTCCGCCGCTGACATAAATCTCCTCAAAATTCCCTGCCGAAGCATCAAACACTACCGGATACGGTTTCTTCATTCCCAGCGGGCTGCATCCGCCGCGGACATATCCTGTGATCTTTGTGATATCCTTCACATGGATCATATCAACCGTCTTCTCTCCCACAGCCTTCGCAGCCGCCTTCCGGTCTACTTCCTTCTCGATCGGTACAACAAACACAAAATAACCGCCGCTTTTGCCTTCCATCACCAGTGTTTTGAAAGACTGATCATACGGTGCCCCTATTTTATCCGCACTGTGAAGTCCGTCAATAAATTCATCACACTCATAGGAAAATGCTTCGTACTTTACTTTCTGTCTGTCCAGCATTCTCATTGCATTTGTCTTTGCTTCTTTTGCCATCTTCTCGCGCCTGTCCTTTCTGTCCTGTCTTAAATGTCTTCGTAAATCTTTTCTCTGCCAGCTTCTGAAATTCCCGCTTCAGCTCTTCTCCGGCTGATAAAACAGTTCAAATCCTCTGAAACCATTTCTGATACTCTCTTTTATCTCCTGCTGTAAGACCATTCTGGAAATGTTCTCATTATAATCCTCAGAAGAGAAAAACATCAGGCGGTTTTTACCGCTTTTCTTCGCCCGGAGCAGTGCATTGTCCGCATAACTGACCAGAATATTGCTTTCTGTCTCGTTCTCATACGGATAATACACCGCACCGGCAGAATAAGTACAGAGCGATTCCGTCTTCAACTGCAAAATACGGAAAAATCCTTCTGTTACTGCATCATTATGATATCTTTATTGTATCTTTTTCTTATTTCATTTATATTTTTCTTCCGTTTTTTCTGTCTGACATCTGCACCTTTGAAACAGTTCTCTGTGTTTCAGGTCTTGCAGATTTTCGCGGTCTGTTCTGCTGCGGTCTGTCTAATGATTTTTTCACAGGTTCAGGTTCCACAGATTCGGATTCCATTCTCCGTCTGCGGCGAGGTTCCTGATCATAAGACGATTCATCCTCGTCCTCTTTCTCATCCTCTGTTTCTTCTTCGCCATCTTCATCCATTTCTGCTTCCATCTGCGGTTTATTGATCGCAAACTGGATCAGGGTTCCGAGAACAGCAAAACCAACACCCATTCCCAGACCGTACGGAATATCTGCCAGATCCCCAAGTTTTGCCAGAGAAATTCCTGCCATAAGACCTCCTATGAGACTGGTCGCTATGATCAGTACTTCTCTGCAATATTTCACAGCCATGGAACCCAATGCGATTCCGATCAGGATACACGCAAAAAATACGGCAGAACTGGTTGGATGCAGAAAATAAATACTCAATGCCCAGCCAATTCCCGCTGCCAGAATAAACACACCGGCCTTATAGATCAGAAATGCAACTACTGCAAAAATAACTCCCGTTACGATCATTGCCACAAGCCAGGTTGATTTCTGCTCAACTCCCATTCCATGTACGATCACAAAAGCAAGTCCTGCACCGACAAAGAATCCGCCAAGCATCATCCAGAAACGCAGAAGTCTGTATCCAAGAATACAGTTTAAGACTCCAAATATCAGGAGCGCTGCAAAAATCGCCATCATAAACCGATTCAGCAAATCTGAATCCAGCAGATTTCCGGTCAGGTTCAGAACTCCTCTCAATATATCTGTCATATTACTCATTTTCCTGTCCTCTCTTTCTTCCCTGTTCTCAGACAAAGCCAAATGTCTGAGAAATGTCTGTTCCCGTATCTGTTTCGATCAGTCAGATCCGGCAGATTTGCAACCCGCTTCGCTGCCTGATTCAAGTCAAGCGGATATTCGCAATCCGCTTCGCTACTTGCTCATAACCAAATAACTGCTCCGCAGTTTATCAGAAGGCGCTTGCACGCCTCCTGATACAAGCAAGTCCCCACCCACTGCTTATTGCTTTTCGCAATTGAAGCAGGGGACTTACTTGATTTGGTTAAAACATATAGTACATCGTTTTCATATGATCCAGAACTCCGTAATGGTAGGAAATCTGAGAAAGCCCATGCACAGACATATAATATCTGGCAATCTCCTGGATCCCTCCATCTACGATCAGATCCGCATAAGCTGCCTCATAAGCTTCCTGCGTACTGAATTTAAAGCGCACCACTGCCGCATTATTATCGATCCTCAGCCTGCACAGATCATAAATACTGTTCCTGTCATAACTATCAAAGCAGGCACCATTCATCACATAAAAGTTCTTATCCGTAGCAGTACATACCGGAACCTCAAGCTCATCCGATGCTGTGTAATTCGCCTCATATTCCTGCGGAAACGGGCACAGGTAATCATAGATCGTTGTCTTATGTTCCGCCAGAGATGCCGCATCCCCCTCAAGGAAATCCGGCTGGTCACCATTCGTAGCATCCACATAATAATACTGTCCGTCCAACCGCACAATGTTCCATGCATGTCCCTGTGTGCTGTTTTTCGCATCCCCTTCCACATAAATACAGGTTACGCCCAGACGCTCCAGAAGATACTGCACTGCCCCTGCATATCCGGCACACACCGCCTGCTTCTTCCAGAAAGTTCCGGCAATACTCTGGTCATTTTCCGAAACCACATATTCCGTGTTGTCAATAATATACGTGTATACCGTCATCACTTTCTGATAATCATCTGCACCGTCCGGAATCTGCTCCAGCACTTCCCGGTAAGCATCTTCCATCGCCTGCAAAATCTCCTGACGTTCCGCCTCTGTATAAGAATACCCCGGAGAAAACTGACAGTAATCCCTGCCGTCAAAAGTCGTCTTATAGACTTTCTCTCTGTTATGTATCCAGAACAGCTCCGGATGGTCTTTCAGTACTGCATGATATACCTTGTCGATCTCATCCTCTCCTGACAGAGACAGATAAAATTTCTCATCCAGATTTCGAATTCCCTCCAGCATCTCCCGGTATCCTCTCTGCCCCTTTTCATCCAGCAGATGAAAATAATACTCCTGATGTCCCTCATCTGTCTGTGCCACCTGCTGACCTCGAAGTTTTTTTACCTCCGTCGGCTCTCCCGGGAACTTCTTTCCCGTCAGATAGCCGCCAGCGAGAGGCAGAATTATCAGAAGCACCGCCAGTAGAAAAACCTTCGCAACAGGAAATCGTCTTTTCTTCATTCTCAAAATTCCTTATTCGATTCCTTCTTCTTTCATTCTGTTTCGTTTGTTTTTGTTCTTTTTCGTATTATTCTCCGATACGATAGTCATTTTATTATATCCCACAACTGTCCGGATTGTAAATATTGAAACGCATCTTTTTTAATCTTTTTCCAATCTTTCTTTCCCGTGCTTCGCCAATTTTGACTTGCAGTTTTCCTCAAAACGAGCTACACTCAGTAGCAGGAAATGTATTTGTGGAGGTACAAAAAGTGAGCATAAAAATACCAATCGAAACATCTGCGAGACATCTGCACATCTCACAGGAAGATTTTGAAAAATTATTTGGCGAAGGCAGCAGACCTCATTTTATCAGAGAATTAAGCCAGCCCGGTCAGTATCTCTGTCAGGAAAGAGTCACTGTCAAAGGTCCCAAAGGAGTCTTCCAGAACATGGCACTTCTCGGTCCCTTCCGTAAGGAAACTCAGGTAGAACTTTCCCTGACAGATGTCCGAAAACTCGGTATCCCCGGCGTAATCCGCCAGTCCGGAGATATCGAAAACACACCTGGCTGTATTCTCAGCGGTCCCTGCGGTGATATTGAAATTCCCAAAGGCGTCATCGTAGCCAAACGCCACATCCATATGCCTCCGGAAGATGCACTTGCCCTGCATATCAAAGACAATGACGAAGTATTCGTCCTCACCAAAAGCTACGGCCGTGCCCTGATCTACGCAGATGTCGTTGTAAGAGTACACCGAAGCTATCACCTCGCCATGCACGTAGACACAGACGAAGCCAATGCATTTTGCAGCGATGCGGAGCCTTATGGTGTGATCGTGAAATTCTTTGACAGTAACTTCAATACAGATAAATGGATTGAAGACGAACTGTCTGGTATCCGTAGATAGAACAGCAGTAAAAATAGTAAAGCGCAATAGCTATAAACAGCTATAACAATAAAGGCAGTTACATGATAGAAGTCATTTCAGCACTTCCTGTAACTGCCCTTTGCTTTTATTTCTGCTCTTTCATTACTCTGCAATGTTTCTTATAACATGCGATCCCATATCTGACAATATTTTTCATCCCGTCGCTTTCCAGCTTCGCCGTATACTGTCTCTCCTCGATTTGCTGCAATGCCTCTGCACATGCTGTATCAAGCAGCCCTCCCTGTGCATATTTCATTTCGATAACTACTCCTGTACGGCTCTCGGGAACTTCTACCAGAATGTCACTGTAACCTTCCCCTGATTCCTGATTTGATTTCACCAGCCAGTTCTCCATATGGCTCAGAAGTCCCAGCAAAATCCCATGATAAAAGTTTTCTTTTCGTTCCTTTGCAACCGCTGTGTCACGAATGCTGATGGTGTTCCACAAATAATCATTTAGAAGTTCCTCTATGATCTCCGCATTTCCATCCGGAAAAGCTCTACAGAATTTATCCAGTTTCATCACATTTTCCGATGTAGTATCCTGAAACCATTCCCGGATCTGCGTCAGAAACAGCTCCCGGATTTCCCGGTTGGGAATCGCCAGTCTGTATCTTTTACTGTCCAGTCTTCCCTTTTGTGTCAGATATCCGGTAGTAAATAATACACTCCACAAATGCCCGACCGATTTGTCAAGTTCATTGTATGTCAGTTCCTGTCTGATTTCTTTTACTATTGATTCTCCGGCAATCAACTGCTCTATCTCGTCCTTCGTCTGCTTATTGGATTTATCAATAAAACGACGTACAATACTGTTGCTGCTGGTATTGGACCAGTAGTCCTCCGGCAATGCTTCCGGATCTGCGCACAGATTCTTACAGTAACTGATCACATCCCATGGACAATATACTGCTTTCTTTCCAAACTGATAACCATCATACCATTCTTTTATGGTTTCATAATGCTCTGAAAGCCCGAAATATTCCAGTAAGTCCCTGACCTCACGATCTGTAAATCCAAAAAACTCATCAAACTGTACATTCGTAATTGACAATACATTAAAATTATTAAGTCCTGTAAAAATACTTTCCTTTGCGATTCTCAGACATCCTGTCAGAACTGCAAAATACAGATTCGGATTCGTTTTTAACACATTTCCAAATAAACTCCGTATCAGAGACACCATTTCATCATAATAACCATACTGAAATGCTTTATTCAACGGCACATCATACTCATCAATCAGCAGAATAACCTGCTTCCCGTAATGTTTGTGTAACAACATGGAAAGATTTTTCAGACTTACAGGAATCATCTCATCTGCCATGGTAAAACAGCCATTTTTTACCACTGTAAATCCCTGATACAGTTCCTTCTCCTCCTCTGTCAGCCTTTCACTGTCCAGAAGAAAAGAAAATCTCATCGCTTCCATCCCCAGAACATTTTTCACAGCGGCAACTGCATCCTGATACTTCATCCCTTCAATCCCTTTCAGACTGATCGAAATTACAGGAAACTGCCCCATATATTCCCGGCAGAGTTCCCTCTCCTGAGAAATCTGCAGCCCGTCAAATAATTCCCGCTTACATCCAATCTCGAAAAAGCACTTCAGCATACTCATATTCAAAGTTTTTCCAAATCGGCGTGGTCTGGTAAAAAGATTTACCTCTCCCCAGCTCTGCAAAAGCTCTGCGATCATGCTGGTTTTATCTATATAATAAAAATTCTGCTCTATGATTTTCTCAAAACTCTCTATTCCCACCGGCAGTTTCTTCTTATTCCTCATGCTTATTCCCTCCCGGAATCTACAGACTCTGGCCGAATTTATCCTTACAGACAAAAACTGCTTCATGATCCTGCTCATTTTCATTATCTGAAATAAGGATAGCACGAAACAGTTTTATCGTAAAGCTGAAAAAATCAATGTTGACAGACAAAAAACTTTCCATCAACATTGATTTCTATTCCCAAAACTTCTGTCAGATACCAAATTCCAAAAGTAACTTCTTTTTATAAGCTTTATCTGATGTACAACGCACAATTTCCTGAACCCTTCCGGCATTTGACAAAGCTATGATCAAAGCATCATACTTATTTTCATTTTCTTCAGTGCCTTTAAGTATCCCTTGTTCTATTTCTTTTTCTATTCCTTGTTGTACTTCATTATTGTAAATGTCCTCCAGTGCTTTACACATATCCACTTCGCCGCCTTTCTGCTTTTCTGCTATCATTTTTCTCACCTGTCTGTGGCATCCCAGCAAAATACCTACTGCTTCACTCGAAGTAACATCCATCTTGCTGAAATATTCCTCATTTTCTTTCAGGTATTCCTGAACCTTTTGGTGATCATTCCTGAACGCCATTAATTCCAGAACCATTCTCAGGTCGCTGACAAAAGTTCTGTTGTTCCATCACTGATATTAAAATTTTCATCTTCACTGTTTTCTGCTTTTCCAAGTGTTCGATATTTCTTCTTCTGAATATTCTTTGTCAATTCTTGTTTCCGGATTTTCACATTTTTCCCAGCATATTCCACACATTATCCGGCATATTCGTCAGACCATCTTTTCAGCCATCCCTGACAGGAAGCTGCACAGATGTCTCTGTCCGTCCTGCTTTCTGTCAGCCGGACGCAGATATTGATTATTTTTTATCAAAAAAAGGAACGGCTGGTGCTTCTGTCCGGGCACCTTTGCCATTCCTTTTGTCTTTATCTGTCGTTTCTGTTTTCCGTTTTTATCGGCTGCTTTTAGTTTGCCTTAAAGACTGCCACATTCTCTTTGGAAAGATCGATCTTATCTGAGATCAGAACAGGTGTTGGTATTATTGTCACTGGCACTGTAGTTGTAGTATCAGAGATCAATCCTGTTGTCTTATCTTCATTTCCGGTAAATGCACTGGATTTGATCGCGCTCTGTAAGGTATTTCCAACTGTCACATCTGCATTACCTGTAAATGCATTCGTGTCTGTTATGTCCGTTGTGGTCGTTGTAGTGGCAACACTGCTGCTCTGCATCTGCTGCTGTTCTTCTGCCGTCGGGTAGAAGGATGGCTGGCGGATATAGCGGAAACTTGCGCTGTAAGCCTCGCCTACAGTTACCCCGTTCTTACCGGAAGAACAATGTACGGCAATCCAGTCACCTGCATCCGTCTTACCGCAGAGGATACCTACATGGTTATCGCTTCCATTCTCCGGACCTTTCTGGAATACGAGATCTCCTGGCTGTGCATCGGCCTCTGTTACCACATTTGCCTTTTCCCACTGTTCAGAAGTTCCGTCTCCGACTGCTGCCTGCATGCTCTGATCCTGATAGCCATTGATCACTGCCCAGGTAACAAAACCACTGCAGTCCAGACCATAGGCACGAAGAGTTCCGGTGCTTTTACTTCCGACTGCGGAAACCTGTGCGGTGCTTCCCCAGCTCGGATCTTCTCCGATCGCTGTGGATTTGCCGCCCCAAAAGTAACCAACCTTGCCGACCAGTGAATAAGCTGCGGAAATAACATTTACTCTCTCTTCGGAAACATCGTCCCCTACGCTCTCACGTACAAATCCATTCGCTGCTGTTACGACTGCACAGAGAAGCTTACAGTCTGTCTCTACATATTTCTTAAGGATTTTTCGGTCCTGTTTGGAAATTTTATTCTTTTTAATATAATAATTAATCTTACGGTTGCCGTATGTAACATGTGTGATGTTCTGCTTGTCCCTGACAACCGGATTGAGTTCTGCAAAAATTTCTGCCAGATCATCTTTGCAGGAAGCATCCAGTGTATATTCTGTTTTTCCCTGCTGGCTCTGCTGATATACATAAACTGCAAGGATATCCTGCCAGTTTCTTACCAGAAGACTGTCCGCGGAAGTGGTTGTCTTACTTTCGGAAGCATCACTGGCATCTGTCAGTTTGTTCTTCTCTTTGTATTCTTTCTCAATTTCATCCATCACAGATGCGAAATCATCGGAGAAAGTCAGATTATAATTATTCTTCAGGCTGTCCAGATAAAAATCCTTGCCAGCGTGAATATTGGACGCATAATAAACCGGAGTTCCTGTCTGTGCCGCAACTGTATTCACCTGATCAGAAAAAGGATTGGCAGGAGTTACATTCTGATTATTCTGGTTGTTCTGCTTTGCTTCGAGTTCTGTGATGGTATTCTCCATCTGAAGCAGAAGGCCATAGTTGGTTACCTGATTTTTCTCATCATCTGTCAGCGCCTCATATGCCGTACGGATACTCTGAACCAGTGATTTCTTCTCCAGAGTAATGCTCTGCTGGTGAAGTTCATTGATCCGGTTGATCACTGCCATGGCATTATCGGTAGTCATCGTTCCCGGTGTCGGTGTCACTGTCGGCTCCGGTGTCGGTGTGTTCGGTACAGGTGTTACCGTCGGCTCCGGTGTCGGTGTATTCGGAATCGGTGTTACTGTCGGCTCCGGTGTCGGTGTGTCCGGTACAGGTGTTACTGTCGGTTCCGGTGTTGGTGTATCCGGCGTCGGCGTGTCCGGTACAGGTGTTACCGTCGGTTCCGGCTCCGGTGTATCCGGTACAGGTGTCGGGTCCGCAGGTTCTGGTGTCGGATCTTCGGACGGCACATCAGGTTCCGATGAAACATCCCCTGTTGTATCATCCCCGGAAGAACTGAAATCGTCTGAGCTGGATCCAAATTCATCTGATGTATATACAGTCTCCTCGGCCGCAAACACAGGCATGGATCCGGATAAAATCATCCCGGATGCCAGTGTCAGACACATAAACCTGGTAAGATACTTGTTTTTCATATATCTAAATTGCTCCCTTCTTTCTGCGGCATATTCCCGTCCCCTGTTTCCGGAAATATGCATATCCTCCATCGCATGATCCGTCTTCTGCCGGACAATGCGACCATTTTATTTTCCCAAAATGCAGGTATCATTTCCACCGTCAGATCACTGTTTCGTCTGTTTACAGTAACCTGTAACCGGTCTGATCCCTGCTGTCTCAATGACCTTTCAGTCAAACATCAACCTGTTTTATTCTAACATACTCAATTTTTAAAATCAACCGCATGGAAAAAGATACTGGCTTATTTTGGGAAAATTCATTTTTTCTTCACATTTTTAAACGGGAACTGTTTAAACGGTATCCTGCGCCCCAGACCGTCTCTATGATCTGCGGAGATCCTGAATACAGATCTGATCCGGTGTGTTTTCATTGCTGTTATTTTTGCCGGATGTCAGGCGCTCATATTGTTTCAGATGGGATCGTACTCTTGCCACAAGCTGAGAAGGATCAAATCTTAAACAAAATATCCTCTTCTCACAGATTCCGGCTGTTCACCCTGTCTGCCTGAAGAGGATATTTTAACTTTGCGCTTTTAATTTTTTTTGCTGTCCGGGTCCATATTTCCTGTTTTTTGTTCCCCTGACTTATCTGGACTTAATTATAAATATTTCTGTATCTCATCCCTCAGATTTTCTTCTGTACGGATCAGTTTTTTTGCAAGTGAAATGCTTTCGGCAGATGCATCTTTGCACTGGTGCATGGCTTCCGTGATCGACTGGATTCCCATGTTGCAGCCATTCAGGAGGATTTTTACTGCCTGTTTGTTCTCATCCTCCCCTGTCATCATCTTCACTCCTGTTGTCATCCAGGAAAAGGTGGAAACCATAACTCCTGGTTCTTTTTCCGGCTGTCCGGCACGCATAAGCATCTTTGAAACCTCTGCCTCCAGTTCCTTATGTCTGGAACAGTATTTCTCAATCACCCCTGCAATCCCCGAATCCGTCACATGGTGCTCTACCTGCTCCATGCTTTCAATTCCCATCTTACATCCGACACTGCACTCTTCCAGCAGTTTTTTCGTACTGTTATCCATCTTTTATGTCCTCCTGTTCTCATAGCCTGAATCCGAATACGGTCTCTGCATTTCTTCTGTATTTGTCGGATATAGTATGTGTACTTTTTTCTTCATTATGTATAAATACATAAGGCATTCAGAAACTATGATGTGTATAGCATAGATATTGTATGTGCCGAAAAATTGACATATACATGATAAAGTAAACAGTTTTTGTGACACATCAGACATTATCTGTGCAGCGCGATCACGATATTTAAATACGCGGCAAACGTCAGCCAGACAAGATATGGGATCATCAGTCTTGCCGCGCCTTCATCAATCCGGGCAAATTCTTTTATCATGACGAATACCAGATACCACAGCACCAGCAGCCAGACTGCCGCAAACAACTGCCACCCCAGATTAAAAAAGAAAACCGGCCAGAAAAAGTTCACTACAAGCTGGATCAGGTACAGTTTCAACGCTTCCGCTTTTGGATTTTTCAGATAAATACGGTACGAGGCAATTCCCATCAGCGTATACAGGAGTAACCAGACAACAGGAAATACCCAGCCGGGAGGTGCCAGCGGCGGATGATACATTTCCTGATACTGTGCCATGCTTCCAAATGTAAGAAAGCCTGCAATCACTCCGGTTCCCAGAGAAATCAACAGGCTGACCAGTAAGGGGGGTCGTTTCATGGAAACCTCCGTTATTTTAGCATTAATCCATTATATTCTTTCACGACAGCAGAAATTCCATATTTCTATCCACAATTCACTTTCTGCCTTTCCATGCACCTGAAAGACCTGCTGCCTGTCCCTGCTTCGTTTCTTCATACTTTCTTACCAGAAAACAGGCTGTTATACTTGTAAACACTGCTACCAGAAAACCTGCCAGTACATCGCCCGGATAATGAACTCCCAGATAAAGTCTGGAAAAAGCAACCATTCCGGCAAGGATCACTGACGGAACTCCAAATTTCTCTGGCATCATCCGCAGATAGACCAATGCGCAGGCAAAAGAGGCACAGGTATGACCGGACGGAAAAGAATAATCCGTTGGCTTCGTGATCAACGGAAGGATCTGCGCATAGCTGTCAAAAGGTCTTGGACGGGCAACGATATTTTTCAGCAGCAGATTCGTAATGAGAAATCCCAGTGCCAGCGAAAGCACTGCTGTTATTCCCACCTTTCGCGTTTTTCCAAAGCAAATCAGGAGCACACTCGCCACGATCCAGAACCATCCCCCGTTTCCCAGAAAAGTAATCACTTTCCATAATGGAGTCAGGACATCCACCCGTAAATGTTCCTGTATCCACAATAAAATATCTATATCTACTTCCTGTAATATCATCATTCTTTTCACCTGCCATTATTTTTATCTGATCTTATCTGATGTTTATAAGCACCACATATCACACAAAATTTATATAAGGATTATACCAGTCCGGCACCTTTAGCGCAATCATTTCAAATAACACCATATCACTTTTAATTACTCGTTTTTTCTTTTTTATTCTATTGCTTTTTCCTGTTCAAATAAATCTTCTCTTGTAATATTCTGTGCCCATTTTCCCTGACGGTAATGATGGAATACCCATGGCCATTTTACAAATTCATCTGTACATAGCAGGAAATATACCCAGAGAACCGGAAGTTTCAGGACAAATGCTGCAAAGAATCCAAGCGGTACTGCGTATACCCACATATCAATCGTATCGCAGATCAAGCCAAATTTCGTATCTCCACCTGCCCGGAAAACACCCGCAATCAATGCTGTATTCACAGCAGAACCCATAATATAATAAGTATTGATAAGCAGCATATATTTCAGATAATGCATCGCACCGTCACTTAAAGATGCAAATCTCATTACCAGAGGCGTGATGGCAAATACAATCACACCACCGATCGCACCGGCAATCACAGTCATTTTCAGCATTCTGGAAGCGTATACTTTTGACTTTTCCAGATCTCCTTTTCCCATTACATTACCAAGAAGAATTGTTCCTGCACTGGCAATCGCAAAACAGAAGACAGAACCAATATTACGGACAACGGTGACCAGTGAGTTTGCTGCAACTGCATCTGTGCCCAGATGTCCGAGGATTACAGAATACATGGAGAATGCCACACTCCAGGATACGTCATTTCCAAGTGCCGGAAGTGACAGCTTCATAAAATCATGGAATAATACTTTACTGCGGATAAACATATAGGTCAGATTCAGCTTTACATTTTTGCTCATAAAAGAGACGATCACACAGGCAACAAGTTCTACCAGTCTGGAAGAAGCTGTCGCGATCGCAACACCTGCAGCGCCAAGCCTTGGTGCTCCGAACAGTCCGAAAATGAACGTAGCATTCAGAATAATATTCAGAATGAAAGCCAGCATATTTAAAGCCATACTGATTGTTACTCGTCCGACGCTGCGCAGAATTGCCAGATAAACTTCTGTGACACCCCAACATAAATAAGTAATACCCATAACTCTCAGGTAAGAAGAACCAATGGAAATCAGCTCAGGATCGGATGTGAAAATCTTCATCATAAGCTGAGGTGCAAAAAAAGCGACCAACGCAGCAATTCCGGAAATTACGATTGAGAAACGAAGTGCAATTCCCTCGATTGCATGAATTGCCTGTAGATTATTTTTTCCAAAATACTGTGCGCATAGAAGAGATGCGCCAGTGCCAAGTCCATAATATACCATAAACAGGATATTGGAATAATTGGCAGCCAGGGACACTGCGGAGATTGCAGACTGTCCGACGTAATTCAGCATAATTACATCGGCAGAGTTAACTGCCGCACTGAGCAGATTCTGAATAATGATCGGAATCGTCAGTTTAAACATCTGTCGGTAAAAATCATCTTTACCGTTCGATAGCATATTTGTCATATTTACCCCCATAACAATTACAATTTTTTTCATATCTGATCAGACATTATTGTTTATCTGTTTTTATCATAGTCTTTTCTATGGAGATACGCTATCTGTATTTTGACAGATTTCTACGATATTCTGACTTTGTATAAAATTCTTATTTCACTTTTTCCAGCAGGGCTTCCTGTTTCTGCTTTATGAAAAATTAATGGATAAAATAATTTCTAAATTGTATGATAATTTTATTAACAAATGAAAACAGCAGGAAATGCCCTCTGAATAAGCCTCCCTGCTGTTTTACACTCTTTCAATTATAATGTATTCAGGTCGATCCTGTAATCGTCAGATCCCTGTCCATCTACTGTATAGTAAGCGGCTTTCTGCTCAGCATTTACATAAATACTGATTTCTTTTCCTGCGATGTCTTTCTCTTTGATGTCTTTTTTCACTGCTTCTTCGATGGAGCTCATTGTAACTGCAAAACCAGGTAATTCGATCGTTGTCTCTACGATTTTCTTGATGTCGATATTTTTAGTCACTTCTTTTACTGCTTTCTTTACAGTTTCCTTTGCTTCTTCTACAACCGGAGCTTTTGCGATATCGCTGGCAGCATCTTTCGCTTCTTCGATCACTTCAGCAGCTTTTACAGTTGTTTTCTCAACAGTTTCTTTCACTGCCTCTGTAGCCTTTGTTGTAGCTTCCTTGATTGTTGTTTTTGCTCTTGAAGTTGATTTTTTTTTCATAATAATCTCCTATTCCAACTGATTGATCTTACAGTTTCCTGCTAACCGTATCACAAATCCCGGATAATGTCAAATTTTTGTCAAAATAAACAGTTATTCCATCATCAAGCTCCAGTTAATGTTCATGCGCCATCAGACACTCATCACCCTATTCCACGTTCTTCAGTGCTTCATCCATCGGAACTTTCTTCACCCTTCTGAATTCCAGAAGAGCTACCAGCCCATAGGTAATAATTCCTGCTGCAAACATCTGTACATAAATCATCGGGTCAATCCAGAGAGTGATCCAGCCGGAGATACTCGCCAGCATCATTTCACGAAACAACACATTCATAAGCGCCGTCTCAATCGGAAGGCTGACCAGAAGGCAGATCACCACTACGATTGAAGTAGAAAGAATATATAATCTGCTGATCTCCCCATTCGTGTATCCCAGAATCTTTACCATGGAAATAGACTGGGCATTCTTTTCAATAATGATCTTGGAAAGCAGATAGATCAGCACCATATAGATCATAATGGCAAATCCATTGATCAGGCCCATCATACTTCCCATCGAAACATCAAGCTGTCTGGAAATTTTGGTCAGCGCATCCAGATCAATCACAGAACCAATATACTGGTCCTTGATATCCGTAATCTCTGTATCCGAGAAATAGCCGCTGTAATAATCATCTCCCAGATCAAATATCTGGTTCAGTTCACTTCTCGGCATAAACACACAAAGAGCCGCCGTATAATCATAAATTCCCACTATCCTGAAAGAATACTCATCTTTTTCGTATTTCTCCTTCAGAGTAATCGTATCTCCGGTATGGAGCAGGAATTTATCTGCATATGCTTTGGAAATATACACCTCTGCATCCGCATCTGAACTGTTTTCAGCCCCTGTATCTGCAAAGTCAATCTTCACATATTTACTGTCCGGTTCTATTCCGTAGAACGTAACTTCCTCACTCTTATATTTTCCAGGCAGCGTATTCAGTGAATAAGCTGAAAATTCTTCCGCATCTTCATTATCCGTCTGAGAATCCATATAAAACTCCAGCAGAGACATCAAACTTTCAAATTTATTACCACTTACCGCACTGACCGGAACCTGAAGCATATACTGGTACTTCGCCAGCATATTCTCCTGAATCTCCACCTGATAATGTGCCAGCACAGACGGCAGCAGCAGGCCAAACATCAAAAGCAGATTGGCAAACACAATTCCGATAAACAATACCACATAATTACTCATATTCTGGAAGATCACGCGCAGTCGAAATCTGGAAAATATCTTAATCTTCGGACTCAGACGGATTGCCCGCTTCTGCCTGCGTCCGGAAGAAAGATCCCTGCGCAGGAATTTCAGAGGAGATAATTTCAGTTTATGTCTCAGAACTCCGTAATTGACCACCAGCATAATGATCACCGGCACCACAGTCGTAAGCAGAAAAGCTTCCGCATTCCAGATAGTCACATAAGTCGGAAGACTGTAGCTTCCGTAATACATCGCTGCACAGACATCCTTAAACACTGTATATCCAAGGATATTTCCAATCAAAGCACCAGCCAGTGTAACCAGAACCGGCAGCGTCATATAATGAAGCACCAGCTCCTGTCTGGTGTATCCGGATGCACGCAGCGTACCGATCACGCCCGCTTCCTTTCGGATCGTATTGCTGATCGTAATCCCGAACACAAACGCCATGATCACTATAACAATATAAAGCAGCATGGTTACCATCGCCTTGTCGCCGCCCATATCATCCCCGGTAAAAATGATCGCCTGGTTCACATACCGCGGTACAAAAGATTCCAGTGTCACAATCCCCCCGATATCCTCCATCAGATCCTCGGAAACTTCCTTTTCCTCTTTCTCTGTTTCCGGCTTCTGATCATAGATCCAGGAATAATTATACTGTAACTTACTCTGATCCAGAGAGTCAAATTCTTCCTCTGTTACAACAGAAACGCCAAATTTCACAGAATCAAACATGGAATCATTATTGTTCTGGAACAAAGCATTGTAATCCGACAATGCCACCAGTCCCGTAACCTTCCAGGTCCTTTTTCCGCTTGTCAGAGTATCCCCCACTGACAGACCATTGTTATCTGCATACATCCTGTCAATGGCGATCTCCCCGGTTTTCTCAGGCAGGCTGCCCTCCATCAGGCAGACCTTGTTAATCTCCTCTCTGTTCTTAAAAATACGCATGGTACTTCCGTTATCCAGAGGCTCCTCCAGATAAAAATTATCGTACAGCTTCACACCCAGGTCTTCAATCTCTTTCCTCTGTGTTTTATAAATCTGCTCTGCCGTGCGGAAATTTCCATCCTCAATCTTATATTTCCCGAAACTCTCATTATAGGCAGTCAGCATACTTCCATCCGCTACAAGGAAGCCGGAAACAAAACCAATCGTGGCAACCATCAGGATAAACACTACCAGATACTTCCCGATCTCACTCTTTAACTCTCTGGGTAAACGCTTTCTTAAAGGACTCTTCATCTCTTCGTCCTCCTTACCAGTCAAGCTCTGAAGCCGGAATCTTATGTTCGTTAATATAATTCTTACGGATCATACCGTCTCGAAGCTTCACTACACGATCTGCCATATCTTTGATCGCATCATTATGCGTTACCATCACGATTGTATTCCCATACTTCTGATTCACAGTCTCAATCAGTTTCAGAATCTCTTTCGAAGTATTATAATCCAGCGCTCCGGTAGGCTCATCACACAACAGGATATCCGGGTTCTTCACGATAGCTCTGCCGATCGCAGTTCTCTGCTGCTGACCACCGGAAAGCTGATTCGGCAGCTTTCTCTGATGCTCATAAATTCCCAGTGTACGAAGCAGCTCGTCCACATCCAGCGGCTTATCGCTCAGATAGGCACCGACCTCTATATTCTCCCTCACTGTAAGATTCGGGATCAGATTGTACATCTGGAAAATATAGCCCAGATGCTTACGTCTGTACAAAGACAGCTTCTTCTCCGACATATCCGCCAGACGCTCCCCGTCTATGACCAGATTTCCCTCATCCGCACTATCAATTCCACCGATAATATTCAACAGCGTAGATTTACCCGACCCAGACGGTCCAAGTAAAACGCAAAACTCTCCTCTCTCTATCTCAAGATCCAGTCCTTTCAGCACATCCACACGACTGTCCCCGGTACCAAAAGATTTCTTGATGCCCTGTATCTGCAGAAACATTTTTCTCATTCCTCCCTCTTGTTCACTCCAACTGAGCAATTTTTACAGCATAACTTTGTTCATCTATAACCTGACTTATAGCATTGTTATACTTATCTAACTTTATGTTAGTGTAAACTTACTGCCTTGTCAACCAATTTTCGCAGTTTCGTAAAATTTCTACACTCAAAAAAAGACAGCCTCTATCTCAAAAATAGAAGCCAGAGAACTGCGTAAATTGCTTCGTCCTGTGCTTTTGTGAAGATGCCTGTAATCAGCCTTCCGTTTCTGGTATAATAATTTCTGGTATAACAATTTCTGGTATAATAGTTTCCGGTATAATTAGTTATGTTTTCAGAATCAACCCAGGATTATCAAATAATATTTTTTCCAGACTTGATATTTTGATTACATTGCCGTCAGCTATAGTTTTCACGTTTTTTCTATGAAACGAAGATAAAAAACATTTCACTGCCTGCCCATAACCATGGCACGAGAAACAGGAGGATTATTTTATGACAGAAACAGAAATCAAAGAAATCATCCAGAAACAACGCAGCTATTTCCATACCGGTGCTACTCTGCCGGTAGAGAAAAGACTGGAAGCTTTAAAGAAATTAAAAGTCTGTATTCAGAAATACGAACCGCTTATTAACGAAGCCCTGAAACGTGATCTGGGAAAAAGTAATTTTGAGTCTTATATGTGTGAAACAGGTCTGGTCCTCTCAGAACTCAGCTACATGATCCGCCACACCCCATCCTACGCAAAGGAAAAGACTGTACGGACTCCTATCGCCCAGTTCGCCTCCAGAAGCTATAAAAAACCATCTCCTTACGGTGTGGTTCTGGTCATGAGCCCATGGAATTATCCTTTCCTGCTCACGATTGATCCTCTGATAGATGCCATCGCTGCCGGAAATACAGTTGTACTGAAACCAAGTGCATATTCCCCGAACACCAGCCGCGTGATCGAATCGATTATTGGCGAATGTTTTGATCCGCATTATGTAGCAGTCGTAAATGGCGGACGTGCAGAAAACACATCTCTGCTCAATGAGCATTTTGACTATATCTTCTTCACTGGAAGTCAGCATACAGGTCGTGAAGTAATGGCAAAAGCATCCGCGTACCTGACTCCTGTCACTCTCGAACTCGGCGGAAAAAGCCCATGTATCGTAGAGAAAAGTGCCAATCTCAAACTGACCGCCAGACGAATTGTATTTGGAAAATATCTCAACTGTGGACAGACCTGTGTGGCACCGGATTATATTTACTGCGATATAGAAATCAAGGATGAACTCATCTGTCAGATTCAGAAACAGATCAGAAAACAGTTTGGTTCTGCCCCTCTGAATAATAAAAATTACGGAAAAATTATTAATGAGAAACACTTTACACGCATCCATAACCTGATCGATCCGGCTAAAGTTGTCTGCGGTGGTAACAGCAATCCAGGTACTCTGCAGATTGCACCTACTGTAATGGATCATGTTACTTTCCAGGACGCTGTCATGCAGGAAGAAATCTTCGGTCCGGTACTTCCTGTACTGACTTATGATTCACTGGATGAAGCCATTGTAAATATTAATTCCATGGCACATCCACTGGCTTTATACATCTTCACTTCCAACAAAGCGGTTGCTGAAAAAGTAACTTCACACTGTGGTTTCGGTGGCGGCTGTGTGAATGACACGATCATTCATCTGGCTACCAGTGAGATGGGATTCGGAGGCTTTGGAGAAAGCGGTATGGGCTCCTACCATGGAAAAGACGGTTTCAATACTTTCTCCCATTACAAGAGTATTGTAGACAAAAAAACATGGCCGGACCTCCCGATGAGATACCAGCCATATAGAAAAGTTTATGAAAAACTGCTCAGAAAGTTCCTGAAATAAGGGAACTTTCTTTTTTCACCAATTCTCACACCGCATCTTTATAGACTCTCTGGATATGCATTGCCAGATACCCAATCTCCGTCTCGTCCAGCTTATGCCCGATACATCCTTCCAGATTCTTACAGATATCAGCGGCAATCTCATAAGCCTGTGGATACTGATCAGCATATACTCATTCATATCCAGGTTCAGTTTCTCTCCTGTAGACGCACGCGCCACCATATATTTCATATGATTCATCAGACGATTATAAGACAGTGACAGTACATCAATCGGCTTGCCTGTCGCTTTCTCAATCATGTCGATGCACTCTCTCACAGCTCTTGCAGTCTGCATGGCAACCGATACTTTCTCATCACCAATTGCAGAATGAATATGCAATGCCACGTACCCTACCTCATGATCATCAATCTCTATCTGAAGTCTCTCTTTCAGGATTGTTTTCAGTGTTTCCGCAACCTTAAATTCACTGTAGAAAAGAACCTTGATATCTTCAGTCAGTGGATTGCTGATCTGCTCGTTTCTGCGGATTCTGGCCACAGCAAAGGAGATATGGTCTGCAAGTGGAAAGAGAATTCCTCTGTCTATGGAATCTCCAAATACTTTCTGCGCCTCTGTCAGGATCACATCTGCAATTTCCAGATATTCCGGCTCGATTCCCTTTAACAGCTCCTTCGCAGATCCACGCTCCGTCTCCTGTGCCAGGCGGTACATGGTACACTCCTGTGGCTTATCAAAACGCTGGCTGACCTTTTTCCCAAATCCAACACCCTTGCCCAGGATCACATATTCCTGGTTTTCGTCCATATCAATGGCTATGACACCGTTGTTGTTTAATACTTTACTCACTCTGTACATCTCGTTGTAATCCCCTCATTTTGTATTGATTAGCTAAGACATTTGCCTATTTTTCCTGTTCCATCTGTCTCATCAGCTTATTTTCTCTAATTGGTTCTTTAACAGTAATTGTTCGATTAGCCTTATTCCCATATTCTCTGGCAACTTGGATTCCTTCTGCAATTTCGCATGCCTGCTGATAATAATATTTTACTGCTGTTTGAAATACCTCTGGGCGTTTTCTTTGTAGCAGATCCGGACTAATCCGTATTTCTTTTTTATATGGAATATTTTCCTCTTCATAACGGATAAAATTTTTCTGTGTTTTCAGATTAATTATTAGTTTAGGAGAAGCACCAATATATAACTTTTCTCCATCCAATTCCACGTTATATTCTCCTGCACGCCATTTCATAAGCAGCTTCCTTTCACCAATATTTTTCCCTTTTCCAAATTTTCTTTCCTTCCAGAAAAAGCTGAAGATACTCAATTTTTTGTTCGATAGTTTCCGCAATTTTCTCTGCGCGCTGTTCTGGCATTTTTGTATATTTCAGGAGGAGTTCTTCGGATTCTTCCGGAAAATCCTGAAGCTTTTGTATATCAATTATATCTTTATTTTTTATATAGGAAAGCATAGCAGTTTCTTTTTTGCAGAAAGAATTTACTCTGATATTTAATAATCCGGATTTCACCGGAACCGGATCTTCGCTATAAAACAGACAGTTTCCTGTATCATATATAGGAGCCATTTTTATCAGACAATGTTCTCTGTTACTGTACAGAAATCCAAAATTGTTGTAATGTCTGTCTGTATTGCTCAGAATAAAATCTGTCATAATAGTATATTCCAGTTGTGTTCTTACCTCATCTTCATCCAGTCCTGCTTTTACAGCCAATTGGATAATCGCTTCATATTCAGACAAATCATTGGGGACTTTATAGTTTCCGATCAACTGATATGCTGATACCAGTTCCATATCCAAAGATGTAAACAATTCATTCAGACTACACGGAAATTCTTCTCCCTCTATCTTTGTTCTGCCAATTTCATATGGAATATAATTTTTCCATCCCATCCGTTCATGAAGCCGCGATGCGATTTTCTCATTTACAGCCTGCTGCCCATAATTATTGGTATTTATTTTCATCAGATAGCGTTTGCCATCTCTGATGATCCATTTCTTTTTCATTTCTCCATTTACAGAAGATGCCGGGGAAAAACGTGAAATATATCCTTCTACATCTATGCGCCCGGTATCTGTCAGTAAATCGCCCAACTCATCAGAAAAATCATTTTCAAAAAAATTAATGTCCTTCCAGTACAATTCTCTGGAAACAGGCTGCATCCAGTAATGGTCTGTCAGGCTCAGACCATAAGCCGCTAACATTAGAGACTGACTCGTCTCCTCATTCAAAACTCTCAGTGCCTGCTGGATTCCTTTTCTTGTATCAGGAACTGCCCGCATATTCCACCATTCTATGAGTCCGGTACCATCAGAACCACATCCGACTGGAAGTTCTTCCGGCAGATATATTTCCAGAATATATTCAATTCTTCCAGAAAAAGTACTGATCTTTACCATGGCTACGTCCAGATCTTTATGCTTTAGTATATACAATTCTTCTGCAACCATAAAAAGCCTCCTTTTTCTTTGTAATTTGGATAACTCAAGTGTATCATATTTTTATGCAAAATCCTACCAGTCATACAAATTTGTTACATTTTCTAAAAATACTTTTAAACAACATACTTCATAAAAATGCTCATAAAAATACCACCAATTTTTCCAAATTGATGGTATATATTTCTATCCTATAATATTATTCCAATGTTTCCACCGCAAACAACGGTTCACCAGCCTTAATCTCACCGTTTGCGAGAAGTCTGATTCTCTGGTTGTCTTCCGGTTCTGTATCAAGAATTGGAGAAGTGATAGACGGAGCATTAGCGGCTAAGAACTCTAAATCGAGTTTCATCATCGGCTCGCCTTTTTTCACTTTCTGGCCTTCTGTTACCAGAATTTCGAAGCCTTTTCCTTCCAGTTTTACAGTATCAATTCCCATGTGGAGAAGCATCGGAATACCGGAATCTGTCTGGAAGCCGATGGCATGTTTTGTGTCAAAAATGAACTCAACTTCGCCGTCTGCCGGTGCATATACAGTGCCTTCTGTCGGAGTTACTACTGCGCCGTCGCCCATCATTTTTCCTGCAAAGCCTTCATCCGGTGCAGTAGAAAGATCTGCTGCGATTCCGTCTACAGGGCTGTAAATAATTGCTGTTTTTCTGATCTTTTCTTCTTTTACAGGTGCTGTTGTCTGTGCTGTATTACCCACATTGTCAGTTCCTGCACTCTGGTTCTGTGCTGCCACGTTATTCTGTCCATTTGCATTTCCTGACGCGTCATTTCCGGATTCTGTTACAGCATTGTTCTGTGTTTCCTGAACATTTTCCTGCGCATCTTCCGCAAATTCATTCGGAGCAGTCTCCAGATATTCTTCCAGTTTTGCCTTAATAACTGTTACATGAGGGCCATAAATAACCTGTACGCCCTGTCCCTTTTTCACGATTCCTCTGGAATCTGTCTGTTTCAGAAGTTCATCACGAACTCTCTCAGGCTCTGCAACTGTGATACGAAGTCTGGTTGCACAACAGTCAACGTCTACGATATTTTTCTTTCCGCCAAGGCCTCTGGTGATCAGTTCACTTACCGGGTCACTGGATGTTGTTGCAGCCGCACCTGCTGCCTTTCCGGCTTCTTTTCTTGCATTTACATCTGCTTTTGTATAAAGTTTTGTCTCTGTATCGTCATCCTCACGTCCCGGAGTCTTAAAGTCAAATTTTTTGATCATGAATGTAAAGATCACATAGTACAAAATAAAATAAATAATACCAACCGGGATGATTCTCAGCCAGCTTGTCTTTGCATTTCCCTGCAAAATACCAAACAGGAACAGGTCGAGAAAACCACCTGAGAAAGTAAGTCCTACTGCGATATTCAGGATATGTGCGATCATATAAGCCGCACCTGCCAGAATCACCTGCACTACAAACAGTGCCGGAGCTACAAACAGGAAGGAAAATTCCAGTGGCTCTGTGATACCTGTAAACATACATGCCAGTGCTGCGGAAAGAAGAAGTCCGCCTGCTGCTTTTTTCTTCTCAGGTTTTGCACAGCGGTACATCGCCAGTGCTGCTCCCGGAAGACCGAAGATCATAAAAATAAACTCACCTGAAAAATATCTGGTTGCATCTGCACTGAAATGTGCCACATTTGCAGAATCAGCAAGCTGTGCAAAGAAAATATTCTGTCCGCCCTGTACCATCTGTCCTGCTACTTCCATGGTACCGCCGACTGCTGTCTGCCAGAACGGCATATAGAATACATGGTGCAGACCAAACGGAATCAGCGCACGTTTGATAATACCAAAAATCAAAGTTCCAACATAGCCGCTACCTGTTACCAGACCACCCAGAGCATAAATACCATTCTGAACTACCGGCCATACAAAATACATCAGGATTCCCACAAACATATATACGATTGTAGAAATGATCGGCACAAATCTGGAACCACCGAAGAATGACAGCGCATTCGGAAGCACAATCTTGTGAAAACGATTATGAAGTGCCGCAACACCAAGACCTACGATAATACCACCAAATACACCCATCTGTAAGGACTGGATTCCACATACAGAAGTCACAGTACCTTCCAGTACACCAGCTGCAACCTGTCCGTCAGCAGTAATCTCACCATTGATGAGAAGCATGGCATTGATTGCTACATTCATAACAAAATATGCGATCAGCGCGGAAAGAGCTGCAACTTCTTTCTCTTTCTTCGCCATACCGATGGCAACACCAACTGCAAAGATCAGCGGCAGGTTGTCAAATACCGCACTTCCGACCTTGTTCATAATGATCAGAAGGGAATTCAGTAATGTACCGCTTCCGAGGATCTTCTGTAATCCGTAAGTAGCGATGGTTGTTTCATTTGTGAAGGAACTGCCGATGCCAAGCAGCAGACCTGCGACCGGGAGGATTGCAATCGGAAGCATAAAGGATCTTCCCACACGCTGCAACACTCCAAAGATTTTGTCTTTCATGTTCTTTTGTCTCCTTTTCCTAAAATCGTGCAGGCAATATCATTCAAATCAGTTCCCTTTTTCCTTCTTCATTGTAAATCTAATCTGATAAAGAGCTTCTGTCTGAATAACAGCCTTGTTTTTCTGGGAGATTAAAACCTTCTGACCAATGATTGTTCCGCGTTTTGCCGCAAAAAATGCATCAAAAAAGGCACTAACCCCCATAAATATTAAAAAATAACATTTATGACTGGTTAATGCCTGCTATCCAGTAACACACCAAATCTAAATCCGAGGACTAGTATAAAGCTTTTTTATCTCTTTGTCAAGAGTGGAGTTCTGTTTTATTTCTGAAATCTTTTCGCAGCATATCATTCATGATAAATGTTTAAAAGATATTTCAGGCTGTTTTTACAGAACTCTGAGGGCTGTTTTAGTTTCTTTTCTTATTCTTCATAGTGTATAATTTATATACGTTTTTTTCTGAGTCTGGCTTCCATTTTTCAAAAGATTACAGATTATTTTTGCTTCTGTCAGATGAATGATATATCCTGGCATAGTTGCCTCCGTTCTTCCCATATCCCGAAGTATCAGCGTTCTATTTGTCTATATTATAAATTTTCTGATACTTTTTCAATACCCTTGTCATATCTTGCTATATTCGAGTCACATTTTGTATATTTTTATACTGAACATGGAATAAGTGCGTAAGTGCCTCAAAACATGGTGCAGTGTAAAATAGCAGAGTTCCCGCTATAATACCTGCGTCAATGCTTGAGGCACTTACCTTTATACTTTATACTTTTTCCATTTTCTCTATGATACAGCTATGTTTCTTCGTCTTTTTATCATAATTAATTCCTGCAAGCAGCAAATTTCCATGATAATCCTTCAGTGCATCTACATAGTCTTTTTCTTTGATCTGAGAAATTGCTCCTTTTGCATTTTTATCCCATTTCAGCTCCAGAACCACTGCCGGTTTGTCTGCATGAATTTTTCTTGGAATAAAGCAGATATCTGCAAATCCTTTTCCTGTGGGCAGTTCCCGTACAATTGTATAGTATTCTCTTGCAAAATAAAATGCCAGATTGATCGTGCAGCTTAAAGAATTTTCATCATTATATTGGAGAATTGAAATTTCTCTGTGTGCTTTATCAATTCCCTCTGCTACTGCTTCTTCATTCATGTCCCATAATGAATTAAGTAATTTTCTGGAGGCTTCTACAGATGTAATTACTTCTTTCCAGTCCATGGTGCTAATCGCATTCACATATTCTTTCGATACCTCTTTATTTGGGATCGATACTTCCTCTTTCAGGCTATCATATGTCAGATATCCAAGATGGACCAGCAGCGTGAGTACATCATCTTTTGTCGCAAAAGTTGTCATATCATTACTGAAAGTACCTGTATTAATCCTGACACTGCCACCTGCCAGCATTTCAACCACAGAATCCTTCAGACCATCCATATTCATCTGAATATAAACTTTCAGCGCTTCATAAGTCTCCGTCTGATTCCAGTAAGTTCCAAATTTATGACGCAGCATAGCTTCTACTACCGATTTAGGACTATACATAGAATAAAACTGATCCCCGTCACGGCTATGTGTCCATAGCCCATAACCATTGTACCAGGCTTTTGTTTCTTCAAAACTCATACCGTATTCCTGGCAGAGCGTATCTACTTCTTCTTCCGTAAATCCAAAATACTGCGCTACATCACCTGGATCTGTCATTGAATACTCGATGAACATATTTAGCGCAGAATGAGAACCATATTTCTTGATTGGAAGAATTCCTGTCATATAAGCCAGTCCTACATAGTCCTGATCCTTTAACCATGCCCGCAGAAAATCCAGATATTTCTTCTGTGCCTCTTTATCTTTCTGATATTCACGAAACAGGCAATCCCATTCATCAATCAGAATTATAAAAGGACATCCTGTATACGCAAAAACGTCTTTCATTGTCTGAACTAAACTTGTTTTCTCTCTGAAACGGATTTTTTCATAGGCTTCCTGTAAATCCATAATAAGATAGTTACGTAACTTTGAAAGCATTTCTTCCATATTGTGCGTCTCACTCAGAAATTGCTGCATATTGATTCGTATGACATCATACTGATTTAGATGTTCCTCATACGACTTAGCCTGACTGATAAGCAATTTATCAAACAGCGGCTTTGTATCCTCATCTTTTTTATAATAAACAGCCAGCATATTCGCAGCCATAGATTTGCCAAATCTTCGTGGACGGCTGACACAGACATATTTCTGTTCCGTGCAAACCAATTCATTTATTTTTTCAATCAACCCACTTTTATCTATATATATTTTTGACCGAAGGCTCCCACGAAACAACATACTTCCCGGATTTAGATAACTTCCCATTATTATTCTACCTCCTGCGATTGTCCTGTTATTACCACTTTTAAAATAAAAAATTTCACAGTATCACTATCTTTATGTACGACAATGATACCATGAAATCATTTTAGCGTAAAGGTGGAATAGCAGGCTTCCTGCTATAATACACATCTTTAGATAACATCGTCTTGAAAATCAACACGATTGCAAACAAATCATTTATGCCCGCCATATAATTATTTCCTGCATCCTTTGGAATACCAAGCGTAGCGTGAATTACCTGATTTAATCAAAACATCATATTATTGTTTATATGCGCTCTTACTGTGTCAGCCGGTACCTCTCTCGACACTCCAATGTAGTAGCGAAGCCAGCAGTCACAGAAATAATCATTTTCATAAGTATAAATCGAAAAATCACCAGCAAACTGCGCCAGTATTTCACTTTCTTTCGAATCGTCAGGAAAAATTTCTTCATTCATATGTTTTATAATAAAGTCTTTGTCCATATATATCTGGAATTCTATAAACCAGTCCGTCTCAATCCATTCCTGACCCGTATCATACCCTTTTTCCAAACGTCCATATTTTGAAATTTCTGCATATTCCGTCTCCTCTCCGGATCGGACAAAAAAGAATTCACATTCTTTAATTGCATTATAAAATTCTGTAATTTTGCGGTTTACTTCCTGCCAGTCTGTCCCTCTCATATACCCCAATAACCTCCCTCAATCGTTTGATTTCCGTCACCTGCCATCTGTATCTATCCATTTTCTTTTTTCAGTTTCTGATTCTTTCTCAGAGGTAAGGATCACACTGGTGATCTCTTTCTCCCTGCAATACTCCACAATGTATCTGATAATCTTATGGAGATAGTCTTTGACTGCCTGTCTTTTCTTTCTGTGAAGCCTGCGGATATGTCCGGATGTCTTCGGATAACGGATCCCCTGTCCAGTCTGCTGGCTGTACCACTGGGACTGTACCCTTGCGATCTCTTTATGATAATAATGGCACAGGGAGAGATATTTTCTTCCAAGAATAAAAGATGCCCCATTTTCCGAATCATAGCAGGTCATCAGATTATGCAGTCCCAGATCAATAGAAAGATAATGTCCATTATCCGGCTTTAATCCTGCGTCCTCCCTTTCATAAACTACAATAACCTCACAGACACCATTTTGCGGCGGGGCAATATAGATCTGTTTGATATGGTCCATGTTCCTGAAAATGGCATTTTCAAGATATAAAAAGCGGGCATGTATCCCATATCTTTCTTCCATATAGATCTTAAGCTGTTTCGGCAGGGACAGACGCATCTGTCTCTTTCTATCCTATGCTATTTTCTACTCATGAATTTCCAATGGAAGTCCATCCGGATCATGGAAAAATGTCATTTTCTTTCCGGTATAATCATCCAGGCGAACCGGCTCTGTTTCAATTCCTTTCCCATTCAATTCTTTTACTGTATCATCTACATTCTCAACTTTAAATGCCAGATGGCGTAATCCCAATGCTTCCGGATAATTTACACGAGCTGGAGCATTTTTTATGATGAAAAGTTCTATTTCCTGCAGCCCACATGCCAGATCAATCTTGTAATCATCACGTTCTTTTCGATAATTCTCTCTGATCACCTTAAATCCAAGCAGATCCACATAAAAATGTTTTGATTTTTCATAATCACTTCCAATGATTGCAATATGATGAATGGTATCGAACATAACTCTCTCCTCCGTTTTTCATATGTTGATATATATTTTTCTCACATTTTATCACAGTAATGATATATGTGGAATAGTCATTTCATCTTCATTTACTTTTTTAACTTTTCTGCCAGTTCAAACCAAAACTCCAATTCAACTACATCTTTTTCTCCATGTTTTCTGCTGCCAATACCTACCCAGTCCGCTTCATTTAGCAGATTCTTCATTGTTTCCTTATCTTCCAGTGCTGATTCACCATCACTCAGCAACCAGATATATCCCGTCTGCATTTTAATAAGTGCAGACATGTCTGGAAATGTCTGAATCTTAATATTACATCCTGAGATTTTTGAAAACTGTATTGTCCGTTCTGACAGATATATAAACCTCTGATATTTTACAGGATTGATGATCTGATATTCTTCTTTCTTTTTACGCTCTGCTTTTTCCATAATTGTTCTTGCTTCCTGGAATAATTTTTGATATTCTTTTTCCCTTTCCTCTACCGAAAGTGACTGTTCATGCTCATCCTGTTCCTTCTTCATCTGCTCATACAGATGTTCCAATGGATTTTATTTCGGAAACCTCCACAGAATATCTGCTATCCTTACGGATTGTCCGAATTGAGATTGCACCAGGTATTTATGAAAATCTGATTACAAATCTTCCTGATATTGAATTTGATATGGATGACCTCAAGGAACTCTATCATCTCCGATGGGCACAGGAAAATGCATACCGTGACTTAAAATATCCGTTATGCCTGAAAGCATTCCATAGTAAAAAATATACATATATCGTTCAGGAAGTGTTTGCCAGAGCAATCATGCATAATTACTGTGCTGCTATTTCTCAGCATATTGAATTACCGGATCGTTCCCGAAAACTGCAATATCAGGTTAATTTCTCAGAAGCTGTCAAAATATGCAGAGATGATCTACGCAGCCGGACTAAAAATAATGCAATAAATATAGAAAGCCTGATTGCCAATAATATCGAGGCAATCAGGCCTAATAGAACCTTTCGCCGCCAAGCCAGGTTCAAACTACCTATGAGCTTTTGTTACCGATAATGATAACTGCTCATAATTAATATAGACCTTTTATCGATAAATGGGAAGTAAAATATAAATTTTTGCTTACCTTTATTAAGGTTACCCATAAACAGATGTTTTCCAATATTTTTGTTGCATTAAGAAAAATAGCAGCTATAAAGAACTACTTTTTGTCAAACAAGGTGCATCCGTTTTTAGATAAATCCTTAAATATACTAAGCCTATAGCGCTTGGCGGATATATTTCTATTATTTTTCTCTTAAGTAAATGACATTGCTTTTGAACAGTAACTTTTTTCTTATTCTACAGTGACACTTTTGGCCAGATTTCTTGGTTTGTCTACATCCAGACCTTTGGCAACGCTGACATAATATCCGAGAAGCTGTAACGGAACCACTGCAAGTGAAGTGGCAAAGTGCTCATCCGTCTTTGGAATATAAACGGTAAAGTCAGCAGTATCTTCAATGTTATAATGTCCAAAAGTAGTCAGACCCATCAGATATGCTCCGCGGCTCTTGCATTCTACCATATTGGAAACTGTCTTTTCATAAAGTTTGTTCTGTGTCAGAATACCGATCAGCAGTGTTCCGTCTTCAATCAAAGAAATAGTGCCATGCTTCAGTTCCCCTGCCGCATAGGCTTCCGAATGAACATAGCTGATCTCTTTCATCTTAAGACTGCCTTCCAGGCTGACAGCATAATCAATGCCACGGCCAATAAAGAACGCATCTTTTACATTCGCCTGTTTGGCAGCGAACCACTGGATCCTTTCTTTGTCGTCTTCGAGAATCTTGGCTATTTTTTCCGGAATAGCGGTCAGTTCCTGTATCAGCTGCTCATATTTTTCTGTGGAAATGGTTTCTCTTACTTTTGCAAACTGCACTGCCAGAAGATAGGATGCCATAAGCTGTGTGCTGTATGCTTTTGTTGTAGCTACAGAAATTTCCGGACCTGCCAGGGTATAGAAAACATTATCTGCTTCTCTGGCGATTGAAGAGCCAACTACATTTACGATGCCCAGTGTGCGGTTTCCTCTTTCTTTTGCTTCTCTTAACGCAGCCAGGCTGTCAGCTGTCTCACCGGACTGGCTGATGATGATCACAAGACCATTGGGATCCAGTATTGGATTTCTGTAACGGAATTCGGATGCCAGCTCTACACGAACCGGAATCCTCGCCAGATCTTCGATCACATACTGGGCTGCCATTCCTACATGATAGGCTGAGCCACATGCCACAATATAAATCTGGCTGATCTTTCGGATATCTTCGTCTGTAAGTCCTACTTCCGAAAGATCAATCTGTCCGTCTTTGAGTACGGAGTTCAGAGTATCCTTTACGGCTTTTGGCTGTTCGTGGATTTCTTTCATCATGAAATGTTCATATCCAGCTTTTTCAGCGGCTTCCGCATCCCATTCAATCGTCTTTGGCTCTTTTTCGATTTCATCACCGTCCAGATTGTAGAAAGTAATCTCTCCTTTTTTTACACGGGCCATTTCCAGATTTCCGATATAATACACATTTCTGGTATATTTCAGAATTGCCGGTACATCAGATGCAATATAAGATTCGCCGTTTTCCACGCCGAGAATCATAGGACTGTCTTTTCTTGCCACATAAATTTCTTCCGGATAATCCTTGAACATAATTGCCAGCGCATAAGAGCCACGGATGCGGACCATCGCATGATTAATGGCATCTACCGGCGTTCCAAGGTATTTTTTATAATAATAGTCTACCAGTTTGACTGCTACTTCTGTATCTGTAGAAGAATAGAATGTATAACCTTTACGTGTAAGTTTATCTTTCAGTTCCTGGTAGTTTTCGATGATTCCGTTGTGTACAGCAACGACATTTCCATCGTCGCTCATATGCGGGTGCGCATTAATTTCAGATGGCTCTCCATGAGTTGCCCATCTGGTATGGCCGATTCCACAGGTTCCGGGAACGGACTCTCCATTGTTCGTCTTTTCTGCAAGAACTTTCAGTCGACCTTTGGCTTTGATAATTTCTACATTTTTTTCTCCGTCACGCACTGCGAGTCCTGCTGAGTCATATCCTCTGTATTCCAGTTTTGAAAGTCCGTGCAGCAGAATCGGTGCCGCCTGACTGTTGCCTGTATATCCTACAATTCCACACATGATTGATATCCTCCCTTAAGCTTTTTCAATGTTCATGATTTCATGATTTTTTCCCTGAAATCTTTTCATATTCTTTTATTTCTTTTTTATATCTTTTTGTATGAACTCTATAATATCTATGATATGTCGCTGTAATCCGGAGTTTTACTGTATCATTGCCAGCTTTCTCCTGTCATTTTATGTCGTGTGTCATTGTATCATGTGTAGTTGTACGTGACAAGAGAATGTCAGAAAACAGAATTCTCTGTTTTTTTGAAAGTACTTTCATCTCTTATCTTTGCTGCCCGTAAAAATGTTACTGTTCTCTCCTCGCACAATAACACATAAAAGACATCATAAATACAATTCTGTGGTTGATTTCTCATCATTGCCACAATATAATGATATCATGGTCAAAAGTTAAAATAACATTCATATTCAAAGGGGGAAATGAAAACCCGTCAGAAACAGGGCTCCTGCTGAGCAGGAACCCTGTTAATTGTCTTTACCTTACTTCGAAGTCTTACTCTTCACTGCTGACCATCCGCTGTACACTTTATTTCCCAGTGCATTGTAGGAATATGCCCGGATTCTGTAGTAGTATTTGGTGCCTTTTTTCAGGCCGGTATTGGTATATTTGAGGGTGGAGCCGGATTTGACGGTTGCTATCTTTTTATAAGAACCTGTAGTTCCAATCCTGCGGTAGATTTCATAGCCTTTGGCATTTCTGGATTTTTTCCAGGTAAGTACGAGTTTTCGGGCAGAGGTGTTGAAAAGTCCGCTGAGAGTTGGTTTTGCAGGTTTTACTGTGGTATTGTCCACATCATAGGTCTTCTTTGTCATCTGCAGGACAGATTTTGAGCCTGTACCGTAGGTGTTTCTGGTTGTCTGATCGTATCGGAAGTAAATATTTCCGTTCTCTGTTTCGTAAGTATATCCCTGAGAAAGGCTTCCATAAGACGGTGTATTGAGGAAAAGTCCTCCGTTTTCTCCTGCGGTGCCTTCATCGCTGTTTGTGATATCTGCAAGATAGTATCTTCCATTCTGTTCTACAATATTCCACATATGGGCACCTGCACCGGTTCCGCCGTCCATCTCTCCGGTGACTGTGCAGCAGGTAATATCGCTGAGATCACACAAATACTGGAATGCTTTGGAGTAACCTTCGCAGACCACTTTTGTGGAATCATTTCCGTCAAATACCCAGATCAGCTGCCATGGATCTCCGTAGCCACCTCTGTAAGAGCCGGAAACTGCGGCATAATTATAATCAGTCAGGTAGCAGATCATTTCTTTATAGGCGATCAGTTTCTTCACTTCTGACATGTTTTTAAATTCATTTACGATATATTTTGCGTTGGCTGCCGCATTTTTGGCTGTTTTTACCATACTGGCATTTACCTGGTATCTGTTATAGGCATACCCGCTGCATACAGGCATGGATACTGTCAGATCAGTAATCTGTGCAATACGTTTTCCGCCACTTACAGTTACAGAGTAATTATAGGCCCACTGCGTAATATCTGTCTTTTCATACCAGTACAGTTCATAAGGACAGTCTGCCAGCAGGCAGGTGATGATCCTGCTGGTATTCAGGCTGTTAAATTTCTGGCTGGCTTCCTGTCCTACCCACGATCCGGAAGATGAAGTCTGCCAGCGCAGCCCCAGGTCAGAGGTAATTTTAAATTTTGTAGTTCCGCCATTAGCTGCTATGCTGGTGATCTTTGCTTTCATTTCCTCATAGAGAGCCTGCTGGACACCGGAAAGAGCAGTTTCTGCTATGGATGTCGCCGGGGCTGTGGAGCTATCCTCTTCATAGAAAAACTGGTTTGCGTATTGTCCGAACAGTTCATCGCTGTCTGCCTCGTTTTCTGTCTCAGGTATCAATCCTTCGGTTACCTGTACAGAACCATCTGGAAGTTCCTTTGTAATCCGCCCGGTAAGTACAGAATCATCTTCCGTAAAATCGTCTTCTGTAGAATTATTCTCTGTGAAATTATTTTCTGAACTGTCTTCTGAAAAATCCTCTGCAGAATCTTCTGCGAAATCTGTCTCTTTCTGGATTCCTGTTGTGAATATATCCTCTTCTTTTCCCTTTATCTCTGTATTCTGAGATTCATATACGGCTGTATCTGTCCCATCTGTAAAATCTTCTGCTGCCAGTGTCGGCACTGTCATACTTCCTACTGCCAGCATCAGGCTCAGTCCAAGGCTGAGAAATCTTTTTCTTTTGTGCATCTGTCCGTCCTCCTTGATTTCTGAAATCAGAAAATCCTGTATCTTACTTTTCTATCATAAGAATACAGGATTTCCATTCATAAGACAAGTAATACGTGCCAAATCGACATTTTTCATGATATTTCCGCAGGGAGAAGAACAAGCAAGCAGAAGAATCCGTTTTTCTCATAGACTTCCATCAGTCCGTCTGCTGCCTTTATAATATCCCGGATTTCTTCCATCCCGATTCCATGTTTTCGGGATTCTTCTTTGGTTGTTTTCAGATTGGGATTGGTATCCAGCACAGAAGCCGTGATTTTGTTTTCCACAAGGATGCTGACATATTCTTCTTTTTTGCGAACGACCAGATTGATCCTTTTTTCATTTTCTTCACGACAGCTTGCTTCTATGGCATTATCAAGAATGTTCAGCAACAGTATGATCACATGAAAATTATCCATATGCGAAAAATCTCCTTCTATCATACTGAAAGTACGGATGCCCAGTTCTTTACATCTGCTGAATTTAACACTAAGTACCGCATCCAGTATCGCATTTCCTGTTGCCGGAACCTCTTCTGTTTTTCCGTAAAAGTAGTTCTCCTGCATACCCTTCAGGTAAACTTCCAGATCTTTGTATTTCTTCTGTTCGATCAGCCGCTGCATGCAGATTGCATGATTTTTATAGTCGTGATAGAGACGGGCATACTGCTTCTGATCATTCTGCATTGCCTCCTGACCGGCTTTCAGCAGATCCACCGTTGTCTGAAGTTCTTTATTCTGCTTTTCCAGTTTTCTGTTTTTGTCCTGCTGATCTAGGATCAGGCAGCCGGTTCCCATAATAAACAGGATTACCACAATTGCTATCATCAGTTTCGTTATCATTTTATATTATCTCCAGTTTCAATCTTATTTCCAGCGTCTCATATATTCTCTTTTCGTTTTCTCCATGCATTCTCTGCTCACGGACAGAATTGCTCCGTTCTCCATTGTAATGGTAGAGTTTCTGGCATTGATTCTTCTGCAGTAGCGTATATTGGCAATGCATCCCTGGTTAATCTTTATAAATCCCGGAATCTGCAGTTGTTTTTCGCATTCCTGAATGCTTCCACGAAATCTCTCCTTTTCTTTTCCATTCAGATGAATCGTGATCGCATGCTGAAAATGAGACAGATATATCATCTCTTCTGTATCCAGATTTCGATATTCTGTTCCCCGCTTATAGCGGAAAAATATTTTTTTCTCTTCTCTCCTGTTGATATATTCCTGAATAATACCCGGCAGATCTTCCTTCAGACAGCTCTTTCGCAGAAACTGAAGTGGATAATAATGAAGTGCTTCAAACACCAGATGGTCATACGCAGTTACAAATACAATTTTCTGATTCTGTTTTTTCTCCCTCAGTTTCTTTGCCACATCCATTCCAGTGGTTCCCGGCATGGAAATATCCAGAAAGATCAGATCCGGGAAGTCTTCCGGTTCTGTCTGGCCGACTTTTTGCAGAAGGTTCTTTCCGTCTGTATAACAGGAATATTCACATTGCAGTCCGTGTAATCCAAATTCTCTCGCCAGAGCTTCTTTCATTGTTTCTGTAAATATCACTTCATCATCACATATCACAATCTTTAACATATCTTTCCACTCTCTTTATCTTACGTTTTGTTTTTGAAAAAAGTTTAACAAATTTTGTCTGGCTTGGCAAACGGAGTGTCACATTCTGCACGGTTTGCGTCATATCTTTTCGATTTTCGCTCTGATTCTTTGTTTTTCGCACTTTATCAACATTATTTTATGTAACACAAAAATCTCCCTGTTTCTGCGAATACAAAGCTGTATTGCAAAAAACAGAGAGATTTTTTTACTGATAATTTCAGGATAAACCCCCGATTTTTTCTAAAAATCTTCGGAACATCTGTCAGTTTTTCAGTTTGTTTTTCTTTCTGGCAATTTCGAGAAGTTCATGGTTTCTGGCATTCATGGTGCCGAATTCCTGTAGAGGGCAGATAACTTCCCTGCATGTTTCCATCACTCGCAGGGCTTCCTCAAATGCCTCCTGCGAAATGCATTCAAATGGTTTCTCTGTGATCACTTTTCCGGCGAGTGCACTGGCTACCTGATAATCTGCATCATTGGTATGAAGCACACCTGCCGCAAAAGGAATCCCCTGTCTCTGGAGACGGCGGTAAACCGGGATTCCGCTTCCATTGCCTCCGATGACAAAGACCTGTGGCTCACCTTCCGGCGCCTGCATCTCCACACAGCCAAAGTCCGCATTGTAACTGCCTCTGGTAATTCCATACAGCCGGCGGATATAATCCGAAGTAAAAATTTCTTCCGGTGCACCGTATTTCTCTATATATTCGCCATGCACACAAATCACTTTATCCGATACTTTCTGCGCAAGATCCAGCTCATGAAGGGACATAATCACAGTAAGCTGGCGATCCAGTACCATCTGTTTGAGGATAGTAAGAAGTTCCAGTTTATGCCGGATATCCAGAAAAGAAGTCGGCTCATCCAAGATAATAATCTCCGGTTCCTGGCAGATGGCGCGGGCAAGAAGGATTCTCTGACGCTGACCGTCACTGATCGCAGTAAAATCGCGGTCCTTTAAATCCCAGGCATGGACCGTCTCCATCGCTGCCCTGACTTTCTCTTTGTCCTCTGAAGAAAGGATTCCCAGTGTTCCGGTATAAGGATAGCGTCCGGTCGCCACAATGTCTTCACATGTCATCAGTTCCGGGCGCATTCTCTCGGTGAGTACGACTGCCAGTTTCTGAGAGACTTCTTTATTGGACATCTTTGCCATAAGCTGCTGCTCCAGATAAACGGTTCCGCTGATCGTGGCAAGCTGACGGGTGATACTTTTTAAAATAGTAGATTTTCCTGCACCATTCGGTCCGATCAAGGTAAGGATTTCACCTTTCTTTAACTGAATATTAATCTCTTTGATCAGCGGTTTTCCGTCATAGCCAACGGTAAGCTGGTCTGTATAAAAAAAATAATGTCCCTGATCTTTTTTACCTTGCTGGTTATTTTGCTGTCTATTTTGTTCTTTACTGCTGTTCTTCTGCATTTAATGGTTCCTTTCCCTCAGCGTTTCTGTCTGCGGATCATGATATAGATAACTACAGGTGCACCAAATACGGCAGTTACGGAACTGATGCTCAGTTCTGTAGGTGCAAACACCGTTCTGGCAATCAGGTCACAGAACAGGCAGAATACTGCACCTCCCAGGAAACAGGCAGGGATTACCAGCAACGGACGGGCAGTTTTCATCAGGCTTTTGACAATATGAGGTACCGCAATTCCCACAAAGGAAATCGGTCCAGCGAAAGCTGTCACACAGGCAGACAGAATACTGGAGAGCAGAATCAATGCAATACGGAAAAGTTTGATATTGACTCCCATATTCTGAGCATATACTTCCCCAAGCTGGTAGGCTCCGATCGGTTTGGACATAAAAAATACGATGATCATGGTAAGCGCTACCGCTGCTGCCATCACCCGCACATTGCTCCAGGACATACCGGAAAAGCTTCCCAGTGACCAGTTATGCAGATTGACAATGTTAGAATCATCCGCGAACGTAACCACGAAGTCTGTGACTGCCGAACAGATATATCCGATCATGACACCACTGATGACCAGCATGGACATATTGTGGACTTTTTTCGCAACCAGCAGAACGAATCCCATAGAAATCATGGAACCGATAAAAGCCGCAATGATCATAGCTGCGGACCCCATGGAGATCGATCTGCTGAGAAAGAAGATCATCAGAAGAGCCACCACCAGTTTTGCACCGGAAGAAATTCCCAGTACAAAAGGACCCGCGATCGGATTGTTAAAGAACGTCTGAAGGAGAAATCCGGAAACGGAAAGTGCTCCTCCCAGAATAATGACTGCCAGGATTCGCGGAAGACGGATCTCCCATATGATATTGTAGGCAGTATCATCACCCTGATGCCTGAAAATAATGTTCAGAATCTCCCCTACAGACAGATGGATGCTTCCGGCATTTACATTCCAGATAAAGAGTACAACCAGCAATACTGCCAGTATCAGAAAAGCAAACCAGTATCTGGCTGCACGTTTTTTGTCATCCATGGTGTTTTATTCCTCTCATATAACATAATTTTTATGATATCAGGGTCAAAAAAGACCCTGACATCATTTTTATTTCAGTCGATGCATGTAGCTGAGTTCATCCAGTGAATCGTCGTCTGTCGTAAGGATTGTATGGATATCTTCGATCATGGTTCCCAGCTCTGTCGTCTCCTGAAACAGATTTTTGCCGGTGCACCAGACATTGCCGTCTTTCACTGCCTTGAAATCAGCCAGAAGATTGCTCTTTGCAAGAAGTTCATCAATGGTGGACAGTTCGCCGTCAATGGTGCTGTTGTAGATAATATAATCTGCATCTTTTGCCTTGGCGTAAAACTCTTCCATCTGCATATTCATGGTAGACAGGGCATTATCGCTCTCTCCGGTATCTTCCGGAACATATTTGCCTCCAGCCAGTTCGATCATATTGGATACATAATCATTATTTTTACGCACATTGACTGCACCTGTGGAATTGATATAGAAAAATGCCACGGTTTTTCCTGTGTCTTTATCATCAGAAGCGAGGACTTTATCCAGCTTGTCGCTTTGCTCTTTAAACGCCGTCTCTGCCACATCTTCTTTTCCCAGCAGAACTGCATAAAGCTTCATCCACTCTGTTCTTCCAAGCGGATGACTTTCGTAACTGGAACGTTCTACCATAACAGGAATGCCAAACTGTTCCAGTTTTTCCTGTACTTCCGGATTATGGTGGATCATGGTGGATTCAATCGCAAGATCACATCCCTCATTCAGGATCAGTTCATAGTCCGGTGCATTGTATTTGCCTGCATAGATCATGTTTCCGGATTCCATGGCATCTTTTGCTTCCTGAATATACCATCCGCTCTCCTGGGTTCCGGAAAGACGGATCTGGTCAATGCCGTCGATTGCACGAAAAAGGTCCATGGCTGATGTCGCCACAAGATAGATATTGTCAATTGGCTGCTGCAGCACAGTGATATCTTCATCCAGTCCCTCCGGCACTTCTTTTCCTTCAGGCACTACCAGAAATTCACCTTCCTGATCGATCGTGATCAGCGCATATCCATCGTTATAATAATCCACGCTGAACTCTTCGGCATAGGAAAGCTCCATTGTGTGATCAAAAGTCAGTCCCGGAATCTCTTCCGGTGTACGGTCAGGGTCTATGGCTGCCTGTACCGTACAGGTACAGCAGAAAACTGCCAGAAACAGTAACGCCGCCAGAAAACCATAGAGAATATTTTTTTCTCTGAAATGTTCTTTTGTATATGTTATCAGATTCATCTCTTTCATTTCCTATCTTTTACCAGACCCTGTTTATTTTGTTTCCTCTGATGCTTCATCGGTTGTTTCTTCAGTTTTGTCTGCTTCTTTTGATTCTTTTACAGTTGAAGAATCAAAATTTAAAGTGTAGTCAATCTCATGAGGCTCGCTCATTGCTACGGTATCTGCCGTTACTTCCATCTCTGCGTCAAAAACACTGACCGGGATTTCAAATGTAGAATTTCCGTCTGTATTGACCGGTTCATATTTCTCTCCGTCAATCAGCATATAGTCATAATTCGGGCTGCTCCATACGATTGTTGCAGTCGCCTTATCCCCTTCTACTTTGATTGCTGCCGGAGAATCTATGGTTGCTCTGCCGGAACCACCTGTAAGAGTTACCTCCATAGTATAATCACCATCTTCCAGGTTAAGGTCTGCCAGTGTTTTGCCTGCGTCTTTATCCTCTGTATCTTTATCTTCTGTATCAGCATCTTCCTGAGATTCATCTTTTACAGGATTCTTGACGCTTACTTTATGATCATACCATTTGCCTTTTGTTCCAATCAGGGCTACGTCAAATTCTTCATCAATCGCCGGTACCGGAATATCAAATCCGTAAACTTCCTCGCTCATTCCATCGCTGTATGTAACTGTATCTGTAGTCGGCTCGAGAAGTTCTGCTCCGTCTTTCTGCGCATCTTCTGCTGTTCCCGCAAAAAGATTAAGGATCTTTTTGGATGCGAGACTTACATGGATGGTCATCTTTCCGTCTTTTACGGTAAGCGTTCCTTTTCCGTCATTTGCTTCATTTACATGGAACATACCGCTGTCTGTGTCAAATTCAGCAGTATATACACCATCTTCCAGTGTATTTTCCGCAGATGATGCATCTTTCTTATCATTCGTGTTTTCTGCATCTGTATTCTCTGCTTTTTCTGCATCTTTATCATCTGCTGTATCTTTCGCATCCGTGCTCTCTTCTGTTGTTTCTGCTGCATCTTTTGCATCTGTTTCTGCCAGAACCGGGCTTGTGGCAAGTAATGCTGCTGAAATGGTAAGTGCTGACATCATTAATGTAATGGAACGTTTTTTCATGGTAATCTTTCTCCTTTATCTCACTTTATTTTTATCAGATATATTATATAATGATAAAAAATCTCATTCTTTCTCATTATATAATATATCTGCCCGGAAACTTTTGCAAGTTCTCCGGGCAGTAATCGTTTGGGCAATATTGAAATCATGTTACTGTTCAATCAATGTTCAGTAACAAAATAACTATGCATTCTTACTCTGCACTATTCTTTTATTATTCAGCGTCTTCTGTCTCTGCTGCATCATCTGTTGCAGTGTCATCTGCTGCTGCATCGTCAGATGCTTCTGCGTCAGCATCATCTGTTGCTTCTGTATCATCAGCAGTTCCAAGAGAGTCGATGGCTGCTTTTGTATGCTCTACATAAAGATCTTCTACAGCTTCGATTCTTCCAAGACCTTCGATCTGGCAGTCAACACTGTCGAAATCTCCGGATGCCTCAAACTGGCTCTTCCAGGAATCTTCATCATCACCGGCCATATCGTTGTTAGCGTGGTCACCGGCAACAACCATCAGAGGACGAAGAACAACATTTTTAAATCCTGCATCTTTAACTTTTGCGATAACTTCTTCGCATGCTGTATCTTCCGGTTTTCCTTCTACAGTACCGATGAAAGCGTTCGTGAATCCAAGGTCTTCCATCTGTGTCTGCATCTGGTCATAAGTTACATTAGCTGTATGGGATGTACCATGTCCCATGAATACGAATGCTGTACCAGCATCTGCCGCTGCCTGCATATCATCGAATCCTGCTTCCTGGCATGCTGCATCTGTGATTGCCTGAGCAACTGCTTTCTTATCATCGTTGATTACTGTAGTGTCATCGCCAACTTCACCAAGCATTGGCTCTGCGATTGCTACGGATTCAAATTTATCTTTGTATCCATCGATAGCTTCTACCATCTCATCATATTCTGCACCATGCATCAGATGTGTAGGCTGTACAACAAGGTTCTTAACACCATTATCTACTGCACGGTCAAGTGCCTGCTGCATGTTATCAATTACTTCATCATCTCTTGCTTCTACATGGTTGATGATGATCTGTGCTGTAAATGCACGTCTTACAGACCAGTCCGGATATGCTTCTGCAAGTTTATCCTCAATACCTTTGATATCCTCTGCACGGCTGTCGTTGAAGGATGTACCAAAGCTTACTACAAGAAGTTCGTTCTCACCGATCTCATCCTGGTTACGTGGATCATCTTTGGAAGCATCACCTGTGTCACGTCCAAAATATTCAGGGCTTGCTTCTTCTCCTTCTACCAGTTCCTTCTGAGCATCTGTCAGCTTATCCCATGCTTCTTTAGCTGCTTTGCAGTCTTCATCAGTTGTATCATTTCTTTCCTGAACATAGATCTTGTCGATCAGGGCAGCTACTTCATCTGCTGCTTTCTGATCTGCATCTTCATCACCTTCAGAAGCATCTTCTGCATCGGTTGCTTCCTCGTCTGTTGCGTCTGCTGCATCTGCGTCTTCTTCTGTTGCTTCTGCATCATCTGTGGATTCGTCTGCTGTTTCCTCTGTAGCTGTGTCGTCAGATGCATAAGCAACTGCGCCTGTAGCTGCAGTCATAGAACATGTCATGGATACTGCCAACAGTAAAGCTAACATAGATTTTCTTTTCATTTCAATTTCCTCTTTTATTCTTGTATTTCCGGACAAACGTATGCAAAAAAAGACAGCCACAGTCCCTGCGGCTGCTGTTTCCCATAAATACATGGTGTTTATAAAAGAGCTATGTAAGTTATGAGAATACAGGACCGTAACCCGCAGTCCTTAAATTCCTCGCCAAGGCAGTTCTCCTGACTTTGTTCCTCACCGCTTTCCCTTCCCGGTTTCCCAGTGGTTTCTGAAAGCCGCTCCCATTCACAGTGACGGTATCGTTCCGGACTCTCACCGGATTCTCTTTTATACATCAATTATGATGCGACCCTGACGTTATAACAATTGCACATATTCAATTCGGATATTCTTTTTTTACCACATCTGGCGGAAAATGTCAATACAATAACAAAAATTCTCTAATTCCCGGCAGACTTCTTGTTTTATTCCTGTGTTTCTGTCAGTGTTTTAAAAAAGCAGGTTCTGCTGCCTGTATGGCAGGCTGCCCCGATCTGTTCCACCTTTGCAAGGATCGTATCATTGTCACAGTCCAGTGTCAGTGATTTCACAAACTGCAGGTGCCCGGAGGTCAGACCCTTTGTCCAGAGTTCATTACGGCTTCTGCTCCAGTAAGTCATTTTTCCTGTTTCAAGTGTCGTATTAAAAGCCTCTTCATTCATATATGCCAGCATCAGGACTTCATTTGTCTGATAATCCTGAGCGATCACAGGAACCATTCCATCGCTGTTTAATTTAAAATCAGACCATGCAATGCTGCATTTTAATTTTGCTGTGTTTTCCATATCATCCTTCTCCTTTTCTCATATATCTCAAAAGATATTCCATATTCCAAAAGATATTCTATATCTCAAAAGATGTTCCGCAGGTCTGACAGATTTTTTTATTCCTGCCATTCCGGGAACATCTTTTATTATTAACTATACTTTTATCAGACAGAGATCCGGCTATGCAAGGCTGCCCTTCGTGGACAGAACGTCCGTAATTCTCGGATCATAGGATGTAGCTGCATCCAATGCCTTGGCAAAACTCTTAAACATCGCTTCTGCCACATGATGATTATTTCCGCCGCTTAACACTTTAATATGTAAATTCATTCCACAGGAATAGGAAATCGCATAGAAAAATTCCTTCACCATCTCTGTGGACATATCACCGATCTTATCTGTGGTAAACTCTGCATCCCAGGCAAAATACGGTCTTCCGGACAGATCAACGGCACAGAGTACCAGAGATTCATCCATCGGAAGAATACAGCTTCCATAACGCTTAATTCCCTTCTTGTCTCCAATCGCTTCCTTCAAAGCCGTTCCCAGCACAATTCCCGTATCCTCGATCGTATGATGATCATCCACATGAAGATCCCCGTGAACTCTCACGGACAGGTCAAACAGCCCATGACGGGTAAATCCATCCAGCATATGGTCAAAAAATCCCACACCTGTCTCAATGTCAGAATATCCGGTCCCATCCAGATTAATCTTCAGTTTAATTTCCGTTTCCTTTGTATTTCTTTCTACTGAAGCTTCTCGTGCCATAATTAAGTCCTCTCTGTTCTTCTTATTTATCCTCATCCTCGAAGCGGACTGCAATGGAATTTGCATGTGCAGTAAGCTGTTCGGAAGTCGCAAACTGGATGATATCTTTATGGATATCACGCAGTGCTGCCTTTGAATAATAGACAATACTGGATTTCTTAATGAAATCATCTACAGAAAGTGCGGAGAAGAATTTCGCGGTTCCATTGGTCGGAAGAACATGGTTCGGACCTGCAAAATAATCTCCCAGAGGCTCAGAACTGTATTCTCCGATAAAGATCGCGCCTGCGTTCTTCACCTTCATCATATCCTCGAACGGATTTGCCGTCACAATCTCCATATGTTCCGGAGCGATCTCATTGGCAGCTTCAATTGCCTCATCCATATCTTCTGCAATCAGGATATATCCGAAGTTATCCAAAGATTTCTGAATCATCTCTTTTCTGGAAAGAACCTCCACAAATCCCTTCACTTCTTCATCTACCTTGGCTGCAAACTCCTCGCTTGTTGTGATCAGGATTGCACACGCCAGCTCATCATGTTCTGCCTGGGACAGAAGGTCTGCTGCCACAAAATGCGGATTTGCAGTCTCATCTGCCAGAACAAGAATCTCACTCGGGCCTGCGATAGAGTCAATACTTACATAACCATAAACAGCCTTCTTTGCAAGAGCAACAAAAATATTTCCAGGACCAACGATCTTGTCTACCTTCGGAATACTCTCTGTGCCAAATGCCAGCGCACCGATCGCCTGCGCACCGCCGACCTTATAAATCTCATCTGCGCCGGCTTCCTTCGCAGCTACCAGAGTAGAAGCACAGATTTTTCCATCTTTTCCAGGAGGAGTTGTCATGACAATGTGCGGTACCCCTGCTACCTTTGCAGGCACAATATTCATCAGTACAGAAGACGGATAAACAGCCTTTCCACCCGGTACATAAACACCGACACGGTTTAACGGAGTCACTTTCTGACCAAGCATAGTTCCGTTTGTCTCACTGGTAAACCAGCTGTTCTGAATCTGTTTCTCATGATATTTACGGATATTCACCAGTGCCTTACGGATAACACCCAGAAGTGCAGGATCGATCTGTGCATACGCCTCCTCGATCTCCGCCTCTGTGACACGAATCGTCTCTTTTGTCACCTCTGCCTTGTCAAACTCCTTCGTATAGGCAAAAAGAGCTTCATCCCCGTCCTTTTTCACCTTATCCAGAATCTGTGCAACTGCGGACTCAAACTTTCCATAATTATTCGGGCTTCTTTTCAGCAGATTTTCCAGAATATCTTTTGTTGATTCTTTTGTTAATTTTACTGTACGCATCTTACTTCTCCTCCTGCAGAACTCTTCTTAAGTCTTCAATGAGTTTGCGAATTCTCTCATTCTCCATCTTCATGCTTACCTGGTTGACAACCATTCTGGCAGACAGCGGGCAAACCTCTTCCAGTACCTTCAGGCCATTCTCTTTCAGAGTACTTCCTGTCTCCACGATATCCACGATCACTTCAGCCAGCCCGACGATCGGTGCCAGCTCAATTGAACCATTCAGTTTGATCAAATCCACAGTCTGATGCTTTCTGTTAAAGAAATAATCCTTCGCAATATTCGGATATTTGGTCGCCACACGGATTAACTGATTATTCTCAAGCACTTCTCTCGCACTCTCCGGTCCGCACACACACATCTTGCACTTTCCAAAACCAAGGTCCATCACCTCATAAAGCTTGCGGCCTTCCTCCAGGAGTGTATCCTTACCCACGATTCCGATATCCGCTGCTCCATACTCCACATAAGTCGGAACATCCGGACCTTTTGCAAGGAAAAACTTCATCTTCAGGTCTTCATTGACAAAAATCAGTTTACGGGAGTCCTTATCCTTCATCTCTTCACAGGTAATCCCTGCTTTCTCAAACATTTCCATTGTTTTATTGGCAAGTCTGCCTTTCGTCAGGGCAACTGTCAGGTATCTCATGATTACTTAATCCTCCTTCTTCAAACGTAACGCCACATTATGACCTTCTGCGCGAAGCTTCTGCGCTTCTCTGATCGCTTCTGCACGGTTCTGCGGCTCATATTCAATCACTTCCGGCTTCTCTTCCTTCTCAGAAATCAGTTTCTGGCTGGAAAGAGCAAGAAGAAGGTTATCCACTTCAATGGCAAAACCAATAGATGCTGCCGGCTTGCCAAAATGCTTCATCAGACCATTATAACGGCCACCCTTGATCATCGGCTCCCCGGTTCCATAAGTATACGCCTGGAAAATAATTCCCGTATAATACTGATACTTACTGAGCATACCGAAATCAAAAGAAATATACTTCTCATATCCATAAGTCTTCATGATCTCATAAATCTCTTCCAGTCTGGCAACCGCCTCCAGCGCACACGCATTGTTGGTAAGGCTTCTCGCTTTCTTCAGAACTTCCTCAGAACCAAACATCTGCGGAATCTCCACAAATGCCTTCACCATACTGTCCTTGATCTTCTGCTCTGCCACAAATTCCTCCACACCGAAAGAATTCTTCTGGGAGATCAGAGTACGAAGACGCTCTTCCGCCTCTGCGCCAAGCTCCGCTTCCTTCAGAAGGGATTTAAAATAATCCACCTGTCCGACACTGACCTGAAACTCCGTCAGACCTGCTGCCAGCAGACACTCCACGGTCATCGCCAGAAGCTCTGCATCCGCATCCGCAGATTCATCCCCGATACGCTCCACGCCCATCTGTGTCGTCTCTTTCAGACGGCCTCTGTAACTGGAATTGTTAATAAATGTATTACCTGTATAGCACAGGCTCACCGGTTCCTTATCCGGTGAAAAATAAGTCGCACACGCCCTGGAAACTGACGGCGTAAAATCCGGTCTGAGCACCAGAGTATTTCCCTCTCTGTCAAAGAACTTGTATAATTCCTTAGAAGGAATCGTTCCTACCTCACGGCTGAAAACTTCAAAATATTCAAATGTCGGGGTCTCTATATCTTCATAGCCATAACGATGAAAGACACGATGGATTTTCTCCTGTACCTTCCTTTTCTGGCTGCATTCGCCATTGTAAATGTCTCTTACACCTTCTGGTGTATGAAAAATACGCTGCATGTTGTGGCTCCTCCTCATGTGTTCTTGTTCTACTTTACTACGGTAACGTGTTACCAAATTATCAAGTTGATACGTAAACTAGATAAAATTATAAAATGTTTTTCTGAAATTGTCAATCCCTAATCCTGTAAACATGCGTCCCTTTTCGCTCTCACTCATCCCTCCGATCCAGATCCCTCTGAATCCCCTCAAGATAAGGCACCAGCACGCCGCCCCCCTTCTTATCCAGATAAAACTCCTGCGCAAGCTCCTCCCTCCGGAAACTCTTACGCCCTCCATCCTCCATCCTCTTCCAGAACCCCAGAAGTTCTCTCAGAGTAAGATAATAAAACAGATTCTCATGACTGAAAAAAATAAGAAAAAAAGCCACACCCCCCTGTTTCTCAAAGGCTTCCATAAATTCCACCTGATGAGAATGGATATTTGCCAGAGGAAAAGTGTCGGTGCAGCATTCTTTGGCATCGAAGCAGACAGGAATCCCCTGCACTGCTCCGATGTAATCTACGGTACTTCTCTGCTCAAAATAAGCCAGAGTAATATGCCTGTTCTCCTTATCCATGCGGACCGGAGTGATCGGGGTCGGAATTTTCTGGATGAGAGCCAGCCCCTTCTCCCTGTATTGTTCATTCGTCCTGTTTACCAGTTCCTCCAGAGTAGAACCACGCAAACCTCTGCTGTTCCATGTTGCCACTGTAATTTACTCCATCCTTCTTCTCTTTCGCTGCCTGACTTTCCGTTTCCATCAAAAACAAACTTGTAAATTAAAAACTTTATCTTCACACAACTGAAGTCGCGTGTTTCCAGCCTCTTCAGGCTTCAATATGCAAGCTTCCCACAGTCACCCCAGCAGCTTCACAGACGGATAATACCGGATCACCGCTTTCCCGACAATCTCATCAAACGTCACGAAACTATTCTTCCAGTACCTCGAATCCTTAGAATGATTCCGGTTATCCCCCAGCATAAAATAACAGTTCTCCGGCACCTCATAAGGTCCGAAATCTCCCAGCGGTGTCTCCGCCACAAAACTGTCATCCAGCGGAACTTCCGAATCATTAATATAAACCTTACCATCCGTGATCTGGACCTTCTCTCCCGGCAATCCGATCAGTCTCTTGATAAAAAGCTGTTTCTCATCATCCGGATACTTAAAAATAATAATATCAAAACGCTCCGGATCTTTCACCTTCTTCGAAATCTCATGTCCAAACAGACTGATATTCAGCCCATACGCCAGACGGAACCCAAAGATACGGTCCCCCGTCATAATGGTCTTCTCCATAGATTCTGACGGAATCTTCGCATTGATCAGCACTACATTATTTACAAACATCACGATGATCAGCACTACGACGATCATCTTTGCATAATCCCAGACTTCTCTCCAGATTTTCATGATAACATTCCTCCAGGTGTTCTTCTACGATGACTTTATGAAAAAGATCCGGTACCTGTGCCACAAAGGTCTGGTCCGTCTCCGGAATTACTAATTTATATGCATGAAGAAGCTGATACTTCACGCCATAACCCGCATACTTTCTGTTGAACTCTGCATCTCCATACTTGCCGTCCCCCAGAAGCGGATGCCCGATACTGCTCAGATGTGCACGGATCTGGTGGGTGCGCCCTGTGATCAGTTCCACCTCCAGAAGGGTCATCTTCCCATTGCTGCCAAGTGGATGATAAGCAGTCTCGATCGGCATGGAATCCTCAGACTTCTCCCTGCTTACCGTTACCTTATTCGTTTTCTTATCCTTATGCAGATACCCCTTAATATGGTTGTCCTTCTCAATACGCCCCTTCACCAGGCAAAGATAATACTTGTGAAGTGTTCTGTCATGGAAAATCCGTGAAAGAAACTGTAACCCTGCCAGACTTTTTCCCGCACAGACCATTCCACTGGTATTGCGATCCAGACGATTGCAGACAGAAGGCTTGAACGTCTTTAACTGTTTCTCCGTCAGTTCACCCTTCTTCAGCAGATACCCGATCAGATACTCCACCAACGAAGGCGTCCCGTCGTCTGCCGGCTGTGAAAGCATCCCCACCGGTTTATTCACAATAACAATGTCTGCATCCTCATAAACAATATCCAGATCACAGTACGCTCTCGCCACCTGCACACTTCCTGCAAATTTATCAAACGTCTCATCACTGAGAAACAGCCAGATACTGTCTCCCTTCAGAAGTTTCTCGTTTCCTGTAGCCTTTTTGCCGTTCAGAGTGATGTTCTTTTTGCGGAGCATCTTATAAAAAAAGCTCTTTGGTGCTTCTTTGAGAAGTTTTGCCAGATATTTGTCAAAACGCTGTCCCGCTTCGTTTTCTTCTATGATAAATTCTTTCATAACTATTTTGTTCTCTGTTCTTTCTGATAAAATATAGATGATGTCAGGGTCAAAAGGTATTTTGCCCCTGACTTGATTATTTTAGAGACAAAGTGCCAGAAACGTCTGGCGGATCAGCTCATTTCTGGAAAGATCCGGATATTTCTCATCCGGAGTAAATTTAATTCCCTCTTCCAGACTCTCTTTATGCTCATTCATGGAATCCAGACGCTCCAGAAACGGACGGATATCTGTAAAAATCTTAACCGTAGCTTTGTATCCGTTTTTACGGATGATCTTCTGTGCATTTGTTTCCATAAAAGAAGCATCTATCTTCGGATCACTGCTGTAGGCTGCCACCGTATTTCCACATACTGCCACGGCATCAATGTAGGCACTTTTTTCATAGAATGTCATGTACATCTCATATGCCATGTCAAGTTTTCCCTGATGTCCATGTATCTTCTGATACAGCTTTTCATCCAGCGGCCTGCATTTCCAGATCATGATCAGGCTTACCATAGATTTACATGCCGGAAGGCAGCCGACCACAGACACAACAGTCCAGACGGTCATTCTTGTTTTAAAGTAGATCCAGGATGTAAAAAAGATAAACAGCGGAACTGCAAACAGGATTGCTGTGATGATCAACCGGCGTTTTTTCTCACTTCTGAAATATCCAAATTCACCTTTCGGTACTTTGTTTTTATTTTTCACTTACGTCCTCCTCTGGTGTTTTTCTTATGTGTATTGCGGATGGTACTCTTTTTCTGATTTCCATTGCGTTTATCGTTTCCGTTACTTCCACCGCCTCCGCTTCGACGATTGTTTCCGTTTTGGCCATTGTTTCCATTTCGATTACCATTTCCACTTCGGCTGTTATTTCCATTTCTGCCGCTGCCACCGTTATTACTATTCTCACGGATCGGGCGGATCAGGCATTTCGGACCGTAGCCTACCAGATCCATCCTGCCTGTCATACGCAGACCTTCCAGTACCAGTTCCCTGTTTGCAGGATTCTTGTACTGCATGAGGGCTCGCTGGATGGCTTTCTCATGCGGATTCTTCGGCACATAAACTTTCTCCCCTGTAAGCGGATGAATCCCCGTATAGTACATACAGGTGGAAAGCGTAGACGGTGTCGGGTAAAAATCCTGTACCTGCTCCGGGGTAAATCCAAGGTCACGGACATACTCCGCCAGCTTTACCGCCTCTTTCATGGTACATCCCGGATGGGAAGACATGAAATACGGCACCGCATACTGCTGCTTCCCCGTCTTTTTGTTTGCCGCATCATATTCTTTCAGAAACTGCTGATAGACACTGTGGCCCGGTTTTCCCATGTAATGGAGCACCTGGTCTGACACGTGTTCCGGTGCAACTCTTAACTGCCCGCTGACATGATGCTCTACCAGTTCTTTAAGAAAAGTCTTGTCCCGGTCTGCCACCACATAGTCAAAACGCACGCCGGAACGGATAAAGACTTTCTTTACCCCCGGGATCTTACGCAGTTTGCGCAACAGTGCCACATAGTCTGAGTGATCCACTTTAAGATTCTTACACGGTGTCGGAAACAGGCACTGTCTGTTTTTGCACACACCTTTGGTAAGCTGTTTCTGGCAGGATGGCTGACGGAAATCTGCGGTCGGTCCTCCTACATCATGAATATATCCCTTAAATTCAGGATCCTTTGTCATTCTGGTCGCTTCTTCAATAATCGACTCATGGCTTCTGGTCTGAAGGATCCTGCCCTGATGGAACGTCAGAGCGCAAAAATTACAGCCTCCGAAGCACCCTCTGTTGCTTGTCAGGCTGAATTTAATTTCCTCAAGTGCCGGGATTCCTCCCATCTTTTCATACATCGGATGAACCCGCTCCGTATAAGGAAGGGCATACACATCATCCATTTCCTCCTGTGTCAGCGGCAGTGCCGGCGGATTCTGGACAATATAGCCTTTGGTTCCATAGGATTCTGCCATTGGTCTGGCACTGAACGGGTCTGTATTCTGATACTGTACGGCAAAACTGTCCGCATAGGCTTTCTTGTCTTCTTTTACTTCCTCATAGGACGGAAGAATGATCGGATCATAAATTCCGGACAGATCTTTGCATTTAAAAACAGTTCCGGCGATATAAGTCAGTTCCTCCACCGGAAGCCCGCTGTCGAGAGCTTCTGCAATCTCCAGAATGGAGTGCTCTCCCATTCCATAAGAGATCATATCCGCTCCGGAATCCAGCAGAACACTGTGTTTGACTTTATTATCCCAGTAATCGTAGTGAGCCAGACGTCTGAGGCTCGCCTCGATCCCGCCCAGAATAACAGGCGTTTTCTTATAGGTCTGACGGATCAGGTTGCTGTAGACGACCACGGCACGGTCCGGACGCAGACCCATCTGTCCACCCGGAGAATAGGAATCCTTCTGTCTGTGTTTCTTTGACACCGTGTAATGATTGACCATGGAATCCATATTTCCGGCAGAAACCAGAAAGCCGAGGCGCGGTTCGCCAAAAACCTGGATGCTTTCTTTCTTTTTCCAGTCCGGCTGGCTGATGATCCCGACTTTGTATCCCCGGCTCTCCAGCAGTCTGCTGATGATCGCCGTACCAAAGGAAGGATGGTCCACGTAGGCATCACCTGTGATATAGGCAAAATCTACCTGTTCCCACCCTCTCTGCTTCATTTCTTTTTTATTTACTGGTAAAAATTGCTGCATTCTTATTTCCTCGTATGTACTTGATTTGTGTAACAGACTGGATCTGTTTCAAAAGATCGCTGTTACTGTTCCTTTCTTTTTCAGCAGCGAACCGTTCTGCCACATAGTTAAACATGATGGTACACGGCCTGCGCACGGTATCCTTCTGAAATGATGTCCAGTTGTCTGTGGAATCGCTTCAGCTGCTGAAGATCCTTGGTACGGAATACACGCAGGAATTCGTCCTGAATCTTCATGATCTCGCGTTTGTTTGCGATCTTGTAGAGATTTTCGATATTGATCAGGATATCTTTTACCAGGTTGGACTGCATCTGAGAAGAGTTCTGTGCATCCATGATCTCGTTTCGCACAGAAGACATCTCATGGTCAAGGGCATTGATGGCATCTGCAGCCTTGCTCAGACGTTCTGCCACATGCTCTGGCATATCCCCTTTGTATTTGTACTGAAGGGAATGCTCGATGGTTGCCCAGAAGTTCATCGCCATAGTCCGGATCTGGATCTCTGCCTGAAGTTTCTTCGGTCCCTTGATCGTATCTACGGTATAGTAAATGATAAGATGATAACTTCTGTATCCGCTCTGTTTGATATGTTTCAGATAATTTTTCTCACTCTTTATAGTCATATCGCTTCTTTTCTGGATCAGGGAAGCGACCGTCTCAATATCTTCTTCAAACTGGCAGATGATACGCACACCTGCGATGTCTTCCAGTTCTTCTTCCATTTTCTCCATTGGAATATGTTTGCGCTGCATTTTCTCAAGGATGCTGCTTACGCTCTTGACTCTGCCTTCCACCTGTTCGATCGGGCAGTAAATATCGTTTTCTTTACATTCCTCAATAATGTGATTGAATTTGACTTCCAGCTCTCTCACAGCCAGTTCATACGGGCACAAAATGCTTCTCCATAACTGTATTTCCATTTTCACTCGCTCCTTGCATTTCATACATTGTGTTATTATAGCATAGATTTAAAAAAAATTCTCGCTAATATGAATAGTTTCTGATTTTTTTAGAAATGGCTTTTAAGACCCAGTAAGGGTTTACGCTCAGTTCTTCACAGTGAGGTGTTCTGATATAAATTCCGAGGTGAAGATGAACCGGAAACATGGCTGTCGTTCCCTCTTCTCCGTAGCCGGTGTTTCCCATATAGCCAAGGATGTCACCTGCCTGGATTTCTTCGCCTGTCTGAAATTCTTTTTCGTATGTAGATAAATGGGCATAATAAAAATACCCGCCTTTGGGGGCACGTATTCCGATTCTGTAGCCGCCCAGAGGAAGCCAGCCAATATTTTCCACGATACCGTCTGTGATGCTTAAAACCGGATAATAACCCGGAGTTTTGTTTCTGCCGAAGAGATCACAGCCTTCGTGTGTGCGGTGGCCTCCATATTCTCTGGGAGCTCCGAACGTGTCCTCAAAGTTGATTTCTCTGGATGGAATGGGAAAGTATACAAGATCTGACCAGATGGACTGGTAGCTTTTTTTCAGTTCTTCGTATTCTGCGGGTTTATATTTCTGATATGCGGTGCTGTCAGGAACCGGTTTCGCCGGATAAAAGTCAGTGTTCAACATGGTCGCTGTCAGCAGATCAGAAAACCTTTCTGCAAAATCTCCGCTGACTGATAATGTGGCAGCTGACTCTCTGTCTGAAACCCTGAGCAAAACGGTATCTGCTGCACGCCTGCCTGTTTGTGCCATTCTCAGAAGCTGCTCATAAATTCCGGGAGGCAGATACTGCTGCCTGAAATCTGAGGATTCGCAGGTGTCGGACTTTAATCTTGATGCCTGACTGCGAAGCTTCAGCATGGACTGCAGTACGACAACCGTCAGCAGCAGGATTGTCAGTGACAATACAGACTTAAGCAGAAATGGAGTTTTGCCTGATCTGACTGATTTCAGATGACGCAGATAGAACATTTTAAGATACCTCCACATTCTGCTACAGTATATGCAGAAGTGGAGGCAGATAGAACTAAATCTGATTTCCTGATTTCAATCTTTCCGGTCCGATATCAGTTTCTCTGATTTCCTGATCGATCGGAGATCCGGATGTTATCGGAGATATTTACTTAGTTTTTAAGTGCTGCGAGAACTTTTACAAGGTATTTCCATACACGCTCTGTAGAGGAAATGCTGAGAAGTTCTTCAGAAGTATGGATATCTTTCATATCCGGTCCAATGGATACGCAGTCCAGTCCTTCCATTTTTTTGTAGAAAAGTCCGCACTCCAGACCCGCATGAATGGCTACTACGTTCGGTTTCTCTCCGTACATTTCTTCGTAAACTTCTACCATCTTGTCACGAAGCGGAGAATCCTTACGATACTCCCATGCCGGGTATGCACCCTGAATCTCGTATTCACCGCCAAGGAATTCTGTCAGATATTCAATCTTATCAGAGATGGCATCTCTCGCTGTTTCCACAGAGCTGCGGATACTGGAAGTTGCAGTTACCTCATCTTCTGTAGTGGTAAGGATACCGATATTAGAGGAAGTTTCTACCAGTCCCGGAATGGTTCCGCTCATTTTCTGAACACCAAACGGTACATTTTTAAGATAGAAGACCACTTTTTCCTTGCTTGTCGGATGAAGAACCTTTACTTCTTTTTCGCCCTCGTCTGTGAGAGTTACCGTGATTCCCTCATCGGTTCCTGCGTATTCTTCTCGCCATGCCTGCTGGATCCATGCACAGTATTCTTTGACTGCTTCCAGATCTTCTTTCAGAATCATAAGTTCTGCTGTGGATTCTCTGGTGATGGCATTGTCTTTCTGTCCACCCTGTACACTGATCAGCTCATAATATGATTTTTTCTTCAGGCCATAGAGGAAAGTTCCCAGTAAAGAATTGGCATTGGCACGGTTTTTATCAATCTCTGCGCCGGAGTGGCCGCCCATCAGTCCACTGATCTTAACCGTCAGTTTTTCTCCTTTTGCTTCCAGTCTGGTAACCGGAAGATGGCTGATCCCTGTCTCGCCGCCTGCACAACTGATCCAGATACTTCCTTCTGCTTCAGAGTCAAGATTAATAAATCTTCTTCCTTTTAATACGCTGCAGTCAAACCCTACTGCTCCAAGAAGTCCGATCTCTTCGTCTACTGTGATAAATACTTCCAGAGGCGGATGCGCGATCGTATCACTTTCGAGCACTGCAAGTCCGTAAGCCACTGCGATTCCATCATCACCGCCAAGAGTGGTTCCGTTTGCGGAGATATAATCGCCTTCTACAGAAAGATTTAATCCGTCTTTGGTAAAGTCATGTTCCACATCCGGGCGTTTTTCGCATACCATATCCATATGTCCCTGCAGAATAACGGTCGGTGCATTCTCATAGCCTTCGGTTCCCGGTTTGTAAATGACCACATTGTTCATTTCGTCCTGTACATAATTCAGTTTGTGATCTCTGGCAAACTGTACCAGATAGTCACTGATCTGTTTTGTGTTCCCGGAACCGTGCGGAATTTTACAGATTTCCTCAAAATAATGAAATACTCTTTTTGGTTCACAATTTTCTAAAACTGCCATATGATTACCTCCAAATATAAAAATGATTGTTGTAATATGGTATTAATTTTCATAAACTGCCATAGATTTAGTAAAACAAGGCTTATAAAGGAATGACGTATATGAAACAGGCAAAGCAGGTGATTCCCGTCCGTCAGACTTTCGCTGTCCGGGGAACTTTGTTTCTGGGTGTTCTGCTTCTGGTGTTTCTTGTCATGCATCCCCGTGAAGGATTTGCATCCGCAAAGGAAGGCATGACTCTATGGCTGAACACTCTGCTTCCCACACTTCTGCCTTTTATGATCCTCACCGGTATCCTGATCCATACAGGCGGAATCGAAAAACTTCTGACCCCGCTGGCACCCGTGTTCCGTTTTTTGCTGGGAGTGGATGTCTACGGAGGGTATGTTTTCCTGCTTGGCATGCTCTGCGGATATCCGATGGGTGCCAAACTCGCTTCAGATCTGTATGAAGCAGGTAAAATCAGCCGCTCAGAGGCTCATTATCTCACCACTTTCTGTAATCACGCCAGTCCGGCTTTTGTGATCACTTATCTGGGACAGCATTGCCTGAAAGGAACGGTCCCCGTGTCCCGGCTGTTTATCAGTCTTCTGTCGGCGGATTTTATCTGTATGTTATTCTTTCGCTTCAGGATTTACCCAAAAACAAAAACATCCATATCGACCGGCAGGGAGCATAACAAACCGCCCCATATCCGCAGAGTGAATATCTGCGAAGAAAATATCCGCAAAAAAGATATCCGTAAAGAAAATATCCATAAAGAAAATATCCGTGGATTAAATATCCGCGAAGAAAAAAAAGAGACATCTGCGGCAGCCGTCTCAGTGGGCGGCATTCTTGATGTCTCTATTATGAACGGATTTGAAACGATCACCCGGCTTGGGGGATATATCCTTCTTTTCTCTGTTCTGGCAGGATGTGTCCGTTATTACTGGCCATTCCCGCTTTTTTATCAGTATCTTCTGCTTGGATTTACGGAAATTACAACAGGGCTCAGCCTGATCGCCGCTTCCGGCCTTCCAGGCAGATTCTGTGCTGTTTTATCTGTCACTGCAGTGGCATCCGGGGGCTTCTGTATTCTGGCACAGACAAGAAGCGTCCTGAATCAGGAACTCAGTCTGCTGCCCTACCTGGCTTCCAAATGTATCAGCGCAGGACTCGCAGGGATGATATACTTAGTTCTCTCCGAGATCGTCTAATAAATCATCGTCGTCATCATCTGCTTTGGCTGCATCGTCATGATAGGAGCCTGTGATTGCTGCTGCCTGTGCAGTCTGCGGAGCAAGTTCCTGACGGTTATGGTTGACAACATCCAGACAGCTCTGGAGAGAATCAATAAATGTTTTATATTTCACTCCTGCGTCTTCCAGTGTTGTGTTTAATACACTGCCAATGTTTGCCATCATATCATCTGTGTATGTGATCGCGCTCAGACGAATGCTGTTGGCATCCTGTGTAGCGGAATCCAGAATCTCCTGTGCCTGTTTGTTGGCTGCGTTGATGGTATCATTTGCCTGTGCATAGGCTTTCTGCATGATCTCGTGCTGAGTTACCAGTTCCTGTGCTTTCGCCTGTGCATCTGCGATCAGGGCATCTGCCTTGGACTGTGCGTCCTCCAGGATGGCATCTTTATTGTTGATGATCTTCTGATAACGTTTGATCTCGTCCGGTGTTTTCAGACGAAGTTCTCTCAGAAGCTCTTCGATTTCTTCTTTATTTACGACAATCTTGGTAGTAGACAGCGGCTGGAATTTACAGCTGTCCACATATTCCTCGATCTCACCGATAATCTGTTCAATTCTGCTGCTCATTATTGTACACTCGCTATTGAAAATAGCTTTTCCTTTCTAAAAAATTTTGCTGAAAATTATTTTTGGGTCTGGTTCTTCCCGGAATGAATTTTCTCCATAACTGCATCTGTTATTTCTTTTGGTGCAAATTTACTCAGGTCACCGCCAAAGTAAGCGACTTCCTTCATGGTCGTGGAGCTTAAATACGCATATTCCAGACTGGTCGTCAGAAACACGGTATCTACATCCTGTGCAAGTACACGGTTGGTCTGAGCCATCTGAAGCTCATATTCAAAATCTGTAACCGCACGGAGTCCACGGATGATCACCTGAGCATGATTTTCTCTGGCAAAGTTCACAGAAAGACCCTCGAATGCCTTTACTTCCACATTCGGGATGTCCTGTACCGCCTTTTCTAATATATTAACACGTTCCCGGGCAGAAAACAACGGACTTTTTGCAGAATTATGCAAAACGCCTACGATTACCTTGTCAAAGGAAACTGCCGCTCTTTTTATTACATCCAGATGTCCATAAGTAGCCGGATCAAAACTTCCCGGATATACTGCTATTTTCATTTGTGTTTCTCCTGCTTTCCTCAGCACATATTACTCAGCCTGGGCTTTGATCAGAAATACGTGCTTGTTCGTTTTATATTCTTTGGAACGAAGCTGCTGATATCCAAGAGATTCCAGATAATCAAAATCTGTGTTAAGGTCTGCTTCTACAATAATGAGTGTATTTGCATCCGCAACTGTGCTGTCTTTGAGATATTCCAGCACCTGACGCTCAAGTTCCTGATTATAAGGCGGGTCCATGAAGATGATGTCAAAAGCGCCCTTGCCTTCCAGGGAGCGCAGTGCCTGCAGTACGTCCATGTTCAGCAGTTTACCACCTTCGGCAAGTTTTGTAAATGCAAGATTTTCTTTAATGCAGGCTGCTGCCTTGGGATTCTTTTCTACAAATACGGCATATTCGGCTCCGCGGCTGAGCGCTTCGATCCCGATCCCGCCGCTTCCGGAAAACAGATCCAGAAAACGACAGTCCGGAAGTTCCGGCTGTAAGATATTAAACAGAGTCTCTTTGATCCGGTCTGTGGTCGGTCTGGTGTCCGTTCCCGGAATGGTTTTTAAATTCAGTCTTCTTGCTTTTCCTGCGATTACTCTCATTTCAGATTCAGTCTCCAATCCAGGTCTCCTCTTGCGAGTCCTAAAATAAGAAGCTCTGCTGTGGCGATATTGGTTGCCACAGGAATATTGTACTGGTCGCATCTCTTCACAATGCTCATGATATCCGGTTCTTTCGGATCCATCATAACCGGATTGTAGAACAAAATGACCATATCAAGGTCCTGACGTTCTACCATTTCCATAAACTGCTTGTCTCCGCCAATGCTGCCGGCAAGGAATTTATGCACATGGAGGCTTGTCGCTTCTTCGATTCTTCGGCCGGTTGTACCTGTCGCGTAGACCTCATGTTTGGCAAGTATGTTCTTATAAGCAATGCAGAAATCTTCAATCAGTACTTTTTTGCTGTTATGTGCGATTATACCTAAGTTCATAGTTTCTCCTCTCCGATTTTCCCATACATTATTTTTGATCTCAGATCCGGAAATTTACTTCCGAGTCTGACATCGTTTTTACGTTTCACCCTCGTAATTCTGAATTATATTATAACAAATCACTAAATAAAGCGCAATTAAATCTTAAAAAATATACACAATTCATAATTTGTTAATATTTTGTTCGTTTTCCTATTATTTTGCTTTGTTTTCTATTGTTTCCATTAGTTCTCCCTGTCTGAGGAAATGCATTCCATCATTTGCGGAAATTTCCAGTGTATTATTTCTGAGTTTTCACATACTAGCATTGTAACATCCAGACAGATCATGAACGAAAGAAAAAGATCATGATCCCAAACAACAACCAAGGAGGAAATTGATATGTCAAACACAAAATCTTCTAACCAGGCAGCTGTACCGGAAGCAAAAGGTGCGTTAGACCGTTTCAAATTCGAGGTTGCAAACGAACTTGGTGTCCCGCTTACAGATGGCTATAATGGAAACCTGACTTCCAAACAGAACGGAAGTGTAGGCGGATATATGGTGAAAAAGATGATCGAAGCACAGGAAAGACAGATGTCCAGCGGTTCTCAGGGCAGCCAGATGTAACCTGTAATCTGCGGATTCCTTTTCTGCGGACCTGACAAAAAAACAGTGCTATTTCATTTTCGCAGATGCAGGAATGAAACGGCACTGTTTTTCTATAAAGTTCATTTACGTCATACAGTCAGGACAGTCCGGATTTTCGCAATCCGCAGAAAACCTCTTAATCATCATCTTTTTTCATCTCAATCGAATTACGATGATATTATAATCGTTATCAGACAATTTATCAACTGAAATTGCACAAAAAATATTTCAGATTTTCTGTCAGTTTTTGCAAAATAATTTGATTGTAACCAAATTATTCATTTTCCGGATCGTTTTTCATATTTGTATCACCTCTGTGCCATACGCCGGTCCCGCATCATACCGGTTTTTTCATTCATATATCTGTCAGGCGGGTATTTTCCGTCCGCTTTGCTGTCTGTTTATCATCAGAGAACTGTTTTTGCGGATCATGAAGACTGCTTCATTTTGTCCAGCAGAAGTCTGATCTTGGATACAAACAGATCAAAAGCAACATCATTTTTGCCGCTGTTGATCACAATGTCCGCTTTGGAACGGGTTGGTTCCACATAAAGATAGTGCATAGGTTTCACGGTTGTCAGATACTGATTGATGATTCCGTTTAAATCTCTTCCGCGCTCTTCTACATCGCGGGAAATCCTTCTCAGGATTCTCTCATCTGCATCTGCTTCCACATAAATCTTAATATCCAGCAGGTCACGCACTCTTGGATCTGCCAGAAGAAGGATTCCCTCCACAAGGATGACCGGCTTCGGATCGATCTTCAGGACCTCTCTGGAACGGTTATGCTGCGTATAGTCATAAACCGGACACTCGATGGATTTTCCCTCTTTTAACTGCTTCAGATGCTCTACCAGAAGCTCTGTCTCCAGAGAATCCGGATGGTCATAATTTACAGTCACTCTCTGTTCGAAAGGGATTCCATCCTGTTTGCGGTAGTAATTGTCATGATAAAGGCCAACTACATCATCCCCGAAATAATCTTTGATCCTGTTGGTAAAAGTAGATTTCCCGGAACCTGATCCTCCGGCAACTCCAATGACGATGCTTTCCATTTTTCATTCTCCTCTGTAAATATAAATTATCATAATCGGTCTGCCCGGATTGTCTGGTCCGGTCACAACATTTATCCTGCAATCATCTTCTCTCTTTTTATAAAACAAGGCCAAACTCTTCCGGCATAAATCTCGGACAGATATTTTCAGATGTACAGATCACTGTGGAAGAAAGACGGGTTCCGATGCCGCAGGCTTCTTTGAGAGTTTTGCCGTATGTAAGTCCGGCACATGTGCCTGCAAAAAAAGCATCTCCCGCGCCTGTGGTATCTACCACATCCACTTTCATTGCCGGATGAACGCCATGCTCTCCGTTCTGATCTGCATAGACAGCTCCCTTTCCACCCATGGTCACGATCATTCGTGGGATACGTGCAGATTTTACCCGTTCAGCCAGAATCTCCGCCATACGTTCCGGCTCTGTGCCACTGTAGTCCTCGGAAAACAGGATACCTGCCTCCTGCTCGTTGCATACAAAGCAGGAAGTTCTCTTAAAAAAATCACGCCGCTCCACTGCAATACTCATATTGGATACCATTGCGTATACTTTTTTGTTGTATTTTTCTGCGTAGGCAAATGTTTTCTTAACGATCTCTCTGTCTGTGTCGATCTCGATGGCAATACTGTCCGCATCCTTGAAAATCTCATCTCCGCACTCATCCAGAATATATTCTACAGGCGTATGATCCGGTCTTTTGGAAACAGAAGCAACCACATCGCCGTTATTGTCAAAGATCGCCAGCCAGGTACCCATACCGTTCGGCACTCTTCTCATAAATCTGGTATCTACTTTATGGCGCTCCAGTTTGCGGATCACGTCTTCGCCCATGGCATCGTTATCCACCAGTCCCACAAAAGTTGGTTTTAACTCCAGATTTGCAATGTCCTCTGCCACATTTCTTCCTACACCGCCATGAATCTGTGCAATCGTTCCCACATTTCTTCCCTGTGGAATATAAGAAGCGATAGAATACCCCTTAATATCAATAAACACATCTCCAATTACAACAATTCCCATACTAAAACATTTACTCCTTTGTTCTTCCTTTATTTTCTCTGTCTCCTGCATCAAAAGCAGAATTTCGATTTCTGTTCAGCTCCCGCATTTTTTAGGTTTATTTTTATGATAGCATAAAATGATTTTTCCGTAAAGCCTGACATAAACAAAAGCTCCGCATCCTGTCTGCAGAGCTTTTATTGTTCTTCTATTGTTCTATTCTCGTTTTATTTTCCTGTATCTCATTTTTGGAGGGCTGTTATTTTTCTGTCTGTTATTTTTTACACTTACTGCAGTCTCCGCTGCAGCAACAGCTATTTCCATTCTTTTTGCTTTTTCTTCTTGCATGTACTCCGGCTGCAACTGCTGCCGCGATCGCAAGAACGATCAGAATATCCCACAGATTCATTTTTCTTTCACTCCTATATTCCCATTCCTGCCAGCACTCCGATCAGATGTACGATCAGTGCTGCCACCCATGCAACAACACACTGCCATACCACCACACCGGCTGCCCATTTTCCGCCAAGTTCCCGTTTTACAGAAGCGATTGCTGCCACACACGGGGTATAAAGCAGGCTGAATACCAGCAAGGAAGCTGCTGCCAGAGGCGAAAGTACAGTACCGATATTTCCGCCAAACAGTACTTCCAGTGTCGATACCACGCTCTCTTTTGCCATAAATCCACTGATCAGAGAAGTACAGATCCTCCAGTCTCCCAGTCCCAGAGGTGCAAACAGAGGTCTGAGAAGTCCGGACACGGCTGCCAGAATGCTGGTGGAAGAATCTTCTACCATATTCAGGTGCAGATCAAAACTCTGAAGGAACCAGACTACGATCGTTGCGATGAGGATCACGGAAAAGGCTCTCTGAAGGAAATCTTTTGCTTTCTCCCAGAGAAGCTGCGTTACATTTTTCACACCCGGAAGGCGATAATTCGGAAGTTCCATGACAAAAGGCACCGGCTCCCCTTTAAACAGGGTACTGTTATACAGAAATGCTGCCAGAATGCCAACCAGGATACCAAGCAGGTAAAGCCCTGCCATGATCAGTCCTCCCCGCTTCGGGAAAAACACGCTGACAAAGAAAGAATAGATCGGCAGCTTCGCTGTACAGCTCATAAACGGCGTCAGCAGAATTGTCATCTTTCTGTCACGCTCACTGGTCAGGGTTCTGGTCGCCATCACCGCCGGAACCGTACATCCAAATCCGATCAGCATCGGTACAATACTCCGTCCGGAAAGGCCAATCTTTCGCAGCAGCTTGTCCATCACAAAAGCAACTCGGGCAATATAACCGCTGTCTTCCATAAGTGAAAGGAAGAAAAACAAGGTCACGATCACCGGAAGAAAACTGAGCACGCTTCCCACACCTGTAAAAATACCATCAATCACCAGACTGTGAATGGCACTGTTGACATTTGCCGCTGTCAGTGTCTGATCCACAACCGCCGACAACTGATCAATCCCAATTTCCAGAATCTCCTGAAGCCACGCTCCAATCACATTAAACGTCAGGTAAAAAACAAGCACCATGATCCCGATAAAACAGGGAATCGCCGTATATTTTCCGGTAAGTATACGGTCAATCTTCTCACTTCGCACCCGTTCCCTGCTCTGCTTCGGCTTTACTACCGTACGTTCACATAAACGCTCAATAAAATCAAAACGCATATCTGCGATGGCGGCACTCCGGTCTAACTGACGCTCTGTCTCCATCTGCTGTACGATATGTTCCAGAGTTTCCATCTCATTCTCATCCAGTTTCAACTGTTTCAGGATCAGCGGATCCCCCTCAATCGCCTTGGTAGCTGCGAAACGCGGTGGAATGTCTGCCTGCCCCGCATGATCCTCGATCAGATGCATCACCCCGTGAATACAGCGGTGAACTGCACCATCATGATCCTTTTTGTCACAGAAATCCTGGCGCAGCGGCCGCTCCTGATATTTCGCAATATGTAACGCATGCCTTACCAGCTCATCCACGCCCTCATTCTTTGCCGCCGAAATCGGGATCACCGGAACTCCCAGCAGTGCTTCCATGGCATTGACATCGATGGAGCCCTGATTTCCCAGCACTTCATCCATCATATTCATGGCAACCACCATAGGAATATCCATCTCCAGAAGCTGCATGGTCAGATACAGATTTCGTTCGATGTTTGTGGCATCCACAATATTAATGATTGCCTTGGGTTTCTCATTCATCACAAAATTTCTCGAAACAATCTCCTCACTGCTGTACGGAGACATCGAATAAATTCCTGGCAGGTCTGTGATCTCCGTATTCGGATGCCCCTTGATCGATCCGGTCTTACGGTCAACCGTAACTCCGGGAAAATTTCCCACATGCTGATTCGATCCTGTAAGCTGATTAAATAACGTTGTCTTTCCACAGTTCTGATTTCCCACCAGAGCATATGTCAGCAGCGTCCCATCTGGCAGAGGATTTTCATCCTTCTTGGAATGATATTTTCCCTCTTCTCCAAGCCCCGGATGTTCACAGTCATGAAGCATCTCCATTCCTTCATGTGCCCTGCTGCGTCTGGCGATCTGCTCAATCTCAATCTGATCCGCCTCCGCCAGACGCAGGGTCAGTTCATATCCGTGAATCTGCAATTCCATCGGGTCACCCATCGGTGCCAGTTTCACCACTGTCACTTCCGCTCCGGGGATCATCCCCATATCCAGAAAATGCTGGCGAAGCGCTCCCTTCCCGCCAACGGAGCAAATGACCGCACTCTTTCCAACTTCCAATTCCTTTAATGTCATTTTCTTTTCGTTCACCTTTTTGTTCTCTTTATCTGTTTGTATTTTGAGATTTTTTCTCAATTTTTTCTAAAGATAGTTTATACTAACTGATAATTTTTGTCAAGTAGCTATAGCAACGCGCTGTGCAAATAGCAATCAGACCCATTATAAAATAAATGCAAAAAAGACTCAACTATCCGGAATCCTGATACTTTAACTGTATCTTCCCCGAATATCTGAGTCTTTTCCTGTTTTTTCTTATTTATTTACTTATATAATTCCTGTATCGCGACCCTGCAACGGTCTTTTATTTATGTATGATATATGATGTATTTAACAAATAAATCTGAATAGAATTAAAGTCCGATCGCGCCTGTGATATCACCATTGATTACATAATATGCTTTATTTTCTTCTGGTTTGATATATACTTTAACGTCTTTGAGATCTTTCTCTTTCTTGCCCATGTTGTCAGTCCAGATTTTCTTTACAGTATCCAGCACGTTCTTTGCGCATACTTCTCTGCCCATGAACTGTACATAAACTTCTGCATTTACTTCTTTCTTTGCAGTTCTTCTGGTTGTTGTTTTCGCAGCCGGAGCTTTTTCTGTAGTCTTTGTTGTTTTTGCAGTTTTCGTTGTCTTGGCAGTTTTGGCTGCTTTTGCAGCAGTTTCTTTTTTCTCTGCCGGAGCTTCTGCTTTCACTTCAGCCTTTCCTTCTGTTTTTTCTGCCTCTGCTTTTGCAGCAGCTTTCTTTGTTGTTCTTCTGGTTGTTGTCTTTTTCGCTGCCTTTGCTGTCTTCGCTGTTTTTGCAGTTTCTTTCTTCTCTTCTACTTTTTCAGCGCTCTCTTTTACGGTTGTCTCTTTTACTGCGGCTTCTTTGGCTGCAGTTTCTTTCTTTGCAGCTTCTTCTACCGGTGCAGCAGCTGCAGTCTTTGCAGGAGCCTCTTTAACTTTGGTTGCCTTCGCAGTGGATGTACCGAGTTCTGCCTTTTTTGCAGTTGTTTTTGTTGCCATATGATAGCCTCCTTACAAGGTAAAAAATATTCTATTACCGGACTAGAATACTACGTTTTCCCTGTTTTTGCAATATTTTTTAATAATGTATGGAAAAAATTGTTTTACAGACCCAGATTCTGGAGGTCTTCCTTCATATAATCGGTCAGTTTCCTGCGCAGTTCCTCATTCTGTTCCAGAGTCAGGTCTTCATCAAGAGCAAGAATATCTGCCGCTGTCTCGCTGGCAGCCTTCAGGATATCCGCATCCTGATAAATATCTCCCAGCTTAAATTCCAACAGCCCGCTCTGACGGATTCCAAACAGATCCCCGGGGCCACGCAGCTTCAGATCTTCTCCTGCAATATAAAACCCATCATTCGATTTATTCAGGATTTCCAGACGCTTTGATGTCTCTTTCGCATCACTTCCCTGCATAAAAATACAGTATGACTGGTGCTCTCCACGCCCTACACGTCCACGGAGCTGATGAAGCTGTGCCAGACCAAAACGCTCCGCATTCTCCACCATCATCACCGTCGCATTCGGCACATTCACCCCTACTTCCACAACCGTAGTCGATACCAGAATCTGAATTTCCCCGGCTGCAAAGCTCTCCATAACTGCATTCTTTTCCTTTGGTTTCATCTTTCCATGTAAAGATGCCACCCTGATATCCGATGGAAAAATCTCCTGAAGCTTTCTTGTGTAATCCAGAACATTTTCCCCGTCCATCCCCTCACTTTCCTCCACCATCGGACAGATCACATAAACCTGACGTCCCTGTCGGATCTGCTTTTCCATAAATGAGTAAGCCTTAGGACGGTAAGAAGTTCCCACCACACAATTCTTAATCGGCAGCCTCTGTGCGGGCAGTTCATCGATCACAGAAATATCCAGATCACCATAAATAATGATTGCCAGAGTTCTGGGAATCGGAGTTGCACTCATGACCAGAACATTCGGCGGATTTCCCTTCGTCGTAAGAGCTTCCCTCTGCTTCACTCCAAACCTGTGCTGCTCATCCGTGATCACCAGCCCCAGATCCTGATACTGCACTTTCTCCTGGATCAGCGCATGCGTCCCTATCACCAGATTCACCTCTTTGGATGCGATCAATGCATATTTTTTCCGCTTCTCCTTCGCCGTATCCGACCCCGTCAGCAGAACCGGATGGCAAAATTCAATTCCCTGTTCCTGCAAAAGTTTCTCCAAAGCCTGAAAATGCTGCCTTGCCAGAACTTCCGTCGGTGCCATCAACACAGCCTGATAACCATTCTCCGCAGTCATGATCATTGCCAGAAAAGCCAGAATCGTTTTTCCACTTCCCACATCTCCCTGCACCAGTCTGGACATCAGTGCCTGACCACTCAGGTCCCGTTCAATCTCATGCCAGACATTAAGCTGCGCCTTTGTCAGATCATAAGGCAGACTCTCGATCACCTGCTCTGTCGTCCAGACCGGATGCATAGGAAACGCATTCGGTGCTTCTTCCGTCTTCTCTTTCAAAAGCTGCACCGCCAGAATAAACAGCAGAAATTCATCAAAAACCAGACGCCTCCTGGCAGACAGCAGTTCCTGCATATTTTTTGGAAAATGAATTGCAGACAAAGCAAAATTCCCATCCGCCAGATGATATTTCTCCTTATACTCATCCGCCAGATATTCCATCTCCAGATCCTTTCCCTCCAGGACCTGATGAAGCAGCTTTACGATCATCTTATTGGAAAGCCCTGCTGTCAGCGCATAAATCGGCTGAAGACTGTGCAGGATTTCCTCATAGGCAGCAGGCGTAAAAATCTCCGGATGCTCCATCTGAAGTTTCCCCTGTTTCCGCACAATGCGCCCTCTCAGGATAAACCGACATCCCTTCTTAACCGTAGTCCGCAGATAAGGCATATTAAACCACGTAACCGGAATCTTCCCCGTCAGATCCGCAGCAGTCGTCGTGATCACCTGAAGATTCCGCACCTGATTTACATATACACCCGTAATAATCGTAGCCGAAACAGCCGCCACAGCCCCCTCCTCCAGGTCTTTGATCTCCACCGGTTCTTCATACGCATCATAATTTCTCGGATAATAATGAAGCAGCCCATCTATATTTACAATCCCGATCTTAGCAAAAAGTTTCTCTGTTTTTTCCCCTACACCTTTCAGCGTTCTAAGAGAAGATGACATATTTTGACCATTCCTTTCTTTGTTTTTATTTTCTTTCGCACTCCGATTTCAGGTGGAAAAATGATTTCAAATCATTTTTCCACCGTCCCTTCTCCTTCCACAACCAGAAAACGGATATACCCCAGGCATTTATTCCATGGATATATCCGTTCACCTTTATCTTATTTTTATCTCTTATTCTACAGAAATCACATAATAATAAATCGGCTGTCCGCCCGCATTCAGCTCCACATCACAGTCCGGATACTCTTCCTCGATCGCAGCCGCAAGCTCCTCAGCCTCAGCTTCCTCTATATCCGCACCATAATAAATACTGATCACCTCAGACTCATCATCCACCATCTCTGCCACAGTCTCTTTCGTCACTTCCAGACGATCCTTACCAACAGCCAGAATTCCATGATCACCGATACCCATGATATCACCCTCATGAATCTCCTTATCATCAATACGGGTATCACGCACTGCATAAGTAACCTGTCCGGTCTTTACACGCTCGATTGCCTGAAGCATCGCCTCGGTATTCTCTGCACTGTTCTTCTCCGGCACATAACTGATCATTGCAGTAATTCCCTGCGGGATCGTCTTCGTCGGAACAACAACGATCTCTTTATCCTCAGTCAGATCTCTTGCCTGATTTGCAGCCAGAATAATATTCTTATTATTCGGGAAAATATAAATCGTCTTTGCATTCACTCTGGCAATCGCATTCAGCATATCTTCTGTACTCGGATTCATCGTCTGACCACCTTCGATCAGATAATCCACGCCAAGCTCTTTAAAGATCTCTGTCATACCCTTTCCCACAGATACAGAGATAAATCCTACTTCCTTCGGAGGCTGTGCTGCTGCTTCTTTTTCTTCCTGCTCTTTTGCAAGTTTCTCAGCATCTTTGATCAGCTTCTCCTGATGCTCCTCACGCATATTGTCAATCTTCATACGGGAAAGTGCGCCAAAAGTAAGAGCCTTCTCAATCGCCTGTCCAGGATGGTTGGTATGAACATGTACTTTTACGATCTCATCATCAGCAACCAGTACAATGGAATCGCCCAGAGACATCAGGAATTTCTTAAACTCATGCTCTGTTTCTTCAGCCATCGGCTTATCCAGAAGAATAATAAACTCTGTACAATAGCCAAACTTAATATCTGCTTCCGCCTGTGCCCCGATCTTGGTAACTGCCGGACCCTTAGCTTCGCCAAACTGTGTATAATCGATCTCTTTTCCAAGAAATCCGTCATATGCACCATGATAAACTTCCAGAAGTCCCTGTCCGCCGGAATCCACAACGCCTGCTTCTTTCAGTACAGGAAGCATTTCCGGAGTCTTTGCAAGAGTCTCCTCTGCATGTGCGATCACTGCCTGGAAAAATGTATCCAGATCCTCTGCTGTCTCTGCAAGCTCCACAGCTTTGGCTGCTGCTTCTCTGGCAACCGTCAGGATCGTTCCTTCCTTCGGCTTCATAACCGCTTTATATGCAGTTTCCACACCTTTTTCCATAGCTGCTGCGATTGCTTTTGCATCCAGTTCCTCTTTTGTTTTTACACTCTTGGTAAAACCACGCAGAAGCTGGGAGAGGATAACACCTGAGTTACCTCTTGCACCGCGCAGAGAACCGGAAGAAATCGCTTTCGCCAGTGACTCCATATCCGTATCCCCGAGAGATCCTACTTCTGCAGCCGCTGCCATGATCGTCATTGTCATATTGGTTCCTGTATCTCCATCCGGTACCGGAAATACATTCAGTTCGTTGATCCATTCTTTCTTCGCTTCCAGATTCTTGGCTCCTGCAAGAAACATTCTGGAAAGTATTCTGGCATCTATGGTTTTATTGTTCACCACAAGTTCCTCCTCTATCCTAATCAATTGCACGTACACCTTCTACAAAAATATCGATCTTGTCAATCTCCATTCCTGTAAAGGCTTCGACTTTATATTTGACATTGCTGACAAGGTTGTCCGCAATTGTGCTTATATTTACGCCATATGCCACGATCACATGGAAATTCAGACGAATTTTATTATCTTCTGTGATCTTGACACTGATGCCGTGTCTCAGGCTGTTCTTTCCGAGAAGCTTAACCAGTCCGTCTTTCATGCTGACTGCTGCCATTCCAACGATACCGAAGCATTCTACTGCAACGCTTCCTGCGTAGGTTGCGATTACATCTGTGTCAATTATGATCTGACCCAATCCGGAATCTATACGTCCATTCATATGGTTACCTCCAATGTTATATATTGTATGTAAATGTATTATAACCTCTTTTGGACGAAAAAGAAATATTCTTTTTTAATTTTTTCCTTTTTTTGCTTGCAAAACGACAATTCTTCTGTTACAATGTAATCTGTTGAACACAAGGTTACTGTTTTTTATGCAATGCACACAAAAGGCAGTGACAAAAAAGCGTCAAGGAGGTGCTATCATGGCTAAATGTGCAATCTGTGAAAAAGCTGCTCATTTCGGAAATAATGTAAGTCATTCACATAGAAGATCCAATAAAATGTGGAAATCTAACGTAAAATCCGTTAAAATCAAGACTGCTGAGGGTGGAGCTAGAAAGACATATGTATGTACTTCTTGCTTAAGATCCGGTAAAGTAGAAAGAGCATAATAACACCCTTGCCCCTGTTGTTTTACACAGGGGTATTTTTTTGTCTCAGAAATCATTCCATAATGTTTCTATAATACAAAAAGAATGTTTCTATAACACCCAAAAGGGTTCTGCAACATAAAAAAGGGTTCTACAACACAAAAAATAAGAAGTCTCCCGTAAAAATGATAAACATCCAGACGGAAAGACTTCTTCTTTTTTATGTCTTACTTTCTTATATCTTACTTTTTTGCAATACTATACTCTTTCTTTCTGATCCTTATTTCCCTCTTTCTTCAGTGACAGAAAAGATGGTAGCCCATAAGCAGGAAAACTCCGGCTGCAACTACCAGTATCACGTTTTCTGCGATCAGTAATCCGATCACCATTCCCAGTCCTATAAAAAACAGCATAAAGCCGATCAGCTTTTCCACTTCGCTTCCGCCTTTTCATTGGTTTAATATAGTCTATGCAGGAACCAAAAAGGAAACTACTGTTTTTCAGTTTCGACTGTTTCGTCGCCTTCCTTTCCGGAAGTAAAACGGTCTACAAAATCCGGAACCATATCCAGAATCTTTGTCAGGCCATCCTGATTCTTGACATTGACCAGTTTCGTTGTGCCGTTCTGGATCACAAGCACTGCACACGGTGTCATTTTTCCGGCCATTCCACCGCCGCCGTTATCTTTCTTTTCCCCCGAAAAAGCACCAGCACCTACACCGAAAGATACATCGATCAGCGGAAGGATAATGGTATCGCCCACATGGATGGCATCACCCACTACTGTTTTCGCAGAGATAAAGTTGTCCATTCCCTTGAATAATGAGTTTACGGTTTCCTTGAAATTATTTTCGTTTGCCATAGTCATGCCCTCCTGGTTTTCCAACGTTTGATAACGTATTTTATATTTTTGTCAAAATAGATGACAACTGCTGCTCTTACAAAAACAAATCCGTAGATTCTGCCTCTGACACTGATATTGCCTCTCAGATAGTTTTCTCCGTTAAATAAAGGAACAATCTCCACACAGTTTTTATGGAATGGAATAGTCATTCCCAGTACCGCAAGAACCGTTCCACTGACTGCAGGGTCCTCACTGGAAAAAATAATTTTTCCCTCTGTTCTGGTCGGAAAAATGTGTTTCAGCAAAAATTTCGCATGTTTCCATACAAGCGAGAGTGCTGCTTTTACTCTCGGATGCTCCAAAAATGTCTTCCACCAGTTCACATTACTTCGGATTTTCTGTAATGTCTTGTGGAAATTTTTCAGTTTCTGCCGGATTCCCCTGATCTTATTCTGAACAGAAGCAGCCACTTTTTTTAACCGGGATTCTTTTGCATCTCCGGCAGACTGCCCTGTTTTTTCTGCGCTTTCTGCTCCTGTTCCGGTAATGTCCGGCATTTCTGAACATGGTTTCTCTGATATCTTCTGCTGCTGTGTCATGCCAGCTTCAGCCATTTTCTCAAAACCGCCGTTTTCAGCATCCACAGTCTCTTTTCCATTATTCTCTGTGTGATTGTTTATGTTATTTTTTGCACTGCTTTCTGTATTGTTTTGTGAATCATCTGTGCTCTTATAAATTGTAGAACGATCATGCTCCGTTTTCGCTGTTTTTGCCGCTTTCGTTTTTTTTGCAGCTTTTGCTGTTTTTTCTTTCTTTCCTGTCTCCACTGCTTTTGCTGCATTTTTTTCTCTGCGCTTTTCCAGAATCCGGCTTACCGGGATTCCAAACAGATAAAATGCAGTCTGCAGTTTCCCGTCTTTCCATTCTGCTTTCAGAGAAACACCGCGAAACAGCCAGCTTACACTTCCGCTCCCCCGAATCTCCTTCCAGCCGCTTTCCTCTTTCGCCACAAATGCCCGATACCTCACCGGACAGAATAAAAGAAGCAGAACAGCCAGAAGAATCAGTCCCAGAACGATTCCCAGCAGGATCAGTATGAATTTTAAGATCAGCCATAAAATATGTAGCATATACTCACCTGTTTTCTAGATATTCTGCCACCTGAAAGGTGCCGGTTTCTGTGTATATTTCCTCGATCAGGCTCCTTACCATTTCCAGAGCCTCATCCTTTCCGTTTGCCATGCCTATGATCTTCGGACAGATTCCATAAAAACTTTTCTGCAAAAGCATGGCTGCCGGAATGATATCCATAAGATTATCCGGATTGTCAGATAGGGTAAGAAGATAAATGTCATAGACAAATTTTCCGGCATCCAGTTTCTTTTTTATTTTTTCCGGTTTTTTTACAGTTTCTCCTGTCAGAAAATTCTTCTGCCACTTCAGCATCTCACACCCTCTTCCCTCTTAACCTTTATCCTTTTTGTTATCTCATCTCTTATTTTGTTTCTTTTCTCTTGTTTCTTTTATCTGCTTCTTTCACTTTTTCTTCTACTTTATTATAAGAAGTATTTCCCGTTTTCTCATAATTTAAACCGGGCTGCGTAAAAACACAGCCCTGTTTTCGTTAATAATACTTATGCTGTTTTCCCCAGTTACTCCAGAGTCCGTTACTTCTCATTTCCAGATACTCCTGATAGGCTTTCTCCACAATCTGTTTCTCATTGGAAAATCTCAGAAGATGGTAGATCTCGTGAAATTTGTAATAACCGGAATCCACAAAAAATTCCTCTCTTTGGGGCTTACTATGATAATTATCCGCAGTCATCAGGTACCAGTGAACCTCCTTGGTGACTACGTCGTCCGGAACGGTAAAGTTATACTGGCTCTTCCCGACATATTTTACAATAGTTGCCCGCACACCGGCTTCTTCCATCACTTCCCGCAAAGCGGTCTGCTCATGTGTTTCCCCGGCTTCTACTGTTCCTTTCGGTAATACCCAGCCTTCATAACGGTTCCTGTAAGATTTATACAGTGTAAGAATCTTACCTCGATGAATTACCACACCGCCACAGCTCGTTGCTTCTATCATCGTGCAATCCCTCCTGTTTTGCGTGTGTATTTTAAACTGAGTATAGTATACCCCTTTTTCGTTAAACCCGCAACCCAAAAATCCCCTGTCGGTTGTTTTCACAGTATTGTTACTACAAATAGTAATGTAACATTTTATTACTGTACACAACCATACAGGGGATTTTGCAAATTTAACAATTCCGTCAGACAAAGAAAAACATCCGTTTCACTGCCTGACGGAACAAGTCAAGCGGATATTCACAATCAATCTGACTGCTGTCAGTCAAAATAATATGCGTCAAAAATACTTCCCGCGATCGGCACTGCCGCCTCGCTTCCGGTTCCACCGTTCTCTACAATGATCGCAACGACAAGATCCGGGTTATCCACATTGGAGTATCCGATAAACCAGGAATGGCTGGAGCCATTCTCATCGAACTCTGCGGAGCCTGTCTTACCGGCCACGGTATATCCTCTTCCGTTCAGTGCAGAAGCCGTTCCATTCTCTACTACGCCCTTCATCAGTTTCCCGAGAAGGTCTGCCTCACTTGTGCTCATAAGGCGTTTATAGCTCTCCGGATCCGTGGTCTTTACTGTATCTCCGTCTGTACTTACGATGGAATCAATGAGATACGGCTTCATCAGTTCCCCGCCATTTGCGATGGCACTTGTGATCAGAGCCATATGCATCGGTGACACCAGAGTATTTCCCTGTCCGATAGCTGTCTGCATGATCTCCGCCACAGAAGATTTACTGTTTAATGTAAAAGTACTCTTCTTATAAGAGGTCAGAGGCAGGCTCTTATTAAACAGAAGGTCCTCCGCTGTCTCTTTCAGAGAACCACCGCCCAGCATGGTTCCAATCTCCGCAAACGCACTGTTACACGAATTTGCAAATGCGCTGTAAAAATCTTCCTGACCATGAACGGTTCCGCCATAGCAGGTGATCGTATGATCTTCTTTCGTAATGCTTCCCTCACAAAGATAAGAGAACCCTTCCAGTGTTCCATTCGTCCTGAAATAATCCAGAGCTGTCACAACCTTAAACGTAGAACCAGGAGGATACGCACCATTGGTCGCACGGTTTAAAAGACTGCTGTTACTGGAATCATTGATCAGCGTTTCCCAGTTCTCCGCGATCGTATTCGGGTCAAAATCCGGCTTGCTTACTTCCACCAGAATCTTTCCTGTAGACGGCTCAATCGCAACTACTGCTCCCCTTCGGTCACCCAGTGCATTATAAGCGGTGGCCTGAAGGTCTGCGTTTAATGTCGTCACCACAGTATCACCCGTATTCTTCTGATTTTTAAATTCATTTTTCATCTGATTCAGGAAAAATTCATGGGAAGTCAGAAGCTGGAAATTTGCCTCTGATTCCAGACCGCTTTTTCCATTGGTATCATATCCGACTACATGGGCAAATATATTGGCGTACGGATAGGTACGTTCCTCTGTCCCGTCTTCATAAACATTTGTCTGCGCCAGCACTTCCCCGTCAGCAGACATGATCTTTCCTCTCACAACCCTGTCAGAGAAGGTATCCTGCCTGGTATTATAAGGGCTGTTGATAAAATCCTCACTCTTTACAGCATTAAAATAGATCAGATACCCGATCATACTGACAAAGATCAGTACGAAAAAGCAGGATACAAATGTATATTCCAGATTTCTTGGTTTTCTGTTCTGAATTTTCCCGGATTTCTTCACATTTCCGGAATCCTTCCTGTTTCTGGAATTTCTAGAATTCCTGGAAATCTCCTGAGCCTTGCGCTTCTGAAGCTCTTTTAACTCTTTGCGCTGCTTCCTTTCTTCGATATCTCTCAATTTCTTCGTCCTCATCTTCTCTCAAAATATACAGGCCCTGAATGATCGCCAGCATTAATACGGTACTTGCCACTGAACTTCCTCCATAACTTACCAGAGGAAGGGTAACACCTGTCATTGGTATGAATTTCGTTGCTCCGCCTATGGTCAGAAATACCTGGAAGGCATATTCCGTACCAAGTCCCAGAGCGATCAGTTTATAGAACGGTTTCTTGATCTTCAGTGCAATATTGACGATCATCAGGAAAAAGTTCATGCACACCAGGATCAGGCAGACTGCAAAAATACCGCCCAGTTCCTCACAGATCGCACTGAAAATAAAGTCATTCTTTACAACCGGAATCTTCTCCGGCGATCCTTGGCAAAGTCCCATTCCAAACCATCCGCCGGTTCCGATGGCAAACAAAGACTGTACGATCTGATAACCTTCATTCTGATAAACAGCCATCGGATCTTTCCATGCACTGACCCTCTGTCTGACATGTCCAAACAGATGATACGCCACCACAGAACCCAAAGCTCCGGCTCCCAGTCCAAGTCCGAGATATCCCACATTTCTGGTTGCCACATAGACCATTACCAGATATGCTGCAAAAAAGATCACCGCACTTCCAAGGTCTCTGGACAGGACCAGAATTCCTACATGAATACCAGCCACAACCGTTGCCTGTACAACTGTCTTAAAGTCTGCACCGTTTCGCAGCAGCGCAGCCATAAAGAACACAAAGGTAATCTTGATCGCCTCAGAAGGCTGAATCCCCAGCAGGGACAGCTTCGCACCATAACTGGTACTTGCCAGCACCAGAACCGCAGCCAGCAGGACAATACCAATTCCTGCATATACCCAGGTAAGATCTTTCAAAAATTTCATCTTCCGGATCAGAACCGGAACAACCAGTGCCACCACATTCACACCGACGACGATCACAAGCTGTCTTGTGGCTGTGGATACATCCAGTCTGCACAACATGATAAATCCCACACTCAACAGCATACACATATTGTTCAGCAGCAAAATCGATGCCTTTTTATATAACAGCCTGTACAAAATCTGGATTCCTGCAAAAAACGCCATCATTTCTATATAGAATATGACAACCTGAAATTTGTCTGTTTTCAGGTAGATGACCAGAAACGCAGTAAAATCCATAAAGAAAATCAGCATCAGCTGCTGCCGCAGTGATTCATTTCTTTCCTCCTCACTCTGCTGTTTCACCATATAGAAACAGTGAAAAGTATAAATTACCATCAGGGTAAGGATCACATATTTGGATAATTCTACAATTACATTAATCATATGCCTTACTCGGCTCCTCTTTTAAAATGTCCCCTGGTGTAGTCCCGCTTCGGAGGATTCTGTCCATCTTCGTAGACGCTCTTAAATTCTTCAAAGATTTTCGCTGCCTCCTCTGGCTTCTCGATCGTGAACGCCAGCCTGAGTCCGGACAGTCCAAGGTTTTCTGTCTGAACCCGTTCTTTCAGCAATCCATACGGAATACTGTTGTAAATGATATTATAGCAGGGCATCTGTGGGTCTGTATTTTCCATTTTCCACGGATTGCAGACGCATACCGCCGGAAAACGCTTGTCATAGCGGTCCTTCAGTGCCACCCATTCTTCTTTATGATTGCACCCGTAGACGTTTTTACGCACACACTGCGCTGAGATCATAAGCGGAAGATATCCATAGATCAGCATTTCACTGTCGCGGTTATCCCTGTGACGGATTTCTCCCTCGTTCAACTCCAGTGGAACGGTATTTCCTGACACCTTCTGCTCTCTCCAGAATGCAGCAGCCTTATCATTCCAGGTATACATACTGTGATCCAGCACACATCTGTCTGCCAGTCCAGCTTCCCGAAGCACGGCAAAAGATTCCAGATTCCTTACCAGAAAACCTTTCATTCCTCTGCCCAGCCACTCTCTGGCTGTGGAAAGAAATTTCTCCGGCATCTCTCCCCGCATAATATGAGGAAGTGACAGATACATCTCCACTCCTCTGTCCAGTCCACCCTCCAGACAGGCTTCCATGGCATCAAACGGAAGATACATCCTTTTGATTCCCTCTCTTTTATATAACGAAAGAGCTGTCTGTTTGTCTTCACAGGAAACGGAAAACGGCAGATTTTTTCGTGATCCGCAGTCTGAAGCATGAGGTTTCAAAGCACGTTTCGCTTCACTTTCCGCCGTTTTCTCTGCTGCTTCCTTTTCTTCTATCTTCTTTTCTTCGGCTCTCTTTTCTTTTGCTTCTTCTCTCCTGTAAGGTTTGAGGATTTCTTCTTCCAGTGCTTCCAGTGCCTGTCGGCGCACTTCATTCAGGGTTTTCATCGGAATAAAGATACTCTCATCCATCTGTATTTCCAGTGATTCCCATTCATAATCTGTATTTCCCAGTTTCTCCATCTGTGTGCGGACACGTTCCTGTGTAAGAGGCTGATTCTGTGCAAACTGCACTTCTCCCACAGACGCTGATGCATGGACGCCTCTGCACGATACATCCAGTATAGCAGGACTGCCCGGAAAAAGAATTAAGATTCCCTGAATTTTTTCTTTTTTCTTTCTTAACACAGGAGTCACATCCCCTGTTTTCTTCTCATTGGAAAAAGCCATCATGGAAGGGCCGTTCTGCATCTGATAGTATCCGTTGCAGGAACCTCCCCTGTTAAAAAGGTCCAGCAGATATCTCTTATCTGCTTCTTCTACCCGGTAATTCTCCTCACCTTTTTCAAAAAGAAGATCCAGATACTTCCGGTAAACAGAAGTCACACCTGCCGTATATCCCGGCTGTTTCATTCGTCCTTCAATTTTCAAAGAAGTCACACCTGCATTCAGGATCTCCGGAAGAATCTCGATCGTGGAAATATCTTTCAGACTCAGTGGACATACTTCTGCAATCTGGCTGTCTGATCCTGTCCCCTTCCGATTTCTGTCTGCTCTCTGTTTTCCATTTCCATATCTTTCATTCTCTGTCTTCTGACTGCCTCTTCTTCGATTTCCTGCTGCCCGGTTTTCGTCTTTTCTGCCTTCTTTTCTTCTGCCCGCAACTTTATTATCTGTATTTTCTTTTCTTTCATCAATATCTGCTGTTTCTATTCCGCATAATGCAGTCTTATAAGGCAGACGGCAAGGCTGTGCGCAGCGCCCCCTGTTTCCGCTTCTGCCACCAAGAATACTGCTCATCAGACACTGGCCGGAATAGCTGTAACACAGAGCACCATGGACAAAAGACTCAATCTCTATAGGGCTTGTCTCATGCATCCGTCGGATTTCCTCCAGAGACAGCTCTCTGGCAGTTACCACACGGGAAGCTCCCTGTTCTTCCAGAAATTTCATCCCTGCCGGACCAGTCACTGTCATCTGCGTACTCGCATGCAAATGCATTCCCGGAAACAGTTCCCGGATTGCCGCGAACACGCCCATGTCCTGCACGATCACCGCATCCAGTCCTTCTTTATAATACGGCAGCAGATAATCATAAAGCTGCTCCGTCAGTTCTCTGTTTTTGAGAAGTGTATTCACGGTAAGATATAACTTTTTCCCATGAAGATGGGCAGTATCAATCGCCCTCAGGAGTTCTTCCTCACCGAAATTCTTCGCATATGCTCTCGCTCCAAATGCCGCACCGCCCACATAAACCGCATCGGCACCGGCTCCAATGGCAGCCTCAAATCCCTCATAGGAACCCGCCGGTGCCAGAAGTTCTATCTCTTCCCTTTTCAACTTACAACCTCATTTCTTTATATAATTCTTTATATAACCCTGTATTCTTGCTTCCTGTTTAAACGTTCTTTGTCTGTATGTTCTTTGTCTGTACTTTCTTTGTCTGTACTTTCTTCACCGTTTTCTCTTTTCAGATTTCTCTTCAAAATTGTAAAGGGGAAATCACCGAAGTAATCCCCCCTCCTTCATTTCAGCAGTTCATCAATCTGCTTTTCCAGTTCTTTATTCTTTCCCTCCAGAACACTTCTCTGTTCAAGAGCTTCCTGTTCACGCTTCTGCGCTTCTTCAATCTGCATACGAAGAGAAATCAGCTCATGCTTCAGATTATACATCTCCTGATCCTTCTGCTGCAAGTCCTGTTCAAAAATCTCTGCCTGTTTTTTCGCCTTGAAATAGTCATCTGTGATATTCAGGCTGATCAGTGTATGCTTGGTTTCCATAGGCTGTCTGCTATAACCCGGCATTTCACTTAATTCTTCAATCTTCCTATTTATATAGGATGCTACTTTCTGAAAATATTCCTCAGATTCGTAACCTCCCAGCGTAATAATCTTACCTCCGATGATTACCTTTGCTGTATTTTTGACCGCCATCCGTACGAGCCTCCTGTATCTTAATTGCCATTGCCTCCATAAATCCACAATGACCTTTTATTACTCCGTAATATTATCCTGTTACAGCATACCAGACGGGCATACATGATACGGTCACGCGAACATTACTGTCCGTTTTTTCTCCCCTTATTTATGCTGTAAAACCGCCCACCTGTGTCTTCTCACCGCAGGACGTTGTCTTTATTATACTCGAAAGCAGTCAAAATGTATAGGAATTTTTAAAAAAGTTTTAATTCTTTTCCGGAATCGGGTAGCCCAAATGCTCATAAGCCAGCGAAGATGCCATACGTCCTCTTGGCGTACGGTTCAGGAATCCGTTCTGAAGCAGGTAAGGCTCATATACATCCTCCAGTGTTCCGGAATCCTCTCCAATCGCAGCAGCCAGTGTCTCCAGTCCCACGGGACCTCCCTGGAAATTCACGATCAGAGTCTGCAGAATCCTCCGGTCAATCTTATCCAGGCCATACCGATCCACTTCCAGAAGATTCAGCGCAAAACAAGCCACATCATAAGTAATCTTCCCGTCATACTTCACCTGGGCAAAATCACGGACTCTTTTCAGCAGTCTGTTTGCCAGACGCGGGGTTCCCCGGGATCTTTTTGCGATCTCCGCAGCTCCCTTTGTATCAATCTCCACGCCCAGAACCTGTGCAGAACGGATGATGATCGTCTGTAATTCTTCATGAGTATAAAATTCCAGATGATGCATCACGCCAAAACGGTCACGAAGGGGAGCAGAAAGAAGTCCTGCCCTGGTAGTCGCACCTACCAGCGTAAATTTCGGCAGATCCAGACGAATGGATCTGGCAGAAGCTCCCTTCCCGATCATGATATCTATGGCGTAATCCTCCATTGCAGGGTAAAGTACCTCTTCTACCTGTCTGTTCAGGCGATGAATCTCATCCACAAACAGAATGTCCCCTTCCTGCAGATTATTCAGGATTGCAGCCATCTCCCCCGGCTTCTCGATCGCCGGACCGGAAGTTACTTTCATATGAACGCCCATCTCATTGGCAATAATCCCGGAAAGTGTTGTCTTTCCAAGCCCGGGAGGTCCATAAAAGAGTACATGATCCAGCGCATCATGTCTCTGCTTTGCTGCTTCAATATATACTTTTAAAGTATTCTTGGTCTTCTCCTGACCAATATAATCATCCAGAGTCTGTGGACGAAGATTTCCCTCCAGGGAAAAATCCTCTTCTGTTACATCTGTCGTTATAATCCGTTTCTCCATCTAGTACCTGTTCCTGACCTTTCCTTAACCTTTTCCGGGATTAGAAATTCTTCAAAGCTGCCTTCAGCAGACCTTCTACATCATCTGGCGCCACATCTGTAACTTTACGCACAGCACGAAGCGCATCTGCGCTGCTGTATCCCAGTGCCACCAGTGCTTCCACGGCTTCCTGTCTGCCATCCGAAACTTCTCCCAGACCTGCCGCCGCCTTCTCCTGTTCATGTGCCAGCTTTATCTCAAATGCATCTTCCAGTTTCATCTTATCCTTCAGTTCAAGAATCAGCTTCTGCGCTGTTTTCTTCCCGATACCAGGAGCCTTCGACAACGTCTTCACATCATCCGATAAAATCGCAAATCTCAGCTCATCCGCCGTAATTCCTGCCAAAACACCCACAGCAGCTTTCGGACCTACTCCATTCACTCCCAGCAGCAGTTTAAACATCTGCAGGTCATCTTTAGACCGGAATCCATACAACTGCATGGCATCCTCTCTTACATTAAAATAAGTATGGATCTTAACTTCCTCTCCCATATGAATCTGAGAAAGATCCGTGCCTGTCATATATATTTCATATCCGATTCCACCTGTCTCAACAATGACAGAGTTCTCGGTCATATCCACTGCTATTCCACGAACAAATGCAATCATGATATTTCCTCCAGTTTTTTTATTCTAAACTATCATAACACATCCCTTTCCAGAGTGCAAACATATATTCGGATTCTCTAATGTAAAACTTCTTCATCTATAGCAATCCGTGGAAATAATGCATTAATTCAGCTCATCAGAGTGTGTTTACAAAATCAGCGCGTGGCAGCATTCAAAAAAAGAACTGCCATGCATTACACACAGCAGTTCTCTTCAAATTAGTGATTACTGAATAATATGTCTCGGACAAGCCTCTTTACATGCACCGCAGTTTGTACACTTACTGTAATCTACATGAGCACAGAAGTTATCAACTGTAATTGCACCGTTCGGGCAGGTCTTTTCGCATTTCTTACAGCCGATACAGCCCACTTCACAGGCAGAAGTAACAGCTTTACCCTTCGCATGAGAGCTGCACTGTACAAATGTAGTCTGGTCATACGGAACAAGTTCGATCAGATGCTTCGGACATTTCGCAACGCATTTACCACACGCCTTACATGCCTCTTTGTCAACCACAGCCACACCATTTACTACCTCAATCGCACCAAATGGACAGGCTTTTACGCAGCTTCCGAATCCAAGGCATCCGAATCCACATGCCTTAGCTCCGCCGCCAGGAATAAAAGCCATCATTTCACAGTCTTCCACACCTGTATATTCATAGTTATCTTTTGTCTTTTCGCAAGTACCTGCACATTTTACATATGCAACCTGGCGGGCAGTTTCCACAACTTCCTGTCCCATGATCGCTGCGATCACTTTTCCGACCGGCTCACCGCCTACCGGACATCCGTTTACAGGTGCCTCACCTTTGGCGATTGCTG
>OLPG01000107.1_pt1 | contig 81005 bp, 64 predicted proteins | sample 1672311 | NCBI WGS metagenome assembly OLPG01 (sample SAMEA3136670, study PRJEB25190) | human gut metagenome | biome: human gut; feature: human-associated habitat; material: faeces | place: Austria | collected 2013 | reverse complement strand
CTTTTTCATTTTGATTTAATGAAATACTTTCTAATTTTTCAAGTTGAGGTAAATTGAGTGTATAAGTCCTTCTATCTCTAAAATGATAAAAAACTCCTATCACTAACACTACTAATACAATTATACCTAATACTGCAAATAATACATTTTTGTTTTTCATACCCATTCCTCCAATCATTTCAACAAATTACTATTTTTCTAACTAATTACTAAATTGTAATTTATTAGTTAATATAATCTAATAATGGCTTTAGATATTCTTTATCAGTCCAATCACATTTTTTACCAACTGCACTCATTAGTGCTTTCATCCAAGGCTCATAAGTGTTAGGATCTTTCTTTGAGATTGCCTTTTGCAACATCTTGCATAAAGTTCTATCCTTAAATGTCATATTTTCTTCATCCCAAGCACCTCTACCATAGAATGTAGGAATATTCTTCAAATCTTCTTTAAGATTATGTGTTTTTACTTCAATAAATGCTTGTTCCTCAAAAGGAGATGCACCAACACAAAATATTGCTAACCTTTTATTTTTTAATACATCAAAATTTTTTCTAAAAAATGATAAACCTGCTATACCAGAAGCATAAATTCCACCACATAAAATTATTGTATTATATTTTTCAATATCTTTTAACTTTGCATTTGGTGTTTCTATACAGTCAAATTTAGTTTCTTCAATTAGCCAATCTACATATTTTTTTGTAGCACCATATTTTGATTGATAAATTATTATACCTTTTTCCATACTTTCCATCTCACTTTCAATTTACTAATCGTAGCGACAAATTACTATTTTCGTAATAGATTTACTACTTAATTATAACATTCTTTAAACAAAAAAAATAGTCCTGTACTAGCAACTATTTCAATTTTTACCAACTACATCTATTCAGAAGTGAAGTGATGACATGGTAAAGTCAAGTGGTTCAATGTGATAAATTTATTTATCACAACTGTATAATAACATTTTTTGACAATATTTGCAATGCCTAACAAATATATCTATGATGAGAAACTTTTACATTAGACTGACTTACCATAGCATAATGCATGGTAGTATCAATCTTAGTATGACCCAAGAGTTTTTGAACTTGTTCAATAGGCATACCTTTATCTATTGCCTTTGTTGCTAAAGTTCTTCTAAACTTATGAGGATGAACTCTTGCTATATTGAGTTTTTTGCCTAGAGTACTAAGTCTTATTTCAACACCAGATATATTAAGTCTGTTATAAGGTTTTATTAGTGAAACAAATAAAGCAGAATTATTATCAGTTCTACTTTCAAGATATTTTAGTAAATGAAGTTTTGCTCTTGCATCAAAATATACTTCTCGTTCTTTATTTCCTTTACCTAAAACTACACACGACTGATTTATAAAATCAATATCATCAATATTCAAATTAACAAGTTCACCAACCCTAACACCAGTAGATGATAAAAAATCTATCATTGCTAGATCTCTTATATTATGACATCCGTCTCTTAATTTTTCTAAATTTTCATCACTATATGTTTCCTTTACAGTAATTTGAGTTTTAATCTTATGAATTCTTCTTATAGGACTTTTCATAATATAATCTTCATTTTCTAACCATGAAAAGAAACTAGATAAAATTCTTCTTATATTATCTATTGTTACATTACTGCAATTATGGTTACTTTGGTAATTAGATAAATAATTTCTTATATCATTAGTATCAATTAGTTTAATGTTTTTATTTATTTCTGATAACATATCATTAACTGTTTTATCATAATATTCAACAGTTCTTATTGAACATCCCTCTAATTTTTTAGAAGATAAAAATAATTTATTATAATCAAGTTCTAAGATATTGCTATCATCTTGCTTAATTACTTCTAAATTATATAAATGATGATTAATTGTTTCCTTTAATTTTTCTAACTGATAATTATTAATGTATTTACTCATATCAAAAATTATATTATTTAATAGCATATCTCTCATAAGTTATTTTCCTTATTATTACTACTAAATAATTTACTAAATTCCTTTTGAGCCTCATCCATTTCATCATTTATATTCCTAATGGCATTTTCTATTTCTTGTTTATTTTTGAATTTTTGCTTAGAACTAGTATTAGTGAAATAAGTTTTTAATATATCTTTTCTTGTTTGTTTTTTATTATTAAGATAATGTTTTAATATTATTTCTTGAATAATATCATTTTCTTTTATTTTAGTAATATTTTTAGTTTCTTTTTTATAATTATAATTGGCATAATTAACTATGGCATTATAAATATAATTATTCATATACTTATCTTTACTATCAATCAATGTAGTATCAACAAAAATATTTTTAATATTATTATCCTCATTTATTTTGTAAAAGTAGTTATTTATTTTATTGAGAGATTCTTTAAAATTTCCATATTCTAATTTAAAATTATCAGTATTCTTTGAAAATAGATAATAATTATCAATTTGAAATTTCAAAATTAAAAAACGAGATCAAAACTATTGAAACCAAAAAAGAAAAGTTATTAGAATTAAATATTGATGGTAGTATTAATAACCTTGAATTTAAAGAAAGAAATGATAAGTACAACGAAGATATATCATCTTTAAATATAAGAATTGGCAAATAAATTAAAAGTTTCTAAATCAACTTATGCAAGATGGGAAACTGGAGAAAAAATAATACCTTTAATTCATCTAGTAAACTTGTACAATCTATCTAATGCTTCATTAGACTATATACTTGGATTATCCGGTAAAAAGGATAAAATCCATGAGCCAATAAAATTGAATAAAATAAAAATTGGCAATAATTTGAAAAAAATTAGAATAAGCAACAACTTAACTCAAAGACAATTTGCAGATTCAATTAATACTACACAATCTGTTATTTCTTCTTATGAAAGTGGAAATACTTTAATCCAAACTTCGTTCCTACACGATATATGTTTAAAATATGATGTTTCGGCAAATGATATTATAAAGTAAAAAGATATGAAAATACCATATCTTTTTATAAATTTATAAAAGTTATAGGAACTAAATATAATATTTTATTTATAATCTTTTATTTTTTCAAAATATTTATTGAATTTTAATTTTATTCCTAATTCAACAAAATTTTCATATACGGGAATTTCCTCAGTAGTAACACATACTAACGCACTACCCATTAAAAATATATTAACTTTTACAAAATAATCTATTGCAAATCCTAAAACTAATGCAACAATCCAAGATATTTTTTTAATAAAACCATCCCTACTGATTGATGAATTTACTTTTTTGAATTTAAAAGCCTTTATGTAGCCTGTTATTACATCTGAAAATATTAATATTCCACATAACATAAATAAAGTTTTTGGCTCATTTATTGACATAACTTTTTTTGCAAAAATATTAATTTTTTCTTATTTTTTAGCATATTTTCGTAAAAATCATCTAAATTTACACAATTTTTTTCTTTAATCTATTTTCTAGTATTATAATATATAGTTTTAAAAAAAATTGACAAAAATTATTTCATAAAATAAAAAGCGATTATGTCGCTTTTTAATCTATTGATTCAAAATCAAGTTTTTCTAAATTATTAACTCTAATATTATATTTTATATCTAATAGTGCAATAGCATTATTTTTTATTTGTTCTAAATCTTTTTTTGAATATTTAACCCTGTGTAGATTTTTAAATATTTCACTAGCACTTATATTATGGTATTTATTATTTGAAAATTGATAATTTAAAAGCAACAAATGTGCTAGCAGTTCTGTATCATATAATTTTTTGATTCTTTTTTCATCTCTTAGAAATAACTTATCCATACTCATAAAAAAAATCCTCCATTGAGTGAATGATAGCTCCAATAAAAAAAATTGTCAAATCATTATTCTTTAGGCATATTTATACTAAATATGAATATCTTTAATTAGGTATCACTTTCGGGTGGTACAATATTAAATGTTGATCCTGGTTCATAATTCATCCATATAGGAAGATTTCTATTTATTTCTTCTGTACTATAATTTTGATAATTTGATGGTGAAAAATTAGGCCTTGAGCTCATACCTAGTATTTCTCCTGTATTTGGATCCATCGCTATCGCAAGTGCATGTTCTGGATTATATTTACTTACTGCATTATCAAGTTCTCTTTCTATCGCAAGTTGTATATCATTATTTATTGTAAGAGTTATATTCATGCCATCTTGTGGTTGTTCATATATTTCACTTAATTTTAACTTATTACCTTTGGCATCCGAATAATATTTAATTGAACCATATTCTCCAGTTAAATACTTATCATATTGTAGTTCAAGACCTGATAATCCTTGGTTATCAATTCCAACATAACCTAAAACATGCGATAAATTAGTATCATACGGATAATTTCTTTTAGACTCCTTTACTAAATAAACTCCATCTAAATTTAAAGCTGCTATTTTATCTGCAACTTCAAATGATAATCTTCTTCCTTCTGGATGTACTCTTTCTATAGATGTTTTTTTATTAACATGTTTTTCCATTTCTTCTTCTGTTACATTAAGAATACTAGCTAATTCTTTTGTTACTTTTTTCTTATCTGTTATTTGATTTGGTATTAAGACTAAACTTGTTGTTGTAACATTATCCGCAAGCACAACTCCATTTCTATCGTATATTAGTCCTCTACTACCTTCTATAGGTAAATTACGGCTCCAAAGTTCACTAGATAAATTAGACAGTTTGTCATACTCAAATACTTGTATATATATTACTTTCCCTATTACTACTAAAAATAAAATAATTACTACTACAAAAAATAATCTTATTCTAACATGTATATCTTTGAAAAACACATAATTCACCTCTAATAAAATATATGAAGGCAAGTCCAAATTAGAACAAGATAAAAAGTAGATGATTAGTCTACTTATATAATATTTTATATTTAATTTTTTTCTTCTATTGTTTCTATTTTCATAATAAGAAGAATATTTAGTAAATTCACCATGTGAATCACCTATACTTCTTTCTAGTAGTAAATAACTTTTAACATTTACATTAATCATAATTAGATTTTTTAAATTTATTTCTAAATTTGTTTTATATTGTCTATTTTAATTCTTTACTTGTTATTTCTGTTATATCATAAAAACTTATTACTTTACCATTATTTAAAATAATCTTTTTATTTATATTATCTATTTTTTTAATTTTTCCTGTATATTTAAAATATTTACCTCCATCTTTTTTAGTATCACTTACAAAATATGTTATAGAAACAAAAGAATCTAGTTTACTATTTTTTATTAGGAAATTTAGTTTGTTATTTATTTCTTCTTTTTTATCTTCACTTATTTCTATTCTTTCATTTACTACTCTTGATACTTCCTTTACCATATCATCATATCCAGTAAGAGCAGAAAATGGATTAAACTGTGCAGCCCTTTGCATTTTACTCATTCTTTTATGATACTTTGGTTCATAATGAGGTAAATTAATTATTGAATCATATTTCATCCTTTATGACCTCCAACTTGCATATTTCTCTCTTTCATAGTCGCACCTTCTTCTAAACTCATTGCTTTTAAAATAATATTTTTACCATATTTATTTTTTAAACTGGTAACTATTTTTTGAAGTTTTATTTCATCATTTTGTTTTATCTTATCTTCTTTCTTCTCTTCTAGAACTTTATTATTATCAGAAAACAAATCTAACTGACTAAAATTAACTTCTTTTTTAGCAGCTTTTTCATCTATTACATTACATGCGCATATATTTATTCTTCTAACAAGTAAATTTTTATTTATTATTTCATCATATAACTCTAAACATTTACTTGTAAGTATTTTACTTGATGAAGTGCTATAGTCAAGAGTTTTATGACCATGTGAAGGTTTTGGCACCCTTCTTCCATAATAATCAGTTACTATATCACCATCATAAGAAAAAGTATTATCTATTTCATACCCTATCATTAATACTATAGAATTAGTCATTTTTTCTTTTTCTGTTAATTCTAGTGCAAGTGAATCAATCATTTCTGCGACTATTAATCTAGCCTTTTTATAATCATATGGACAGTGTAATACTTGTCCACTTGATATACTGTTATTTTCAGGTTTATACTCTTTTATATCTTTTATAGTTGTAGTTTCATATCCCCAAGCATGATCTATTAATAGTTCTGCATTAACACCAAAAAGTTTATATAATAAGTTTTCATTTTGAATACTCATTAAAGCCACATCACCCATTGTATACATATTATTTTCTTCTAATTTTTTTGCATATCCTTTTCCTACTCTCCAAAAATCAGTAAGTGGTGTATGGTTCCATAACTTTTTTCTATAACTCATTTCATCAAGCTCTGAAATTCTAACGCCTATTTCATTTGGTGAAGCGTGCTTCGCAACTATATCCATAGATACTTTTGCTAAATACATATTAGTCCCTATTCCTGCGGTTGCGGTTATACCTGTTTTATTATATACATCTTTTATAATCATACTTACAAGTTCTTTAGGTGTCATTTTATACATATTAAGATAATTAGTGATATCACAAAATACTTCATCTATTGAATACACAAAAATATCATTTTTTGATAAATATTTTAAATAGATATTATATATTTCAGAACTATATTTCATATAAAGTTTCATTCTAGGACTCGCAACTATATAATCTAGTTCCAATGATTTATTATTTTTTAGTTCACTATTTTTATACGATTTCCCTATAAATTTTCTATAATTATTATTTTTTCTTCTTTCAATATTTATTTTTCTTACTGCGCTTACTACTTCAAATAATCTTGCTCTACCTTTAAGTCCATATTCTTTTAAGGATGGACTTACTGCTAAACATATTGTTTTTTCTGTTCTAGATTTATCAGCCACTACTAAATTTGTATCGAGCGGATCAAGATTTCTTTCAGCGCACTCTACTGATGCATAAAAACTTTTTAAATCTATACACATATAAACTTTATTCATTTTATGCACCTTCTTTCTAACTAATTATATCACATTTTGCTTTTTATGAACATAAGTTCGTATGTATTTTAAAATAAAAAAGAATTTTATTTGTTTAATCCTTTTTTACTTATATTATTATTTAATGCATACTTTGATACATTCTTAAAATTATCATCATAAGGATATACTGTTTGTCCAAATCTTAGCCACATTCCTGACCACGATTTTTCTTCTGAAAGTAATTTTTTAACTAATTTATTTTCTAATAAATCATTACTCTCTTGCTTATTTAAATCAACACAACCTTCTTCATCATATAATTTACTTTGTAAATCACATTCTAATTTATCACATTGATAAGCAAACATTGCCTCTTTTGTACTATGCGAATCAAATTCTGTAAATAAATTTTCTATTTCTTTACCATCTAATAAACCACATAATATTTCATGAACTGCTTCTTTTTCTATTTTTTCTTTTTCTTCTTTAGATATTTCAAACATTGTTTTATCACCAATAACTATTTCTCCAAGTTCATGAACTGCTAACATAAATATAACTTTCATAATATCAATGTCATATTCATATTCTGACTTCATAGCAATTGCAAGCATTTGAACACCAAAAATATGTTCTGCAACACTTTCTACTCTTTCTCTTTCAACATTCCAAGTTTTCCATCCTGTTCTAATAACATTCTTTAATTTATTACACATAACATAGTATTTTATTACATTTTCTTCTTTTGACATATAGCTTCCTTCTCTCTGGTTAAATATAATATCAAAAGAAGAAATATAATTCAACTAAATTTTATAAATTTTCTTTTATTTCTGGAAACAAATCGTATAAATTATATCCAAGCAAATTATCAAAATACTCTTTTAATTTGTATGTTTCTTTTACATGATATTGTGTATTAAAAAATACCCCTTTTCTTAAAACAATATCAATTAATCTTTTATCCATTGTTAATGTTTTGGTAGTACACATTAAATCAAATAAGTTTATTATTTTTTCTTCTATCGTATATTCATGTTTTTCTATAAAATCTGTTAAGAATGGATTATTTTCTTTATCTGGTACACCTCCAGCAGTGCATAAAATATCATTATTTAAATATGAATGAGTTAAACATATATTAGCATATTCTTCATCATATCCTTTATTTTTTAAATATTCATATCCTCTCATTACATGTCCATGAGATTCACCAGTATATTTACCTATATCATGAACGTAACCTAAAGTAATTGCTTTATCTACATCTATATTATATCCTTTTTCATTTAATGCTTTTGCAAGTATTCCTGCACTATCACCAACACATATTGAATGTTCTATCCATCTATCATCCTTTGCATTTTTTCTTTCTATTTCTAATAGTTCTCTTGCTTCTTTACTTGTTAATATCATAGTTCATACTCCTTTATTTCACAATTTTCCTGACCACTTACATTTAAAAGCATACCATCTTCTGGTAATTCTTCAAAATAAAATTGCATTGCTCTTGCGACTGCACCATGAGTTACTAGTAAAATATTTTTATCATAATATTTTTCTTTTATTTCGTCTAAGAATGAATGTGTTCTTTTGAACAAATCAGGTAATGTTTCGAGTCCAGCAACTACGTTATCCGAATAATAATTATAATATTCTTTAAAATAATAGTCATCAAGAATTGTATTAGTTAATACTCCTCCATCTCTTTCAATTAATCTATCATCATAAATAACCGGAATATTATTAACATTTATTATTTCACATGTATGTTTTGTTCTTTTCATTGGAGAACATATTATCAAATCGATATTTAATTCTTTTACTTTTTCTCTTGCTTGTTTTGCCTCCTCTATCCCCATTTCATTTATATCTTCATCTAATCTACAATTATACTTATTTTCTACATTACATTTTGTTTGTCCATGTCTTACAATATAAACCTTCATTTTTTGCACCTCTTTCACGATTTTTTATCTTTTATATATCAATTATTTCTTTAATTACTTATTAAGCAATATCCATATTTCTATACTATTCATCTATATATAGTCTATTTATATTGTCTTATTAAAAACTTTTTTATTTACTTTATTTTCAATTACGTAAGTTATTATTATTAAAATGCATATAACCATATATAAATATTTAAAAGTCCACATTCCTTTAATAACACATTCTCTACATACAAGCCACGTAATAAAGTAAAAAATACTCCTAACTATAAAATAAGTTCTATTTACAACTAAATATTTTTTCCTATTGTTTGATGAATATGCGCTTATTATACTGCCCCATATTGGGTCACCTAAAGTTCCAGTAAAAGCTGTAATAATATATGCAGCTAAAATTCCTTGCCATGACATTATTATAGATGAAATAAGAAAACTAATTGTATCTATCAACGCAATTATAGTTTCCGAAAGTATTAGTTTTCCATTTTCTTTTATTTTATTTAATATTTTGCCTGATATTATAAATAATAAAATTGCTTCAAGAAGAGTATATATTGCATTTAAATACCCAACTTTATTTGTTGTAAGAGGTAATAATTCCTCAAATGCACCCCATGATATACACCATAATCCCGCTAATATTCCAAATAATGTAGTAACCAATATTTCATTATTTTTTTCTTTTTCATCCAAAGTTTCTGAAGAATCTATTGATTCCATAACATCTTCGTTTTCTACATTTTTTAATTTTAAACTTATTACAGTTCCAAATATAATTAATACAAAATATCCAATAAAATATACTGCCCTGCTTAAATCATATATGTATTGACTAGTTACTAATCCTAAGAAACCTCCTATAACTTGTGCTCTTTCTTCTTCAATAAAACAAGATGATTCTAATTCTTTATTTGAAGTATTTAGCTTAGTTACAGACGATGCTTTTATACCAGATAAAATACCCATAATAATGGTAAAAGTATATATTGTATAAACTGTTTTACATCTTGAAATAATTAATCCTAAAATCAAAAACATAATCATATGAAATATATGATATTTTTTATAATTGACTTTTATTGCGAAATTCATAATAAACTTAAAGCAACGAGATATAAGTTTTGCAAATTCAAAAACTATTGGAACTGATACAGCAAACCAGGGAGTCACATTATTTGCAAGCAAATATAAAACAATAACTCTTATGAAGTAATGATTAATAAATGAATCTATTATACAACTCCATCTTACCAGATTTATATAACTACTATTTTGTTTCATTAATTCACCATTATCTTATAAATTATGTTATAGTACACATCATACCATGAATAAGCACGGTATATATTATCACTAGTGCATGATTTATTATAAGATGTATTAAAGCATACTACTGGTATTTCTTTTGATATATTATTTATATTTTCTACTTTATCTTCAATCATAATATCTATTTTATTTTCTTTACATATTTCTAATTTATCTTCTGGTGCGAATATTATCTTGTCATAATGTATGTTATTTTGCTTTAGCCAATTTTTAACAATATTTCTCATTTTTTCTCCCTCAGGAGTATCTTTGTCTGTTAAAAATCTAGCAGTTATTATATATATTTCAAATCCTTTTTCTTTTAATTTATCAATTACTTCACCTGAAAATTTCCTAGCCGGTTCATTTACTGCATAATCATACAAATATTCTTTCCAAAATTCTGAATCCATTTCATTTGTTACATTAAAAACAGTATCACTATCATATCCATCTGGATTTACAATATTCTTATTATATTTTAAGAAATATTTACTCCCATAATCAAGTTGCCATTTTTCAAAATCTGTTAATACTCCATCTATATCTATTCCTATTCTCATCTTTCATTTTCCTCTCTAAAAAATGTTTTAATAAACATCTTAAAAAATAAAATGTCATTCATTACTTCTGGATGCCACTGAACTCCTATAATATTATTTTTTTCAATTGCCTCTACAGTTCCATCTTCAGATACTGCAGATATAATAAAGTCATTAGCAACCTTTTTTATAGACTGTTTATGATATGAATTAACATTGATATTTTCACTATATATTGAACTTAAAAATGTGTTCTTTTTAATATTTATTTTATGTAAATTGTTACCTAAATTATGGTTATCAATATGCTGATTTAAAGTCCCACCAAAATAAACATTTATTGATTGAGCACCACCACAAATACCCAAAATTGGTTTATTTGAATTAGAAAAGAGTTTAATCGCTTCTTTATCTAGTTTGAACTCATCAATGTTATACTTTTCTCCTATTATTGGTTTCTCATTATAATAATGTGGTGGAATATTTATGCAAGATCCAGTTATAATGAGACCATCACATAAATCACATACTTTTTTTAAATTATTGATAGAAACAATTGGAAATAATAATATATCTAATTCATCAAAAATATTTTTATAGTATTCTGTCAAATAATATCTATTATTAAATGGTGATTCTCCTTTTATATTTTCTACTCTTTCAATTATTGCTAAAATCATTTCTGTTACTCCTTAATACATTTAATTCTATAATATGTATCATACCAACTATACACTCTAGTTAAGTTAGAAAATTCTTTATTTCTATTATAAGGATAATCAAACACCAAAATATTAGTATTAGATAATAATTTTCTTAAGTTAATTGGATCATCCTCAATCATAATATTAATATTATTATCTTTACAATATTTTCCTTTATCTTTTACATCAAATACAATTTCATCATAGTATATTTTATTTTCTTTTAACCAGTTTTTAGTAATTTTTTCTACATCATTTTTTAAGTCATCAGGAAACCATTCATCACCATTTCTTCTAGCAGTTATTATATATATTTTATTACCTTCACTTTTTAATTTTTCTATCACTTCAGATGCATATTTTTTAGCAGGTAATGTTATAACAAGGTCTTTTCTATATTTATTCCAAAACTTATGAGCAACTTCATCACCCCATAAAAACATATCTGTTGTATCTATTGCATTAACATTTTCTAATTTGTATTTCCCAATTTCATTACAAAATTTTGTACCATAATCTAGACAAAAATTATACTGAGAATTTAATACTCCATCTATATCTATTCCTATTTTCATTTGGTTTCATCTCCTATAATTAAGCATTCATCATTTTGCATATTCTTCCTTAAATATATCATATAATAAGCTATACCTATTTGGAATATCATAAATAAAGCAGATAAACCAAACATATATCTTAATCCCTTTTCATACATCATTCCACATAATAAGATACCTATTGATTCACCTAAGAATCTAATTATATGACATATATTTGAAAAGCTTAATTGATATTTATTATCTAATCTATTAATATACACACCTTCACATATATTTTCATATGAAGTTGATATAAATATTGACCAGGTAATTGCGATTAATGTGATTATTATGTTATTTGATATAAATGCTAATACATAACCTATAAATCTTATTCCAAACTTTATTGTTATCGTTAAATAATCATTTTTAGGTGTTAAATATTTTAATACTATAATTCCAAATATGTCCGCTAAAAGACCAACTATTAATAAATAATTAGTTGCAGCACTATCACTTAATTTAAAATAATTTGTTAATGTTAACATTTTTAATCCAAGTGCTGTTGACATTGCTATTGTTCCAATAAGAGTATAAATTAAATATAATACTAACACTTTATCTTTAAAAATATAACTTAAAGATATTTCTTTATACTCATCATTATTTTTATAATCATTTACTTTTATCATAAGTAACATAAATAGTGAAAATATTAAGAAAATATTTGAAATAAATAAACAAGAATTATAATTTATAAATATTTTCGCAATATTTTTACCTATAAGCATTCCGCCAAATAAAATACCAACATCTCTAAATAAATACTCTGTTAATCTTCTTTTACTATAAATTGTGCCAGTTTTTATAATTGTTGTTATTAATGGATATATACTTGTAATTACTATGTATTCTGTTACAATATCTATTATTATTGATAGTTTAATTAATTCTGTATAACCTGTCATATTTAAAAAATATAATAAGAAAACATTTATAACTTTTACTAACAAAACTATCACTAACATATTCTTTATTTTATCTAATTTTATATATTTCCCAATCAAACCAATAATTATAACACTTATTAAAGTACCTATGCTTAATATATTACTTATATTTGTAACAGAAAATTTATTATCTTGTAACCACAATTGTCTAAAGTTTCCCCATAATCCAACTGATATACTGAAGAATGCTAACATTATAAGTATCTGGTTTTCTTTTTTTATTTTTTTCATATACCGCTCCTTATTTTAAGTATAATTATATTTCTATAATTCATATATTTTAATTTCACAATTTTTAAGTCCTCTATTTAAAAATTTACCTTCTTTTATTCCTTCAAAATATCCACTAAATGCTTTTGATACACCAGAATGCGCTACTATTAATACACTTTTATAATTTTTAGTTTTTAATTCATCTAGAAAAGCATATACTCTTTTAAAGAAATCTTGAATATTTTCACTTGTTCCATATTTAATTTTTGTATAGTAATTCCAATATTCTTCTCTGTTTGTATAACTTATTGGTTTACCATTTAAATCACCTGGATTTCTTTCTTCTAATCTATTATCTATTAAAATATTCTTATTCTTAGCATTAATTATCATAGATGTATGTTTTGCTCTTATTAATGGCGAAGAAATTATAATATCATAATCTAAATCTTCAATAGTTCTTTTTAATTCTTTTGCCTGAATGATTCCATTTTCATTTAAATCCTCATTTTCATTACTATATACTTTGCGTGCATTATGAGAAACTTCACCATGTCTTACAATATAAATCTTCATTATTATTTTTCCTTTCTTTTAAAAGTGCATATATACTTGTTAATAATATCAACATATAACCTATTATCATAAATGTACTTCCATAATAAATATAATATGTACCATATAAAATACCTACTATAACTCCTGATATTCTGATTAATTTCATATCATCTTTCCATAAGCAATAAGCTCTTGCCATTGATGCTACAGCAATATATAACCATTCCATATAGATGCACAACTAATAATAATTATTAATTCAAATTTAATAATTCTTTTTCTTTAAGATATTTTAATATAAATTTAATACAACCCTCTACCAGTTTATTCATTTTATTTTCTGATAATATTTGATAATTTTCATTATCTTTTATCTTCTTATGAGATGTATCTAAATACTTACCTACTGCATATATTTGCTTTTTATTTAAATTAAGTTCTTCAACCTCTTTAAAATAATTACTATTTAAACAAAATCTAAAATTATTTTTTCTTACTGAGATACTATTATTAAACTTTCTAAAATCATTTTGTTTCATAGAATTAGATTTTTTAAAATCACAATTAAGTACTGTTCCATCTGATTTTTTCACACCAATATATATACCATTTTCATCTTTTATAAAATAATTATTATAAATATAATTATTAAAATAATAGTCAGTTAATAAATGAACTAAATATCCCATTAATACTGGATTTTTAAATTTATCTTTATATTTATTATACATTTTATCATAATCAGGAAGATTAATACCTATTAAATAATCTTCTCTTTTAATAAAATGTGTTGTTGTTCTTGGAATATTTCTCTTTAAATTTCCTATATTATATCTATCTTGATCTGGAAGTAAATTTCCTATCATAAAATATTTTTTATTTACTTTAATTGTCTTATTTACCTGATTACCAATATATGAATGTATTTTCCAGCTTGGCATTTTATCACCTTTTTCCTAACTTTTTAAATAAATCACTATAAATTTTATTTCTATTTAACTTTGTTACAAATATTATTTTATTTTTTACATTTGTCATTTTATAAGATGTATCATCATTTATAAATGGCGTGCTTACCCTTTTTGTTTTAAACCATTTTTTATTTATCATATAGGCAATAACAGATATATCCCAAATAACTCTTTCTTCTTTATAAGGATGATATGAATCATTACAAAATCTTTCTATTAAATAATTATTAAATTTATTTTGTGTTAAATTGTTCTTTAGCGTGCTTATATCTATTTTTAAAGTTGATACTACATTTTTACAAGGTAAAACAGTTAATTTAGCATTAGAATTAAAAACAATTTTTACTGCTTCTACATCTTGTCTAAAGTTATATTCCATATTATCTTTATAAGAAATATCATTTCCTCCAAGCCAAATAATTTCTATTTTATTAATTATCTTAGGTTCTTTTTTTATTGCGAGTGCAATATTAGTAATTGTTCCTATTGCAAGAACATACGTCATATCATTTCTAAGTGCTATTTCAATAATTTTATTAACCGCATCATTTTCATCATCATATCCATTTTGTATATAATCTATTGAACCTTTAAACACCTTATTTTCAAAATTAAAATTTAACAAATTACAGATTTTAAGTACTTCATTATAACTTAAGTCTTGTCCCTCTTTAACTGTTATGCCATTATTTTTATGTGAATATGGTGCAGTTGTAATTGCCTCAATATTAAACATATCTTGTGATTTTAATAAATATGAAAGTGCAAACTGATCATCTGCTTCGTTATATGTATCTGTATCTAAAATAACATTTATTCTATTGTTATATTTTTTTACTTTTTCAAATATTTCTTTCCAATTATATACTCTTATAAGTCCATCTATATCCTTATTATATGGCGTATCCATAATAAAAGTAGTAATGCCATGATTACTTGCATCTAGACACATTCTTTTTGAATCATCTATCATTATAGATATATTATTTTCTAAACAAACTTCTGTTTTTGAATGACTGTTTTTAGCATCTACTAAAATTATTTTATCATAATAAATATTATATTTTTTTAACCAATTAACTGTCATGTTATATGGATCAGAATAATCACCATTATCTCTTCCTGTTATTATATAAATTTCACAGCCTATTTTTTTTAATTTTCTTATGTATTTAGCGCAATTTTTAATAGGCTTTAAATTAACTACAATTCTTTCTATATTTTCTTTATAAAACTTTTTTTCTTCTTCATCTTTCCAATCAAACATTTTTCTTATGCATTCATTTTTATTTATTATCTCATTACCATTTATTTCTTTGTCATGAATAATATACTCTTTTAATAATTCATCATTAAAATTAGAAAGAACATTATCTATATCTACTCCTATTCGCATTACAATACTCCTTTTTTATTTTTCAAGTTCACTAATAAAATTATAAATATCATCCCAATTTTTAAGCATTGTAATGTTATCATAATCATATTTTTTATCTGTTATCATAATTGTTTGTATTCCTGCATTTAAAATATTTAAACAATTTTCTAATTGATCATCAATATATAAATCTATATTCTCCCTTTTACAAACTGTACTTTTTTCTCTAGCATTTACAATTAATTTATCATAATAGATTTTATTTTTATCAAGCCAGTTTTTACTATAAAAATATGGATCATCATGAAATTCTGAATCTCTTGCAGTTATTATGTAAATTTGATGTCCATCATTTTTTAATTTATCTATTACCTCTTTTGCATTTTTTCTTGGAAGTGCATTATTAGTAATATTTTCTTGAATATCTTTTAAAAAATATTTTAATTCTTCATGGTTAAATTGAAATCTTTTTGCGTATTCAGTACCATCATTTTTTTCATCTTGCATAAGTTTATCATAACTATCAAGATTTTTACCTAAACTAACTGCATAGGTATATGCAGCTTTATTTAATTTTTCTTGTACTTCAGTTAAAGTATTATCTATATCTATCCCTATTCTCAAAATATCACTCCTACTATTTTCAATATAATTATAACATTTTTTAGGTATAAAAAAAAGGAATAATTGACTACTATTCCCTCTTCTTTCTTATAACATTTCCTTTTTTATCTACTTTAAAATTTAATTTAAAAAATATACTTACTGTAATAAATTGATATACTGATGAACATGCTTGTCCTATACCTGTACAAAAAGGAGTTTTTGTTAGTGATAAAAGCATTCTAAGAAACAGTGAAAATATTTTGTTTTCAGTTATTTTAAATGCAGACCATTCTAGTTGTAAATAACATGTTTTTATTCTATATATAGGATATATAAGAAAGTTAACTATTTCAAAAGTAAAATATATCATTGTTATTTTAAAATCTAAATCATAAAATCTATATAATAAAATAAACATTATTAAACTTGTTAAAAATAATATACTTAATAATCTATATGCATTACGTCTATGTTCTTTATAATTAAAATTATTTTTACTTATATCAATTGTTGCGGCCGTAACTATTGCTTCTGCTGTGTCCCACTGTGTATCTGTTATGAGAGCCACAAATGTAAGCGCTAATGTATATTTTTCTCCAAAATTTATCGCATTACTTAATCCAAATAAAAATATTAATAAAAAACCAATATTATTAAAAAGTTCTACAGAATCATATTTTATACATTTAAATATATTTAATTTCAACTTAAATCTATCACTATTTTTAATAATTATATACAAAGTAAATAAGAAAAGCGGAATTAATGTTGTTGTTACTATAATACTTTGATTTTTTGTAATTAAAGATGTTCCTACTAATAATACAAAATTTAACAAGTTAAATATAATTGAATATTTATTCGCAATTTTATTTTCATTCTCGTAATATAATTTATTTAAAATAAATGAAAATTCCAAACTAACAAATATCTCTATTACAGAATATATCGCAAATGTTTTATACGTATTAACGTCCATATTCATAAAATTAATATATCCATCTATATTTAATAATATCAATAAAAATGTTATTAAAGATATAATACTTCCAATAACAAGTCCTGACATAACCGCATCTTTATTTTTATCTTTTTCTTTACTTATATTTGCTCCTGTTGAAAATACTGACCTAATTATATAATAAATAAACTGAAGTGGATATGTAAGCGTAAATATATTTATTAAATTTTTATCTATTATAATTCCAAGTAAAAACCATAATATAATTGGTATAAATGATAATAGTGATAAATCAAAACTAATTCTTAATAATCTTTTCATAAAATAAACCGCAAAAAATACTTAAGTAAAACCTTATTATTTTTTATCCTTTTCAATAATCTATTTAATTATAACATAATTTCTTTAGTTGACAAAAATTAAATGAAGTGCAATAATTGTTATGCGTTAAATAAATTAAATTTTATAGTTAAAATAAAATTAAATTTATTTTTTTAATGGCATATTATATATTATATTGCTTTAAAGGGGGAAACAAATATGAATTATAAAAAAGTATTAGATAACGCACCCGATACTTATTTTTTAATAAAAGATAAAAATAATAAAGTAATTTATCCAAAAGATAAAAGAAAACTAGATTATATAAGAAAAATATATATAAATTATTCTAAAGAAAACAAATATAGTACTTTTGATAATAGAAACTTTAGTATTAAAAAAGTAACAATTGAAGGTTTTCATAAAAATTATACAGTATTATATATAAAAGATATTACTGATTTAGTAAGTTTAAAATCAAGATATGAAATAGATCCATTAACAACTGTTTTAAATAGAAAAGTAATTTTAGATAAAATTGATAAATATATATATGAAAACAAGTTAAATTTTTCTATTGTTATGGGTGATATTGATGATTTTAAGAAAATTAACGATACTTATGGTCATGTGATTGGAGATATCGTATTAAATAAAATCGGTAATATTTTAAGATGTGAATTACCTGATTCCTTAGTTGGTAGATATGGCGGTGAAGAATTTATAATTCTTATGCCAAACACAAATAATAGTTTTGAAAAGATTGAAAAAGTAAGAGAATTAATTTCAAATATTAAAGTAAATTTTGAGGATATAACAATTGATAACATTTCTATGAGCTTTGGAATATATAATATTACTGAAGATATAGTTAACGAAGATGTTAAATCTTTAAGAAAAAAATATATTGATAATGCTGATAAAGCATTATATACAAGTAAAGAAAATAATAAAAATAAAACTACAGTATACTAAAAAAGTGTCATTAATTGACACTTTCTTTTATTTCATTTATATATTCATTTGCAATTTTCGTATCATTAAAAGGTATTTTATCACCCTTTATAGATATAAATTCTTCATGACCTTTACCTAAAATTAGTAATGTATCATTTTCTTTTAACATATCTATTCCTTTTGTAATTGCATCTTTTCTATCTCTAACTATTTCATAATTATCATATTTTAATCCCTTTGTCATATCTAAATATATTTCTTCTTGATTTTCAAAGTGTGGATCATCATGAGTCATTATTACATACTTAGCATTTTCACATGCAATTCTTGACATTTTTATTCTTTTATCTTTATCTCTATCTCCAGTACAACCAAATACTACATAAACATTTCCCTTTGTTACTTCATGAGCAACTTCAAATACTTTAATCATTGCATCTGGTGTATGTGCATAATCTACTATTATTAAATTACTATTATATTTTAGTGTTTCTGTTCTTCCCTTTGGAAGGTTTAAATCGCAAACACTTTTTATTATTAAATCAAAAGGAATATTTTCTAAAGCCATAATAACAATTGACGCCATTAAATTATAAATATTATATCTTCCTATTAAATTAGTTTTAAAACTATAAGTATTATTTAAATAAGTAACATCAAATACTGTATTATGATTTATTACTTCATAAGATGTTATTTTAAAGTCACCACCATTAAAACCATAAGTAAAGTTATTATTATCTTTTAATAAATAATATTCTTTATAATTATCATCATAATTAACTATTGCTTTTCCATCACTTTTTAAATTTTTAAATAATTCTTGTTTAGCAAGTGCATAATTTTCCATTGTCTTATGAAAATCTAAATGATCTTGTGTAAGGTTTGTAAATACTGCATAATCAAATTTTAAACTTTCTACTCTTTTATTTGCAAGACCTTGACTACTTACTTCCATAATTACATATTCACAATTTTTATCATAACACTCAAGTAATAATTCATATAGATCATATATATCAGGTGTTGTATTATTTAAACTTCTTACTTTTTCATTAATATAAAAACCAATAGTTCCAATATAACCACATTTCTTGCCTATTTTATTTAATATTTCATGGAATAAATAAGCAGACGTTGTTTTTCCATTTGTTCCTGTTATTCCAATTATTTTAAGTTTATTTATTTTATCACCATAATTTTCATTTAAGTAATTAATTAAATATTCTCTTGTATCTTTAACAACTATAGTTTCTACACTATAACTTCCTTCTTCACAAATTATTTTACTTGCACCATTTTCTATCGCCTTATTTATAAATTTATGACCATCACCATCTATTCCTCTTAAAGCAATAAATGTATCACCTTTTTCAACTTTTCTTGAATCCACTTTTATCTTCATTTTCATATTCTATTTAACCTCATATCACAAACTAATAATACAAAATATGACAAATATTGTCAACATTTACAATTATTATTTACATTATTTTTTTAATTTTTTATAAACTTTTTCACTCGCTCTATAAACTTGTTCATCTGTTATTGATGAAAGTAAATATTCTGGATTTTTGTTATTCTTATTAGTCACAATTCTTTCAAATAAACTAACTTATCTTTTGGTTTTATATCCTTATTTTCTAAAAAGGAATATAAATTAATTCCATTTATTTTTGGTATTGTAAAACCTTCAATACTTCCACCTACTGATAATATTGAATCTGGAATCCAAAAATTATTTGGCATATATTCTTTATTACTATCAAGCATTTCTAAAGTATATAACTTATTACCAAAACGTTGACCACTTTTAAAAATTAATTTTTTAAAAACTTTATCTTTACCTTTTTCCCTAAATTCAAACAATTCAGATTCTGTATGCATTATATTATCTGGTAAATCTAATGGTTTTAGCGATTAAAATCTTTTTTGCGACATTGATATAATTCTCATATAAAAACCCACATCGATTAGTTTGATAGTATATCATAATTAACAAAATTCATCAAATTTTTTTATTTTCATTTTCTATCCATTTCATTATTATATTTACTATATAATCTATTTCTTCTTCTGAAAGGGTTTTATTCATATCTATTTTGTGCCATTTATAAAGACATGATCTACAGCAGGTTGCAGTTGCATGCTGTGATATAAATACAGGATGTCCTTTATATGGTGTTTGCTTTCCATCATTATTTATTACTTTAGGAGCAAGTCTTTTTGTAATGAAATCTTTAGCATGCTCTCTCATTTTATCCATACCTTTATCTTTTATATATTCTTTATCTTTTTCTTTTAAATGAAAACTACTTCTAAATTTTGATTTAGATAATGAATATAATATTTTATCAATATTTTCCATAAAATCACCATACCTATAATAACACAAAAAGTGACAAAAAGTCACTTATTCAGTAGTGTAATCATCGTCACAACTAATATTTATATATTCTGCAACACCATAATTTGTTTTTTTAGTATAACATCTATTATTATAAGAGCCACAATCTAATTTATCATTACTAGCATTATATTTACACATACTTCCAGTATCATCAGATATCTTATATTCTAAATTATATACTTCATAAATATTATTTTCTTTTTTATAATCAAAATTATATAATTTTCTAAGATTATCCATTAATTTATTAATAGTATTTTCATTAGCAGTTATTTTTAAATCAAAATAACCAAAATCATAACTTCTAATTATATTATTTTTTAAATCTTTTATAACTTGTGATATTAAATTAACAGAACTTTCTTGATGTACATAAATAGTTAAAACATTCATTTTATATTCAATTCTACTATCTTTATCCATTTTTAAATATTTATCATCATATATACCTGATATTTTAATTTTATCATCTTCCATATTATTATCTATTTCATACTTATAACTTGTATTTAAATAATAACTATCACTATTAGTAATAAGCATATTATCTTTATAATTAATTTCTTCTGAATGATTCTTTAAATTTAAAATACCATCCATATTATCAACAATTTTAAAATCTTTAATTCCAAGAGCAAATATACCAATACCAATACCTGATACAATTATACTTGTTAAAAATGTTATTAATAATATTTTATAATTATATTTTTTATCAAATATAAATCCTATTATTAACATTAGTATTATTACATTTATTATAAGTAATGCAAGCGTTGCAATTGTACTTCCAATAAATATAGCATTTGAAAAACTAAAGTAAAGCGAAATTATAAAGAAAATTGCAAACATCAATAATGTAAACATAAAGAATAATCCAAAGAAGAATACAAATACTTTAACAAATATAATTATTATTTTAGAAAGTACTGATAAAAAAGCAAATGGTCTAGTATTTTCATCTCTAATAATAATTCTATCTTTTTTATCTTCTTTTATTTTACTTTTTTCTTCTTTCTTTTTATCATCTTTTGTATCTGCTTTTTCTTCATTAATAAGTCCATCATAGTAATTTAAATATCTTATTTTAAATACATGAACTAAAACTATAAATGAAATTATTGTCCAAATAAGCATAAGAACACTTTTAATTATTCCATTAAATATTTCCATTCCTTTTTCAAATGGATAAAATCCACTTAAAACTCTTTCAGATAAAACAACAAATAAATATCCTAAAGTTAACATAACAAGTGCAATTATAATCATTTCAATCACACACTTAAATCCACTTGTAAATTTCATTCTAGAAAACATATTAATTGTTTTAGTAATAAAATCTAAAAATGAATCTACCATTACATTTATATTATTTTTACTTTTTCTTTCTATACTTTCTATATCAGTTATATTATCATTAATAAGATCATCCATAGTACATTCAAATATATTACATATTTGTACTATCTTATCTGTTTCAGGATATGTATTATTACTTTCCCATTTTGATACACTTTGTCTTGATACACTTAATTTCTCTGCAAGTTCTTCTTGAGATAATCCTTTCTTCTTTCTTAAGGCAATTAACTTATCACCAAATTTCATATTTTTTCCTCCTTTTCATTTTTAATTCTATATTATTTTATAGTTGCATTCTAGCAACTTTACTTGGTATTTTTGTAAAGTTTCGGTTGCATTACAATTATTATAACAGAAAAATAAAAAAAGATTACCTTTTTTAGGTAATCAATTTATAAATTAGATTTCTTCGATTTTCATAAAGTTTGTAGTCTTTTTACCTGTATTAGGGAAACCACCAGCAATAACAATTTTGTCTCCACTATTTAATTCAACAAATTTCTTAGCTTGAGCAACACCATCATTAATTACTTCATCAGTTGAATCGTATTCATTAACAACAACTGGATATACACCATAACTTAAAGCAAGTGTTCTTGCAACTTTTCTAGTTGGTACAGTTGCTAATATTGGTGCGTTTGGTCTTAAGTTACTAATTGCTCTTGCACTATGACCTGACATAGTAGCAGCTACTATAACTTTGGATCCTAATTCATTTGCTGCATTAACAACACTGCTTGCAATAATTTCAGTTTTATTTTCTGCAACATATGCATATTTATTATCATATCTATAATAACTTTCAACATTTTCACAAATACGTTTCATATTTTGAATTGTTTCTACTGGATATTCACCCATAGTAGTTTCATCACTAGTCATGATAGCATCACAACCAGAAAGTATAGCATTTGCAACATCTGTTACTTCCGCATTAGTTGGTCTAATACTATGTTTCATGCTGCTCATCATTTGAGTTGCCATAATAACTCTCTTACCTTTAGCTCTACATTTACTAATCATCATTTGTTGATATAATGGTAAATTTTCTACACCAGTTTCAATTCCAAGATCTCCTCTTGCAATCATAACAAGGTCAGTAGCATCAATAATTTCATCTAAGTTATCCATTGCATATTGAGTTTCAACTTTAGAAATTATTAACATATCTTCTCTACCATATTCTTTACATAATGTTCTAACATCTTCAATATCTTTAGCACAGTTAACAAATGAAAGTGCTAAATAATCTCCATTATGTTCACATGCATATTTGATATCTTCTCTATCTTCATCACTAACAAACGGTACATCTAATTTTATACCTGGAATACATACTCCACGTCTACTTTTAATTTTTCCACCATTCATTATACGGCATGTTACTTTATCTTTTGATGCTTCTTCTACAACTAATTTATAGAATCCATCATCAACTAGAATACTCATACCTGGTTTTAAGTCTTTTAAAATTCCTTTATAATTAAACGAAATTCTTTCTTGTGTTCCAAGAACATCTTCTTCAACTATATCAATAGTCTCACCTTCAACTAAATCGATATAATCTCCATCAAATGTACAAGTTCTAAGATCTGGTCCTTTTGTATCAAATAAGATAGCAATATTAGTACCAAGTTCTTTATTTGCTCTTTCTACTAATTCTTCATCTATTTTTCTTTCTTCCATAGTAGCATGTGAGAAATTAATTCTTGCTACATTCATTCCAGCATCTACAAGTCCTTTAAAGTTTTCCCATTTTTGTGTAGAAGGACCAATACTACATATAATTTTTGTCTTTTTCATTCTTTACAACTCTTCCTTTCGCACTAGTATTATACACCAAAAACACCATTTATGTAAATAGAACTTACATAAAATTATTATTTATCTTTTTTCTTTAATTTATACTTTTTTGGCATATTTTTCATATTTGGTTTTTCTTCTTTTATATCTAACTTTTCTTTTAATTTTGTTATTTCTTCTATTGTAAATACATTAAGTCCTACTGCAAATATAAATAATTCTTTTTTATTTTTAAATAACTTTTCAATAAGTTTTACATCAACAAATACAGCTACTAAAACAATAAGTTTCATTTCTCTGCTATTTACTATTTTTGATACTAATTTATTTTTATCTTCCTTACTTAATTTATCTTTAAATTCATATAAAAATTCATATACATAATAAATATTTTCTTGTTTTGACATTTCTCTTGAAACCTTTGAAACATTTTCTTTATCTAATCTATCTTTTAAAATCTTTGATACATTATATATTAACTCTGAATCATTAGTTTTTACTGCTAAATCAATAATTTTTTCTACTTGTTTTTTTGTTAAATTATCGTGCATTTTACCTGTAAAGAATACAATATTTTCTTTATTTAATTCATTAAAAATACCATCTATTATTAAATCAATATTTTTTTCTGATAAACTTACATTATTTTGAATAAGATATTTAACTATTAAGAAATTTAATGTTCTACTATATAATGATACTATATTATCAATATCATCACTAAATAAATTACTACCAATAAGTTTAATAGTATCACATATATAACTTATGTCATCCAAATTACATATTGATTTAATTAATAATGATTTATCATCATCTTCAATATCTTCACATAATAATTTATACATATAATATGAACTTGAACTTTCTGAAATAGTTTTTACAATCATCTCAGTAGAATCAGTTAAATAATTCTTATATTTAGTCCATAAATCCATTAATAATGAATAATTTTTATCATCACATATTTTTGAAATAATATTATTTATATTTCTTTCCAAAAAGGAAAAGAAATTATCTATAAAGCTTTTTGTACAATCATCATTATTAAAATTATACAAACTATTAAATAACATATATACTTCATCAGCATATAAATTGTTTTTTAATGAAATTGAAAAAACATATATAATTTGTGAATCATTCGAACTACTAATTGATTCAATAAATCTCTTTCTATCATTAGCATCTAACCATTTTATTTCTTCAAAATACTTTTGATAATCTAAATATTTTTTATAATCTAATAATTTTTCTATAATTTTATTTTTTTCATTATTTGATATTTTATCATTTTCTGTACAAAATTTAAGTAATTCATAATAATCCAATTTATCTATATTTGTTTTCAAAATAACCACCCTCCTTAACATTATATCACTAAAAGTAAAAAACTAAAGTATTTTCTTTAGTTTTCCATATTAAAATCATCTAAAAAATCATCTATAGTCATAATCTTATCATCTATTTCTTTTAATGATACATCTTTTTTTGGAATACTTTCTACTTCTTCTTCCTCTTCTAACACTTCAAGTTCTTCTTTTGATATTAATTCTTTTACTTCAAATACATCTAATACTTTTTTCTTAGATATAGATGATCCTGTTGAGTATCTATCATTTATTGATATTTCTGCACTTCTTATATAATCAATATCAGAACTTGTCATAAATCCTAGTTTACTCTTACCATTTATTACAAAAGTTTTAACTATTTTATATGGATTAGTTTTAACTTCTCTAATTAATAATAATCCTCTTCTAGCTCTTGATGATTTTTCCATTTCTTCTAATTTTATTCTTTTAGCAGTTCCTTTATTTGTAAATACAGCGATATATTCATCATTTTTATTAAATAAGCATCCTGATACTACTATATCATCTTTTAAATTAATAGATTTAACACCTGATGCTTTTATTCCAGAAATAGGAATTTCTTCTATATCATACCATAATCCATAACCATTTTCCGTTGAAATTAATACTTCTTTATTTTTAGAATTAATAGCATTTACTACTTCATCATCATCTTTTAATTTAATGCATGTTACTGCCTTTGAATATCTTTGAAGTTTAAACTCTGATAAATTAGTTCTTTTTATCATACCATTTTTAGTAAATATAGTAATAATATCACTTGTTTCAAAATTAGTTACTGGTATGCATCCAATTATTTTTTCTTCTGATTTTATAGTTCTAATATTACTTATATGTTTTCCTAAATCCTTCCATTTTGCATCTGGAATTTCATGAACTGGAACATACAAATAATTACCTAAATTAGTAAATAAAAGTACTGTATCTAATGTATTTAGTTCATATAAACCAAGTACATAATCATTATCTTTTAATAAAGTATCTTCATTCTTACTAGATTGATAACTTCTACTTGATACTCTTTTTATGTATCCTTCTTTTGTTATAACTACTATTACATCTTCTTTTTGAATCATATCTATTGCATCTATTTTTATTTCAGATACTTCATCTTTAATAACTGTTTTTCTTTCTATAGCATATTCTTTCTTTATATCTAATAATTCTTTTTTCATTTGCTTAAATAATATTTTTTCATTAGATAAAACTGAGTTTAAGAATTCTATTATCTGTTCTAATTTCGCTCTTTCTTCTTCTAGAGCTACTACATCTGTATTAGTTAAACGATATAATTTCATATCTACTATTGCAGTTGCTTGTTCTATAGTAAACTCAAATTCTTTTACTAAGTTATTTATAGCATCCATTCTATTATTACTTTTTCTAATGCAAGCAATTACTTCATCTAATATACTCATTGCTTTTAAATAACCATCTACTATATGCATTCTTGCTTTAGCATGTTCTAAATCAAATTTACTTTTTCTTATTGTAACTTCTTTTTGATGAGCAATATATGCATCAATTATATCAACAAGTCCAACAAGTTTTGGTCTTCTATTAACAATAGCAATCATATTAAAGCTATATGATATTTGCATATCTGTATTTTTAAGTAAATAATTTAAGATAAGTTCACTATTAGCATCTTTCTTTAAATCAATTGCAATTCTAAGATCTCCTCTTGCTGTTTCATCTCTAGCATCTACTATTCCATCTATTTTCTTTTCTATTCTAATATCATTTATTTTCTTAACTAAATTTGCCTTATTTACTTCATATGGAATTTCTGTAATAAGTATTTGATGAACTCCCTTTTCCTTTATGATTTCATATTTACATTTTACATTTATTTTTCCTTTACCAGTTCTATATGCTTCTTCTATATTTTTCTTTCCTTCAATTGTTCCACCTGTTGGGAAGTCTGGTCCTTTTACTATATTAAATATTTCTTCAAAAGAACATTTTGGTTTATCTATTCTATAAACTGTTGCATCTATTACTTCACCTAAATTATGTGTTGGTATATTAGTTGCATATCCAGCACTTATTCCTGTTGAACCATTTACAAGTAAATTAGGAAACTTACAAGGAAGTACTGTTGGCTCTACTCTTGTATCATCATAGTTAGGAGCCATATTAACAGTTCCTTTTTCTATATCTTTAAGTAGTTCACCTGCTATTTTAGATAATCTTGCTTCTGTATAACGCATAGCAGCTGCTGAATCACCATCCATAGATCCATTATTACCATGCATATCAATATATGGAGTCATCATTTTCCAATCTTGACTCATTCTAACCATTGCATCATATATAGATGAATCACCATGTGGATGGTAATTACCCATTATTTCTCCAACTGCTTTAGCACTTTTTCTATATTTTTTATCATATGTATTTTTACTTTCATACATTCCATAAAGTATTCTTCTTTGAACAGGTTTAAGTCCATCTCTTACATCAGGAAGGGCTCTATCTTGAATTATTTCTTTAGCGTATGATGCGAATCTATCACCCATTATTTCTTCAAGGGCATAATCATGTATTCTTTGTATTACTTCTTTTGTTTCATCATTTTTCTTTTTCATTCAAAGCACCTCCTATATCTTATAATCATCTTCCAAAGAAAATTCTACATTTTCTTCTATCCATTCTTTTCTAGGATCAACGTTATCACCCATAAGTACTGATACTCTTTTTTCTGCAAGAGCAGCATCAGTTATCTTAACTCTAATTAATAATCTATGTTCTGGATCCATTGTTGTTTCCCATAACTGTTCAGCATCCATTTCACCAAGACCTTTGTATCTTTGTGTATCAATTGGTTTTCTATTTTTTGTATATTCTTTTAATTCTTCATCATTATAAGCATACACTACTTCATTTTTAGCAAACTCTATTTTATAAAGTGGTGGTGTTGCGATATAAAGTCTTCCTTCTTCTATAAGTGGTCTCATATATCTATAGAAGAATGTTATTAAAAGAACTTGTATATGTGATCCATCAACATCGGCATCGGTCATTATTATTACTTTATCATAATTACAATCTTTAATATCAAAGTCTGTTCCAACACCTGCACCTATTGTATAAATAAGTGTATTAATTTCTGCATTTTTATATGCTTCTTCTATTTTTGCTTTTTCTGTATTAAGTACTTTACCACGAAGAGGTAATATTGCTTGATATCTTCTATCTCTTCCTGTTTTAGCAGAACCTCCTGCTGAATCACCCTCTACTATAAATAACTCATTTTTAGATGAATCTTTCTTTTGTGCAGGAGCAAGTTTATCACTAATATTTTTTTCTTTTTTTGTTCCACTTGCTTTTCTAGCAGCCTCTCTTGCCTTTCTAGCAGCTTCTCTTGCAGCTTTTCCTTTTAATGCTTTATTTAATATTGTAACTGCTACTTCTTTATTTTCTTCTAAATAAAATCCAAATTTTTCAGAAACTACGTTTTCTACTACAGTTTTAGCAAGTGGTGTACCTAGTTTACCTTTTGTTTGTCCTTCAAACTGAAGTAATGCTTCTGGAATTCTAAGCGATATAACTGCGGTTAAACCTTCCCTTACGTCAGGACCTTCTAAGTTTTTATCTTTTGCTTTTAAGTATCCATTATTTCTAGCATATTCATTAAATACTTTTGTTAATGCTGTTTTAAATCCTACTTCGTGTGAACCACCATCACTTGTTTTAACATTATTAACAAATGAAATAATATTTTCATTATATGTATCTGTATACTGCATTGCAATTTCTACTTCAATTTTATCTTTTTCTCCAGTAAAATGTAATACATTATGAAGTGTATTTTTTCCTTCATTCATATATTCTGCAAATGATTTAATACCATTTTCATAATGATATTTTACTTCTTTTTTATCTTCTTCATCTATTACTTCTACTGAAAGACCTTTTAGTAAGAAGGCAGATTCTTGCATTCTTTCACATATAGTTGTAAATGAGAAGTTTGTAGTAGAAAATATTTTATCATCTGGCATAAATCTAACAGTAGTACCAGTTTTATTAGTAGGACCAACCTTTTTTAAAGGACTATCTACTTCTCCACCATTTTTAAAACTGATTGTATATTCTGCTCCATCTCTTTTAGATGTTACTATCATCCATTTTGAAAGTGCATTTACAACGGAAGCACCTACACCATGAAGACCACCAGATACTTTATAGTTTCCTTCTTCAAACTTACCACCAGCATGAAGTATTGTATAAATTACTTCTACTGTACTTTTACCTGATTCATGCTTTCCAACAGGAACACCACGTCCATCATCTGAAACACTAACTGAACCATCTGAATGAAGAATTATCTTAATATTTTTACCATATCCATTCATTACTTCATCTATTGAGTTATCTACTATTTCCCATACAAGATGGTGAAGTCCTCTTTTATCTGTTGAACCAATATACATTCCTGGTCTTTTTCTTACTGCTTCAAGGCCCTCTAGTATTTTAATTGATTTTTCATTATATTCTGCCATAAATAAAACTCCTTTACTTTTCACTATAAGTGATTATAACACATTTTTCCCTTTAAATTCAAGGTATTTTACATTTTGTTTATGTAAAGAAAAAAGGTTTATTATTAAACCTCTCTTATTATTCTCCGATATTTGTATAACTAATATTTATATTAACTTCATCAGATGAATAACTCACTATATACACATTATTGTCTTCAGTTACATATGCATATCCTGTTCCATCATTTTTTACAGTTATATTAAATGGTTTTAAAATTTCATTTAATGTTGTCGCTTTTACTTTAAAACTATACCTTGTATATTCTTTGTCATCTATTTTTTGTATTTCTTTAACAGTATTTTTATCATCTATATTTATTCCTTTTAAAAATAAATCTGTATTAGTATAATCATGTTTTAATTTTACATTAACTTTTTTACCCAAAGCATCAGTTATTTCTGTTTCATTATTTTTTATTGTTGCAGTATATGGAATATTATTATCAACAAAGTTAACAATATATTCTTTATTTTCTTTATTAAATACAACATAATTTTCACTAAAGGAACCAGCATATATTGATACCTTTGCTCTATAATTTTTTACTTTATCTATCTTTGTATTATTTGCAGATAAACTTAAATTACTTGATTTATTATTTACAAAAAATAATAAAATCAATATACATATAATCAAACAAGCTGCTAGTATAATTATTTTTTTGGTTGATATTTTTTTCATTTTTACCTCCATTAATTTGCACTACAAGTTAAACTTGTATTATTCTTCTTATTATTTATTGTTGTATTAGAAGAAACCATGCTGCATGTTGATAATCCTGAATTATCATCTATTGTAGTAAGATTTGAGTTATTATAAAATGCGTAATTGCCAATAGATGTTACTGTACTTGGTATTGTTATACTTTTAAGATTCATATTACTAAGTGAAAATTTTCCAATACTAATAAGACCATTAGATAATTCAACGTTACTTAAAGCAAAACACTTATTAAATGCATAATCACCAATATTTTCTATTGTACTTGGTAAAGTAACTGTTGTTAATTTTGAATCTAATTCAAATAACCGAGTACTCAATGTCTTAACATTTTTTCTAATTGTTAAAGTTTCTAACACTGTAAAATTTTGAAATGCTGCATCTTCAAAAGTTTGTTCTGTTTGAAGTGTATCGCTGCCTATAGCTAGATTTTTTAAAGATGATTTAAGACTAAGAAAAGCATCAACAGTAATTTTAAATCCTCCACCTGTATCTAACGTTTCAATTGGTGTACCATTAAATGCAATTCCAACAGTTGTTAAACTATCTGGAAGTTTTATACTTTTAAATGAATTATTTCCAAAGCAAAAATTATTTAAAGTTTTTATACCTTCTTTTAATGTTAATTTACTAATATTATTTGAAACAAACGCATATTCATCTATAAGTTCTACTGACCCTGGTACAATTAATGATGAAATACTATTTCCGGCAAAAGATGTTGTACCTATTTTTGTAACTGAATCTGGTAATGCTAATGCCAAAATAGAATTACTTACAAAAGAATTACTATCTATAATCTTTATTGTAGGAGAAATTATTAGTTTAGATGATATACCCTTTTGTGCAAAACTACCTGTTGAGATACCAGTAACTGTCTTACCATCTATTTTTGTTGGAAGAGCCCATACATTATTTTTATATGATGATGGTGTAGAGGATTTAAATCCGCTTATATTTACTGTTCCATCTGAATTTGCTGATGTTGAATATAAACTTTCATCGATATAATCTTTACATACCTTGTTATATTCTGCTTCACTCATCGTTCCATTATCATAAATATGTTCATTACATACGTATTTAATTGTTCCATCATCGATATAATCTTTAATATTTTCCACTGTTGTTAAATCAACTCTAATAACTGGATTTATATAAAATGGAGCAGAAGCACCACTAAATCCAAATGATGATTGCATTGTATTTTGCATAATGTAATAATATGTACTTTCACCCATTATTAAACATGGCAAATTTGCTGATGCTGGACAAATGCTTAACTTATTTAATAATGCATTATCATTTTCACTAAGTTCATTTGTATTCATTATTCTTGCCTTTAATCCTGTAAAATCGAATGTTGAATTTATATTATACTTTGCTTCTGGTTTTGGAATTTTATCACTCCAAGTTTCAGTTATTTTGCTAATGTAATTTACTAAAACTCCATCATATGAACCACCATTATTTTCTAGTGCTTTATTATAATCATATACACCAGTATTTTTATATACTAACTCATACTTACCTTCATCAGTATTTCCATGAAGTACAAGCCATGCATAGCATGTATCCGATTCATTATCACACAATTTATAATTAATTGGATCAAAATATACTACTTCATTTTCTTCATATTTTGGTAGTTTACTTGGATCTATAGATACGGATGGATTAGATGGTGTTGTTGATGAACTATTACCTTTTATCATGGTATAATTTATTATAGATGTTATATCTGATAATATTATTGGTGATGTTGGTAATGATGTTAAATCTCTATTCTTATCATATGTTATTACTAGATTTAATGTTTTTTCCTCTTTACCTAATAATTTATCACCTTTTGCTACTGGAGTCTTTGTATCTTTATAGAATAATTCAAACTCTATTTTATTGCAAAAACTCGTCACATCAGTTCCATTTTCTGCTCTGCAATTTTCCATTTGTGTTGAAGTTAATTCTACTTCTGCATCTATATCCCCTTCGTTTATTACATCAAATTCATATGTAATTTTATCTCCAGGTGCAGATAAAATACCATTTGATATTGTTATTACAGTACTATCACCATTTAATACTGCTTTACCTGCAGTTGCATCACCCTCTGACTTTGGTGTTAATAGTTTAGTAAAATGTATATTCCATTCTCCTTTTTTTACTGTTGCAACTCCACTAATATCCAAATTTTGTGACAAAGTTGCATATGCTATCGTTATACCTATTAAACATATAGCAAGAACCGATAGTATTATGTTTTCTAAATTTTTGACTTTCATTCTATGCATACTTATTTTCCCCTATTCTACAATTACTATTTTACAAATATAATAATATTTTGTCAACGGACTTTTTTGTTTATGACAATAAAAAAGGTTTATTAAACCTTTTTTATTCTTCTCCAACATTTGTATAACTAACATTTATATTAACTTCATCAGATGAATAACTCACTATATACACATTATTGTCTTCAGTTACATATGCATATCCTGTCCCATCATTTTTAACAGTTATACCAAATGGTTTTAAAATTTCATTGAATGTTATCGCTTTTACTTTAAAACTATACCTCGTATATTCTTTGTCATCTATTTTCTGCATTTCTTTAACAGTATTTTTATCATCTATATTTATGCCTTTTAAGAATAAATCTGTATTAGTATAGTCATATTTTGGTTTTATACTAACTTTTTTTCCTAAAATATCAGTTACTTCTGTTTTGTTATCTTTTATTTTAGCAACATACGATGCATTATTATCATTAAAGCTTATTGTATATTCTTTGTTTTCTTTATTTAAAACAACATAGTTTTCATTAAATGAATCTGTACGTATTGACACCTTTGTTCTATAATTTTTTACTTTATTTATTTTAGTATTATTTGCAGCTGTATTTAAATCATCTACCTTACCATTTCCAAAAAATAACAAAAGTAATATACATAGAAATAAACACGCTATTAATATAATTATTCTTTTTGTTGGTATTGTTTTCATTTTTAACCTCCATTATTCTGTAGTACAAGTTAAACTTGTATTAGTCTTTTTATTATTTATAGTTGTATTAGTTGAAACCATCTTACATGTCAATAAACCCGAATTGTCATTTGCTGTTATAAGATTTGTATTATTATAAAATGCGTAATCGCCGATAGATGTTACTGTACTTGGTATTGTAACAGATTTAATATTATTACTTTGGAAAGCATTCATACTTATTTGAGTTATTCCTTCATTTAATGTTAAATTTTGTATATTTATTGACCCAAATGAATTTATTCCTATTTTTTTAACACTTCCATATATATTTATTGTTTTTTCAGAAGTTTCATTCAGTCCTTTGAATCCACCTTCTAATATTTCTTGTGATTTCGAAGAATTTTTACCAATATTTAAATTTGAAACAATTAATTTATTAAACATATTAGAATCTATACTTGCTACTCCATCACCAATATTTAATGTATTTATAACTCTATTACCTAAAATAGAATTCCCTATTGTAGTAACAGAATCTGGAATCGTTATTTCATTAATTGTATCAGTTGTTTCAGAGCTAAGAGAAAATGCCACATCATCAATTGTTTGTAATCCATAATTAAGATTAATTTTCTTAAGTGGTGTATTCTTGAATGCACTTTCACCTATTTTTATTACGCTTCCTGGAATATCAATACTAAGTAATCCAGAAGAAGAAAATGCATTTTGCCCAATTAATTTTAAGCTATTTGAAAGTTTTATATTTTTTAATTTTGAACAACGATCAAACGCATAATCTCCAATGCTTTCAATTGAATCATTTAAAGTAACATTTGTTAATGCTGAATCTAATTCAAATAATTGTCTATTTATTCTTTTAACATTTTTTCTAATTGTTACACTTTGTAATTCTGTAAATTCCTCAAATGTTCCATTATCAATAGTTTGTTCTTTTTGAAGTGAATCACTTCCTACAATTAAACTCTTTAATGTTGATTTAAGAGTAGCAAAGGTAGAAATAGATATTGGAAATCCTCCACCTGTATCTAGCATTTCTATAGGGGTATTCAAAAATGCAATACCAACACTCGATAAACTATCTGGAAGCTTAACACTTTTAAATGCATTATTCGCAAAACAATAATCATTAAGAGTTTTTATACCTTCATTTAATGTTAATTCACTAATATTGTTTGAATTAAATGCATTACTACCTATAGTTTCTACCGAACCTGGAATATTTAATGTTGATATACTATTACCAGTAAAAGATACCTCTCCAATACTTGTAACTGAATCTGGTAGTGCCAACGCCAAAATAGAATTACTTACAAAAGAATTATTATCTATAGTTTTTATTGTAGGAGAAATTATTAATTTAGATGATATACTTTTTTGCGCAAAACTAGCTGTTGATATACCAGTAACTGTCTTACCACCAATTTTTGTTGGAAGAGCCCATACATTATCTTTATATGATGATGGTGCGGAATTTTTAAATCCACTTATATTTATTGTTCCATCTGAATTTTCAGAAGTAGAATATATACTTGGATCAATATAATTTTTACATATTTTATTGTATTCTGATTCACTTATTGTACCATTATCATAAATATGTTCATCACATACATATTCATCAAGTCCTATATAATCTTTAACGTTATCAACATCTGTTAAATCAACATTTATTACTGGATTTATAGAAAATGATGAACTTGCTCCACTAAATGGAAAATTATTATTTGATAAAGTTTTATTTATAAGAATATTATAATTACTCTCCCCCATAACTAGCACTGGTGTACCACATGACGTAGATGATGAATTATAGCAAATATCTAATTTTGTCGCTAAGTCATTTTCAGATAATTCAACACTATTCATTATTCTTGCTTTTGATTCTGTAAAATCAAATATATTATTTATATTATATTTAGCTTCTGGTTTTGGAATTTTATCACTCCAAGTCTCAGTTATTGTATTAATATAATTTACCAAGGCTCCATCATATGATCCATTATTATTTTCTATTGCTTTACTATAATCATATACAGAAGCATTTTTATATACTAACTCATATTTTCCTTCTTCTATATTTCCATGAAGAACAAGCCACGCGTAACATGTATCTGTTTCATTATCACACAATTTATAATTAATTGGATCAAAATATACTACTTCATTTTCTTCATATTTTGGAAGTGTACTTGGATCTATGGTACTTGTTGTACTACATTTATCACTTTTTTCAGCACTCCATTTTCCATTATTATAAATAACGTTATATTCATTTATACATAAATTTGCACCTACTACTCTTTTATCATTTATTGTAACTGATCCACTTTTTGGCTTATTTTTTACAGTTACAGAACTTAATTCTTTTACACTATAAACAGATTTACCTGACTTAAAAAATGATTTATATTTGCTTGAATCCAAATCAGAAAAAGTCATATTTTGATTTACAGCTCTTGCATATAACTGACCTGATTCAATAGATGTTTGTCTTTTACTATTTTCAATAACATCTAGTATCTTTGGTACTGCTACTACAGCAATAACTGAAATTATTATAATAACCGCAAGTAATTCAATTAATGTAAATCCTTTATTTTTATTGTCTAATCTTTTCATAAAATCCCTCCTAGTATCACTATTATAAGTATAAATTACAAACAAAAATCAGTCAACATAAAAAGAGTTCATATGAACTCTTTTTACACTTTTCTTGATAGTTTTTTTTGCTCTTTAAATGCGAAGTATAAACCAAGTATTATTGATACTATCGCGACCATATAAATTATATATTTGATTTGATTTACTCCTGTTTGGATTGTTATTATTAAATATGCAAATGCTGTTTCTATTACTTTTCTCTTTTCGTTAGTATTTTCTAAGATATTTCCATTTAATTTTCCATCTTCTGTTATTGTAAATTCTATATCTTTATTATCACTACTTACTAGTTTATAACTTCCTTCTTCTAGATTATTTAAATATATTCTTCCTTTTATTGAAGTCATTTCACTATTATTTGATCCTGTAATATATCTACCTACTTCTTCATCCTTTTCCATATTTAATAATTTATATTCATTATCTACTTTCTTATACAAACTATATGTATTTTCTGTTGATAATTTACTTCCATCGCTCATTTCATATACAATTATATTTTTTCCATTTTGATTTATATTTAATACTTTTTCTATTGTATTTATTATACTTGCACCTATACTCTCTGATGGAGCTGAATCAAGTATAGTAAGTGTTCCATTCTTAACAAAACTATAATCTCCATATGTTATTGTATGTCCATTTAGATATAGATTTATAATTTTGTTTTCTGGTACTATTATATCTTCAGTTAATTCTATATCTTTGTATATTACTATATTTGATTCTGTATTATCTTTAACTGAATTAATTGCGGCTTGTAAACTACCAAAGTTAATTCCGTTTACCATTGCCACCCTTTCATCATCTCCAAGAGGCATTAAAATATTATAACCATCACTATTAACTACTTTATAACCTGGTTGAACTTCATTTATTCTTCCTTTTATACTTACAATTTTACCATCGTAGAAATTAAATTCACCAACTTTATTTACACCATTAACTGTATATTCACTTTCAACATTTGTTATAGAAGGAGTCGTTGTATTTACAATCGCATCCTTTATACCTACATTTAATTTACTGAAATTTTTTATTGTTCCAGTTACTGTTCCATCTGATATATTAATAGTATTTCCTGTTATATTTGAAGTTATAATTCCACCTAACATATTCATAGTATCGACATTAATATTTGTAGAATTTATTGTCCCTCCATATATATTAACAGTATTATAAGTATTTATATCCGAAGAATTAATAGTTCCAGATTTTATATTGTAACTTGTAGGTCCACTAATAATATCAACATCAATTTTTCCACCATTAATATTGAAACTTGTGCCTTGATTAGAATACAAACGTTTTCCAGTTATGCCACCACTATTTAATGTAATAGAACCTGATACAAACCCAAGAATATTACTTTCATTAGCAGATTCTAATAGACCACCAGAAATATCTAATGTACCATAATTTACAATCAAAGCTGCTCTCTTAACGATATCTCCACCACTCATACTTATAGATTGATCATGATATATTTTTCCTGTACCTGATGTTATAATTCCATTTTCATCAAATGAGTTTTTACTATCAATAATTTTTAATTTTCCGTTATTTGTAATATATTCATTATAGTAACCTGATGTTTCTATAACATTTCCATTAATATCTAAAATTATATCTTTATCTTCATTAACTACTGAAGATGGAATATTATATTGGTAATATTTTTTACTTCTAATAAATTGTAACGTATCACCATCTGATGATTCATCTATAGCATCTTGTAAATCATAATATTCTTTATTTGTTGATAAGTTTTTCAATAATTTTTCTCTTTTTAAATAATATGCTTTATTGTTATCACTGTCTGTTGTTATAAATACATCATAATTTGTCTCAATTTCATTGAATATTAAAATTAAATCTTGTTCTCCTTTTATTACCCCATCATAGAAACTTATATTTTTATCAAATGCAGATTTAGAATTTATTCCGTAATCTTTTCCCTTAATGCTTGGATTAGTGATTGATGTTATATTGTTCCCATCACTATCTTTATCACCTTTTATTCCAATTGATATAGTTCCAAAATTATTATATATTCCTGTAGAATTTATAGATTCTATATTACCACTTTCTACAGTTAATACACCACTATTATCAATAGCATATCCATCAGTTGTAGTTATTGTACTATTTTTTAAATTTAATGTACTGTTTTTATATGTAACAATACCTGTTGTACTATTATTTATTATAATATTTTCTATTGTTGCTGTTGTATCTTTAGTAACTTCAACACCAGTTGTTGCACTAACTACACAATTTTCATTAATCAATTTTGTATTTTCACCAGTCAATTTTATTCCAATACCATTACTATTTTTAATAGTACCATTATAAAGGTTAATTTTATTTGATGCATTAATTGCAACGTCACTATATGCAATAATCGTTCCACCATACATATTAAATTCACTAGAACTTGATAATAAAATTTTTCTTTCATAATCACTACTAAGAAGATCATTATTAAGTGTTCCGCTATAGAAATTTAAAACACCACTATTTTCTACATTTCTTATGAAAGGATTATCAGAATCTTCTACAGCATCTTCTGATGTACTTTCTGTACCAACATTAAGAGTACCACTATTACCAATATAAGTAATTTCACCACTAAATACATTTACAACACTTGAAGAAGATTGATTTTTTAAAGATTTTAATGTTGAACTTTTTATATTAATAGTATTATCAGCTTCATTATATAAACTATACCAAGAATATCTTTTTGGAGTGTTTAATTTTGAACCAGTTAGATTTATAATACTTCCACCAATATTATATATAATATAATTTTTATCCGATGTTGATATTGTAGAATTTTTTATATCTATTTTATAACCATTTTCATTATATATTGAACTACCTTGTCCATTTGTTGATATTGTTGAATCCTCAATTGTTATCGAACCTGTTGATAGATTATTTATATATCTACATTCTGATATATTACACTTTGCAGTTATGTTACTACTATTTATATTTATATCTGAAGATGAATTATTATAAAGAATATATTCTCCTTTTATATCAATAATACTATTTTCAATATTTAATTCATTATCTGAATTGTTGTATATCAAGCTTGAAGATGACGTTGTTATCTTTGAATTAACTAAAGATAAACTTCCATTTGTATCATTCATTATTAAACTTCCAGTACCATTATCTCCACTTGACAATACTATAGCATCTAATATTAATTCACCACTATTTTCAAATAACTTTTTATTTAATGTAACTATTTTACCGTTTCCATATTCAACACTACCATCCGTATTCTTTTTATTAGTACTATCTATTATTTTTAATCCACCTAAATTTTTAATATTTGATGAACCACTAACATATATTTCTTTTCCATTTAAATCTAGAATAATATTTTTATCATTTGAAATATTAATTTCATCAGACGACATAAATGTTACTGAATTAATTAATTGTAATGTATCTTTACTTGAAGCATCATTTATTGCTTTTTGTAAATCATTATATTCTTCTTCTGTTGTTAAATTTTTTACAATCATTTTTTTATCAAGATATTTAATTTCATCATTTGAAGTATTTCTTTCCAAAATTATTTGATAATTATCTTCTATTTCATTTACACTTCCAGAAATAGCCGTTTTTCCTGTTATTCTACCATCATAGAAATTAAATATTCCATTAGAATTAATATCAATAGCAATATCAGACGCTGTTATATTTGGACTATCTTTAGAAACAACTAACATTCCATCAGAATCAATATCACCTTTAGTTCCCAAGTTTAATGTACCATCTACTAATATTCCTTTTCCAAATCCTGTAACTGATCCATCATTAATATTTAATATTGATGAACCTGATACATTTATACCAATTTGTCCAACACGATTTGGTATAATTGTGCCACCATTTATAGTACTTAAAGAATTATCAGATAAATATATTCCTGCTTGTTGTGCACTTATTGATCCACTATTCATTTGCAATTTTCCAGAACTTTCAATTCCATTTCCTACACTTTCTATAGTACCATTTTCTATAATCAAATTACCATTACTATCATTTTTAATTCCTATAGTTCCTGTTACTTTTCCATTTATCATCTTAACTGTTCCTGAGATATTATGTATAGCAAGATTACCAGAAATATTTGCATCACTATCCATAATATTAACTTCTCCAAGATTATTTTCTATAGAATTTTTTGATGAACTAACTGTAACTTTTTTAATATTTATAGTTCCATTTTCATTTTTTATTGTATTTCCATAAGAAGAACTTGATGAAATTGTACCACTATTTACATTAACTATTCCTGTAGAAGTATTATTGATAGCATTCCATTTTGATGATACACCGGCATCAATATTAACTATACATGAATCATTATTTTTTATAGTACTCTTTTTACTTGTTAAATAATCAGCATTTACACCTTTTACGCTTAAGCTACCATAATTATCAACTATTGTTGAATAAACTGAATAAATTCCTGCAGTTTTATTTGCATTTATATCTGAAATTTCTAATGAATTATGATTTATTATATATTCTTTATCCGAATAATATCTTATCTTCTTACCATTAGTATCAAGTTTTATATTTTTATTTGATTCACCAATATTTAAAATAGTTGATGTGTCTTTTAATAATTTAATAGTTTTATTTTCCTCAGAGCTTATTGAATCAAATGCAGATTTTACACTTGGATATTTTACTCCATCCACTTCAGCAACATCGCCCAACGTTTCCTTATTAGGTATTTCAAGTGTAATATCAACCAAATCAGAATTATCACTATTTGTATAAGAATACAAATCGTAACCATCCTCTGCATCTGATATTGCAGCATCAATTGCTTTATTAGATTTACCTGTAATTACTCCATCATAAAAATTAAATTTTGCATAATTTTCATTACTGCCATCACCATTATCATATATACCAAAAGTTGCTCCACGTATAATTACAGACTCCTTATCAACAACTCCATCTTTTTGACCAAGAGTTACAGTACCATCAAAAGCACGGATTCCTCCATAACCGCCAATTATTTTACCTTTTGTTATATTGACTGTACCAGATGTAGTTATGGCATCATTAAAATAACTTTCTAATGTACTATTATTTATATTTAATATTCCAGAATTATCTACTGAACCATTAAGTGTTGCATCAGTAATTGTTAATTTACCACTATTTGTTACTCCTCCACCGTTGTCTAAATCAACAACACTATGTTTTCCGGAATTTATATTAAATGTTCCTTTATTATATATATATCCATTTACTTTACCATTATTAATTGTTATAGTTCCACTTCCATTATTATCTACAGTTCCTGGCATTGAACTATTATTTATAGTAATTGTTCCATATAAATTATATATTATCAAATCTGAAACGTTTGAACTATTTTTAAACACACTATCATCTATAGATATATTTCCACTATTGTTTTCAACAACTTTATTGGCTGAAGTTATATTTCCGTTTTTGATTTTTATTGTTCCTCTTTCATTTTTAATTCCTTGCTCATATATATCCATATCAAATTTATCGCCTAAATCTACAACACCTGTTGACGAATTCCAAATACCATAATTGAAACAACCTGTTATTGTACCATTAAAGAAATTAATTGTTCCAGAAGATCCAGAATAAATAGCAGCGTTTCCATAGTAACTACCACCACCACTAGTGTCCTTAACAATTATTTCAGCATTTTTAACTTCTATCAAACCTTTTGATGCATTATAAATTCCAACACTTGCAATACTTCCTCTAACTGAACCTGTTGCAATATTTGATAACGAAATTGTTTTTGCATCTAAATATATATTTCCAGATTTAACGTTATATACTGCACGATTTTGACCCATTGTTCTAGATGCATTAAGTGATATTGTAGATACATTTGCGGTTATCACACCTGTTCCAGAATTTATAATACCATAAGCATTACCTGTCGAATCTTTTGAATTCTTTGTTATTCTTATAGTATCTATAGTTGCATCAACAGTTCCAGCATCTACATTTTCTATACCTATATTTTTAGATTCTATTTTACCAATTGTTGCAGTTATATTTCCAATTTTTTCATTATATAGTCCTTGATTTAAAATTGATACAGCTGCGGTTATATTTCCAGATCCGTTGTTATATATACCACCGGATACTGTTGCAGCATCTGCTTTAATATTGATTACTCCATCATCATTGTTTGATATTTTATTTGCTTTACTTAATATTTCAGCATCAATATTACCTTTTGCATTATTTTGAATATTTCCGGATATCGTCTTTGCATGAAGATCTATTTTACCAGAACCAATATTGTAAAGGAAATCATTTTTATCATTAGATGTAATTACGTTAATAGTTGAATCTTCTACCCCAGTATTATAAATACCATTAGTAGTATTTACGGTCTTAGCACTAACATCAAGTTTACCACCACCAGAATTATATATGAAATAGCCACTTGATGATATAGAACCTATATCTAAAGTTAGATTCCTATCAGTATTGTTATAAATGCCATATTGATTTGAACTAATTGATTTACTATTTATAGTTGCCTGTGAGTTAGTATCATTATAAATAGCAGTTGCACTTGAATTGATTATAGAAAGTGATCCTAATGATAAATTTCCTAAATTAGTAATTGCATTATAATTTCCACTTTTTGTAAGTGTAATTTTTCCTTCTTTAATATTTAAATTTGCTCCACTTTCATTATATATAACTGAATTACTTGAACTACTTATAGTACCTGATGGAACAAGTGTAGATGATTTAAATGTTACTATTTTTCTTGTTATATCAACAAAATCTAGTTTAATTTCACCTATTGCAATTTTATTTCCAGGATTTCTTAAATTCCATTTAAAATATTTATATGAATCATTAACATCTGGACTTATTTTTATTTCGTTATATTCATTCAAACCCTTCGATTCTAAATTACTTATTAATACTGATGCATAATTTATTCCATCTTTACTTCCTAACAATTCAACACTTTTTGGATACATACTTTTATCTGTATCACCATATATTCTAAATTTTAATAATGTTCTTTCAGCAGAAGAATATGTTATGCTAGCTTCATCATTACTTTCACTATACCAAGATGTATTAGTATCACTATCAAATGCTTTATACGCATCTACACCTGAATCACTAGTTGCTGTTGTACTACTTGATGTAAGTCCTCTATTCGAGAATTCATATCTATTCTTATCAACCAAATAATTTTTTTCAATTTCATTTTCAGTCAATGCTCTATTATAAATTCTAGTCGTAAATATTTTACCTGAATAAAAATTTTGCAAATCAGTACCATTTCTACCAGCGCCAATCAATAACGAACTATCATTATCTGCAAAATAAATTTTTGATGAAGATGTTTTAACCAAAATACCATTTACATATGTTTTAATTTTTTCTCCATCATATGTTACTGCATAATATACTTTATCGATTACTTTAGAGAAACTTGTTGGTAAACTTCTTGAAGCAGTTGCTGTGCTCTTATAATTAAATGTAATTGAATTTGCTAAATTTGACAATCTTAATTGATAACCTCCATTACTCATATTATAAAGAATTGTCTTAATTTTTCCTGTATTGCCATCTAATACTGTTTCAAAAGTAATATTTTCATAATTATGTTTACCTAAATCAATATAATCATCAACGCCATCAAAATTTAAATAATTAGTACCAAACTCTGCAGAACCATTAATTATACCAGTATTATTATTTTCACTTGAGTCCTTCCAACTTGTAGCATCATCTCCATGTTCAATACCATCCAAATTAACCTTAAGGCCATTTTTTTCATAATCATTTATTGTATATGAATAATTTGAATTTGAATATTTAGAAATAGAATTTTTATATTCATTATTATACTCTATTTGTTTATTTGCATCTGCTTTATCTTGATCCTCTACATCACTATAATACTTACTATCTATTACTGTTAAATCACCACTATTTTTTATTACATAATCATCAACTACTGTTGAAATTACATGACCGTTTAAATCTAAAATCATACTTCTTGTATTTTCTATATTTAATGAATTTGTTAATAATAGATCTTTAAGTATTTGTACTGTATCTGACTCTTTATTTAAAGTCGGAACACTTTCATCATATTTTGTATAATCATCAGTTATATCATTATTAGTAGAATAAGTTATACCAACCTCAAATTTATCTTCATTCGTGCTTGATACAGGAAGTTTTCCTTCCTTTTTATAGGCAAATTGTAAATAATATACATTACCTTTTTCTAGGGTTATTGCTTTTGTATCCGAATAAGATTTTGCACCCGAAGCAAATATAGTATCACCCTTTGAATAGCTTGTACTATCATTGTAATTTATTTTGTTCAAATTATTTTTCATCAAGTGTAAGAATCCCATAGAATCATAATCACTCTTTGATAATTTATAACTTAAATTTATAGGCATATCACTTGCTGCATTTGTTAAATCGATTTTTATATATGATATTGCTGTCGTATTTGCAATTCCCTTATTATCGTTAGTAAACACTCCTCTTTCTTCATCATAAGTAAATCCATAAATTGCCTCTTTTTTTACATAAGTATAGTCTAATGTTTCAGCCTCATCACTTATTTCTGTTTCTTCCTCTTTATTATCATCTTTAATCAAATCTGGAACAAGTCCATAATATAATGTTTTATTTTCTTCTTCACCAAGTTCTAGAATAAATGGATCATCTTGCGTACCATTACCAGATGTTATTTTTACTTTAGGGCTTAAATATACTGTTGGTTTTATAGTACTTGAAGAATACGCAGGATAAGAATATATACTAGTATATATGCTTGCAACATTCGATGGATATTCGCCACCATAAGTTGGTGTAATGGTCAATGAATTTCCATCTGTATTTGTTGAATTTAACCAACTATTATATGAAACGCAATTAGCATATTTATTTGAGTTACCTTTGATACATTCATCCCTAGTATAGCTTGAACCATTTCCTGCAGACAAAATGTAATCACTTGCATATGGAAGTCCAACCTTGCCAATCCAAGATGTTGTTCTATTAACAGTATCATAACTATTAGAAGTAGTATTCATATTTGTTTTACCATTATTATTTCCTCTTTCCATAGCATATACTTCTAAGGCGGTTAAATTTTTACGTGTATCATAATCGTTTGGAAGAGCTCCCGTATTCCAAACTACACTATCTATCATAGATTTAGCGCTATTTGATAATCCAATACTGCTAAAGTCACATTGTGTATTATATTCACCCGATCCAATAAAACAATACCCAGATTTTCCTGTCCAATATAAACTATTATTTAATTTTAAAGTGTTTGCTTTTTCTTTACCAATAAAATCTGATTTATTTTCAACTTTATTTAAATCAATTTTAATAACCGGATTTATAGAAAGTGAATAATTAGCATTACTAAACGGAAAATTTTGATTTAATACGTTTTTATTAACAAGAAAATAATAATTGTTTTCACTCATAACTAGTATTGGATAGTTGCAAGATGATGATGCAATGTAAGAAGAAGCACAAATGCTAAGTTTTTGTGATAAATTTTTTTCTGAAAGTTCCTTGGTATTTAAAATTCTTGCTTTTGATTTGGTAAAATCAAATAGACTATTCATATTACTTTCTGAACTTGGGCTTATAATTTTGTCACTCCATGTTTCAGAAATTTTATTTAAATAATTAATTAACACATTATCATATGATCCACCATTTGATTCTATTGCTTTAGAGTAATCATACACATCTGATTTTTTATAAACAAGTTCATACTCACCAGTACAATTATTACCACTCATAACCGTCCAAGCAGGACATGAATCACTTTCAGAATCACAAATTCTATATTTAACAGGGTCAAAATAAATAGTATCATCAACTATATATTTTGGTAAATCAGGATTTTCTTTTTCACCTTTTTTACACTTTGTATCCTCTGAATAAATATTATTTGGTGCATTATTTTCATAACCTGGATTTAACAATTTCATTAAATCGGCTTGTGACCATTCATTTATTCCTGTACCATTATTTATACTTGAATCACTTGAATCCCATGATAGATAAATATTCAAATCTTGATAAAGTGATTTATCTCTAATCAATTTTATTCTCTTTGCATAATTACCATCAGAATCAGTTGTATTAAATATTCCTATTGCTCTCCATAACTCGTTATTAAATTTAACATAGTTTTTAGTATTATTACCAACAAATCTAAAGTTTGCATCTTTTGTTCCATCATTTGTTACATATGAAAGATTAGTATCAGCAGGCTTATTACTATCATCAATTGTACCTTTTAAATGAGGAAGTGTTCCAATATTTATCATATTATCAGTTACAGGAATAAGAGAAATACTTTTTATACTAGCTCCTGATTTTCCGTCTGGATTATAACCTGCGAAGTGTACATAATACACGCTTCCTTTTGGAAGAACATACTTATAATCATAAAAACTACTCCAATGACTATTACCATTTATATAATAATCGTAATTCAAATAAAATGATAACAATGTATTGTTCATATTATTTATAATAAGATCTTTTCCCGAATCTTTATTATTACTTGTAATATAAATACTAGAATAATTATTAAGCTTTAAATTTAAATCTATCATTTGATCTACTTTAGATTTTGTTAAATCAATTTTTACATATGAATCGAATTTTTCTCCACTTGGTGCATTATTTTGAACTGAATAACTATTATAATATGAATCATAATTATCAAAACCATAGTAATTTGTTTTTAAATTTGTAGATAAATCTATATCTTCTTTATTACCAACACCAACAATATCAATCGTATTAATTATAAATTGATCCTTTGAATCATATTCTTTATATTTTGATTCTGAATAATTATCATAACCTTTAAAATAATAAAATTGTATATAATATTTTTTACCTTTTTCTAGTCTTTTTGAATAATTATATGGTCCTACAAAAGTTTGTGAACTACTAGTGTTTGAATAACCATTTACATACATATATGCTAATGCACTGCTTGAAGAACTTGATAATTTCGAATTATCTTCATTTATAACTATATTACCATAATTACTATAACTTAATGTATCAAGTGAAGCATTAATTATTACTTCTTTGTCTTCTTGCTCGTTTGTTAAATCAACTTCTATGTATGAGAAAGCTGTTGTATATTTTGTATATTGATTATTAGATCTTAGTGTTCTTGTAGCTTCATCATACTCAAAACTATATGTATTTGAAAGACTTTTAAATTCGGTATCCTCAGTCACACCATATCTATTTATTTTTTGAAGTGATATATTAGAAATTACTACTTTATTATTTTCTGTTTCTGAATTTATTTTATAAATTAATTCTACATAATATCTCTTACCTTTTGATAAAGTAAATTTATAATTATTTTGTCCAGTTGTATTATCATACGTTTTAGTTTGATTTATACTTGTTCCATTTGAATCATTCTCTTTTACTGTAATTGAAAAATTACCATATGTTGATGACAACTCTTTACTTGTTATATATAGATATTGATCATTTTCATATCCTGTCAAATCAATTGTTGTATATGATTTTGAAGTTCTATTACTTTCAGAAGAAAGTGTATTAGTTTCTGAATCATATGTAAATCCATACATAGTATTTGTTTTAAATCCATTCATCAATGTAGTATTTGTCGTAGTTGGTTCTGTAAATGTTCCTTTATTAGTATCTTCTATTGCTTCATTTACTTTTGTATAATAAACACCTGTTCTAATAATTCTTGCTTCTGCATCTTCTAGTATTTTTAATGTTGCGACTTGTCTATTATCGCTTGTTACTACACTCGCATTATATAGATATGGCTTATCGTTTACTTCACCTTCTATTGCAATATTTCCTGCTATCATTCCATCATAGAAGTTAAATCTTCCTTTTGTATTTTTATCTATATATTCATTTACAACACCAAATGTTCCACCATTTATATATGGCTTTGTTGTTGATACCACTAATTCATCTTCTAATTCACCTAGTGTTAGTACACCTGTTGTTTCATTCTTTAATGCTACTCCTGCATTATTTACTATACTTCCTGTTTCTTCAACATTATCTTTTATTATTAAATTTCCACCATTATTTATTGTATATGTATCTTTTACTCCTGTTATTGTTTTTCCATTTATATTAAGAGTTATATCTTGTCCTTCTAATACTTCTACGCTTTCTTTTGTATCTGTTACCATTTCTATTGTGCATTGGTTACTTGGACAAGCATTTATCGCTCTTTCAAGTGAACTAAAGTTTTCATAAAGATTTTCATCTTCAAATAGTTTATTTTCTCTTCCAATTATTCTTGCAACTATTTTTTCTTCAGTTTTAACTGTTATTTCTTTTGCTTCACTTAAGTTTCCCGCCACATCTTCTGCGATTACTTTTATTTTATAATCATTTCCAGATGTTAAATCATTAAATGTATATGTACTATTTTTTTCTTCATTATAGTTTTCATTATATACTATTGTTGTTTCTAATAAATCATCTTTATATATATGTATTTGTTTCATTCCTGATTCATTATCTATTGTACTTACATTTATATCAAAACTTGTTCCTGATACATTTGTTTCATTTAATGAATTTATTATTGGTTTTATCTTATCTATGTTTGTTATGTCATGTGATTCTGTTATACTGTCTACATTTTCTTTTACCGATTTAGCTACTACTGTACAGTTATAATCTATATCAAATGTTCCTGTATATTCTTTATATTCTCCTGTATCTATTTTATATAGATATTTATAATCTTCATGACTTGATGTTATTGTTACTGTTACTTTATTATTTGTCCACTCTGTTGGCACATGACTTATACTTGGTTTTTCTATTTCTTCATATTTACTATGTAATACTAAATTATCTGTTACTGGTAAATTAAAGTCATATTCTTTATCATTTAATGTCCATGTTTTAAATAAATTATGTTCCATTGTTGGATTTTCACTTGGTTTAGTTGCCTTTAATCCATATTTAACTTGTTCTTGTTTAAACAAGTTATCTCCATTCATGAATTTAACTGTATATTCATTTGCTTCATATACTGAATAAAGTGTTGTATCTTTTGTTATTTTTGTACTAAAGTCATAAGCTATACCATTTTCTCCTAGTGACCAATATTTAAATGTATGTCCAACTTTGCTTGGATCTGTCTCTGGTTTTAATGCCACTTTATTATACTCTATATTTTCATCTTCTATATATTTAGTTCCTTCATTTATAAATGATACTTTATAACTATTTACACTATATACTGAGTAAAGTGTTATATCTTTTGTTATCTTTGTATTAAAGTCATATGCTGCACCATTTTCTTCTAGTGACCAATATTTAAATGTATAGCCTTCTTTTATTGGATCAGTCTCTGGTTTTACTGCAACATTATTATATTTAACTCTTTGTGTATCACCATATACATTACCTTGATCTATAAAATTAACACTATATTCGTTTATTTCATACACTGCATATAATGTTATACTTTCAGTTATTAATGTATTAAAATCAAATTCTTCTCCATCTTGTGTAGTTGACCAATATTTAAATGTATATCCTGTTTTCCCTTGGCTTTCTATTTTTTCTACTTTATTATTGTAATCTACCTTTTTAGTTGTTATTCTATTTTCATCATTAAATATTACTGCATTTTTTATGATTTCATATTTTGAATATAATTTTTTATTTTCTTTTATTTTAGTTGTAAAATCAAAGTTTTTGTTATTTTCTATCCATCCTGTAAATGTATAGCCTATTTTACTTACAGTAGGAACTTCATTACTATTTATTGTATTATCATAGTCTACTTTTATTGTTTTTATTAGTTTATTACTATCATAGAACTCTACATTATATTTATTTATTTCATATACTGAGTATAATGTTAAATTTCTTGTTATAGGTAAATTTAAATTATATTCTTTTCCATTTTCTTTTTCTGACCAATATTTAAACTTATAGCCTTCCATTGATACCTTTGGTGCGATTAATACTGATCCTGCTTCTAGTTCTTGCTTATTTATTTCTTTTCCTTTGTCGATAAAAGTTACTGTATATTTATTAATATCATACACTGAATAAAGTGTTATATCTTTTGTTACTTTTGTATTTAAATCATAACTATCACCATTTTCTTCTAGTGACCAATATTTGAATGTATAATATTTTTTTAATGGACTTGTTGGAACTTTTATGTTTCCTCCATATTCAACTTGTTGTTCATCATATTTTTCTTTTCCATTTATAAATGTTACTGTATATTTATTGATATCATATACTGAATAAAGAGTTATATCTTTTGTTACTTTCGTATTTAAATCATATTCTTTTCCATTTGGTTCTTCTGACCAATATTTAAATGTATGTCCTTCTTTTGATACCTTTGGAGCAGTTAAACTTCCATTTTCTTTTACTTTTTCTGTTTTAACTATTTTTTCATTATCTACATATGTTACTGTATATTCTTTTATTTCTTCTGTTTGTCCATATAATACCAAATCTTTTGTTACTTCATTATTAAAGTTATATTTATTTGTATATTTCTTATCTGTATACCATCCTTTGAAGTCTTTATTATCTACTTTTGGTTCTTTTATCTTTTCTCCTTCTAGTACTGTATCTTCTTTATATGTTTTTCCATCTAAGATATATACTATATTTTCATATATTTCTCCTTTTGCGGTTACTTTGTTTATATATGTCTTTGCTTCACTTGTACTTTCTATATCAAGCGTTAAGCCTTCTTCTCTTTTTTCTCCTGCATTTAATGTTATTCCTTCTAAGCTTCTATTATATAAAACTCCATTCTTTTCTTCCCATGATGTATTTTTTTCTTTATTAAATGTTAAGCCTTCTGGTACTTCATCTTTTACTACTGTTACTACTCCTGATTTCTTTCCCGTATTTTGAACAGTTATTTTATATTTTACTTCACCAGTCATATTTTTTACATTTCTTAATGCTTGTTGTACTTTATCTAAGTTTCCATATTTATATGTTGTTGCGTTTCCACCATTTACTATTGTCATTTCTGTTATTTGTTTTTTTAATTCTATTTTATATGGCGTTACTTCTTTTACTACTATATTTAATTTTGATGAGCCTGATACATTTACTTTTTCTTCACTTACTTTTTCATATATATCTTCGTCTATTTCTAAGTCATATTTCCCTTCTTCTATATCACTAAATACATAATTACCATCTTCATCTGTATATGTTTTCTTTATTGTTTCTCCATCTTTTTTAAGAGCTAATTCTATATTTGATACATTCATTGATTGTTCATCTTGTACATTTCCTGTTAAACTGTTATTTTTTACTTCTACATTTTGTACATTTAAATTTGTATATTTTTCTTCACTTACTTCTTTTATTTTGATTTTAGGAGTTACTTTATATTCATTTGGTGCCCCCTCTAATTTCATAACAAGTTTTAATTCATTTTCTTTATTTACTTTTGCATTTTTTACTGTTATCTTTATATTTTTTCTATTTTCAGAAACAGTACTTGTCACATCACCATTTGTTATATCTTTGAAACTTGCATATTTTTCATTATCATCTAAACTAGCCTCAATTATAACATTTCTTTCTTTTATATTTTCATCAGTTGATAATGAATATTTAATTACATAGTCTATCTCATCATAGCCTTTACTTGTAATTAAGTTATCTACTGCTGCTTCATTTATATTCGCACTTAAAGAAGACGTAACATTATTTATTACAGCCTTAGACACTTTTACCTTTCCTTTATCAAAATCCATATTTCCTATTTTTAATATTCCTACAATTGTCCCTATAATTACTATCATCATTATTAAAGCAACATATTTTCTTGTTCTTAACTCTTTTAATTTCATATACAAACTCTCCTATTTTTACATCTACATTAAGTATACCAAATTATGACATTTTTTTCTATATTTTTCCTTATATTTATTAAAAAAATCAAGGCTTTTTTAACCTTGATTTTACTTTGCTAAATATAGTCCAAAATTAGTAGCATTTTTGTCTTCTTTCTTAGCAATTATATATACATTTTTTTCTTTATTTTGATAAATACTTTCAACAGTTGAATTTTTAATTTTTCTTATTTTCATTCCATCAAAATTAACTATTTTTATATATTTTTCTTTAGTATTATTTATGAATATTGCACCCTTATATGGTAATATATCGTTTGTATTATTATTTATTAATTCTTCATTTTTTTCTAAAGAATAATTCTTTACTTTAAAGTCATCACTATACATTTTTACTTTTTTGTTATCAATATATATTAACGAATCATCACTATTTTTTAAATTTTGTGACATTTTTACTTTTAACATTTCTTTTCCATTAGAATCTAAAAGTATAGTATTATTCTTTTCATCTTGATATTTATAATATTCTTTATTTTTTATCTTAATTATATTTGCGCCTGTATTATTTAAACTTTTGTTATCCTTTGTAGAATATAATATTACTGTTTCATTTTTAACAGGTCCAAATACTACCTTTTGTCCTAAAATAAGTATTTCATTTTCTGAAATTGATACTTCTTCATTTTTATTATTATAAAGAACATACTTTCCTTTGTATTTTTCATCTTCTGATTTGTTAGAGTATTTTATCATTTTATATCCATTTTCATACTGAGTATAATTTTGAAGAACGACCTTTTCATTTTCGTTGTAAAACTCTGTTTTTTTATCCTTTATATTAATTACATATAATAAATTTTTGCCACATAATTTACTTGAGCAAGATACTTCTAAATAATTATTATCATTATCTGCATTTAATTTTGTAACTGAAGAATATATATTATCTTCTTTTTTATTATATGAATATATCTTATTAAATTTTTTATTTTTTAAGTTATAGAAGCCAAATTCTTTACTTTTTTTATTGTCAACAAGAACTATATTTTGGCTAGATTCATATACACTTATTGAATATAAATAATATTCATCATCACTTATTTTTTTAGATATATTATTAATTTTTTCTACCTTTGAAAATGATTTATCTAATTTTGTTTGTTCACCTTTTGTATTTATTTTATAATCTACTTTTGTACCATTTTCTCTTTTTGAAACAATCAATTCATTATCAGTAGTAACTGTATAATTTTCAAAAGAATCACCAACCATTTTATAATTATTACAGTCATAATATTGGTATACTCCTGTTTTTACATTTTTTACAATTAAATATAATGTATTATTTTCACTATCAATAACTTCTTTATCAATTTTATATCCATCTAATATTTTATTTTTGATTTCATCATATATTACATATTTATTCTCTGTTACTATTTCAATTATTTTTTGATTATTATATAAATTATATTCTGAAATGTTTTCAAATAATTTTTCACCTTTATAATTTAAAAGTGTATATTTTTCACCTTTTTCTAGTATATACTTTTGATTTAAAGAAATTAATGCATTATTTGTTTTATAAAGTTCTTTAAAAGACTTATTAAAAATATAATATTCTTTATCTTCACTCACAATAAAATAATCATCTTTAATAGAAACAATTTGTTTTTTATCTTCTTTTCCACTTTTCACTACATATGATCCAACTTTTTTTACTTTATCATTATATAGTTCTACTGTCTTATCACCTTTTTTATTTTCTTTAGTTGCTTTTATTGATGAACAATTATCATCTATGCATGTTATATCACTATAAACGGGTTTAAGTATATTTCTAACCATTTTAATATTTTTAGAAGAAAAGTATTTTACTAAAAACACAATCGCAACAATTACAAAGATAGAAACAATAACATATATAATTTTATTTATAATATTTTTTTTCATTTTTATTTCCTCCATTAGTTTGCTAAATAAAGACCAAAATAATCTTTATTATCAATTGTATTTTTAGTAAATATTAACACATTTGTTTTATCTATCTGTTTAACACTAACAACTTCAGCATTATTTATCTTTTTTATTACTCTTCCAGTATTTGAAACAACTTTTATATAATCATTTGCACTATTGTTTACAAACAATGTATTTCTATATAAAGGTATTAAGTCACCTTTTATGTCATTTATTTTTTCATTTTTTTCTAAATTATATTTATTTTTCTTTGAATTTTGAGCATTAATCATAACTATTTTATCATTATTTAAATAGTAAACTAAATCATCACTATATGATAACTTTATATCATCTTTTGTGCATTCTATTTTTTTACCTTTATTATTTAAGATGCATGTCTTATCATCTGTTTTATATTTATATAAAGTATAGTTAGAAATGTCTATTATACTTGCTTCTTCATTTTCTTTATTGTAAGTCTTATTTTTCTTAAAAGAATATAGTAAAACATCATCTTCTGTTTTATCATTTGTGTATGATATTTCATCATCTACTACAATAATCTGTTTATTTGAATCAATTACTTTTTTATTATTATTGTCATATAAAACATATTTTGAATTGTTGTTATCATCATATTTTACATTCTTGTACCCATTTTCGTATAAAGTATAGTTTAAAACAGATAAATCATTATCTTTAATATCAAATACTTTTTTCATATTATTTAAGTCATATACTAAATTTTCATTAGTTTTACAATTATCTTTTTTACATGATATTTGGTAAATTCCATTTTTATTTACTTCTGTTATATTTGATTTTGAATTTTCTTTTGAATAATCATATAATTTTTTATATTTATTATCTTTTACATTGTATATACCAAAAGTATTATCATCTTTTTTATTTACAAATACATTATTTTGATTTTCTTTATATACAGAATTATCATAAACATAATATTTTGAACTATCTATAAGCATTTTTATATCATTCGCATATTTTTTTGTATTTTTTTCTTTATATTTCTTTTGGTTACCATTTTTATCTAAAATAAATTTACTCAATACGTTATTTTTTACTTTTGTAATTATTAAATTACCTTTATCATCTTTTTCACTATAATTTTGAAAATTATCACCAATTATTTCTTTTTTATCTATATCAAAGTAATAAAATAAATTATTTTTTACGTCTTTAATTACTAAATATAGTGTATCAACATCATTATTTTTAATTTCTTTTGATACAGTATAATCTTCAAGAATCTTTTCTCCCATATTATCTAATATAACACTAGTATTATTTACATTTATTAATACTATTTTGTCATTATTAAATGTTTTAGCACTATCGATATTAGAATATTTTTCTTTACCATCTTTTGTTATAATTTCATAACCCTCTTGTTTTTTCATTAATAGTAAATTATCTGTTAAATATTTTAATTCATTACTAGTACTATATTTTTTATTATTTTTTAAATCTGTTAAATAATATCCTGTTATATCATTATTGCTTCTATTAACTTTTTTAAATATTAAATAGTTTTCTGATACTTCACTTATTTCATTTGATGTTTTTGAATTAATATTAAAGTTTTCTTTATAACTCGATATTTTTTTACCATTATAATTATAAATATATTTTTTTGATGTTTTACTTTCATTACCACTTGATGCGATTATATAATCACATTTTTCACTTATACATTTTACATCATAATATTTTTCATCAAATATCTTATTTACTTTTGTTATACCATCTATTTTTTTATTTGTTAAAATTAAATACACCATTAAAACAATTATTATTAGCGCAATAACAAATAATATTTTTTGTTTTTTAGTCATTGATACTACTTCTTTTTCTTTACAATTTTTACCCATTTTATTACTCCTATTATTATTCTATATATATTATAGAATACATGTTTGATTAAGTCAATTAAGCAAAAGAAAAAAAGCTATATAAATAGCTTAATTTAATTCTGATAATATTGCTGGTAAAATTTGTTTCTTTCTTGAAACAAGTCCATCAACATAATATCCTTGTTTTATATCATCTAATTTATAAATACTTTCTAAAACACTCTTAGCATTTTCTGTAAATATTAAATATGATCCATTTTTAAGTATATCAGTAATAGCAATTATTATAAATTTATATCCTTCTTTATTATTTATTTCTTCTAATTTTTCTATATAAGTATCAAGTTCATCAAATATTCTATCAACATCTAGTGTAAATACTTGACCTATAGCCATTTTTTCATCACCAATTGGGAATGATTTAAAATCGCTTTTAATTACTTCTTCTTTTGTTAATCCTTCTAAAGATGTTCCTGCTTTAAACATATCAAGTGCATATTTTTTATAATCAACACCTGCGATTAATGCTAAATCTTCAGCAACTTTTTTATCTATTTCAGTAGTTGTTGGACTTTGTAAGCATAATGTATCTGATAATAATCCAGAAAGCATTATTCCCGCAATTTCCTTTGGAATTTCTACATTATTTTCTTTATACATAAAGTAAACTATTGTATTAGTAGATCCTACTGTCATATTTCTAAAATTAATTGGATTTGTTGTATTAATGTTACCAATTTTATGGTGGTCAACAATTTCTAATATATTTGCTTCATCTAAACCTATTACACTTTGTTCTTTTTCTTGATGATCTACAAGCATAACTTTTTTATTATTTTTATTTATTATTTCTGTAATTCTTATTAATCCTAAACATACACCATCATTATTTAAAATTGGATAGTTGTTATGTTTTAATTTTTTAGTTGCTTCAACAAAATCAGTATAGTAATCATTTTCTCTAAATATTTTAGATGTATCTTCTACAAGTAATGTTCCGATTTTATTTGATAAACAAATTAATTTAGATGTATGAAATGAATCTATATTTGTTTTTATTACATTAACTTTATTATTTTCAGCAAGTTTTAAATTTTCTTCTGTTATTTTTTCTGGTCCTGTTACTACAATTAATTTTACATTATCATCAATTGCTTTTTTTATAATATCTTGTCTATCTCCAACTATTAGGATGCTGTTAGAGTTTAAATTTACATTACTTATAAATGTATCACTATCATATGATGCAACAAGTACATTACCTTTTATTTCATCATCAAATTTAAGTACTTCTTCACCACTAACAGTTTCAAGTATATTACTATAATTTGAATCTATTTTATCAAAGTCATTACTAATTAATTTTTTAGCAATATCTTTAATTGTTATTATTCCTTTGTATTTATTTCCATCTGTTACAACTGGAGTACCTGTTACCCCTTTTTCTGTTAAGAATTTATAAACATAATCTATTGATTTATTTTCATCAACAAATAATCCTTTATGATAATCCAAATCTTTTAATTGTAATTTAACATCGTTTAAATATTTTGGTTCTTTAACACCAAATTTATCTAGTACATATTTTGTTTCTTTATTAATATGACCAAGTACTCTTGGTTCTGTATCCATTCCTAATTTATTTTTTAAATATGATAAACTTATTGCAGATGTTACTGCATCAGTATCTGGACTTTGATGTCCAAATATATAAACTTTATTCATTTTATTATTACTCCTCCTTTTAACAATATTATTTTATTACTTTTTTTACTATTTTTCAATCTCTTTATTCTTATATGTGTAAACATAAGCAATATCATTATTTACGCTTGGATTACTCTTATATTCAATCTTATCAAATAAAGTTTCTTTTTCTTCATCAGAATAAAAACACTGAATCTTTCCTCTTTCTGATAACATATTTCTAAATGATTCTAATATCAATTTTTCTCTTTTTTTAATTTCTTTTTCACTCATGTTTGTTATATCATGTGATAAATATATAAAATCATATGGTTCTTTTACTTTACTTTCTATTTTTTCATCTTTTGAATAAATAAATTTTACATTTTTTTCTTTAATATTTTTTGCAAGTTCTCCATAACCTTTACTTAATGCACTTCTAACTAAAGTAGATAATTCTTCAAAACTATATCTATCAGATTCTATTAATTTTGATCTTCTAATTCTTTTACCTATATATCTTTTATATAATTCATCAAAAAAATATCTTGTTTTATCATCTAAATTATTTCTTATAGACTTATATATATCATAATTAAATGTATAACTATATTTTCCATATGTATTCATAAGAAAACTATAGTAATCTTTAAACTTTAAATCTAAAGCAGCAATTTTTAACTTCATAAAATATTCATCAAACCTATTATCACTAAATGCTGTAACATTTCCACCGTAAGATATTATATCAAATATTTCATCTGAAGAATCGATTTTACATATTGCATTTTTATCTTTTAATTTTACTTTCTTAAATGATTTTAATGATTGATCTGAAAATAATTTTACTGGTCTATAACCTGTTTTTTCATAAACATTTCCTTCTATAAAATCACGAGCTACTACTATATCTTTTTCTACTTGCATAAAAAAACTCTCCTTTTTTTGTTTTCGGAGAGTTATTATATCATAAAAATTAATATTATTCACTATATTTTGATGTTATATTTAAATATTCTTCTAGTGTTTTACCAGTATTATATACTTTTTCTGCAAGTTCCTTACCTAAATATCTCACATGCCATGGTTCATATTTATAACCAGTTATTTCTTCTTTACCTTTTGGATACCTTATTATAAATCCATATTTATAGCAATTTTTTTCTATCCATATTGCTTCAGGAGTACCTTCAAATGATGAATCTATTATATTTAAATCCATTGCAAATCCTGTTTGATGTTCAGAATGTCCTGGTCTTGCTGAATATGTATCTGCTTTTGTTTTACCATCTTTTAAAACATAACTATTATATAAGTTTGTTTGAAGTGAATATGATCTATAACCAGACGCAATCCATAATTTTATATTATCATTTTTAGCAGCATTTTGCATTTCATCAAATGCATTTTTAGCATCCACTGAAAGTGATCCAGGATTATAGTCCTTTGGCAAAGAATATGTTTTATTAACAATAAGTATTCCATTTACATATGTTAAACCATCTATATTTTTTATTTCTGGTTCATTATTTGAAGTATTTTCTTCTTTTACATCATTATTTTCTTTTACTTCTTCTTTTTTCTTAGCATCTACTTTTATTACAATAGATTTTATTAATTTTTGTGTCTTATGTTTTATAGTTATTTTTGAAATACCATCTTTTTTAGCAATTATATTGCCTTTATTATCTTTCATGAATATATCACCTATTTTAGTATATTCATATTCTTTTAAAGTTGCATTATCTGGTTCATATGTTACATTTAATTTTATAGTATCTCCAGTTTCTGCTTTTAAATCTCGTATATTCATTTTAGTTACACTTATGTAAGTTACAAAATATCTTTTATATTTTTTATTTTGAGAAATTGTTATATTTTTACTTACTTTATTTTTTAATTTAATAGTATCAACATTACCCTCTTTTGTAACTCCATATATATCAACATATTTATTTTTTAGTAAATAATTTGGTAAAGATATATTAAATTTATCAGAGTTTTTAATTATATTACTATTTTCTATTACAAACGATTTATCATTACTATAATTTTTGTATGCTAATTTTTTGTTAGATTTTTCTATTTTTAAACTCATATTTCTACTTATATTTTTGCTTGGTAAAATAACATAAGCATTTTTATATTGTATTTTTAAGTTTAAATTATTTTCTTTTATATAGCTTATTGTCTTATTATATAATTTTAATTTACTATATTTCTTTTTTATTACAACCGTATTATTTTTGGCGTTTGGAAGACTATTATATATATTACCATTATATATAACATATGGTATGAAGTTTGCTAAAAAGATTATTAAAACAAAAACAACTAATGCCATAATTATTCTATCTACTCTAAGTTTTCTTTTTTTCTTTCTTTTTTTACTCATAAGCGTTTACCTTCAGTAATATTATAGCATATTTCAAAAAATTAATGTAAACTAAAAAGCCATAAATGTAAAATTTATGACTATTAATTAATATAAAAGACTTAAAAGTGTATTAAAATCAACTCTTGTTAAAAATAATATTAAAGAAGAAATAGCTAAATATGGACCAAAGGCAAGCATATGCTCATTTTTTCTATAAACATTTATTATTGCGACTGGAAGCGCTAAAAATGACGCTAAAAAGACTACTACAATTGATAATCTCCATCCTAAAACAAAACCAATTAGAGCCATCATTTTTATGTCTCCGCCACCCATTGAATCTTTTTTAAACAAAGCATTTCCTATCATTCTTATTAAATACATTATTAGGAACATTGCCATCCCATCCATAAGTATAAATAAAAGTTCATATCCAAAACTTAATAAACTAGTTATAACTTCAGTTTTATATAATATTATTAATTTTATTATTATAAGTACTACTGAAAAAAATATATTAACTTCATCTGGTATTATCATATATTTTATATCACTAATCATTATTATTACCATTGCTGATATAAATGTTAATGAATAAATAATATTAATTATTTCTGGATATACATCTTTATATGCTAAATAACCAAGTACAAAAAGCACACCAGTTAAAAGTTCAAACATAGGATAAAAAAGTGATATCTTTTCATGACAATGTTTGCACCTTCCTTTTTGAAATATATAAGATAGTATTGGTATTAATTCTAGTGCACCAAGTTTACGATTACAATTAGTACAATGTGATGGTGGATATACAATAGACATATCATTTGGAAGTCTATATCCTACTACATTAAAAAATGATCCAAAGCAAATACCAATTATAAATATCATTATACTGTAAACTATTATTTCCATCATGTTCTCCTTCTATAATATGTTTTCATACATACTAAACATTGGTATTATTACTGCAAGTAATATTCCACCTACTACAACTGCTAAGAATATAATCATAAGTGGCTCAATTAAAGCCTTAATTCTTGTTATTGCATTAATATGTTCTTCTGCATAATAATCTGCTACCTTCTCCATCATTAAACCTAATTGCCCTGTTTTTTCACCTGTAACAATCATTTGGTATGCTATATTTGGAAAAGCCCAATTATCTTTAAAAGCTACTGATATATTTTCACCCTTTGAAAGAGCTATAACAGCATCATATATTATTGATTTATATATTTCATTATCTGTAATTCTACCTAATATATCCATACTATCTGTTATAAATATATTATTATTAATAAGAGTCGCAAATGTTTTAGAAAACATTGTCATTTCATTATAAATAATTATATTACCTACAACAGGTATATGCATAATCATATACTGAATATTTGATTTAAATGAAACACTTTTTTTAAATAATATAACAAATGTAGATACTATTAAAAGTATTACAAGTATTATTATTAAATACTTTGATCTAACAAAATTACTTATATTTATTATTGCTTTTGTAATACCTGGAAGTTCCGCACCTAGATTTTTATAAATATTTACAAATTGTGGAACTACCGAAACAATAATATAAATAATTATTATAATTGCAAATATAAATACAAATAATGGATACATCATTGCATTTACCATTTCTTTTCTTGATTTCTCAACTGATTTATAATATTCTGCCTGTTCATCTAATACTTCTGGCAAATCACCTGTCATTTCTGCTGCCTTTACCATATTTATTAAAAGTTTTGGAAATATTACACCCATTCTAATCATTGCTTCAGATAAAGTTGCTCCCATAGATAGTTCATATACAACTGATTTCCATATTGTTTTATCTGATTCTGTTTTAGATTGTGTTGATAATATTTTTATTGAATCTACTATTGGAATACCTGCTTTTAAATAAGTTGATAATTGTGTTAAATAAAATACTAATATAGACTTTTTCATTGGTCTATTAAGTGCAATATCTGTATTAAACATATTAGCTTTAGCAACTGCTTTTATTTCATATACTTTATAACCTTCTGATAATAAATATGAATGAACATCAAGTTTTGAGTATCCTAAAAATGATCCTTTTTCTATTTTACCTTCTGGATTTAATGCAGAATACTTAAATATTAACTTTTCTGTACTTCTTTTAGCATCTTCTGAATTAATATCAAGCGCAACAATTTGTTTTTTTCTATCTTGTCTTTTATTTTTTTCAAATATATTTTTTTCTTTTATTTTTTGAAACAAACTTTTTTTGTTTTGTTTTTGAAGTTCTTTTTGTCTTAACTTTTCTTTTTTCATTTCCTCTTTTGCTTTTTTATGCTCTTCTTTTGTTATAACAAATTCTTTTGCACTATCACTAGATTCATCATTTTTAAATTTTAACGTCTCACTTTTTACTTCTTCATCTCTAATATTTTTACTTAAATCTACTTTTTCTTTTGTGCTATGAGTATCTTTTTTCATAAGTTTATTAACTCCTAAATTTATACTTTTTACTATATTAAAAGGAAGTAAAATAATAAATAATAATATTTTACCAATATAACTAAAAATTGAAGTTTTATTATCTTTATCCATAATACCACCTATTATTCTATTTTCTATATTAGTATTATAACACACTAAAAATTTTTTTTAAACAATTTTTTCCTCATTCATATAATATACAAGAAGGAGGTATACTTTTATGTTTAATCCAAATCTACTTTATATGCCTGGAAGAAGTATTTTACCTATTGCTAGAAAAACAATAAATTGGGCTGGACTACTTAGTAATACACAAAAAACACTTAATATTGTTAATCAAGCAATACCCATTGTTTATCAAGTAAAACCTATGATTAATAATGCTAAAACAATGTTTAAGATTGCTAGTGAATTAACTAAATCAAATACAAATGAGAACTCAAATGTTCAAAATAATGTAAATGAAAGTAATAGTACTCAAAATAATAGTTATAGTGTAAATGATAGTTCATCAAATAATGATGGTCCTTCCTTCTTCATTTAAAAAAGACAAAACTAATTGTCTTTTTCTAATTCTTCTTTTATTATTTTTATAAGTCTCATATGATGAATTCTACTCATAACATTATTTTTTGGAAGTTGCAATAATAAATTTTCATATTTTAATAATTTTTTAGAGTAATAATCTTTAAATAATTCATCTTTATTTTCCATTAATCTAGGTCCAAAATATATTTGATTATAATTATATTTTTCTACTCCTCTTTTGAATTCTATAATTGTATAAATTATATCTTTATCAAGGACAAGTTTTTCTCTTGTTATTTTAAAACCTAACTTAATTACAGATTTTCTAAGTTTTACAACATCTGTATTAGATTGAACTATTATTTTATTTATATCTTTTAATTTTTCAGAATTACTTAAAATCTTTTCAATATTATTATATCCCATTCCTGCAATAATAATAGTATCTACTTCGCCTTCTTTAATAACATCAAGTCCATCACCAAGTCTTAAGGAAATTTTTCTTTCCATAGAATATTTTTCTATGTTTTTTTTAGCTTGCTTAATTGCCCCTTCATGTATATCAGAAGCAACTATTTTTCTATTTTTTATATTTTCTTTTATATAAATATCAAGTAGTGCATGATCACACCCAATATCTATAATTCTATCTTCTTTATCTACAAATTCTGTTATTGCTTTTAATCTTTTTGATAATCTCATTTTAATCAACCAAATAATCCTTTAACTTTTTACTTCTTGATGGATGACGTAATTTTCTAAGTGCTTTTGCTTCTATTTGTCTAATTCTTTCTCTTGTAACACCAAATATAGTTCCTACTTCTTCTAGCGTTCTACAAGTTCCATCTATTAAACCAAATCTAAGTTTTATAACTTGTTCTTCTCTTTCTGTTAATGTTAATAATAATTCTGAAATTTCATCTTTAAGTACTTCATTAATTGCGTATTCTTCTGGGCTTAAACTACTATCATCTTTAACAAAATCTCCTAAGTGTGAATCATCTTCTTCACCAATTGGAGTTTCAAGTGATAGTGGATCCAAAGATATTTTAATTATTTCTCTTACTTTATCTTCTGTTGTATTAAGTGCTTTAGCAAGTTCTTCTTCTGTTGGTTCTCTATCTAGTTCTAGAGTCATTTGTCTTTGAACTCTTTTTAATTTGTTAATAGTTTCTACCATATGAACTGGTACTCTTATTGTTTTTGCTTGGTCAGCAATTGCTCTTGTTATTGCTTGACGAATCCACCATGTTGCATATGTTGAAAATCTATATCCTTTAGATGAATCAAATTTATCTACTGCTTTCATAAGTCCAATATTACCTTCTTGTATTAAATCTAGGAATGATAAATTTCTACCTACATATCTTTTAGCGATTGATACAACAAGTCTAAGGTTAGATTCAGCAAGTATTGCTTTTGCTTCTTCATCACCTTCATCAATTCTTTTTGATAATTCAAGTTCTTCATCAAGTGATAGAAGGCTTATTTTACCTATTTCTTTTAAATACATTCTAACAGGATCATTAATACTTAAATTTTTAGGTATTTCAATATCTTCTAAAAGTAAGTCAGCATCACCATCACCAGATTCTCCACCTTCATCTATTTCAGAATCTGCGACTACTTCTATGTTATTATCATTTAAAAAATTATATAAATCATCTAAAGATTCAGAGTCCATATCTAAACCTTTTAGAGCTGCTGCTAATTCTTCAAATGTTAAGAATCCTTTTTCTTTTCCTTTCTTTAATAGTTCTTCTTTTCTTTCTTCAAATGTTTTTATCTCATTCATCTTTATTACTCTCCTTTATTTTTAAATCTACTATTTTTTGCGCTATTTCCATTCTTTTAACACTATTTGATTCGTTTTTTAACTCACTTGTAAGTTTTACAATTTGATTATTATACAAGCTTTCTTTAATTACGTCAAAATAATTGTCAATATTATCATTTAATTCATCTTCTGTATACTTTAAATCTGATATATCAACTACTAAATTTATTAGTTCTTTTTTATCTTCTAAATATATTATAAAGTCACTTAAGTTAAAACTATTAAACTTCTTATAAAAAAGTACTATTTCACTTGCAAGTTTTCTTTCTATATCATTTGGTAAATATGATAAATTGTTGAAATAATAAAGTATCATATTATTATCATTTATCATTCTATACAAAATATACTTAGATGCTTTTTCATATTTATTTATTTTTATATTTTTTTGTTTATGAGTTATAATTACTTTTTTTTCTGAATCTTTTAATTTTGATTTTATTAAATCATATGAAACATTAGTTGATTCTGATAATTTTTTTATTTCTATTTCTCTTACTATATCATCATCTATTTTTTCAAATTCTTTTATCATAACATTTATATAGTTAGATACTTCTTTACTATCATTAAAATCAATATTTTCTTTATAACTAGATAATTTATAATCATATACACTTTGTGCATGAGACAAATTATAAATCATTTTGTCTTTTCCTTTTGTAAGTATATATTCATCTGGATCTAAATTATCTTCTAGTCTTACTACCTTTATATTACTATCGTTTCCATTAGCAAGTTCAATAAATGCATTAGTTGCTTTTTCTCCTGCTTTATCTCCATCAAACATAAGTGTTATATTAGGCGCTAGTTTTTGAATTAAATTAAGCTGATATTTTGTAACTGCTGTACCCATTGTCGCAACAACATTTACAATTCCAATAGTGCTTAATCTTATTACATCCATGAAACCTTCTACAACAATTATATTTTTTTCTTTTCTTGCTTCTTTTTTTGCAATGTGATAGTTATATAAAAGCTCACCTTTTTTAAATATTTCTGTTTCTTTTGTATTAATATATTTGCTTTCGCTTTTTTGATTATATATTCTACCTGAAAAACCTACTACATTTCCTTCTAAATCATAAAGTGGAAACATTATTCTATTTTTATAAATATCATATATATTATTTCCGTTTTGAACAGCAACTCCAGATGATACTATATCATCATCTTTAAACCCTTTTGCTTTTAAAGCATTACATAACTCAGAATCAGAAAGTGAAAGCCCTATATTAAAATTTTTAATAACATCTTCATCTATTTTTCTGTTTAACAAATATTTTTTTGCATCTTTACCATAAACAGTATTTAAGTTGTTTTGATAAAATTTATAAGCGATATTATAAATATCATATAATGGTGACTTTTTAGTATTTTCTTTTTTACTTGTACTTATATCAATACTAACACCTATTTTATCCGCAACTATTTTTACTGCTTCATAAAATGAAACTTTTTCATATTCCATTACAAAATTAAATACATTACCAGCATTACCACAAACAAAGCATTTGTATACTCCCTTTTCAGGTGATACACTCATACTAGGATTATGATCATCATGAAATGGACATATTCCAAAATAATTTTTACCCCTTTGTGTTAGAGGTACATAATCTCTAATAATATCTACTATATTTGCTTTTCTCTGTATGCTAAGTATTTCTTCATAAGAAATGTTAGCCATTTAATCACTCCAAACCACTCAATTATTATATTCTCCGTTTCTCCCTCAAATTCCCCTAAAAAATTAAAAAAAATTTAATTTTTTTGCATATTTTACACTTTTTTTACATATTTTTTGATAGAAAGGGCATAATATGAGCAAAAAAAGATTAAAAATTATTTCTACAATTTTAGTGATTTTATTTAGTTTTTTATTCCATAGTATCTATGATAAATTTCCAAATTTTATTACTTCCCTATTCTTTCCAGTAAATGAATCAATATGGGAACATATGAAAATGGTATATTTAAGTTATGTTGCAGCTTATATAATTGAACTTGTAATTATTCATAAAACTAACATGCATAGTTTTAATCAAAAAGCATCCATAGTAATAAGTATTTTATTTAATATTGTAATTTATTTAGCGTTCTATATACCAGTATATAATATTTTTGGATTTAATGAATTTGTTACCATTTTCTCTTATATAATCAGCATTATTATTACAGAAATAGTATCATATAAAGTAATTACAAGTGATAAAAATTATAGTTTTTTAAATAAATATTCTTATCTTATACTATTTATAATAGAACTTATATTTATATATCTAACTTATTTTCCATTAAAATTAGATATTTTTGTTGATAAACTAAATAAAAAAACAGGAATTAGTAATTTATACTAGTTCCTATTTTTATCATTCAAACATATCTATTTTATATGTATTATTTACTTTTTTAAATATTATGTATAAAGGACATTCATCCTCTAATTTCTAAACTAATCATAAACAATCGAAAATATATTATCAATAAAAAAATATAATTCTTAACATATATTTTTACATTCATTATTTTATCTAGGATTTAAATAATTATATAAAAACGAACTTTTTGCAATATATTTATAATCAATTTTATTAATTTTTTCCAATTCTTCTTTTAATTCATCATTAGGTATACCTTCTTCATTAATCATAGTTAAATTTAAAAATTCTTCATCTGTATATGTTCCCCAATTTGAAATACTTGAAAAATTTACATAATCAAATTTAAATTTTTTTAATAATGAAATAAAATCATTAATTTCTTTATAATTAATTCTTTGTATAACAAAATTTAATTCTACAAGTTTTATTTTATTATTATTTCTTAATTGTGACAAATATTCTAAATTCTTTATCAAAAATTCATAGTTTCCACCTTTTCTTATCTTGCTGTATATTTCTTTTGTCGCAGCATCTATACTCACATATATTGAAATGTTTGGTACATTATTACATAACTTGTCTAACTTTTCCTTAGTCATAAAAATTCCATTTGTAAGAATTTCAATTGAATTTCTTTTTTTTACTGCATCACTATATAAAATTCTTTGATAAATAGGGCTAAAGAAAACTTCTCCATCACCTGCTAAACACAATCTATTTGCTTTTTTTAACCAATTTGACTCATTTAAAACACGTTCACAAGCTAAATCAATTTCATTTTGGATTTCATTTTTAATATAATAATTAATTCTACAACTTGAACATTTTAAATTACATGTTTTATCAAAAGAAATGTATAACTCATTAGGATAATCTGTTAAATATAAATCATCAAACCTTGACTCAGTACACTCTACATGTCTTTTCAAATAAGGACACTTGCTTCTATCACAAAAAGCATATGTTTTATTAATAATTGACAATCTAAATATTTTTGCTGCATTTGAACTCCATATTTTATCTAATGAATTATTAATTACATTCCCTATACAATTATATCCATAGCCTGGACAACAACAATGTACAAAACCATTTGGTTCAATATTAGCATATGTAAATGGATATTGACATTCAACATCATCATATGAATCTGTATATATCATTTTTTTTAACAAATAATCATTAGAGTACTTCAATAATTCATCATAATCACTGTTTAATAGAATTCCAAAATCCTCAAACCAATAATAGTCTTTTTCATATATTAACCCATAAGAATTAAATAAAGAATTATCATTATCATTAAATCTATCACAAACTACAATTATATTATCATGTACTTTTAAATAATCATTTAACGTAATATATTTTTCATTTAAACATTCATCGTTACTATTAACAACATAATTAATAACATTAATATTATCAAATAAATATTCAAAATCTTTTTGAAATCTACCAATTTTATACAAATAAACCTTTTGATAATTTTTCATATTTTAACTCCTAATTATAAAATAGAATGAATATAAATTCATTCTATTTCTTATCATTTTTCTCTTTTACTTTTCCCTTTTTTATAGACTCAATTTCAATTGTATTTGATAATGTATCTATTTCTTCTGGTTTTTCTTCTTTATTCTTTTTATGGAATATCTTTTTTAATACTTCTTTTTTACATAAGAAATATCCAAGAACTATACCTAAAGTAAATGTTAGAAGCATACTTACTGTAAACATTATCCATTCACGAGTGCTTGTTTCATCTGGACAAGTTTGTACTACTTTTTGTTCTTCTTTTTCTCTTGTTACTGAAAGTACATAAGTATCTTTGTTTTCAGTATCTTCACTTGTTACTACTATATTAATTACATTTCTACCTACTTTTAAAGTAGTATTCCCTTCCATATTTATTGTTGCATTTGGATTTTCAGCCTCAGCAAGTATATTTAATTTTTTTGTTTTATATGGAACAGATAATGTATATTTTTTAGTATCCGCATTAAAATCTATTTTAAATTTATCAACTTTTAAACTTTTTAATTTAGTATTTGCTTTTACAAGTTCTTCTTCTGTTGGTGTCATTTTAAGTGTTACTTTTATAACATATGTCTTAGTAGTTACTCCATCTTCAGCAGTAACTGCTATTTTTATATCATTATCACCTTTAACTAAGTTTTTATAATTATCAGAAATCATTATTTTTGATCCAGAATTACTAGCAACTGCATTTACAGTTAATTCTGTTATATCAGTAATAGTTGTTGTATATTCTAATGTATTTTTATCAAACTTAGGACTTAATGTTGTATTTGGTATTTTTAATGAACTTAGTGTTGCATCATTACTAAGTGATACTATTTTTACCATTGAACTTGTATTAGTAGCATTTGTAGTTTTACCCGAAATAAGTACAACTCCAGAACTATCAATAGTTAGGTTACAATCTCCACTTTTAGCATTATTTTTTACTCCAAACACAATAGCTGCTAAAGTAGCATTTGTATTAATTGGTGCACCACTTGCTTTTTTCGTAATTATAATTGGATTACCATTTACACCTATATCTGATACATCACTATTAGATGATTTATATTCTAATTTTGTTGTATCATATGATAAATTAATGCTGTAACCTTGAACTGAATCTTCTGTTACATCAGAAGCTTTTACATATACTGTAACCTCACTACCAGGTTTTGCAGTATCTACTGATTTTTCCACTTTAAATGTTAATGCACTTACCTTAATAGGCAAAAATATACTAAAAAGTGCAATAACAAAGGCAAATCTTAAAAACCCTTTTTTCATTCTTTTTCCCTCTTTTCTAAATTAATGATTTTCTTTTATAAATTCCTACACCTTTAGGAGCATATACATTAATAACTGCACCCTTTGTAATCTTTATAAAACATAAACCATTCACTATAACATCTTCTCCCTTATTAACATTTAGAGTAATCTTTTCTAAATCTTTACCCCTCTTGTTGGTTATAGTGTTTATTCTATTAATTATTATATCATTGGAAATATAAAATGTAAAACTATTTATTTCACCCTTTACATATTCTAGACGCAAATACTTTTCTACCAATAAAGTTTTACCCACAGAAAGTTGATATGTTATTGGTCTTATTTCACTATTTGGCATTATTTTTTTAAGTTCTTTACCACTTACAAAGTTTGAAATATTATCTTTTTCTATAAAACCTGGAGTATCTATAAAAGTTAAATCATCATTTATTTTTATTTCATTTATATTAATTGTTGTAGATGGTAATATACTTGTTGTTATTTCAAAGTCATTATCTGAATAATTTTTTATAAATTTATTTATTAGTGTACTCTTACCAGCATTTGTATTTCCACATACATAAACATTATTACTAGTTTTATTTTCATCTATTTTTTCTTTTAATAAGTCTAAATTATAATTTGTTTTACTACTTATTAAAACTATATCTACTATATTTTTATTTAGTTTTAATTCATTCAATTTTGATTTAATTTTATTTGGATTAACGCTTTTTGGAATAATATCGTATTTTGTAATTACAAGTATAATATTATTATCAATATATTTATTTACCATATCAATTGATGAATTCAAATTAAATATATCTACTAGGAATAATACTAAATCATTTGTTTTATTTATATTTTTATAGATATCAATATATTCTTCACCTGTTGATACTATACTTTTATATTCCCCATAATTAATTAATTTAAAACATCTTTCACAGTATTTGGCATCCATATATTTTTCTTCGTTTATATAACCAATTTTATTTTTATCTTGCATTTGCATTATAGCGCCACAACCTAAACATTTTTTAATCATAATATTTTCCTTTTTCTAGTATTTTATTTTTATTAAAATTTCTTAATACAAATCCTTCAAAAAATCTACAAAATTTTGTACGAATAGGTTCATATTCATCAAGTTTATCAACAAATATAACAAATAAGTTATTTCTTTTTGCTCCTATTACATCTGTCATTATTTGATCACCTATAAAAGCACATTCTTCTTTTTTATATTTATTTAATACTTTTTTATAATTTTTCTTAAATGGTTTCATAGAACTAAAATATATTTCTACATTTAATTTTTCTTTAAATGGTAATAATCTTTTTTCATATGAATTTGAAAATATAAAAAGTTTAAAACCCATTTCTTCTAATCTAAAAAATAATGTCATTATTTTATCATTTGGCATATTTTCTTTATATGTAATAATTGTATTATCTAAGTCAAAAAATAGGTATTTAATGCCTAGATCTTGCAATTTTTCATAATTTATTTCATATATGTCTTTTTTATACATATCTGGTTTAAATTTAAACATATTAATCACCTTTTATAGATTATACTTTTAATAAGTGTTAAAATCAATACCTTTCTTCTTCTAATCTTTCATATTCTTTATTTGTTAAAAGACCAAATGGACTTTTATTACTCATAAATTTATCATTTACATTTTTAATTCTTTTTACATACACTATACCTGTTATATAAAGAGGTATAAAGAATACTAATATAAGTATTATAAATAAAAAGTCTGATGTTACAAAAGCTAATATTTTTGTTAAATAATAGTTATATACTGTATGAATTAATGTTGGTAAAAGTAATGAATTAAATAATTTAAACATTTTCATAGAATTCTTTTTAGTAAATTTTTCTGTTCCAACATAATATCCCATAACAATACCACATATTAAATGAAGTGGAATTGATGTTATCCCTCTTATAATTCCAAGATGTATCATAGAACTAAACTCTGTTTCTGTAAATACATACATTACTGTTTCAAATGCTGCGAAAGAAAGCGCTATTAAAGATGAATATACAAAACCATCATATACATCATCAAAATTACTATTTTTTTGAATAAAGAAATATAATACTGTTAATTTTGCTGATTCTTCTACAAATGCGAATATTAATACCTTTACAAAAGTATATGATTCATAATTTAAATAATTCAAATGTGGTAATATTACTTTACCAACAAGAAGAGATACAGCAATTGTAAATACGCCTGATAAAAGTGCAAGTGCAATCATATAACTGGGTTCTTTACTTTTTCTATCCGAATATAAAATTGCTGATATAAATATTATAGAACTAAGCACTGATATAAATATTACAAATAAATAACTTAATGTTCCCATTTTACACACTTCCCTACTTTATTACATATTTAGTATATCAGTTTTTTTTAAAGAAAAAAAGTTACAAACATGTAACTTTACACTATTTAGCATTATTCATTGCTTTCATCATTTGATTAATTTGTTTTTGAGTTGGTGTTCTCCCCATTTGACTCATCATAATTTTTATCATTTGTTCATTAATTGGTGGATTTTTCTTTAAGTATTTTTCCATATATTTTTTACATACAAAGAATCCAATAACTGCTCCAATTACTAAACCTATTACTACTAATAATATATCTTGTAACATTTATTATTCCTCCTTAATTAATATTATAATAAATTTAAATATTTTATACAAGTGTTTAAATGAGAAAAGAAAAAAGTTACAAAATTATAACTCTGCAAAAATTATACTAGTAACTTTGTTTTTGTTTCATTTATCCAAAAATAATCTTTACTCTTAAAATCAATCACAAATAAACACTCTCCTGAATCAACTATATCTCTTATAAACGTGTTAATATTTTTATTAGATTTTATCTTTAAGAAAGTGTTATTTATAGTAAGTCTACTTATTTCACTATCACTTTCTATAATATGAACATTATCTGTTTTAGTATAATATATATCATCTCTATGTTTAAGCATCACATAATTATTAAATATTCTTTTATTAAATGGTATTGTAATTTGTTCAAATAATCTAAATTTATTAATTAAATCTTCATCATTAGACGAATAAATATCATAAAACATTTTAAATAAAATATTAGCTTTATCATTATAAAAAGTCTGAAACATATTATTAATTTTAAATATATAAAAAGTTCTCATATAATATCACCAAATATATTATATATTTTTATTTTTAAATAATTTGTCAAAAAAAGAATTAAATAAGTGATTTAATTCTTTCTACCATAGAATCTAAGTCTAATTTATAATATTTAAGTATTTCTTCCTTTGATGCACTCTTTCCAAATTCATTTACAGTTAATAAATAATCCGTACCGGTTACAAATTTTTCCCAACCAAATGATCCCTCATACTCAAGCACAAATATTTTAGCACCTGCTGGAAATAAGCTATCTTTATATGAATCAGTTTGTTCCAAAAATTTTTCCATACAAGGCATACTTATAACTCTAACACCTATTCCATCAGTTTTAAGTCTTTCTTTTATTGAATTTGCAACCTGTACTTCAGCACCAGTTGCTATTATAACAATATTAATAATGTCACTTGGATCAGCTTCTATATATGCACCTTTTGATACAGATAACATATTTGTTCCACTTTGAACTTTTACTTCTGTTTTTGCAAGTGAAATAACAGCTGGTTTTCTCTCTTTTAATATACAGTTCCATGCCCCAATTATTTCTACCATATCAGCAGGTCTATATACATATAAATTTGGAGTTGCTCTTAAAGATGCCAATTGCTCTATAGGTTGATGTGTTGGTCCATCTGCACCTACTGTAATTGAATCATGTGTAAATATATATGTTACAGGTAAATTCATTAATGATGTCATTCTAATAGATGGTTTCATATAATCAGAAAATGCCATAAATGTTGATGCAAATGGTCTAAATCCTGATAAAGCAAGACCATTACTTATTGCTCCACTAGCATTTTCTCTTACACCATATAATATATTTCTTCCATCAAAATTTTTATAATCAATATCTCCTTTACCATTTAAATATGTAAGTGTCGCACTTGCAACATCTGCCGCTCCACCAATAAAATTCCACATGGAACCAGCAATTACATTCATAACTTTTGAATTACTTTCTCTTAATGTCTCTTTTAAATCATAATTAATACCAAAATCAATTTTTGTTAAATCTATTTCAGTATTATTATAAGCAAGATTTTGAAATTCATTATATTTATCTGAAATAATATCTTTCTGATATTCTAAAACAATTTTTTCCCATTCATCATATAAAGTTGATCCTCTTTGAATAACTTGATTTCTTATATTTTCAGCTGGTTCCTTTAAAAGTGTAAATGGAAGTCCTTCAACACCTAATCCTCTTTTTAACTGTTCATAATCTTCCTTTGTAAGTTCACCTGAATGAATTTTAGGAGTACCTTCTAATTTAGAACCATCACCTATTGTCGTATTTACAATTATTAGGCTTGGATTAATAGTATTTTTTTTTGCTTTTTTAATAGCTTTGTTTATTTCAGAAATTGATTTACCATTTTTTACTATTTGTACATGCCATCCTTGAGACATAAATCTTGATGATATACTTTCTGTAAAGTTTTTATTAGTATTTGTATCCATAGATGATTTATTTGCATCATATAATACAATTAACTTGCCTAGTTTCAAATTACCTGCAAATGATGCTGCTTCATAGGATATTCCTTCCATTAAGTCACCATCAGACGCTAAAACATAAGTATAATAATCTATTAATTTTTTAGTTTTTTTATCAAATGCATTTTTTGGTTTCTTATTAAATCTTTCTTCTAATATTCTTTCACCAAGAGCCATACCTACAGCTGTTGCAAATCCTTCACCAAGCATTCCAGTACTTGCATCTATACCAACAGTTCCAAGTTCTGGATGAGACGGCGTTTTACTATTTAATCTTCTATAATTTTTTAAATCTTCTACTGTAAACTGATAACCGCTTAAAAATAAAGTTGCATAAAGAAGTGCTGAAGCATGACCCGCGCTCAAAATGAATCTATCTCTATTTATCCAATCATACATTGATGGATTTACTTTCATATGTTTTGTATATAGTGTATATAAAATTGGCGCAGCACTTAGCGTTGACCCAGGATGTCCTCCTTTTGTATTTTGTATTATATCAAGTGCTAAACCTTTTAACACTGCTAGTGATCTATTATCCACTTTTCTTCACCTAATCCCTTTACTATAAATAATTATAGCAAAAAAAAAGACTTTTTAACAAGTACATTTTACATATTTGTTTACTTTTAAAAATATATCTCCTCATAATTTTCTTGTTTTGATAAATTATTATCTATATTATTTGCCCTTTCCATCATAAGCAAAAATCCTAAAACTCCAACAACAATAACTATTAAATAACCAAAATATTTTTTCATACTAACCCTTCTTTCTGACTAAATTCTATCACGAACAAATATTCGTGTCAATTATATTTCGAACAATTGTTTGACATTTTACACTTTATATGTTAAAATGAAATTGTTATAAGGAGAGATATAATGGAAAAGTTAACAAGTAAGCAAAATAATGTATTAGATTATTTAAAACAATTCCTTGCTAAAAAAGGATATCCACCTACTGTAAGAGAAATATGTGCCGCACTTAATTTATCTTCACCAGCAACTGTTCATGCACATTTAAATACATTAGAAGAAAAGGGATATATTTCAAAAGGTAATTCAAAAAATAGAGCTATTGAATTACTTGTAAAAAATGAATATGAAGAAGCAGATAGCGTAGATATTCCGCTTTTAGGTAAGGTTGCTGCTGGTAATCCTATTGAAGCAATTGAAATGCCTGATGAATATTTTACTGTACCATCTTACCTAATCCCTGCAAGAAGAGAAGTATTTGCTCTTAGAGTAAATGGTGAATCAATGATCAATGCTGGTATTCATGATAATGATATAGTTATAATTCAAAGACAACAAACTGCAAACAATGGTGATATGGTAGTTGCTATGACTGATGACTATGGTGTTACATTAAAAACATTTTATAAAGAGAATGGATATTTCCGTCTTCAACCAGAAAATGATACAATGGCTCCAATAATATTAGATAGTGTTACTATAGTTGGAAAAGCAATTGGATTATATAGGAAAATATAAAAAAGGAATTTTTATAAAATCCCTTTAATCTATATAAACGCTTGCTAAAGAAGCAGTAGCGTATAATAATTACAGGTTAATAAATAACCTGTTTTTATTTTCCAACACTAATAATATATTATTCAAATTAATTTATATTATTCATTAATAGTATATTTTGGTTTTTAAATTTTGTATAGACTTTTACATTAATTTATATTCTCTTGCTATTATTCTATTATCTGAACAATATTCAATTACATATTTATTTTTTTTGCATCAGAACCTATTTCTACTATTTTGTCGGATTGGACAAAATGGTCAAACACATTAAAATTACTGTTATCACAAGATATTATTGCCTTTTCTATTACTCCTAAAATTTTCTCCATTCTTTGTATTCTAGTGTTTTTTGTAATTCTCGAACCCCAAATATTCTTTACCACCTTCATCTATATGTTTTATATCTTCAAATATCTTTTCAGTATATTTTTTTATTTACTTCATTTTTTCTCATTTCCATCATTTACGTATTTTAATACTAAAATTATTTCTTATTATCTTTATTTGTATTTCTCCATTTATATCCGTTCTATATATTTTTGATTTAGATAATATATCTAATACATCCTCTTTTGGATGACCATATCTATTATTTTCACCAACACTAATTAAAGTATATTTAGGTTTAATAGTATTAATAAATTCTTTATTTGAAGATGTATTTGATCCATGATGTCATACTTTAAAAAAATCTATATTTTTTATATTATGTTTACGAATTATATCAATTTCTCTTTTTTCAACCGCATCACCCATAAATAAAAGTTTATAGTTATTATATTACATTTGAGTTATCATTTTCATTATCATATATACCTGTATTTAAGAAATATAATTTACTATCGTTTATATTTAACTCTTTTATATCTTTGTAATATTTTATATTTTTTTCTTTTAGTTTTTTTATTAAATCTTTTTCTAGTTCATTATAAGTTCCAAAGTTAAATATTACATTTTCTATATTAAAATTATCAATTAAATTAATGGAACTTCCCATATGATCGTAATCACCATGTGATGACATACGTTTTTGCATACGAATTTGAGCAAAAAAAAGATTGCAAATTGCAATCCAAATATTTTTCAAAAAAATTTTAATGTTTTAAATTAATTGTTTTTTGACTACCAATACAATAATAAATTTTTTCCCCATATCCATTTGTTGCTTCTATATCTTTCAATCCTATTAATTCTTCTGAAGTATTAATATTCGGTAATATACATTTTATTACTTGAGCTGTATCAATAATTTCAAAATTACCATTTGTTCTCTTAATAACATTGAAATTGTGATTTTCTTCTTGTCCATTTTCTTTTTTTATTTTACCCCCAACCATATATACTTCATATCCAAGAAAACTTAAAATATTTTGTTCTAAAAATGCATATTCTGTACATGCAGCTAAACCAGCTCCTTTTATATCTGATAAATTTAATCTTATATCTCCTATTTCATCTATTTTATCCCAATCAATAGAATTTCTGTATCTTTCAGATTCCTGCCTGTATTTTTCATCTTTTGTATTATAAAAAGCAATATTGTATAAATAAGCTTTACCAAATTCTGTAATATCACCATCAAAGTTAGAACATTTATAATTCATTATAATATATGGCAGATTCTCTCTCAAAAAATATGGTTGATTAGGAAGTTTTTCTTTATAAAAATCATATAATTGTTTATATGGTGAATCTTCATTTATAGAAAAATAATTTCTAATTATTCTCATCATACAGTTTATACTAAATCCTTTTTTATCCATATTATCTCTAATTAAATTAATTATAGTATCATATATTTTTGTATTATCATGATAATAAACAATATCAACTATTCTATTTCCTGTAAAAGAAACATCCATGTTTTTGTTTATAAATCCTTCATGAAAAATAATCACGTCTGTATTATTTTCCTTTATTGTTTCATGTTTAGATATACAATAATTATCTGAATTTAAATATTCAATTTGACCTTTTATGATTTCTTCGTTTGTTTTTCCCTGCTTAATTAAATCTCTCAACTCTTCAACGTTTTTAAACATGTTATCACATCCTATAAATATTATATCATATTAATTTATAATTAAGGTAAACAAGTTCCTATTTTCAACTTATTATTTTTAATTTTAAACATAACGCTTCCATCTTGATCAGTTCTATATATTTTTGATTTACTTAAGTTCTCTAATACCTCTTTATTTGGATGACCATACCTATTATTCTTTCCAACAGGTGCTGAGTAGTTAGTACATCAATATGAAAATCGTTAATTAGAAATACAAAAAAGATAGCATAAATTACTATCTTCTATTTTCAATTGCATTTTCCTTTTCTATTTCATATTTTCCTACTACATACATTCTCTTTGTACCAGCCTTTTCATACTGCCTACCGTTCATATAATAGTCATCAAATGATTTAATCACACCGTTATTTACAAAATCCAAGAATTCCTCATTTGTTAAAGTTCCTACAAACGGATAATATGCTCGAACACTTCCGTCTTCTTTATATGATACAATTGGAACACTGTAATCTAGCAAAGCATAGTCATTTTTTCTCTTAACTATATTAAAACAATGTCCCTCTTGTTTATCACCTAAATCAACGCATCCCATACAGTAATATGATTCTGTGCCAAAAATACTTAATACCTGTTGAACCAAGGCTCCTCTTTCCGTACATTGAGCTGCTCCTTTACCTTTTAAATCACCAAGTTTATTATTTTCTAATGCTTTAAAATACTCTTCATCTGTAGTGGTTGTTTGCCATGCAATGTCATTAAATATTGTCTCTCTATCTATTTTACCTGGGAATCCAAAATAACTATTAACAAAATATTCTAGATTATGAATTAATGAAGCTTTGTTATTAATATTATACTTTTTAATAAAGTGTACAAATTCATAAATAAAATCTGTACTTTCCATTCCGTAATCTTCTATATTTAAATTTGCATATTTTATTCTCGTATTAAGAGGTATAAATCCTTTAAATACACTACAAGATTTTCCATAATCTAGAAAGCCTAATTTTTCAACTTTTTCTGCATTTGCATTTGCTTCATTTATAGCTGTTTCAATAATTGAATCAACATCTTCTTCCTTACACTCCAATATTTTTTGAAATAAGTCCATATTATATCACCAATTATATTATATCATAGATTTTATTTATGGACTACAAGTCTCTATTTTCAATTCGTTATTTTTTATCTTGAACATAATACTGCCATCTAAATCTGTTCTATATATTTTTGAATTTTCTAAGTTTTCTAATACTTCTTTATTTGGGTGACCATATCTGTTATTCTTGCCAACACTAATAATGCTGTATTTAGGATTAATCACATTTATAAATTCTTTACTACTACTTGTTTTAGATCCATGATGTCCAACTTTTAATACATCTATATCTGGTAAATTATATTTATTCATTATTTCTTTTTCAGTAGTTACACTTGCATCTCCCATAAACATAAATTTATAAACATTAAGTTCACTGTAAATAACATTACTATTATCATTTTCATTGTCATATTCTTTTGTTTGTAAGAAATAGAGTTTATTATTATCAATATTTAATTCTTTAATACAGGAATAATACTTTATCTTCTTTTTGTCTAAGACTTCTATTAATTCGTTTTCCAAATCATTATATAGGCCACAATTAAAGATTACTTTCTCTACTTTAAAGTTTTCTACTAAATTAATCGCTTCTCCCATATGATCGTAATCACCATGAGTTAAAACTAAATAATCTATTTTTTTAATACCTACTGATTTAAAGTATGGAATAAGTATATTCTTAGATATATCATAATTAATATTTCCTCCAGTATCAATTAATATATTTTTATTTTTTAATCTAATAAGAGATGAATCACCTTGCCCAACATCTAAAATACTTACTTCATTATTTACTATTCTTCCATTATTAATAAGAAAAATTAGACTTATAATTACTATAATAATTTTATAAATCAATTTCTTTTTTCTTTTTAAAATATATATAAATATT